>Ga0315902_10000465_pt1 | contig 68002 bp, 52 predicted proteins | sample LakEriMetagenome_9_FD_203523 | JGI IMG/M metagenome (GOLD analysis project Ga0315902, IMG submission 203523) | Freshwater fungal communities from buoy surface, Lake Erie, Ohio, United States - Buoy 12 MA117 | ecosystem: Environmental > Aquatic > Freshwater > Lake > Lake biofilm | place: USA... | reverse complement strand
TGTTCACCTGAAACTTCCCAAGCACATGATGTGTTGTTGAAGGTAGCAGTTTCCCAGCACTCGATGCTAGGCTGTGGATCTTGTTCACCTGAAACTTCCCAAGCACATGTCGTCGAGTTCCATATTGCCGTTTCCCAGCAGTCGATGGCTGGCTGTGCCGGTTGATCAGGAGCTGCATTGATTACCGCAGTAGCGGTAGCTCGGCAGTTCTTGCTGTCGGAAACACTATAGGTGTAGCTGCCCGCAGTCAATCCGCTAGTAGCAGGGTTGATTGCACTGTAGGTCAGGGCACCTGTACCACCGCTTGATTCGAGAACCACGCTGCCGGTTTGTCCGAAGCAAAGAGGTTGCTCAGGAGTTGCAGTAATCGTCGGCAACTCAAGAATAGTTACCGGAATATCCACTCGATTCGAGCTAATGCAGGTAGATGATGGACCTTCTGCCACCTGGTATGTAAAGTTGCCCACTACATCAGTAGCAGGAACGATGCTAGGCTGGGTCGCACCATTGCTCGGTGCATAATAATAGAGTGTATAGGAAGGATTGCTTGGCGTCGCAGTCAAGGCTGCGGCAGGAGCATTCTGGCAGTACTCCAAGATTCCTGCTGCCACCGAAGGCACAGAAGTAATAGTCGTAACTGCAATCGTGAACGTCAGCTGACAGCCACCTCCGGGCAATTGCGCCTTATAAGTAGTAGGACCAGCCACATTCGGGAATGGATTGGCAATGGTATATTCAGTAGTTCCTGCAACATTGAAGAAGCGAGTACCTGCAGGATAGAAGCCAGAAACTTCTGTGATGCTGATAGGTGTTGTGCGGTTGCAGTATGCAAAATCACGCACGCCGTCACCTGCAGGGCAGTTCGCCGTTACCCAATCAGCTGAATTGATATTGATGGTAAAAGGACCGTTAATCGGTTCGGTTGAGCAGCCGTCTGTGGCAGAAAAGCCAACGTAGAAGCGCTGATCTTCCACTGCAATACCCGTGTTTGCGCCAACGCCTGATATCGTTCCGTCGATTTCAACGGTCGGAGCCGCGCAATTAAAGTTGCGGAACAACTCACAGTCTTCGCTAACCTGAAGCGTGAATGTGATTTCACCCAGCACATCATCTTCATCAGCAGGGACGGGCAATGTACCGAAGTCCCAAACCAAGGTCCCGTTTGCACTCAATCCGAAGTCAACAATAGGAAGAGTTGAAGATGTCGCAGGGGCGTAGACATTGACCGTGCTTCCTAAATAGGTTACTGCTGAGTAAGGTAGCGGTATTTCTAGACGCGTATTATTCACAGGCTCATTTCCGCGGTTGCGAATTTTCACGTTATAGGTGATTTCATCGCCCGGTAATACGGTTAATGTTGATGAGCTGGTTGGAGTTCCATTCACGCTTACCGTAGATAGGAACCCTTCTATGGCCGGCTCATAAGCGTCAACAGCCATGCATATTGAATAAATAATGTACGTGTCTTGTGTAGAGCTATAGCGGAACTTCGTATTTGTTTGCCCGTTTCCGATAACTGAGTTAGATGGATTCGGAATGGTAAACATGCTAATGTCCATACCGGTGTTGTTCACCAAGTTTGGGTTTCGTGCGTTTCCACCGGTGAAAATGGAGCTATTGAAGAAGTTGTCAGTTGCGTTTCCGCCGTGACTGAGCAACTGCCAGTTTGCAGTATTTAGTTTTTGAATTTCAAATTGGTCTCCCGTAATAGTGACGTCACCTTCTCCTGCCATCATTCCCAATTTCGTATTAACGGCGCCACTTAGCGTTGAGTTAAATCCACTAACGGGTAATTCAAAGCTTAAATCCTGATTACCATCCATGAAAGCGTAGCCATCAAAAATGGTGATATCACGCTTTTGCATTTTGGAGTTGGCATAAACGACAACCATTCCCCAACCGCCGTAATAACCGGTCGATCCTCCATTTCCTGTGGTCAAGGCCATATCGGCAACCCAATATTGACCTAGTCCACGTTGCTGTACTTTTTCGGTTACTTCAACAAATCCAACATACATAGAGTTGTCTCCTGGATATCGAATATTGTTGCTTGTAGCTATATATGAGGTGTAGTCTGTTTCACCGGGACCTCGAAACTTCACTGTTCGCTTTTGTAATTCCGTTGGTGTGTTATTCGTCCTGGCTGTCCAATATAATCCTGCGAAGAGGATTTCACTGCAAGCAGGGTTAGCTCCATTTTCGTTGGAGAATGTGAGGGTCGCTGATGATGAGTTATTGGTGGATGAGATGCCATCGGTATCCACTTTGATCATTGTGTTATCACTATTCAAAGTTGTATTTGAATAGTTCTGCAGCGTCATATTGGTATTCCCAATCATGGTGAAATCACCATGAATGCTATAAATAGTTTGTGTTGGCGTAAATGCAGATGTGCGCTGCGTGAACGGCACTTGCACCTGAGCTTGTAGTGTCATACAAGCAAGCATAAGCAAGCTGAAAGTCAGCAAGCGTTGTGTGATGTGTAAAGTCTGTTTCATTGTAATAATGAAGAAAGGTTGTGGATGTAGTGGTGATTATTCTGGAATGGAGACTGAGTAATATGAAATTGCTCCGGCGGGAATGTTGTTTACCCCTGAAGAGGAAGCTTCCGCTGCCGCTATGTCATAGGTATAAAGCACTACCACGCTGGTCAAGTTTTCCAGCGCGCTCAATGAGCTAGCATCAATCAATGTAGCCGCCTGAGAAGCATTCTCAAAACGGATAATGACTGTGCTCACGGCATTCAAAGCCGCATCAGAAAAGTTGACTGCTCCAAAATTGGAGGCGATTAAATCAAGCGTAGTCGCCTGACCTTCGCCAGCCACTTGGATGTCGCTGCCATTGGCATAGGCAGTCGCATGCAAGCCATAGACTGCCTCCGACAGCGCATCATTTCCGCCGGCGATAACCGCCGCAAGATCCTGATGGCCCTGAGCCATGGCTGCGTGTGTAAAAAGTGAAACGATAGCCACGGCTATCCATCGAATGTTGTGGATACGCATGATAGTGCTGCGCATAAGGGTGGAAAATGACCTGCTCATTGATTTGGTTTTTGGTAGGTACTTAGTTGGTATTAATCCGCTAATTTTGAGCGGCGGGCGAAAATAGAACGTGATTTTCGATTCTACATCATCAAATCATGAATTTTTTTCGCTCGGTCGGCAAAAATGAGAATTCGGGAAGGAGGTATTCTTGATTAATCTCAAGAAATGGGATGAGACATCCCCTGTTAGTGAGGGGTTTCGGTCCTTGACATGACAAATGGGCCTTTAATCCCAAAGGTCAAATTGTTAATAAAACATGGATAACGCGGGGTGCTCAAGTCCCCGCCGAACAGAAATAAAAATCAGATTCACGAGTCCAACCCGGACCCCTTCGCCCTTCGCCCTTCGCCCTTCACCCTTCACCCTTCGCCCTTCGCCCTTCACTTCATCTGCGCATCCACCACTGCAATGCGAATCATGTTCAAAATCTCGCGCACACTGCAGCCCATTTGTAGGATATGGTAACTCTTTCGCATTCCTAGAAGCACCGGACCGGTAACCTCGAGTTCTGCGATTTCCTGGAGCAGCTTGTAGGAAATATTTCCGGCCGAAAGGTTTGGGAAAATGAGGGTATTCACCTTTTGATTTTTCAAGCGGCTGAAGGGGAAGTTTTCGTTGAGCATTGCGCTATTGAGGGCAAAGTTGGCCTGCACCTCGCCATCGACTATGAGATTCGGGTGATCACGATGGAGAATGGAAACTGCCTTGGCTACTTTCTCAGCGTCTTCACCTTCGGCTGAACCGAAATTCGAGTAACTGAGCAGGGCAATGCGCGGAACAATTTTCATTTTGGAGATGGACTCCGAAACACGCAAGGTGATTTCAACCAAATCTTCGGCTGTCGGATTCACATTCACCGTGGTGTCGGCAAAGAACAGCGGGCCTTGTTTTGTTTCAACGATGTACATGCCGCACACTTTTTTTACACCTACTGCAGGACCGATGGTATGCAACCCCGGACGAATCACGCGCCCATAATTGCGCGTCATTCCGCTGATGAGCGCATCAGCCATACCCATTTCCACCATCATGGCGCCGAAGTAGTTGCGGTCGCGCATGGTGCGTATAGCTTCGGTCTCCGTGAAACCTTTGCGCATGCGCTTGCTGAACAGACGTGCGCCAAATTCTTCGCGTGTTTTTAACCACTGGTCCGAACGAGGATCAATAATTTGTGCACTGTGTAAATCGAGTTCGTGCTCATCGAGCATACGACGAATCTTTTGCTCATCGCCCAGTAGTATCGGATACGCCACTCCTTCATCATAGGCCTGTTGAGCGGCTTTGAGAATCTTGTAGTTGTCGCCTTCGGCGAAAACAACCCGCTTAGGGTCTTTACGCGCACGCTCGGCTATACTGCGCGTAAGGACGTTATCACGTCCCATGCGTTTTTGCAATTCCGCGCGGTAGGCGTCCCAGTCTTCGATGGTGATGCGCGCAACACCGCTGTCAATGGCCGCTTTCGCAACGGCCGAAGAAACCACCGCAATCAAGCGTGGATCAAGTGGTTTGGGAATGATGTAGTCTTTACCGAAACTGAGATTCTTTAAGTTGTAGGCCTCAATCACTTCTTCCGGTACAGCATGACGCGCCAATTCTGCCAAGGCATGCACGGCTGCAAGTTTCATTTCGTTGTTGATACATTTTGCTCGCACATCCAACGCACCGCGGAAAATGAACGGAAAGCCCAACACGTTGTTCACTTGGTTAGGGTGGTCACTGCGCCCTGTCGCCATGATAATGTCTTCACGCGAAGAAATGGCGACATCGTACGCAATCTCCGGATCCGGATTCGCCATGGCAAAGACAATTGGATTCGCTGCCATAGTGCGCAAAGTGTCCGGCGTAATCAAGTTTGGCTGTGAAAGTCCCAGAAAAACGTCTGCACCATTGAGCGCATCAGCCAGACTTTCATAGGAGTTCTCCGACGCAAAACGCATCTTTCGACTATCAATGTCTGTTCGGTCTTTATGCACCAATCCTTTCGAGTCGAACATGAAGACGTTCTCCTTCTTCACACCCAATATCTGCATGAGGTCTACACAAGACAAGGCAGCTGCGCCGGCACCGCTGACTACCACACGAACTTCTGCAATATTCTTTCCTGCAATTTCCAGCGCATTGATCAACGCAGCACTGGAGATGATGGCCGTGCCGTGCTGGTCATCGTGCATGATGGGAATGTCCAATGCAGCTTTGAGTTTCTCTTCAATTTCAAAGGCTTCAGGCGCTTTGATGTCTTCCAAGTTGATACCGCCGAAGGTGGGTGAAATGTTTTTGACGGTATTCACAAATTCGTCCACATCCGTCGCCTTCACCTCAATGTCCATTCCGTCGATATCCGCGAAAATTTTGAAGAGCATGCCCTTTCCCTCCATCACGGGCTTGCTGGCTTCCGGGCCAAGATTGCCCAGTCCCAGAATCGCTGTTCCGTTGGAAATGATAGCCACCAGATTTCCTTTGGCTGTGTACTTATATACGTCTTCCGGATTTTCGGCAATGGCCAAAACAGGCTCTGCAACGCCGGGGGAATAGGCCAGGGCCAAGTCGCGCTGTGAACTGTGGGGCTTCGTTGGGATGATTTCCAACTTCCCTTTGCGGCCTGATGAATGGTAATCGAGGGCTTCTTTCTTGCGAATCTGACTCATAAAAAACAAATAGGGGACGAAGATAATCGTCCCCTATCTACACATCCGTAGGATGGATATCATTACTTACTCACCACCAGGCGTTGAACCTGCGAGCTAACGCCGGAATCAATCAGTTGGCAGAAGTAAATGCCATTCTCGAAACGCGCGCCATCGAGCATGATGATGCCTTCTTTGTTAGTGAGCGTGCGATCTTCCAACAAGCGACCGAATTGATCATACATCACAAAGTGAGCGTCTGTCGGATTTGTCGGGAAGGAAAAGCGCAAAGCCGATAAATCGGACAATGGGTTAGGAGAAATGCTCCAGAGCGCTGCCGATGTTGTCTCTTCTACGGTGATTATGCACGCCTGATCCACACAGAAATTCACATCATAGCACAATTGGTAGCTACCATCGTTGGGATCGTACCAGCAAAAGCGAACAGTGCTTTGCCCCGGATTTCCCAGGTGACGATACTTACAGTAAAACGATGATGAAGTGTCGCCGTCTGCAATGGTCACAATCTCCGTTGAAAGTTCTCCAGTAGTTCCCCATGGGCCGCATATTTCTCCCCAACAAAACTGATGCTCGGCACCGGCAACGGTCGAGAGAATTTCTCGGCTGCAACGAACGTCACGACCTACGCCCGAAATATTGATGACATCCCAGTGTGCGCTCATCACCTCGGTGGTGTTCGATGAGGTGCCCAACACTGTGTTGGTTTCGCCACTCAACTCAATGAACTGAGCGGATGCAAAGAAGGAGGTTAACAGGCCAATGGAAAGGAGTAAATGTTTTTTCATCGTATCAAGTATTGAATAGTCAAATTTAGTGTGAGCGGCCATAGACTGTGGTTTGTCCTTTGAAGAAAGAGATAGACTCTTGGATTTTTGTTGTTGGAGAGCTTATTTCAATTTCAGTAATTGCTCATGCACTTCCTCCTCATCGCCGGGTGTATATCCCACGTGCTGCCATACGATTTCTCCTTTACCGTTCAATAAGAAGGTGTGAGGCGGAGAATTCACGCCCATGGCTTGCGAGAATGTCTTGTTCACATCCGAGAGAATGTCATATTCCCAGGAAACGGAGTTCACATAAGGCTTCACGCTGTTCACGGTGCGCTGATCGTCAATCGTCACCGCATAAATTTTAACACCCGTTTCTTCTTTCCACTGATCGTAATATTCCGCATAGGTGTTGAGCTCTTTTTTACATGGACTGCACCACGTGGCCCAGAAGCAGATTAGCATGGGCTTGCCGTCGTTAGATAGTTTGGAGGTTTCTACCGGATTGCCGTCCAGATCTTTCAGTGTTGTATTTGGAAGTGCTGCGGTTTGTGCGAAAACAGTTGCACTCAAGGCAACTGCGCAAAGGGTAAAGAGAATTTTTTTCATGGAAAAATGTTGGGCTCGGCGCTTTTCAAGGAGCATACCAAAGTTAAGGTTTTCTGACAATGATGCGGAAAGTGAATGTGGATTCAGCTGTAGAAACTGTTGCTTGATAGTATCCGGCCTCCCAGGTTGCAGTGTTCACATCAACAGTTGTTTCAAAGGCCGTCAATGTTTGACTATGGCAAAGTCTGCCTAGAGCATCGGTGATGGAAAGTTGAGCGGGTCCTTGTGTATTTGGCCGATTGATGTGCAGAACAGTCTCAACCGGATTAGGAAAACACACCAATCCATGCTCAGATGGTGATGCGACATTCAATGAAGATCCTGACTCAAAGCCGTATTGCAGGAATGCTGCGGTATTGGGTGTTTCGGAGAAATTGTATGAGCCATCGTAGAAGAAGAGTTCAGCATCTGTTGTCAGCGAATCATACATGCTGAAGAACGTACAAAATCCATCAAACCCGCCATACTGACTTCCGTGCAAACCGTCACCGTTGGTGTCATGTAAGAAGAAAGAATAACAACCTGTTACCGGCAATTGGAAAATACCGGTGATGAATTGATAAGGAATAGTATATCCACCACCGTTATAGATCACAGAATCTTGATCGTCGCGAATTTCCCAGCTGACCTCCTCAGGATAATTATCCAGCGCCAATTCAAGCTTCACAAGTTGCTGCGCATAACCAAGCGCTGATTGCGTCTGCAAGGAGTCATTGGTCGTATTTGCGTTCTGCTCACTTAATGCTATGCGAATGGGGTTATCACTGATTAAGGTGATGCCCTCGAGTAGCAACGTGTCTGAAGCATAGGTAGCTAGCTCACCGCTCCACGAGTAAACTCCACCATCAGCACCACCACTGATGGCTATGGTAGCGTTACTGAGCAGCTCAGTGCCTAGATTCTTTACGACAAGTTGTATGTCGATCGTATCATTTCCACAGTTGCGATACACCACAGGTGAAAAAATCGCCGGATCATACCCTTCGGTTATTGATTGACAGCTATTGAAAAGTACGGCTTGTTCCAGCGCGTAATATCCCGTCGCATCTGCGAAGCGAACGACACGATCGGGACACACAATCACAACGACCGGTAAATAATCAAGGCCCAACTGTGTTGCAATGAAACTGCTGTCGATTAAAGGCAGTGAGGAGTTTTCTATCCAATTGCCATAGGTATCTGTAGCCGGATTACCCGCAATGGCTGCAGGTCCTGATAATTGGGCTTGCGTATTTGACGGTTCACTTTCAATTCTCCACACCTCACATTGGTTGGTGCCATCCGCGCCATAATTCGCGGCAAATGTTTCCAATGTTTGTTGCTGATAGAACTCCCACGCTTGACTATCCCATGTGGCAAAGCAAAAAAGAACAACCGTCTTTCCTTCGTCCAATGTCGAGTACAGCGAGTGGCTGTTACCGTTGATGTCATTCACAGTAAAGTCTGCCAACAATGAACCTTCTTGTGCTTGCGCCCGAACTGCATTCAACAGGAATGCTCCTGTGAGATAAAGTATTCTTCCTAAAATTTTCACGGTTCGAATTTACTGTATTCGTGGTGATTTATCCAAGCGGTGGGCGCTTCCCTCTGCGCTTTGGCGTTGGTCTGTTTGATTTACATTTGAGGCCAATCTATAACCGTGATGAATCGGACCAAATCTCTTCTTCTTGGAGCATTGCTCATTAGCTCCTCTGTCTTCGGACAGGAAACACCGCCTGCCACTGAGAACAAAGGACAGCTCCATGGCAATGTGCAGGCGCTGTTTCAAAATTATAATCCCGATGAGGCTATTGGCGCTCAGGTGCCGGATGCCAAAGCGGCTATGAATACGTTCGGTAATTTCACCTACACCTATGGAGGACTAACCGCGGGACTTCGCTTCGAATCGTATCATAACGCGATTCTTGGATTCCCGAACCGATTCAAGGGCTCGGGTATTGGCAGCCGTTATGTGCGATACAGCGCTGACAACTTCGATATCACCGTAGGTAATTTTTATGAGCAATTCGGAAATGGATTGAGTTTTCGCACCTATTGGGAACCGAATCTTGGGATAGACAATGCCATGGACGGTATTCGCATCATCTTCAAACCATTCAAAGGTGTTGCGTTGAAAGCTGTATACGGCCAGCAGCGTTTTGACTTTGATAGTCGCATCATCAATTCAGCCGGTATTGTGAGAGGACTGGACGGAGAAATCAGCTTGAATGAAGCGTTTACTGCACTTGCAGAGAAAAAGCTCAAAGTGACACTGGGCGGAAGTTTCGTGAGTAAATATCAAGCGGGCCAAACTTTCGAACGCGATTCAACCGTATTCAATTTGCCCAATAACGTTGGCGCAACTTCCGGTCGATTGGGATTGGTTTACAAAAATCTGCAGTTCACCGGTGAATATGTTTCGAAGATAAACGACCCGAACGCTGACAACGGATACATCTACAAAAAGGGCGAGAGTATTTTCATGAATGCGGCCTTCAGTAAGAAAGGCTTTGGTATCACGGCCAGCGCCAAATACGTCGACAACATGGCCTTCCGCAGTGATCGCGATGCACTGTTGTTTGATGTACCGATTAACTTTCTACCTGCTATCACTCGACAGCACACGTATAACCTCGCAGCTACTTTGTATCCTTATGCCACAGTTCTCAATGGAGAAGTGGGCGTTAGCGGAGAACTCTTCTATAATTTTAAAAAGGAAAGCCTGCTTGGGGGTAAATATGGAACCTACATCTCACTCAACGTAGCTGCGGTCAATAGCCTCGATACTTCGCATGTTGGAGGTGCCGAGCAGTTGGTCAACGGATATCAAGTCAATTCGTTTGGCTTCGGTGATACAAAGTATGTGCGCGATGTCAATCTGGAAATTCGCAAGAAGATTAATAAGAGCTGGAACATCAATTTCATCCACTACTACTTTGAATTCAACACGCTGGTGACACCGGTAACACAAGACTTCAAAGGACTAGTCTACGCTCACATTGATGTGTTTGATATTCAGTATAAGATCAAACCCAAGCACAGTGTGCGCATGGAATTGCAATCACTGCTGACCGAGCAAGACAAAGGCAATTGGGCAACGGGATTGATTGAATACACCTTCTCACCCCATTGGTCGTTCGCGGTGATGGATCAGTACAACTACGGAAACAATGATTCCGAAAAGCGCGTGCATTATCTGTATGGAAACATCGGATACTCCAAGGGTGCCAGCCGTGTGATGATTGGCTATGGTAAGCGTCGCGCAGGAATCTTCTGCATTGGTGGTGTCTGTCGCGCCGTGCCTGCTTCCAACGGTATTGAAATTAATTTGACTTCCAGTTTCTAAAAGCCATGAAAATTCAAACTAAATTTTACGGATTGATAACGGTATCGCTGCTTGCGTTGTCAGGTTGCGACAAGATTGAAAATCCGATTGCCGATAAATTTCGCTACCTCGAGGAGGTGTATGGACCGGCACCGGCCTTTGCACCTGAGGGCACGCCGCATCAGCGGGTGCTGTTGGAAGACTTCACAGGTCATGATTGCGGTAACTGTCCGAACGGGCACGTGGCTGCCGCCGGTTTACTCGAAACGTATGATGAGGATTTAGCCCTCGTAGCGGTCCATGCCGGTTCGCTGGCTCAACCGCTTCCTCCCGAATTTCCGGATGATTGGACGACTGTGGAAGGCGAGTACTATTTGCTGACTCAGGTAGGTCAAGATATCATGCCAAAGGGACGCGTGAATCGCATGCCCGGTGCGTCTACTATTTTTTCGCCTTCTGCTTGGGCAGCTAAAGTAGGGGAGGCCATAGCGCAAGTTCCGGCCATGAACATTCAAATCGAAGCCAATTATCAGGCGACTAATCAGCACTGGAATGTGCACGTTTTCTCCGAGTGGTTTCAAAATCTGTCAGGAGATTATCGCTTAGTGGTATTGCTCACCGAATCCGGTATTGTTGCACCACAGTTGTGGTACGGCAACGATCCGGAATTCATCGAAGAGTATGATCACGAACACATGCTACGCGCCAGTGGATCCGGCGCAACCGGTTTCGTAGTGGCGTCTAATCCGCAAGGAGGACAAACACTAACCAACAGTTACACCTTTGATTGGAATTCAGCTTGGAATCCCGATAGCTGTGAGGTTGTAGCGTTTATCACGGAAGGCGATAATGGTCGTGTATTGAATGTGGCGAAAACGAAATTGATACCGTAATGAGATACGTTTTTTTAGCATTGGTGTGCATGATCAGCGCGCAACTCTCTGCCCAGGAAGGCGCATCGTCACGTCGAAATTTTACGGGTGGATTAGTCGCCGGTGGAGTGACCTCACAAATAAGCGGCGATGGATTAGGCGGTTGGGATAAGTTCGGCTTCACAGCGGGCGCCTGGGTTTCCGTTCCGCTGTCCGAGCAACTCTCTGCCACGATGAGCATGAAGTTCATCAATAAAGGTAGCCGCACCAAACTGGATACACTCACCTACAACACGTTTGGATATTATTTGAATTACGTTGAAGTTCCCATCTGGTTCAGTTATTCTGTTTCGAGAAAAGAGCCCGGTAAAATGGTGGTGAACCTTGGTCCTTACGCAGGATATTTATTCAATCAAAAAATTGTCTCCAATGGCTACGACTACAGCGTAAATCCTCCTTTCGAGCAAATCGATATCGGCATCGAGGCGGGCGTTTCCTTTTGGATTACACCCAAGTTCAGTGTCAACTTTATGACGTCAACTTCAGTGCTTCCTACGCGCCCGAATCCGGCGCAGGTGAACCCGCTGAGTTACTACGAAAAGGGCAACTACAATCAAACGCTGCAGTTGACCTTTTGCAAAGGGTTTGGTGAAAGGGCTTCAGTTAAAGCTCCTGGTGCTAGGGCTTTTTGAAGTAGTCGAATGATTGTCCCTTCACGCGTTTTTTAAAATCAGCGTAGGATCCATTGGCAAAGGCCTTCACCTCATTTACCCAAGTGTTCACGTCGCGCTCTGCATTGCGCACCGCATCATCCGCATTTCTGCCATTGCTGTACTCATTGATGTGGCCAAAAGCAGTGTAGATTTTGGATTGCAGCGTGTGAGCGTTATCGTTAATGCCTTTCTGTTCTTCTTTCCCAAACAAGGACTCTTCAAAGCCATTGATTTTTTTATCCAGTGAATCCATCGATGACTCCAGTTCCTTTTTCAGCGTGTCCTGCGCAAACGTGAGCGCACCGCGCACCAATCCAATCGATTTGCGGGCATCGCGCAGCAACTGCATCGCTTCTTCGGTTGATTCGGCCAATTGTTTAGCGCGCTTCACCAGCTCACTGTAGCGCTCATAGTCTGTTTGTGTCCAAGCAACGTTGGGCTGCATTTCAACGGTAAGCTCCGTGCTGTCTTTCCATTCGTTGAATTGATAGACAATCTTGTATTTGCCGGGCGCAGCTTGCGGACCATTGCCTTCTTCATCATCCTCTTTTTTGGGATCTTCTTTCGAAGGGAAGCGAATGCCGCGCGTATCGAACCACCAACCCACCACGTTGATTCCCGTGTCGGGTTCATGTTTCAGGGTGCGAATAGTATCGCCGGAAAGTGTAAGCACATGAATGCTGACTTTCTTCGCTTGATCTTTCTTCTTTTCTTCCGGTTTGTCTTCTTTTTTGTCCTCTTCCTTTTTTCCTTTTTTTACATCGCCGGATCCCTTCTCTTTCGTTTCTTCTTTTTTCTCTACGTTGAAATAGTAACTCAGTTGTCCGCGCGTCTGCTTGTTCTCTCCGGCGAAGTAAGTATCTGCCGGGAAGCGCTCTCCTGCCGGTTGTTGCCAGGCAGAGATATAGGCTGTTGGAGAAGGTAGAGCGCTCATTTTTGCTTCAAAGGCTTTCTCGCCATATTGAGCATAGCGTCGTAGCGGTTCAATATTATCAAGCACATAAAGCGCTCTTCCAAACGTGCCGATAATCAAATCATTCTCTCGCGGATGAATCTTCAAATCTTGTGTGGCCACCGAAGGATAGTCGTGTGTCCATTTCATCCACGAACTTCCATAATCGAAGGAAACATACAGTCCGTGTTCGGTGCCCAGAAATACCAGCTTGGTTTGTTTCATGTCTTGCACCACGCTGAGGCAGTGACCGTACACTTGCGTCGCGCTTACTTTATTGATCCATGTTTTTCCGAAGTCAGCCGTGTAGAATAAGTAAGGTGTTCGATCGCCTTGACGATAATTGTTGACCACCACCCAGGCCTCTCCGGCGTTCGCGCCAAGCGTGATTTGTGGCACCCACGCGCCCTTGGGAAGGCCTTTCATAGCGGGTGAAAGATTCGTCCAGTTCTTGCCGCCGTCGCGCGTGAGTTGAACGTTGCCGTCATCGGTTCCAACCCAAAGCTCTCCTTGATTTTTTTCACTCGCAGTGATGCAAAGAATCGTGCAATGGTTTTCAGCGTTGGTGACATCGGGTGTTATGCCGCCTGTTTTGTTTTGATCCTTGAGTTTAAGTGAATCATTGGTGGTTAAATCCGGAGAAATGATTTCCCATGAAAGTCCATGATCGGAGGAATGATGCACGAACTGCGATCCGAAGTAAACACCGTTCTTATCGAATGGATCGCGTCCAATGCCCGCATTCCAGTTGAAGCGCAGTGTCTTTCCTTCCGGATGCACAGGCTTCACGTACGACATCTTTCCTGATTCTGTTTGGATGTAATGCACTTCACCGCCTTGCGACATGGCATAGGCGTAGAGTGGGTTGTGACTGTCAGGCAACACATCGAAGCCATCACCAAAAAGTAATTCCTGCCAATCTGCCGAACGAATACCTCCTGAGTGAAACACGTATCCGGGGCCTTTCCAGGAACCGTTATCCTGCATACCGCCATAGACGTTGTAAGGCACTTGCATGTCGATGTCGACGTGATAGAATTGTCCCAGCGGAAGATTGTTGACGAAGGTCCAATTGCGGCCTCCATCACGACTGATATTCAAGCCACCGTCATTCCCTTCAATCATGAATGCGGTATTATTCGCACTCCACCAAAAGGCGTGATGATCCGGATGAACGCCATAGTAGGGCAGGAGTGTGGTCCATGTTTTTCCGCCGTCAATGCTTTCGCTAACCGTGCTGTGGAGGTAGATCAGGTGATTCTCATTGGAAGGATCTACATATAATTCGTGATAATAGAAGGGTCGATCGCCCACTCCTTTTTCTGTAACTAATTCCCAATTCAAACCGCCATTATTCGACCGGTAAAGCCCTGTTTTGGCGCATTCGATAAGCGCATATACCACCTTGCTGTTGCTGCGTGCAAAGGCCAATCCAATACGACCGAGTTCGCCTTCAGGCAGACCGTTTTTATCGGTGAGTTTTGTCCAGGTTGCACCGCCATCCACCGTCAGGTGCAGGCCGCTTCCTTTTCCACCGGATGTGAAGTGGTAAGGCTTACGCTGATAATGATACATCGCAGCCAGCATGCGGTTGGAATTGAATGGGTCCATCACCAGGTCAGCACAGCCTGCGGTGTCGTTTACGAAGAGAATATTCTGCCAGCTTTTGCCACCATCAATTGTCTTGTACACACCGCGGTCTTTCGAGGGGTTCCATGCATTACCATGAGCACCGGCATACACCACTTGCGAATTACGCGGGTCAACCAGCACGCGATGAATGGTGCTCGTGTTTTCCAATCCCATGCGCTGCCAGTGTTTGCCGGCATCGAGGCTGCGATAGATACCGGCGCCGTTGGTTTGAGAATTGCGCGGATTGCCTTCGCCGGTGCCGGCCCAAATCACGTCATGGTTTGACGGATCGATTTCAACCGAACCAATGCCAAGCACCTCTTGCTCATCGAAGATGGGCGCCCAGGTCATACCGGCGCTTTCACTTTTCCAAAGTCCACCGCTGGCCGTGCCCACATAAATGATATTCTCGTTGAGTGGATCTACATCGATTGCCGTCACGCGGCCGCTCATCACCGCAGGACCGATGCTGCGCATGTTCATGTTCTTGAAGTGATCCGGTACTTTGGTTACTGTTTGCTGGCTATACACTAGACCTGTGTATGCAGAAAGGAGCAGTAGAAGGGCGAAGAATTTTTTCATGGCGTTCTTGAAATCTGTCGATTTGGACGAATGTAGGGGGCAGAGGTGGGCACAACCAAGTTTTTCGATTTTCTTTGTTGGATAAATGAACTCACCGAGTCGCAACACCACAGACCTAAAGCGTTTTGATAATTCCTGGTATAAACCGGGCAGTGCCTTCAAACGCGCGCTGTGGTATGTTGTCAGCGCTTTGCTTTTTGAAACAGCATTTCCGTTGAGTGGTTTTAAACGCGCACTGCTCCGATTGTTCGGTGCACGAATTGGAAGTGGAGTGGTCATTAAACCGCACGTGCGCATTAAGTATCCGTGGAAACTCAGTATTGGGGATAATAGCTGGATTGGCGAGGACGTGTGGATTGACAATCTCGATCAGGTTAGCATCGGAGCCAACTGCTGCATTTCGCAAGGTGCTTTGCTACTCTGCGGAAATCACAACTATACGAAGTCAACCTTCGATTTAATGATTGGCCCCATTACCCTGGAAGAAGGGGCGTGGATTGGTGCAAAGTGCACCGTTTGTGCGGGAGTTACAGCGCAGTCACATGCTGTTCTCACAGTGGGCAGTGTAGCTACGAAAACGTTGGAACCATATGGGATTTACAGCGGAAACCCCGCAGTGAAAGTGAAAGAACGCGTCATCACATCATGAAGGTTTCCATCATCACCATCACCTATAACAGCGCAGAGACTGTCGAAGACACGATTCAATCGGTCCTGGCTCAGGACTATCCCAACATCGAGTACATTATCGTCGATGGCGCATCGAAAGATGCAACGATGTCGATTGTGAATCGCTATCAGGATAAAATTGCCACCATTCATTCTGAGCCGGATAAGGGCATTTACGATGCGATGAATAAAGGTGTTCGATTGGCTACCGGTGATCTTATCGCCATCCTGAATAGCGATGATTTTTACGCAGATGAGAAGGTCATCAGCGACATGGTCAATAGAGTTATAGAGTCTTCGGCCGACGCTTGCTACGCGGATCTTGTTTATGTGGATCGCAGCGACACATCGCGTGTGGTGCGCACCTGGAAATCGGGTGAATATCGACATGGTCAATTCATGCGCGGTTGGATGCCACCTCATCCGACCTTTTTTGTGAAGCGCGAGGTTTATGAGGCTCATGGCCACTATTCGCTGCAACTGCGTTCAGCGGCAGACTACGAGTTGATGCTGCGCTTCATGCACAAGCATGCAATCAAAGTGACTTATTTGCCTCGGGTGATTACAAAAATGCGTGCAGGCGGTCAGAGCAATGTAACGATTAAGAATCGCTGGAGAGCCAATCAAGAGGATCGTTTAGCGTGGAAAATGAATGGCTTGCAACCGGGTTTTTTCACCCTTATTCGCAAGCCACTGTCGAAAGTACTGCAGTTCATTCAGCGCTAAATCGAGTCATAAAAAAAGGGCACCTTATCGATGCCCTTTGATTTTATTTCTTCTTCCCGGGATTAGAACTTAGCACGTGAGCGACGCACGGTAGCTCTGTTTTTTACCCAGCTATACTTACTCTTGTAGAATTTCGAACGACCGCGAATCAACTTCGTGATGACCACCTGCGAAGTCACATAATTGTCTTTACGTGCAAGGGGGTTGGCAGGATCGTGCAAGCCGCGGGTTGATTGGAAGGCATCTTCTGTTAAATCATTTCCGGGTTGGTAGCGGAAATCATTCAACGACATTACGGGAAAAATATCCTCGTAAAATGGATTACCTTCTTCAAAGCGCAGTAAGGCGTTTTGCTCATCCAACAGCGCTTGGTAAGTCTGCGACTGCAATGCAAGCGCTAAATCATAAGTGCCCGAGTTATCCGGTGAAGGTTTGTTGTAATAGGTAGAGACATCATCGAGGTAATCCGAGAATGTTTTTCTCCAGCAGATTTCCCAACCGAAGCGCCATGATTTACTAAATGTGAAATACATCCCGATTCCCATAGGGATAGCGAGTCCGAAGTTGCTGTAGGTAGCACCTTCAGTGCGGTAAGGGCGTAAACTGTACCAAGTGTCATTCACAAAATCACCGGGTTTAAGACTAGTCGTGTCGGCACCAAGGCTGGCTGCCAGTTCGCTTTCAGAAGGGTCATACACCAAGCGTGCTTGTGGGTTGCTGTAGTATGCAGCAAGACCGGCAAATGCGTAGAGTTTGTAGTCTGGATTGTAAAAACCGCGGTTACCAACGTCATTGTCGTACCAAAGGGTGAATTCTGCGCGGCCCGACAATTCGAACATGCGGTTACGGAAGTTCAGGTTGCGCGTGCGACGGGGGATGTAGGTTGTGTATTGGTCTGCATCCTGAATGAGCAAGTGATCCACAGCTCCGGAAACGGCAAAACGCTTGGAGAATTTATATCGACCAAAGACGCCAACAGCGTAGCGTGTTTGACCCAGGTGCATGTCCCAGAAGTAGTCCTTGCGTTGTTGTTCTTTACCACCGATATCACCCAGGTAGTTTGCAGCCCCCAATCGCACACCGTAATCCCATTGGTACTGGGCCGATGCTGAAACTGAAGCAAAGAGCAAAAGGATGAGTAAATATTTCTTCATGTTGGATAATTAAGACTCTAGCTGCCAAGCCGCTAATGTAAAATCAAATTCCGAAAATCGAAAATTATTTTTCCATGAATTCAGTTCGTCAAACATCCGGTGAGGTTTTCGTCAGGGTCTTAGCCTTATCTTATTTTTGAAACCGATGAAAACACGAATCACAGAACTTTTTGGGATTACCCACCCGATTGTGCAGGCCGGCATGATTTGGTGCTCGGGTTGGGAATTGGCCTCGGCGGTGAGCAATGCCGGAGGATTGGGATTATTGGGTTCCGGCTCCATGTATCCCGATGTCTTGCGCGAACAGATTCGAAAGACCAAGGCGGCTACGGATAAGCCATTTGGAGTGAATTTGCCTTTGCTTTATCCGCAGATCGCGGATCACATTTCGATCATTCTAGAGGAAGGCGTTAAGATTGTGTTTTCGTCGGCCGGTAATCCAAAAACCTACACGTCGGTTTTTAAGGAACATGGTATTCAGGTTGTGCATGTAGTGAGCAGTGCCAAGTTTGCCCTGAAGGCCCAGGAAGCCGGCTGCGATGCGGTCGTAGCCGAGGGTTTTGAAGCCGGGGGGCATAATGGTCGTGAAGAAACCACCACGCTTTGCCTCATTCCGGGTGTGGTGGATGCAGTGAATATTCCCGTGATAGCAGCGGGAGGCATTTTCGATGGACGTACCATGGCGGCTGTGCTGGCCTTGGGTGCTTCGGGTGTTCAGGTGGGTAGTCGTTTTGTGGCCTCGACGGAGGCTTCGGCTCACCCGGCGTTTAAGCAAACCGTTATTCAAACACCGGAGGGTGGTACCCAGTTGACCTTAAAGGAGCTTACCCCTGTGCGGCTGATCAAAAATCCGTTTTTTGCATCTGTACAATCGGCCTATGAGCACGGGGCTTCAGCGGAAGAGTTGAAAGAGCTTCTCGGTCGCGGGCGGGCAAAACGGGGAATGTTTGAAGGCGACCTCACCGATGGCGAGCTGGAAATCGGTCAGGCCGCAGCACATCTCAGAGAAATATTACCTGCCGCATCGATTGTCGATAGGATGATGCATGATTGCCAAGCGACCATCAATCGCTTGCAAGAGCTTGCCTAAAGCAGCGAGTTTCGGATTCAAGGCGTGTTGTTGAGAACTCCCTGGGCAGCATAACCCAAAGTCATTTTTTCAGCGAAGTTTTGCGATGAGGTTTGTCTTGACGTAAAAAATGGACAGCGATGCAACCTTTAAGGGTTGTTTGTCGTGTAATAAGCGTTCACTTTTTTCGTTAGGCGCGGTGCCTGATGACCAAACTTATGTTGAATCTGAAGATTATTAAGTACTGCTTTCTACTGATTTCGCTTGTGTGCACATCGGTGATGTCGGCTCAATTGGAGCCTCAACTGGATTGCATTCAAGTGGCGACCAATGGTGATGTGACGCTTCAATGGACACCATCGAATGATCCCACAGGTCAGTTCGATCATTATGAGGTGGTGTACAGCATTTCTCCTTTGTTGACATTTAATTCGGTGGCTAACAGTCTGACGCCTGTTTCCCAAAGCAGCTATACCCACATCACCAATTTACCACTCGACAACAGTTATTATTACGCCGTATTGGCGTGGTTTGATGATGGCGCCGGAGGCACAGTGGCCTATTCGTCGGACACGCTTCGAACAATCCATCTTGAGGTGAGTAATGCTTCTTTCAGCTGCGGTAATTGTGATGGATTACCTCTCTTGGAATGGAACTTACCCGCTGATGATGCCTGGTTATGGCTTGGATGGACATTCGAAGTTTATATTCAAGACGCAACCGGCACATGGAGCTTGATTACTGTTCTGCCTTCTGATTTGACTGAATATCTCCATTACATCTATAACTGCGACCCTTTAATGATGAATTTCTATGTGCGCATGGTTAGCCCATGGGGGTGCGAATTCATCAGTAATGAGGCCTCAGATATCTTCGAGGATGGTTCCTATCCATTTTCAGGAATACTGACATCAATTTCAATCAATGCAAATGATGATGTCGAGCTTGCTTGGCTGCCAAGTTTGGACCCTGAATCTTCAGGCTATGTGATAACGGAATGCATAGGGCCAACCGAACCTTATATCACAACAATTATCGATCAAGTTAACGACCCGAACACATTGAGTTACGTTGACTTGGCACCAACGCTTCCTATGAATGAACCATACATGTATTCCGTGATGGCTCTGGATGGCTGTGGTAATGCTGACACAGCCATATGTGTCACTTCAATGTACCTTGAAGAAATCATCTACGCCGACTGCGACGATGAAATTGCGTTGGAATGGTCGCCCTTCCTCAGTCCGTATTTCACCCCTACACACTACATCATCCATCATGCTTTTTCAGTAGGAAGCGACTATTCCGCGGTGGACTTTAGTCCTATTGATACGGTGACTTCCTTGTTTTATTTCGATGAGAACTTTCAATACGGACGCTGGAATTTTTATCAGATAGAATCGTGGGATACACTGAACGGTTTTCGCTCGAAATCGAATATTCAGCCCGTGCAGATTAGTGCCTACGAGCCTCCGGCTTACCTCGCGATAGAGTCGGCTTCTGTGGTGAGTCCGGAAGTGACTTCGATTACCGTAGGCTTAACCCCAACGGCGGATATGTTTCGCTATGAACTCCAACGCTTCAGTGTTTCCACCGATAGTTGGGAAGAGGTCATCGTAAAGGATACCAATGCAGCGTTACAAATTCCATTTTTCGATACCGAGCGCGCCACTGATGTGTTCAGTTATCAGTACCGTGTGGTGGTGACCAATACCTGCGGTCGCACGGTGGATACAACGAACATCGGCAAAACGATTCTTTTGCGGGCAACATCCGATCAGGATCGATTGGTGAACACGCTTTCATGGAGCGCTTATGAAGAATGGGAGCATGGCGTTGATCATTACAATATCTACCGAAGAATCGGGGAGGGAAGCCCTGTGTTGATCGATGAATTCAGCGCGGGAAGCAGTTTGTTCTTTGAAGATGATGTGTCGGAGTTTATTGATGAGTCCGGTGATTTCTATTACTGCATCGAGGCAGTGGAACGGGTTGTCGGGAATCGCTCGGCGTTCACTTCGAAATCCAATGAGGTTAACCTGACGTTAGAGCCCATTATCTGGGTACCCAATACGATTGTTCTTGGTGGTTACAACCCCGTTTTTTATCCCGTAATTTCCTTTGCGGATGTTGCCAATTACCGACTGATTGTGTTCAGTCGCTGGGGTGATTTAATCTTTCAAACCAATAATATTGACGAGGCTTGGGACGGTACCATGGGCGATATGTATGTCCAAGAGGGCGTATACAATTATTACCTCAGCGTTGAAGATGGTCGCGGAAGAATCACCGATAAGTTCGGTTATGTCATCGTCTTGAATTACGACTAATCGCTCTCACCAAACAGTCCAGCCGCCTTCTACAAGCATATTGTCACCGGTGACATAACTGCTGGCATCACTGAGCAAGTAGATTAACGCAGGAGCAACTTCATGGTTAAAACTCAACCGTTGCAACGGAGAGAATTGCGCAAAGTTTTTCTCGAATTGTTCTTCGTGATTATTCCATACCCCGTGCGGTGTAATCATATTGACACGGACGTTACGAGAAGCCCAGTAGCTGGCCAGATAACGCGATAATGCGTCAATGGCGCCCTTGCTCGCACTATATGCTGCAGGACAACCCAACGAGGTTCCTTTATACAGATTTTGGTTTGGTGCAACTACACTGTAAGTGCTCGGGATATTTACGATGCTTCCTTTGCCGTTCTCAGCCATATAAGAGCCAATCACCTGACACAGCAAAAAGGTGCCACGCAAGTTGATTTCAACAACGGTATCCCAATTTTCCTCGCTCACTTGCTCGAAGGGTTCAAACTTGAGATGCGACTTATTCTGATGTCCGCACACCAATCCATCGATGCGTCCGAAGGTTTCAATCACTTTTGCTTTCAGTGCTTCTACTTCCGATTTCACCGCAACATTGAGGGCGAATCCAAGCATGGTTCTTCCGTGTTTTTCACTCAAGGTTGCTGCCATGGCTTCGGGGTTTGCTGCAGGAATATCTGCACACACGACATGCGCACCGAATTGTGCAGCAGCTTCGCAGAAGGCTCGACCAATCAGGCCGCACGAGCCACTTATGACAATGACTTTGTCGGTGAGTTCAAATTTTTTGCGGAAATCAATTCCGGAGGGATCGGTAGTTTTCATAACGTTTTTTCCTTGTTGCTGATGGACGTTCAAAGACGAAAGCGAAACCTATCGCAAAAAGATTGACGAAGATATAGAGGAGAATGAAATCGGGGATTGTTTTATTCAACGGCAGCACAGCTATGAGAAAAAGTATCAGACTGCGGCTTATAGGGCAGAGTTAGTAAGAATAGTCAGCGATAAAATGGGTAATTCTGAATAATCAGGTTTGGTTGCAATCAAATGAATTTGCGGAATACCGGTTTGATAGGTTCTCCAATGAGATACTTTTCAAATCCATCCGCTAATCCTTTTTTGAAAAGGATACACGACTCGTCGATGGCCTGTAATACGTAATCGACATCTTCTTCCCGGTGAGAATAATGTGGACAGAATATGCCCTGAAAGAGCACGCCGCGTTTGATCATTTCCTGATGAAAGAGCGTGCGTAATCCGAACGAATTTTGACCTTCGTTATCAAAATACCCCAGCGAAGCATGCCAGTTGAATTGCATGTTGCGGATGTTATTGCTCAGACCATGATTGGCAATTATGGCTTTGCTGCCATCGATAAATCGTTGCCCCATGCGCTGATTGTGTACGATAACATCTTCTCTTTCGAAAACATCCATTGTGGCGATGGCTGCAGCGATACTGCAGGTTTCACCGCCATGAGTAGTGCTCACTAGAAACAGTTTTTCAGCACCGGTGTTTCGAATGCCACCTAACTCAAGCACTTCTTTTTTTCCGGTCAAACAACAGAAGGAAAAACCATTGGCAATCCCTTTTCCCCAGGTGGTCATATCGGGTACGACGTCATATTTTTTCATGGATCCCGGGTAGGCTGTTTTGTAGCCGGTAATCATTTCGTCCATGATCCAAAGCGCGCCGTGCTTGTGAGCAAGATCGATGGCATCCTTCAGGTAATTATCCGGTAATACATTGAATTTTTCCGGCTCTGAAATAACGCAGGCGATGTCGTCAGGATACTGTGTAAATAAATCGATGAGCGATTGCATGTCATCTGAACGGTAGACCACCGTCAACGCTGATATATCTTGCGGAATACCACTTTTAACATCGGTACTTCCAATAAACCAATCATCGTAAGAATAGAAGGGATGGTCAATTGGTCGCGCAACGAGTTTTCTTCCCGTATATGCGCGTGCAAGCTTTACTGCTGCGGTGGTAACCACAGAGCCGTTCTTGGCGAACTTGATCATATCATGGCCTTTCACATTAGCCAGGAAACGTTCAGCCACTTCGGCTTCAATAACAGATGGACGACTGAAGTTATTTCCCTTCTGCAATTCCTGTGTCACGCGCTCCACCACCGGCTCATAGGCATGTCCCAGGCTGATAGAAGCCAAACCACCCAGGCATTCGATGTACTCATTGCCATCGGGATCCCACACGCGGCAGCCTTTACCATAGGTAATAGCAGCAGGCGACAAAATAGGAAACTGATCATCACCTTTTGAGTAGGTGTGCGCACCACCGGGAATGAGGTCGTGAATTTTATTGCGGTACTTGTCGCTTTCCGTAAACCGTGTTATGTGTTGGAGAGATTGCGTGGTAGGCATGGCAGTAGGAGTTAGACTTTACGGTCTTGTTCGAGGGATTTTTTATAGCCGGCGTTGATTTCGCTGTTGCTGTTAATGGCGAGTATTTCCGGTTTGCTGCGGAGTAAGTCAACGACTTCCTCGATGGCGAAATCAGGGGAGTCTTTTAACTCTTCGAAAATGCGTTGCGCCATGTTCAGATCATCTTGCGTATCAACCGATAATTTAAACTGATAATCTGCATGAGCCTTGCGCCAGCCGAGTTTAAAATTTCCGCTGTTCTTGATGAACGGCATGACATGCTCGCGCTCACTCAATAGCGTAGCATTTTCAGCAGCAAAACGCAAAGCGTCGTAGGATGTTACTTCAGCGTCGAACCCGTCTTCGAGGTAATTCGGCTCCTGATTGCTGTTGGAGAAATAGTCAACCTTGTAGCGTTCGAACTGATCGATGACAAAGTCGACCACCTTCCATGATTGCATAGGGTTATCGCAACAGATGCGCACAATGGTATCGCCGCTTTTAGCGTCGCATTGATGGGCTGCGTTGAGGAAACGATCCAATACATCCCAGTCACTTCCTCTGCTGCAGGCAACACCGTAATGCTTACAAAAGTCTTCGATGGCGTTATCTTCCGCGTTAATCGTCGTAGCCACGATAATGGTGTTGATTTTTTTGGAGGGCTTCAGACGGTCGAGTAGTTGCTCTAGGATGGGCTTACCGGCGACCTGCATGAGCACCTTACCCGGCAAACGGGTTGAACCCATTCGGGCTTGTATTATGCAGATGTTCATTGCACTTCGTTACTGAAAATTCCCATGTAGTGTTTGTCGATGTAGTCACCTTTGTAGAGAATTTGGCGGCGCAAAGTGCCTTCATGTTGAAAGCCTATTTTCTCATACAGCTTGATAGCTGCCGGATTATTGGCATAGACCGCCAACACAACTTTGCGAAAATTCAATTGGTTGAATGCGTAATTCAAACATAAACGCACCACTTCTGTTCCGATACCTTTCCCCCAATAATCGCGGTCACCGAGCAATAGCCCCAGTTCACACGTTCTATTGATCCAATCGAAGTTGTCCAGTTTGATATTTCCAATATGAATGTCATTCGATTTGTGGCAAATGGCGAACATGACTGCACTTTTCGAATTGATAATCTGTTGAACGTAGTTCGATAGATTGGTCATATCACTCGGGAACGCTCCTGAAGCCAGTCCACGAGTGACTTCCTCATCATTCATCCATGCCAGGTAGCGAGGGCCTACATCGCTCATTTCAATGGCGCGCAGGTAAATGCTATTTCCTTCGATAAACGCTTTCATCCTGAGTGTTTAGTTTGGAGCATCTGCAGATGCTTGTCCATTGCCTGCGCATTTTTGGTGAGATTATGCTCATGCATGCGATACCGGTACAAGGGAAGAATAATGTTGTAGATGTTGTATTTATCCGTCCATCGAATACGCAAGTCTTCTTCTTCACGAGCCCGAAATTGCTCATCATACAATCCAATGGTGAATAGAAAATCTTTACGAAACATGACGCCGCATGCTATGGGTTTTTGAGCGGCACTGACATGTTCGATGTGCTTGCCTCGCTCATCCACCAGATAATAATCGACTGCTACCGCGTCCAGCGCATTGTTTTCCTCTAAGAATAACTTTTGCAGGCGGAGTGTCTCCTTGTGTAAGTAGTCGTCAGCATCCAGAAATACGACAAATTGGCCTTTGGCTTTTTTGATGCCGAAATTTCTGGCACCGGATAGTCCCATATTTTCTTCCAGATGGAAGATTCTGGCGTCTTTTTCAAAGTTTTCTAAAACCGTTTTTGTGCTGTCTGTGGAGCAATCATTTACAACGATAATCTCATACTGATCATCTGCTAAACTTTGGTCGAGAGCGCTGCGAATAGCACGTTCAACATATTGCGCATAATTGTATGTGGTGATAATCAGAGAGACCATATCACATTGCGTTAAGTTGATTTTTTACGACGCTTTGATTTAGTCGATAAATCTTCGGTGTAATAATTATTTCCGTACATGTATCCGCCGTAAGTATTGCCATAGCCATAGCCGTATCCATAGCCATAACCGTAGCGGTATGCGTACTTACCGTAATAGTACTTCCAGCGCTTCTGCTTGATGTTATTTAAAATGATGGAGTTTTTCTTGAGGTTGTTCATCAAGAGCACATCCTCCAAGTGGCGAACACCGGCCTTGGTTGCCTTCTCCGTATTCATTACGAAAATCCCAAGATCAGCTTTACTCAATAATACCAATGAGTCGCTAATCAGCAACAGCGGCGGCGTATCGATGATGATAAAGTCGTATTGCTCTTTCATTTCCCCGAGCAACTGGTCAACACGCGCGTTGAGTACCAATTCTGATGCATTAGGTGGAACCGGTCCTGCGGAGATGGCATCCAGGTTTTCAACGCTGGTAGTAACAATACTCTGACGGTAGTCGGTTTTGCCAATCAAGAAAGACGAAATCCCACTTACGTTTTCCAATCGCAGCGATTTGTGCACTTTCGGTTTGTGCATATCGAAGTCAAGGAGCAGCACGCGCTTGGATGCTTTGGCCAATACGGAGGACAGGTTCACGGATACGAAGGTTTTTCCTTCTCCCGGATGCAATGAGGTAATCAAAATCAATTTTGGTCCTTCTTCCGGAAGGATGTATTGCAGGTTAGTTCGAACCGATCGGAAAGCTTCACTTACATTCGATCGTGGGTTGCTGCTAATTACTATTGGATCAAGATCAATGTCCTGATAATTTGGAATTCCACCCAGTAAAGGCATACGGGTGAGGGATTTCAATTCGCGCGTATTCTCGATACGTTCAAAGAAAATTGCGCGCACGATACCTATGATAAGTGCTATAAAGAACCCGATTCCGACATAGACCCAAACAGTACTTTTCTTTTCGGGTCCAACTACACCGAGCGAACGTGCTGCTTCGATAACGCTGGTTTGAGGAACAATACCGGCTCGTGCAATTACCGTGTTGGCCTTTTTCTGCAAGAGGAATGTATATTGACTTTCATTGACGGTCATTTTACGTTCAATGCTCATCAAATCACGCTGAGAGCGTGGGATATCGCGAAGCTCAGCTTCTACCTCGAAATAAGATTTCTTTATAACGCCAATTCTGTTTTCGATTTGCTTTTTGTTATCGGTGGTGTAGCGGAAAATACTATTGCGTATTGTTTTTACTACTGAATCCACCTTCTGCACCCTGCGGTCCGAGGGCTTCATGTCCACGAGTAATTCTGTTTTTCGTTGTTTCAGATTGAAAAGATCCTGTACCAAACTATTTAGGGATGCATCCTCAGCTTTCAAAATATTCATTGGCGGGATGATGGACATGTCCTTTTCTCGTGTCAGAAATTCTTCTAAGCTGCTAAGGGCTTCAGCCCGGGTTTTCAAATTACGCTCTTCAATCTCGAGGTCTTGTAGTTTTTTAAACGCCTGTTGCTGCTCAATATTGAGGTCTAGAATGTCTTTTGACGATTTGAAGTTTTCAATTTCACGCTCCAACGAGTCCATTGTTTTCATGACTCCATCGAGCTGTTTGTCAATGTACTCCTCCGTTTTCTGGTTTACAAGTAACTGTTTCTCGAGCGTGTAGTCGATGTAGACTTTAGCTAGGGTGTCTAGGAAGATTTTTGCTCTGCTTTCAAGCATGTCCTTCATCGTTAGCGATAGAATACTTGTGAAGTCCTGGTTTTCTATATTCAAACCTGAACGGAATCGATCCACAAGGACTTCGGGATGCTGAACGGTAAACTGAAAGTTTTGTTCCTGAATACTCTTCAGGCTTATTTCATCTACGCGGGGCATGAGGTTAACTTGGATTGAAAAATTCACATCCTCATTGAGTTTGCCGAATTGAAAGTCATGTGTCAACTTCTTGCCATCGATTTCGTAACTGATAGTGTAGGTGTTCAGATCAACAATTTTTAGGTTGAAGGGCTTGCCATAAAGCTTCTTGTCCATGTGCCTCCAATCACATTCAATATCAAAAAATGCAAAGCGGTCGACTTGTTCCGTTTTTACACGCCCTACCAAAAAGTAGCTTTTAGTGAAATCTACCCGCTCCATGACTTTGCCAATCAAGTCGAAAGAACTGATGATGCGTTTTTGGTTGGTAATGTCCTGAATGAGCGAGTAGTATCCGATATCCTTAAAAATCTGCGTTTGGTAATCATAAGTCTCGCTTGACTTGAGAAGAATTTCCGTTTTGGCCGCGTAGATATTAGGAAGGCGGTGTGTGTAAAACAATGCGAACATCCAACCAATTCCGGAAAAGAGAATCAGCAAGTACCAGTTCTTGTTGATGAACTTGATAATGGGCCTTAAATCATCGGCATCCAGGAAATTCGTTTTTGGTGCTTGCGGGGTCGTATTCGACATGTGGTAGGTTGGTGATTCGGTAGTCGGGCAAATATAGGTTGTAATCGACACGAACAATTTCTGAGGTGATTTCAGCGGATAACAATTATTTCACGCAAGGCATCAACTTTCGATTACTTTTGTGTGGATTTTTAATTCGCAAAACATGCAAAAGGTATTTGCTGCGTTCCTAACGCTTCTTTTCCTGGTCACCGTTTCGGTTCTTTTCGCTCAGCCGGGCCCACCGGATTTCGGGCCTCCTTGCGGCGGTCCTCTCGGTCCTCCATGTCCGATAGATGGTGGTGTTAGTCTTTTGATTGCCGCCGGTTTAGCTTACGGTGGCAAGAAAACCTACGATATTAGTCGTAAGAAAGGGTAATGCAGCTTAGTCTGAATAATCAGCTGGTTCGATTCGTTGTAACCGGCTCTTTGCTTTACATTGGATGGCTTTTGCTCTACGAGTTTTACCTCCACCCACACACAGGTTTTGACGCCGTCATCATAAGGTCGCTGGTAGTTTCGACCGAAGTGGTATTGCAGACGGCAGGGTATTCACTTTCGGATTACAACAATATTCCGCATGCAGCTCAGCAGCATGTTGGCATAGAGGGTTCGGGAGGGTTAACTGTTGGGGCACCTTGTGATGGCGTAGTCTTATATGTTCTGTTCATTTGCTTTATTGCTGCATTTCCCGGACCACTCAAGCATAAAGCGTGGTATTTGCCGCTGGGTACATTGTCTGTTTTCGCGGTAAATGTTCTGCGAATCGCTTCTTTAGCTGTAATTGTGTATGTGAATCCCGAATGGTTAGCGTTTAATCATGATTACACCTTTACATTGCTGGTTTATAGCTATGTATTTGCGCTTTGGATGCTTTGGGTCAAAAAATTCTCGACCCTTGGTGAGCGAGTTAATGCCGGTTAAACCATGCGAAAGATTGTCCTAATTTCAAGCTTAGTAGCGGCATCCATAGCACTGGGTTTTTTTCAGGAACAACTGAAAATCAGTATCAATTATATCCTTGAATCTGCACCTCAGATTCAGGGTTTTTATTCACTTGATGAACATCAGAAACACGACGCTATCGAGGCTCAGCGATTAGTGGCCCCGTTTGATTATTACCACAGTCATGAAACGCTGCGGGTGCTATACAAACTCGATCAATCTGACCTCATCCGTCTCAAGTGGGTCGTCACCTTCAGTTCACTGGTTATTTTCTTTGTGTTAAACGCAAGTTTGTTGCATTTGCTGCAGCCGAGTGCACACGCATGGAAAACGCTAGCCTTGACTTATGGGGTGTTCACTATCCTTGCTTTCGGTATTTTCGCTATCGGCAAATGGATGGGCAACCCCGAACAAACCTATGCCATTAGCCGCCGAATCACAGGTGCCTTGCAGTCGCCCATACCGGCAATGATACTTTGGCCTTTTATGCGTATTCAAAAAACAACTTAAGGAAGCATGAAAACCATAGAACAAATGCCCCCGCACTCGAGGGTGTGGGTGTATCAGGCGAGTTGTTTTTTAACACAAGGCCAGGAGGATGAAATTAAAAAGTCTCTTGCGGCTTTTCTATCTGACTGGACTTCCCACGGGGCTTCGATGGATGCCGCTGGAGCAGTTTATCACCATCGTGTTGTGGTGATAGCCGCCGACGAACAGCAGGCCGCCGCCAGCGGCTGCGGCATCGATAAGTCGGTGCATTTCATGCAGGGGTTAGGGCAGGAGATGGGCGTAGATTTTTTTCAACGCACTACTGTAGTTTATCAGGAAGCAGCACAATGGAAGGAAGCTCCCATGCATCAATTCTGGGCCCTGCGAAAGGCCGGCGTGGTTGGCGACGAAACACCCATTCTCGATACGACAGTGCGAAGCCTAGGGGAGCTCCAAAATGCGCTAGTCGTGCCTTTCGGACGCAGCTGGCACAAAGACATGTGGGGCCGTTAAGAGGGGTTTTCTCATTCATGCTTGTTCATTCCAAGGGTGCCCTGTTTTTTTTCTTGTGAAATTTTGTTGGAGGGAAGATTTGTCGGTTATCTTGCGCTCACTTTTTTAGTGCGTCACAACGCTTGCGACCTAACCTAGAACCCAAATCACGGCACGTCCCAGTCGTTTCGATGTACTCAAAGGAATGCATGAAAAGCCGCAAGGCTCCATGATAATTTTTAGATGAGTGTTTAACCAAAACCAGTTTTTAGATGAAAACGTTTACGAGAATTTGTTCTTTATTAACCGTGGCACTCGCAGTCTGTTGGGGGCCATTACAAGCGCAGGAAACCTGCCAAACCGCAGTTCCGGTGGATTGCGGAGCCTTCATTTCAGGCACTACAGCCGGTGTTGCCAATGATAATGCTACATCCGGCGCAGTGGATTGCGGCGCCGCTTTTGGCGTTGGTACAGGTGGTCAAATGTGGTATACGTACACCCCGACGCAGAATCAAACGGTGACTGCTTCAACGTGCGCTGCGGCAACGACTTTTGACTCTAAGATTCACGTTTACACCGGTAGCTGTGGCAACTTTTCTTGCGTAACAGGCGATGATGATGCTTGTGCTGATCCGGGTCTTGCCTCCATCGTTGAATTCGAAGCGAGCTGCGGTCAAACCTATTATATCCGAGTAGGTGGATTTGGTGCGAATTCAGGTCCCTATGAGTTTAGTTTGACATGTCTTCCGTTGGATATTTTTGGTTGTACCGATCCAACAGCCTGTAACTTCAATGAATGCGCTATATCTGATCCAACAACATGTTGCTTTGGCAATTGCCGCACACTTACAGTAGGAGGTGGCGCTTTTCAAGGAGAGGTTTCATGGCAGTTGTTGGATGCTTCCGGCGCTACCATTGCTACAGGCGGTGCTCCATACAGCGAGGTTCTTTGCTTGGAAGAAGGTTGTGGTTATGAGATGGTAATGTCTGATAATTTTGGTGATGGGTGGAATGGCAATGTATTCACCATCACAGATGATGCGGGCAACGTGGATGCCACAGGAACCCTCCTGGATGGCGGAGGTCCTGAGTCAGTTATTTTCGCTATAGGTGGTTTCGTGTTGGGTTGTGATGATCCATCAGCGAGCAATTTTGATCCTGCAGCAGAATGTAATGACGGAAGCTGTATCTACTGTGCTCCGGGTACCACGCTGTTTACAATGAACTTGTTCGATAGCGCGGGCAACGGTTGGAATGGTGCTACCTGGACCATCGTAGATGCCGTGAACGGCAGCTTGGTTGGAACAGGAACACTCAACGGCGGTGCTGAAGGTGAGTATAGTGAGTGTATGGCTCAAGGCTGTTACACTGTAATCACTACCGCTGCAGGTTCAGCGACACAAAGCGCTCAAGTTTCATGGGAATTAACCAGCACATCAGGTGCTGTGATTGCATCGGGTGGCGCGGATATGAACATTGGCTTTGCTTGGGCAGGTGCAACTTGTGACATCCCGGGTTGCCAACAACCCGAGTGCTTCAACTATAATCCTAATGCAAACGTAGAAGATAACGCCTCTTGCGTTTGCCCTCCTGCAAACGATGATTGCGCTAACGCTGAGCCAATTGGATGTGGAATCACCGTATCCGGTACTACCGTAAACGCTTCACTCGATCCATCGGCAGTGAGCTGTGATGCGGGTATCCCAATCACATCTCCCGGTGTATGGTATACCTTCATCGGTACCGGCGATTTGGTAAACTTGAACACTTGCTCAAGCACAGGAATTGACTCTAAAATTCACGTATTTACTGGTAACTGCGCAACTCCGGTTTGTGTTACGCAAAACGATGATGGTTGTGGTGGTGTTGGTGTTTTCACCTCGAGCATTTCGTTCACAGCTATTAATGGTTTGGCTTATTACGTGCTTGTATCTGAGTTCGGTACTTTCGGTGATGGTATTGATTTCGATCTTACAATGGAGTGCGTTGACTGTCCTTCAACTCCTGTAAACGATGCTTGCGCAACAGCGCTTCCATTGCCAACCGGTGTTGACTTCCCGGGCAACCTTTGCTGTGCTAACCCTGACGATGACATGGGTGCATGGACTGCTTTCGGAACAGAATACGGTATCTGGTATGTGATCAACTCTGCTGATTTCTCTGCCTTGGATATCTCTTTCTTCAACGGTACCGGTCAAGGTGCTGATGCTGCAGACGGAACAAACGTGGGTATCGGTCTTTTCGACGGTGCCGGTTGCGATGCATTGAACCCGCTAGTGGGTGGTATCGGTTTCGATACAGATCCTGCTGACGGTAGCGATCTCGATGGTTTCATTTTCAACTCACTCGAATTTGGTTTGCCATTGGCTGCTAATACAAACTACTACATCTGTGTATCTACATCAGATCCTATCAACTGCGGTGATTTCGTATTGAATGTTGCATTGGCGAATGCCGGTTGTACTGATCCAATCGCTTGTAACTTCTGTGCCGATTGCACCCTCGATGACGGTTCTTGCGAATACGTTTCTTGTGGAGCAGTAACTCCTAACGACCTCTGCTCAACAGCTACTCCACTGGTATGTGGTGTTGATGTTGCCGGTTCTACCGGTGCTGCCACCAACACAGGTGCACCTACGGTTTGCCCTGTTGGAGCTAACGATATCGGTGTATGGTACTCTTTCACCGGTGACGGTCAGTTTGTAAACTTGAGCACTTGCGGATCTGTAATCGATTCTCGCATCACTGTTGTTAGCTCTGCTAACGGTTGTGCAGGTCCTTACACTTGTGTTGTTGCTGAAGACGATGATGCTTCTGATGCCGGTTGTGGTTTCTTCAACGGTGATGATGCCGCTGTAGGCTTCGTTTCTCAAGTGGGAGTTCAATACTATGTTTACATCACTGCGGGCGCTGTTGACACTGATGGTGACTTCGCAGATGATTTGTTTGAAGGTAGCTTTAACCTTTCATTCACTTGCGAACCGGTTGTTGAAGGTTGCTTGGACGAATGTGCTTGTAACTACAACGCTGCTGCAAACGTTGACAACGGTGGTTGCGACTTCTTCTCTTGCGCAGGTTGTGCTGCTAACGAAGGTGGTTACATGATGGACATGGAAGATACCTTCGGCGATGGCTGGAATGGCGCGACTTACACAGTAGCTGACCTCGACGGTAACGTTGTGGCAGAAGGTGACTTGGACGGTGCTCAGTGCGGCGACGGAACCGATATCGGTTTTGATGTTTTCTGTCTTGCTGATGGATGTTATACCATGACTGTAACAGGTGGTGGTTTCCCCGGTGAACTGGTTTGGTCATTGTTGGATGAGCAAGGTGCGGAAGTCATTGGCGGCACGGGTGCTGCAGGTGTTGGAACTTTTGGTTTCACCATCGGTGCAGGTGTTTGCGGTTGTACTGATAACACAGCTTGTAACTATGATGCTGCAGCTACTTCAGATGACGGTTCTTGCGAATTCACGTCTTGTGCAGGCTGTACTGATCCTACCGCTTGTAACTTCGATAATACAGCAACGATTAATGATGCAACACAATGCTGCTTCGACAACTGTGTAACGTTGATCATGAACGATACATTCGGTGACGGATGGAACGGTGCAAACGCTAACATCATTGATGGTAGCGGTAACCAAGTAGCAACTGCTACATTGCCTCCTGCTACATCAAACGGTTCAGCTACCTTCTGCTTGGCAGACGGTTGCTACACAATCGTTGTGGGTGGTGGAACCTTTGATAACGAAATCACATGGACACTTACAGGTGTAACCGGTGGTGTTATTAATGGTGCTGCTAATGATCCGGCAGGTTTGGACTTCAGCATTGGTGGTGTTGTTTGTATCGAAGGTTGTACGATCCCAGTTGCTTGTAACTACGATCCTGCTGCTACAAGCGGAGATTGCACTTTGTGTGATTTCTCTTCTTGCACAGGCTGTACTTACGAAGAAGCTGCAAACTTTGACCCAACTGCTTCAGTAGATGATGGTTCTTGCGACTTCAGCGGAGCAATCAGCGACTGTCCTGCAGACCTCGATGGAAACGGATCAGTGGGTGTATCTGACCTGTTGATCTTCATCGCTGCGTACGGTACAGTTTGCCCGAACTAATCGGAATAGATTCATCTAAATAGAAAAGGGCCGTCAGCAATGACGGCCCTTTTTATTGGTGGAAAGTGAAGTATCGGAAAGATGAAATATGGGATGAGCGGAAATAAGGGGTTAGCCTTTGCGCAGGTTTGATGCATCGAAATGTAGCGGCAGTAGTTGACTTACCGATGGAATAACGATTACCTCATTGGACGGGCTAAGCAAGTACACTGCGATTGGTTTCCCTTGCTTAAGTTCATATTCGAGCATACTCTGTCGGCAGGCTCCGCAAGGAGTAACCGGTTCTCCGGCGATATAGTTCGCTGAGGAAGCAGTGATCGCAATCGCTTGAATCGTCTGATTTGGGAAGTTAGCACCAACAGAAAAGATGGCAACGCGTTCGGCGCATAAACCGCTCGGGTAGGCTGCGTTCTCCTGGTTATTCCCTTCAACGATGGAATTGTTTTCGAGTAAAATAGCGGCACCTACATGAAACTGTGAGTAGGGAGCATAAGCTCTATGCATGGCATCCTTGGCGGCCAGCAACAAGCGCTGTGCTAATTCCTGTAGCTCGGTGTAAGAATCATAGCGCTGATATTCGAAATGAATGCTGATAGGCTTCATCGTTGAGTGGTTTAAAGGTGGAGCTCCGCATCAAAGGCGGTGAATCAAGGCAACCGCATGGGCGACTACGCCTTCTTCTCGCCCAATGAATCCCATTTTTTCATTGGTGGTCGCCTTAATGGATATGGCATCTTCTGTGATGCGCGCATGAGCGGCAATAGCAGCCTTCATAGCGTCGACGTGAGGCATTATCTTGGGTTTCTCCAACACAAGCGTACAATCGACATTGCCGATTTGCCAGCCGTGCTGATGGAGTAGATCTACCGTCCGACTCAGCAATATTTTCGAGTCAATATTCTTGAATTCACCTTGGGTATCCGGAAAGTGAAAGCCAATATCGCGCAAGTTGGCCGCTCCCAGGAGCGCATCGCAAATGGCGTGAAGCAATACGTCAGCGTCTGAATGTCCCAATGCACCCTTATGGTGATCTAGACGCACGCCTCCAAGCCAAAGCTCGCGACCTTCGGTCATCTGATGCACATCAAAGCCGAAGCCGACGCGAATATTCATGCTGTAGGTTTATTCGTTGGGTTCTTCATCGTTAACACCGTCTCCGGCTCCAAGTGCAAAGCGCATCGTAAAGCGCAGTGTGTTGGCCAGCGGATTTTGCTGGGTGGTGCTGATGAGGTACGACATGTCAATGGTCAGAACTTGATATTTCAAACCGGCGCCGAGTGTGATGAACTGACGATTTCCTTTCGTGTAATTTTCGTAGAAGTAGCCGGTGCGGAAAGCGAATTGCTTATCGTACCAGTATTCAATACCTCCACCAATGTTGATTTCGCGAAGTTCTTCACGCAATACTGTTCCTGGGATGATGTCACCTTCGTTGCTCACGTCGCCGGGGGCATCGTAGAAGGATTGAACCATTCCTGTTGCTACACCTACATCGGGATTCATACCGGCAAGAATGCTGTCGCCGTCAATGCTATAGCGTGGAGGGGTAGGCACTAATAATTTATTAAAATCCACCAGTGCTGTTACTTGATTGTATTTGTCAAGATCAACCGTGAAAGCGGTTCCTAATTTCAAGTTGGTTGGAATGAAATCACGCTTGTCGCTGTTGGTGTAGCGCATTTTGTTACCTACGTTTCCGATGTTCGCTCCAATGTTCAGTCGTGCGTCTTTGCCATTCACTCGAAGGCGCTTATTGGAATAGAACATACTTACATCTGCTGCAACACCCATCCCCGGCTTGCTATCTGCACCGAGCACATTCTGGCCACCGGTGAGGTTGGAGTAGATGTAGCGAACAGCTATACCACCGCTGAGTACATCGCTGAATTTTTGTCCAAAGGACATGTCGAGCGAAAATTCATTGGGTTTGAAGTCTCGTATTTGAGTTCCCACTTCATCGGTAAACGTGATGTTACCCAGCGTGAAGTACCGCAATGAACCTCCAATCGATTGGTTTTTGGAAATGCGCTTATAGCCGCTCAAGTATGCCAGGCTCATGTCGTTTACGAGCGCACGCAGCCAAGGTGAATAGGAGAGTGAGAGTTCCACATCTTCTTCCACAAAAGCGAGTTTGGCGGCATTCCAAAAAGTTGAATTCGCGTCCGGGCTTAAGGCTACACCGGCATCCCCCAAAGCGCCCGAGCGAGAGTCGGGAGTGATTTGAAGAAAGGGCACTGCGGTAGTGATGGTATTCAATTGCCAGGTGCTGCGCTCTTGGTCATTATTGTTGTTCAATTGTGCTACGGCAGAGCCGGTCACAAAAACCAAAGCAGCTAAAAGGCCGGTTGACTTTCGCATGTTAGTCGTTTTCAATGAGATTGCAAATATACGCATGAGGTTAGGTTATCTATTTCAATATCACGAGCTTTTCGTATTGCTCGGCGGTTTGTCCGGTTTCGTTTCGCACTTCCAAGCGATAGACGTAAACGCCTTTGCCTATACGGTCGCCGTAGTCATCGGTTCCATCCCAGGGGATCGGTTGTGAGCGATAACCATCCTGAAGCACTTGTTGTTCAATGGTCTTGACGAGTTTTCCACCAATGGTAAACACCTGAAGGCGCACGTCCAGTGCGGCACATACCTGGTTGTGTTCAAAGTAAAAATCCGTGTGTGTGGTGAACGGGTTAGGGTAATTCAGCACGTGATCAAGCGCGATAGTGCTGTTGTCGGCCACAAGGAAGTCGAGGCTAGCCGTAGAAGAGTTGTTGTGAACGTCCCACGCTTTGAGGGAAATGGTGTGATTGCCCTCGGCAAGTTCGGGGAGTTGGTAACGAACCTCACCGCTCTTGTAGGTGTCCAGATCAGTCTCGTAATATTCGTTGAGCACAATGGGGTTTTGCGAGTCATTATCGAGAATGGCTGTGAGGTCGTGACCGATTCCATTGCCGACGGTATTGATTCCATTCTCATCCAGCAAACGAGCAAGGAAGATGGGGCGCGTATCGCTTATTCCACCTGAAACAAAGAGGGTGTCGTTGAGGTAGAGGGAAATCTCCGGGCCTACGCGATTGAGTTCAGCGCCTTCCAATGATCCTCCTATACGGAAGTCCTGGGAGTAGCCGTGTGCATCGACATTTCCGGAGACCGAGTAGTAGCTCACTCGCGCTGTATCGACGGTGTAGTTGATGTCATAAGGAACAACAAACTTGAAGCTGAAATCGCCGTTGTTGACACTGGCTTTTCCTTTGAAAATATTTTTATTGAAAACGTCATATTCCTGCACAATGCCGTTGTTGCCATCGAAATCATTGTTCTGGGTGAAGACGCGGGTGAGCTTGTCGAATACCGTTGGATAGATGAAGCCGGAATAACCTGTGAGCTTGTTTCCTTCAGCGTCGGCCACGTAACCGCTGAATTCTACTTCCTGCAGTGCTTTGAGATTGTCGGTAAATGACTCGATGGGCGTGCCATTGATTGCTGTGGTAACCACGTTGAACTTCGGATAGGTCATCATCAGCGCAGGATCACCGAGCAAACTAAAGTTGGGCTTACTGCTGTTGCTGGGGTTCACTCCATTTTTTGTCAGCATATTGATCATGCCGAGTGAAAGATTGCTGATAGCGTCATCTTCCAGGGCAACATCAAAGAAGGCCAAATCCATTTCCATGTTGGAGCCTGCGAATACGACACGGGTGGTGGTGAGCATCGCAATGGCACCGCCGTTAGGGTTCATGACCAGGATTTCTCCTGCGCTATTGAACCCGGGGTCATCATAACGCGCCAATTCGCAAGTGGCAGTGAGAAATACAGGCAAACGGTATTTGTTGGTCCAGCTGCTGATAGTGTTCAAATCCAGAATACGCTCATGCGCCCAGCCGCGTTCGCCGCCATGACCGAGATAGGTCACCAGCAGCGTTCCGTTTTGGACGCGATTGCGGATGGCGTCTTCTCCTTCCGGGTATCGTTCGCCGCCCGGTGTGGATTCCTGCTTGTAGGCATCCATATAGATTTTCGCAACATCGAACTCGGGATAGCGCTCTTTCACCAGTGCTGACAGTTCATCAGCATCGCGCAAGTGAATTTGTTCATTAGGACCGCCATTGCCATCTTGATCGTCGGCGACGAACGTGAGGATGTTTCTCCATGAGCCATAGGGCGTTTGCTGGTCGTCACCGATGCAAGATGCACCACCGGTTGATGAAGTGTTTTGGGCAATGTAGGCTTTTACTTTCTCCACATAGGCAGTGCCTTCAGCTGCGTCAGAGGCGGGTATACGTCCGACGCCGCAGTCGAGGAGGTTGGATGATTCTTCATCGTCATCATCACTGAGAAACACAAAGTAATCATCACTCACCGCAGACCAGGCCGGGCTGAGTGATTCCGAGGTTTCGTAAATAATGGCATTGGCTCCGATAAATGCACTGTAGCCTTTGTTATTGCTGAAATCTCCGTCACCAAACATGAGCAGGTTTTCCGGCATGCGACTCACATCACCACCGGCGCGGTCATAGAGCATTTTCATCAGCATGCGCACCGCTGTGACATCCGGGTTGCCGCAGGAAAATTCATTGAATACTTCTTCGTGGGAAACGACGACCACAGCTTTGCCAAGCGCGCTGTGGATCTCTGCGAGCGCTTCCGCCGAGGAGCGATGCGCCGGAGCACTTACAATGACTAAATCAATATCACTTAACCCATGTAGGTTTTGATTGGTTACTTGTCCGCGAGGGGAAGGACTGAGGTAACCGCTGTTGGCAAATGCGATGTACTCATGCAATTCATTATTGGCCGTTTTCCATTCTGCGATTGCACCGGAGGAAGCGAAATTGACCACTTGAGGTTCAATGTAATTGCTGATATCCCACACGCGGTGCAAAGAGGCTGCGCTGGCGATTTGAAAACGACCAATATTTCCTGCTCCCACCGCTGTGGTATCCCGGAATCTCAGTTGTGTTCCGGTCATACTCAGAGCGCGAGTCGCATTGACACGCAGATAATCCACCCATCCGATGACTTCTGCAGTATTGCTGTATTTGTTGAAGTCCAAATCAATGGTGATGGATGAGCCCGTTGGATTGTATTGCAATACAACGTCGTCGGCGCCTGCCACAGCCGATAGCACGCCATCTCCGGTAGATACCGGTGCGGTGCTGCCTGATTGCCCGCCCGAAGAAACGGACCAATTACTCGACCCGCCCGGTGATCGAACAACGAGTCGTGATTCAATCAACGCAGGTTTGGTGTTGTCCAGGTTGGGCATGCTGAAACTGTAGCTGCCGGAAGTGTTGATGTCGTATTGTTCGCCGAAAAACTCGCGTCCTGTGCGACCAACATTGTAGATGTCTGCTTCGATGTACTGAAAATCCTGGAAGGAAGTGATGGTGTGCGTTTCCGGCTGATCGGAGAGTGGGGCAGGTGTGATGCGCTTTGGTTCAACATCATCGATGCGCAAGAAATAATAAGCCGAGTCGGAGTAGTAATGCTTGTTGTGCGCCCAGCGATTTTTACCCGTTGATGATTCCGCTTCGAGATTCCACGTGTCCGGACCCTTTCCATAAAAAAGGATATAGTCATTATCCTGAAACGCATTATCCCCTTCGCCTTCCACGTAAATGGCGCATTTCTGTAGGTCGTCGTATCGGGGAACGGCATTATCGGATGGTAGTAATTGTCCGCCATTGCCATACACATTCATCGACTGCGGATTCAGCGTGGCGATGTCGATTCCGAGTTGGCTGAGGGTATTCTTATCGATTTTATAGATGCCGTCGCGGGCGATGGCCATTTTATACCACGTTCCTTCGCTGAGTGCGGATTGCTGGGCAAAATCAAGCATGCGCAAGTTGGGACGCGGTGTGAAGGACAGTTCAATAGTGACTTCAACTTCGGTCAGGAATTCCAGAGAGAACCCGCTTCGTCGCACAGGCAGTAATTCGAGAATGAGGTAAGGCACGCCGCGAGCGTCCGTAATGCGTGAGTTGTACTTCCAATCTTCTGTAATGACTGCTTTTTGTGTTCTGTTGAGCGCACCGGATGCACCCGTTTGCGAGCCAATAGCCCGGATTTCCACGGTTTCAATACGGCTGAAACTTGTCAACTTCTCCCTGTGCACAATCGAGGGAAGTTGGCCGAAATCCGCTACAGGTGTGGATTCGCTGAAGTTGGGAAGGGTTTGCCCCGGGGGATTTGTCGCATTTAACCCCGTCCACTGTAACCTTTTGTGGATGATTACAGTTTCATTGGCTAGGGAAAATTGGCTTTGCAACAAGCCTAATATACAGATTATCAGCGATTTGGTCGGTAGGGTCATACGTTATTTTACAAGTGACGCAACGGCTTAAACATTTTGGTAGTCTGAATATTGCAATCGCCGCGCAATTTTTTTGCTCGCAAAGTTGTTGTATTATTGTCAATTCTTTTCGAACGCTTAAAAAGAAATCGTTTCTGTATGAACAAAAGCCTAAGACTGTTTCTTGCGATAATGTCGGTGTTGGTATTGGCCAACGATATGCGTGCTCAGGATCCTGAGTTTACGCAGTTTTACGCCAATCCACTCTATTTGAATCCGGCCTTTGCAGGAACCAATCGCTGTCCACGCCTGGTCATGAATTACCGCAACCAGTGGCCTTCGCTCACAGGTAATTTCGTAACTACCAGTGCATCGTACGACCAGCACGTTCCGACTATTCAAGGTGGATTGGGATTGATGGTTCTCAATGATCGCGCTGCCCAGGGCACGTTGAATACGACCACCGTGAGTGGTATTTATTCGTATCAGCAACCTATCTCCCGCAAATTCTCCATCAAGGCCGGTTTGCAGGCCAGTTATTTTCAGAAAACGCTCGACTGGAGCCAGTTGACCTTCGGTGATATGATCGATCCTCGCAAAGGGTTCATTTATCAAACCAACGACGTTCAGCGCGGTGGTCAGGTGAGTGCCATCGACTTCTCTGCAGGTCTGTTGGGATTCAGTGACAAGTTTTACGGCGGCGTAGCGGTTCACCACTTGAACGAACCCAATGAATCATTGATTTTAGGTACAAGCCGTCTCCCCATGAAATACACTATCCACGGTGGAGCGGTGATTCCGATTGAAAAGAAAAGCAAGGACAACGATGCTCGTATTTCTCCTAACGTGTTGTACCGCCGTCAGGGTGAGTTCCAACAATTGAATCTGGGGATGTATGTGAGCAAAGGGCCATTGGTAGCCGGTGTTTGGTTCCGCGGTCTGTTGTTCGGCCAGACCTATCGCGACGCCTTCATTGCCACCATTGGTGTGCAAACCGATGTGGTGCGCTTCGGATACAGCTATGATATTACGATTTCGGAGTTGACCCCGTCCACCGGTGGTTCACACGAAGTTTCCCTCGGTATCAATTTCGAATGCCGCCAGAAAAAAAAGAAGTTCCGCACAATAGCGTGTCCTTCCTTCTAGTTGACTACACTGTTTAAACGATAAACGAAACCACAAATCAAAAGGAAATCATGAAAACCGTTTCAAAGATGTTCTTCGGATTGGCCGCCATTGCAGTAGCGACCATCTTTACGTCATGCGACAAGGAACGTTCAGGGGCAACCGGTTGGGCATACAACGACGAGAAAAACGGAGGTTTTGAGCGTCAGGATTATGTCGAACAGGAAACAGGTCCAGGACTGGTATTGGTTGAGGGTGGTACCTTCACCATGGGTCGCGTTGAAGACGATCTCAAGTTTGCTTGGGATAATATTCCCCGCCGCGTGACGGTATCTTCTTTTTACATGGACGAAACCGAGGTGACCAATCAGTTCTGGTTGGATTACCTGCACTGGTTGAAACTTGTTTACGGTGATACCTACCCGGAATTGGTCAACCGTGCATTGCCGGATACCAATATCTGGCGCGAGGTAACCGAATACAACGAACCTTACGTTGACTACTACCTGCGTCACCCGGCCTACCGCGACTATCCGGTGGTTGGTGTAAACTGGTTGCAGGCGAGTGACTATTGCGTTTGGCGTACCGACCGTGTGAATGAATTGATTTTGATTCGTGAAGGATTGATGTCTTACAACCCCACCGGTCAGGCTGATGAAGAGCACTTCACCACCGATTCGTATTTGTCGGGCCAGTACTCCGGGGATGCCGCTTCAGGGGGGTTGAAGGATTACAACCCTAAAGGAACAGGAACCCGTTTGGTAACCATGTCAGATGGTATGATTCTACCCCGATACCGCCTGCCCACCGAAGCGGAGTGGGAATATGCAGCACTCGGATTGATTGGAAACTCGTTCCAGGAATTGATCACCGATCGTCGCACGTATCCGTGGAACGGTCACTATGTGCGTAACGACGACAATGCCGGTCGTTTCTTCGGTACCATCCGTGCGAACTTTGTTCGCGGAGGTGGTGACTATATGGGGGTTGCGGGTTATCTCAATGATAATGCTGACATCACTGCACCGGTTTACGCATACCCTCCAAACGATTACGGATTGTACAACATGTCGGGTAACGTTTCCGAATGGGTAATGGATGTGTATCGTCCGCTTTCTCCGGAAGACAAGAGTGAATTCCGTCCGTTCCGTGGTAACGTTTACAAGACACGCGTGCTGAACAGCGATGGAAGTTTCGCGGACAAGTATGACAAAAACATCTACGATATCGATGGTGTTGCGGGATTCTTGAAAGCTTACCAGGAGCAAGCGAATACGCGTTTAACACAAACTTCGTTGACGCTTTTGGATCAGTGCAATCAAAAGGTTGCCGCGGCTCAGGAGAAAATCAAAGAACGTAAGGATGATGAAGCGCAGGATGTGATGCAGGAAGCAATGGACTTGGTTACCGATTCAGAGGACTTGATTGCTGCTGATTTGCGCGATGGTATGGCCGATTACATCGAGTCTACACCGGGTGAAGTGAAGCGTCGTGATGTTTCTGTTGAGGAAAACCTTGACCGTCGCAACTACCGCAAAGCCGATTATATCGACTACAAGGATGGTGACTTCAACAGCAGTATCTACTATGCTGATGCTGATAAGGAACAAGATAAAAACCGCATGTACGAGTGGGGAACCACCACGCTGATCAACGATCGTGCGCGTGTTTACAAAGGTGGTAACTGGAGAGACCGTGCTTACTACACGATTCCCGGTACTCGCCGCTTCCTCGATGAGCGTCGTGCGATGTCTACACTTGGTTTCCGTTGCGCGATGGACCGATTGGGTAGCCCAACGGGAATCGCAGGACAGGAATAAGAAAAAGGTTGTTCAAACTTCATGATACAAACCCCGATCACAACGATCGGGGTTTTTACTTTTAGCCCATGATTCAACGCATTTTTGAGCAGTTTCTGAAAGTGCGCAGTGTCACCACCGACACGCGTAAGATCAATCAAGACGATATCTTTTTTGCCCTGAAGGGTGGCAATTTCAACGGTAATACGTTCGCTGCAAAGGCGCTCGAAATGGGCGCTTCGATGGTGGTGATTGATGAGCCGCAACAGCCCCATGATGAACGCTTGGTACTGGTGGAAGATGTGCTCACCGCGCTGCAACAAGTGGCCAAGTTGTATCGCGAAAGTTTGAACATTCCGTTTCTGGCCATCACCGGAAGCAACGGCAAGACAACCACGAAGGAGTTGATTCGCGATGTGTTGGCGCAGCGTTATCGCGTGAGTGCGACGATTGGGAACTTGAACAATCACATTGGTGTGCCGCTTACGTTGCTGGCGATTCCGGCCGATTGCGAATTGGCGATTGTCGAAATGGGAGCGAATCATCAAGGCGAAATCCGCAGCTATTGCGAATACGCGTTGCCGACGCATGCGCTCATCACCAATATGGGAAAGGCGCATTTGGAGGGCTTTGGCGGTGAGGAAGGCGTGGTGAAGGGCAAGAAGGAGTTGTATGACCATGTGCACGCCTCAGGTGGTGTCATTTTCGTGAACACAGACTTGGAGAAATTGCGCAGAGCTTCGGAAGGCATGACGATTATTCCGTACTCAAGCGATGCGCTGGAGTGCGTTTCGGAAAGTCCGACGCTCGTTTATGCGCATGTGCATGAGGGCGTGCGCAGTGAATATGCAACGCAACTCGCGGGTGCGTACAATCTTTACAACATCGCGTCAGCGCTTGTCGTTGGCGAACACTTTGGTGTGACCAATGTGGAGATACACGCTGCTATTTGTGCGTATACACCGGAGAACAATCGCTCGCAGGTGAAGCGCACCGAACGCAACACGCTGATCATGGATGCCTACAATGCGAATCCGACGAGTCTGGAGTTTGCATTAGAGGCCTTGAGCAAGCAATCGGGCGAGCATAAGTTTTTTGTGATTGGTGACATGTTGGAGCTTGGTGAAATGGGGCCGGAGGAACATAGACACATCATTGAAGTAGCACAGCGATTGGGATTGAAAGGGATTTTAGTTGGGCCCATTTTCAAGTCGGTTTGGAAGGAAGGCGACTATGAAGTATTTGAAAACAACTTGGCCGCAAAGGCTTTTCTCGAAACACAAGCGATGCGAGACCGGGTGATATTGATAAAGGGATCGCGCGGAATTAAACTCGAAGAGGTAGTAAGCGCGCTGTGACGCGGTAATTTTGCACACGACTATGAGCAAGAAGAATTTCATTGAAGAATTGAAGTGGCGCGGCATGCTGCACGATGTGATGCCCGACACGGAAGAGGAACTGCAAAAAGGTATGGTGCGCGGCTATATTGGCTTCGACCCTACCGCGGATTCGCTGGGTGTGGGCAATCTCGTGCAGATTATGACGCTATTGCACTTTCAGCAATGCGGCCACAAACCGATGGCATTGATTGGCGGTGCAACGGGCATGGTTGGCGATCCCAGCGGTAAGAGCGCAGAGCGCAACTTGCTTGATGAGGAAACATTGCGCCACAATCAGGCGTGTCAGCAAAAGCAGATTGAGAAGTTCTTGAATTTCGATTGCGGGGAAAATTCCGCGGAGATGGTGAACAACTATGACTGGTTTAAGTCGTTTGGCTTTTTGGAATTCATCCGTGATGTGGGCAAACACATCAGCGTGAATTATATGATGGCGAAGGATTCTGTGAAGAACCGTTTGGAGACGGGGATGTCGTTTACGGAGTTCAGTTACCAGCTCGTGCAAGGCTATGACTTCTATTTCTTGTGGAAGAATAAAGGCGTGATGCTGCAGATGGGCGGCAGTGATCAGTGGGGGAATATTGTGACGGGCACGGAGTTGATTCGTCGCAAAGACGGCGGACAGGCTTTCGCGCTGACAACACCGCTCATCAAGAAGGCCGATGGAACGAAGTTCGGCAAGACCGAGAGCGGTAACATCTGGCTGGATCCCAAGCGCACTTCGCCATACAAGTTTTATCAGTTCTGGTTGAATGCGAGTGATGCTGACGTTTCGACGTACATCCGCATTTTCACCTTGATGACGCGTGAAGAAATTGAAGCGCTCGAAGCAGAACAAGCGCAAGATCCGAGCAAGCGTCCGATGCAAAAGGCCCTGGCGAAAGACATCACGTGTCGCGTCCATTCCTTGGCGGATTATGATGCGGCGGTTGCGGCTTCGGAGATTTTGTTTGGTAAAAGCACCGATGAAGACTTGCGCAAGTTGAGCAGTGAGACGCTGATGGAAATCTTTGAAGGTGTGCCGCAGGGGGATGTATCGAGCGCAGAATTATCGGCCGGACTTTCGATTGTGGATGCGCTGGTTAAGAGTGGCTTTATGAAGTCGAACGGCGAGGCTCGACGGGCGTTGCAGGAGGGCAGCATCAGCGTGAATAAGGTGAAGGTGGATGCAGAGCGGGTGCTTGCTGAGGCCGATGTTTTAGCGGGTGGTGTGGTGTTGTTGCAGCGGGGGAAGAAGAATTATTTTTTGTTGAGGGCTGTTTAACCGGAGATTTTTTTTAACCGCCGAGGCGCAGAGTATGCAGAGTTTTTTAATTCTTTGCGTTCGCTGCGCCTTTGCGGTTAAGAATTTTCATCCAGCCCATTGACCACTCTTCGAATTCCATTTTTCAATAGAACCGTATTAAAGTTGATGAGCAGCCCCAGTTGGTAGTTGCCTTGTTTGAGGTAACTGAGTAGTTGGGCAGTATGGATTTCATTGATTTCACTGACTGTTTTGGTTTCAATCACGAGTTTATTTTCTACGAGGATGTCCATTCGAAAGCCGCAGTCGAGTCTTACACCTTTGTAGACGAGAGGCATAGCAATTTCTTTTTCCACGTTAAGACCACACTTTGCAATTTCGTAGCACAGGCATTCTTGGTAGGCTTTTTCGAGCAGTCCCGGACCGAGTTCTTTGTGGACTTTCAGGGCGGCACCGACAACGGAGTAAGAGATTTCTTTGTATGTCATTTTTAGCGGCAAGACTCCGATAAATAACAAAGGCATGCAACCCATAAATTATAGGAATATATTCCTAGTTGAAGGCTGAGTTTTTTAACCGCCAAGTCGCAAAGTTCGCAAAGATTTTTCTCTGCGTTCTTTGCGCCTTGGCGGTTAAAAACAAAAAATAAACCGGATCGTCTCCAACCCGGCTTATTTGTTTAGGAAATCATGATAGTTGAATACCGAAAGGGTGTTGCAGCACGCCTAGGGGTTTCAGTTTTGTTTGGAGTTGTGCTCCGTGTATTAGACGAGTGTGGTTGGGGGAGGGTTGCTTTTTTGGAGGGGGATATTTTTTAAACGGGATGAATAATTAACCGCAAAGACGCAGTGAACGCAGAGAAAAAGAGACTTTGCGATCTTGGCGCCTCTGCGGTTAAAAAATAATTCCCTTATAAAGCAGCCCCTCGGCTCCGCTCGGCCGCCGCGTGCGTCCGGCCGAGCGGAGCCGAGGCCATTTATCTGTTCGAACGCTCCGGTCCCCGAGCGAAGCCGAGGGGCGCTTACCAACTGTCGAGGGGCTAATGCACGCATGGAACAGCGAAGTTCTCTGCTACCTCTGCGGTTAAAAACAATTCGTCGGTATTATGTACCAACGGTATATTTGCTCTTTACAAAACCTAATCTCCCGTTATGAAATCCAATCTTACCCTTCTTTTTGGGCTCTTGCTTTTTTCAACCCTGCATGCGCAAGTACCCGCTTATGTCCCCACCGATGGCCTTGTTGGTTGGTGGCCGTTTAATGGCAATGCCAATGATGAAAGTGGGAATGGGAATGATGGGGTGGTGAATGGGGCGACGTTGACGGAGGATCGGTTTGGGAATGCGGCGAGTGCGTATAGTTTTGATGGGGTGGATGATTTTATTGAATACAGTGAATCCATAAACAATCTTAACTTTCCCATTACCATCGCAGCTTTTCTGCAGATTCCAATCCAGGATGTGAATGGTAGTGTGTACGACTTTATGGTTTTTTCAAGCGATGAGAGCCCTTCCTCATATTCAGGAATTTGGTTTGCAGCTTCTGAGAATACTATTGAGCTATCGTTTGGTGGCAATGGGCCTAGGAATTCTCTGATAACACCTACTGGTATACCACGCGGAACATGGGTCCAGGTAGTTGGGGTTATTAATGGTCCTAATGATATGGCAATCTATCTTGATGGAAACAATGTTGATGGAGCTTACAGTGGAACGGCCGTATCAATGATAGATTTGGGCAACACATCTACTTCAGCATATTACAATACAAACAATGGCTTGGAAACTTATCAATCCGGCCTTCTCGACGACATCGCCATCTACAACCGCGCCCTCACCGAACAAGAAATCCAAAACTTGTATGCGGGAACAACCCCGGCGGCTTGCCCGACGCTTTCAGCCAATTTGCAAACCGGCCTCGTCGGCTACTGGCCCTTCTGCGGCAACGCCAATGACGAAAGCGGCAACGGCAACGACGGCGTCGTGAATGGCGCAACCCTCACGGAGGATCGGTTTGGCAATGCGAATGCGGCGTATGGGTTTGATGGGGTGAATAACTCCATTATTACTCCGGCACTTTTAAATGCTAGTAATGACCTTACTTTTTCATGTTGGGTAAATTCGAATAGTGAATCAAATCAAACTATTCTCAATACAATTCCTCATACTGTTATTGGATATGGTTTAAATCCTTGGTGGGCAGGAAGCGGTAATATTAGTTTTCTATATGGAAATGGACAAAGTGCTGGTTGGAGTGGAGACAATAGCGTAATTGTTAACCCTATTCCATTTCTTAATACTTGGGTAAATCATGTCATCATAAAAAGTGGTTTGCATTGGAAGTTTTTAGAAAACAATTCAGTCATTTATGAATTTGATTCAAGCAATCAACCTGCAGATATAGTCGCACAATTAGTTTTCGGCCATTGTGATCCATCCATTTGTGCAGAAACGCTCTCTGGCTCCCTCGACGACATTGCCATCTGGAACAGAGCCCTCACCCCCGAGGAAGTTCAAGAGCTTTACACAGGCCAACCGGTTACACCCCCTGTAACCTGCACACCACTCCCCTCCAACCTCCAAACCGGCCTCGTCGGCTACTGGCCCTTCTGCGGTAATGCCAATGATGAAAGTGGTAACGGTAACGACGGCGTAGTAAACGGCGCGACGCTCACGGAGGATCGGTTTGGGAATGCGGGGAGTGCGTATAGTTTTGATGGGGTGGATTACATAAGCGGCAGCGCTGTAAATTTCCCAGCGGGGAATTCGAGCAGAAGTATTTCATTGTGGTTTCAATCGGATAGTATTTTGAACGAAGACCCTTCAATTCTTGGCACCCAGCTTTTCGGGTATGGCGGTGGTTCTTGTGGGACTTCCTTCATTGGCTATTTCGGCGCTCCATATACTTTTGATGTGCAAGGTCATTGCGGTAACTCTGTATTTAGCGAATCAATTCCTTCGAATATTAATGGACCTTGGCACAATCTAGTCTTAAACTATCAAAGCGATAATCTAGAGTTCTACTTGGACGGAGTGCTCATGGGCACTCAGCCGGTTTCATTTAATACTTCAGTTAACGCATTGTCCAAGTTCTTTTGGGGAATCGAAGTATACCCAAATGGTACTGAGCCTTATCTCAATGATATTTCAATTTGGCCATCCTTCCAAGGTACCCTCGACGACATCGCCATTTGGAACCGCGCCCTCACGCCGGAAGAAGTGCAAGAGCTCTACACCCTCGATGCCTGCACGTTCACGGTGTATGATACGCTGACGGTGGAGAACATCATCAACGTGTATGATACACTCACGATTGAGAACATTGTCGACATCTACGACACGACGTACATCAACGTGGAAGTGTATGATACGCTCACGGTGGAGAACATCATCAACGTGTACGATACCCTCACGATCGAAAACGTGATCGATGTATTCGATACAACAACTGTCGTTGAAACCGTTGTGGTGTTTGATACACTGACCGTGGAGAATGTGATCAATGTATTCGATACAACAACGGTAGTTGAAACGGTGGTGGTGTTTGATACACTGACCGTGGAAAATGTGATTGATGTCTTCGATACGACAACCGTGGTGGAAACCGTTGTGGTGTTTGATACGCTGACCGTGGAAAACGTGATCGATGTGTATGATACCACCTATGTGACGGTGACCGACACGCTCATCATCGATATTCCTTCCGGTGTGGGTGGAACTATTCTGAATACGTTATTGCTCTACCCGAATCCGACGAGCGATCAACTCACCATCAGCTATGGCAACTTCGCGGTGATGGCCGGTTATTCACTCAGCATCTTCGACAATGGCGGAAGTGCGGTGCATGAAAACGAAAGCATTTCACAAGCACAAGAGACACTCGACATTACGCAGTGGAGCGCGGGTGTATATCAGGTGGTTGTGTATAATGCGGGTGGCGTGCCGGTGGAGACTAGGCAGATCGTGATTCAGTAGTTTTGAAAGGATTGTAGGATTGTAGGATTGTAGGATTATAGGGGGCGCTAAGGGCGCCCCTTTTTTTGCCCCTCGGCTCCGCTCGGGGACCGCCCCCTGGATCCGCTCGGCCTTCGTGTGCGCTCGGCCGAGCGGAGCCGAGGCCATAGTGTTGTTCGAACGTCCCGGTCCCCGAGCGAAGCCGAGGGGCGCTCACCAACCGTCGAGGGGCCAATGCACGCAGGGAAGGGCGAAGTTCTTTGCGAGCTCTGCGAGCTTTGCGTGAATCTCCCTTTGCGGTCTTTGCGTGAAAAATCGTTGCGTGAGTTACCCCCTTAATCCCTCCGCAATCTTCCGATCATTCGCCAGCCGCGGCACTTTGTTTTGACCGCCCAGCTTGCCGGCTTTGCGCATGTAATCGTTGAACGCGCCTTTGCGCACAAACGTCAGCACTGCGGGTTGTAGCACATTGCCTTGGATGAGATCGCGGTAGTAGATGTTGTGGCGTTGCATGGAAGCATCGAGCAGAGCAGCCATGCGCGCACGTTTGTCCTGCGGCAACGCTGAGTCAGTTTCAATCAGCCATTCGTGATAGGGTAGTCCGATTGCAGGGGCCACGACGGGCGCTACGTGGAACTCATTCACTTCAACACCGAGCTCCGCGCAAGCCTCAATCATCGCGCCTTCCACTTCCTCGGCAATCACATGTTCGCCGAAAGCACTGGTGAAGTGTTTGATCCGTCCCGTCACTTTGATGCGCGGAGGATTGAGCGAGGTGAACTTCACCGTATCCCCGATGCTGTATCCCCATAGTCCCGCGTTGTTGGACAGGATGAGCGCATAGTTCACGCCGACCTTCACTTCGCTAAGCGAGAGACGTGTCGGATGTTCGTTGAAGTATTCGTCCGCCGGAATAAACTCGAAGAAGATGCCGCTGTTGACGTTGAGGAGCAATCCATCGGCCTCTTGCGAATCTTGAAACGCCAGAAATCCTTCGCTGGCGGGATACAATTCTATGATTGGAATGCGCTTGCCGATGAGCAATTCGAACTTGGCGCGGTAAGGCTCGAAGTTGACACCACCGTACACAAACAAATCGAAATCGGGAAACACGTCCGCAATGGTCTGCTTGCCTGATTTAGCCAGGAGCACTTCGAAATACATCTGCACCCAATTGGGGATGCCGCTGATGAGCGTCATGCGTTCACGCAGCGTTTCCTCTGCGATGCGGTTCACCTTCTCTTCCCAGTCTTCGATGCAGTTGGTGGCATACGAGGGCAGCCTGTTTTTTTGCAAGTAACCTGGAACGTGATTGGCCACAATACCCGATAGTCGACCGTAAGGAATGCCGCTCGGCAACGTATCCATCTTCGGACTTCCCTGCAGGAAAATCATTTTGCCCGAAGTGAATTTCGAATTGCCGGTTTCTGCGATATAACTCAACAGCGCATTCCGTGCAGTGCCGATGTGATTGGGGAGTGAGTCCTTGGTAAGCGGGATGTATTTCGTGCCGCTGGTGGTGCCGCTGGTTTTGCAGAAATACTGCGGGATGCCCGGCCACAGGACATCGCGCTCTGCGTTTTTGGCGCGTTCGATATAGGGCAGCAACGCTTCATATTCAACAACAGGAATGGCTTGTTTCCATGCGTCGTAGGAGTCGATGTGATGGAAATGATGGTCACGGCCAAACACGGTATTCGCAGCTTTCGCTACATGAGATTGCATGAGTTGCTGTTGGCACTCGACCGCGCGCAAGGCATCGCGCCTGATGTGCATGCGAACAATTCCGGCGAAAGCTTTTGCAGCGAAAGACTTGATTGACATGAATCCCGCGGGAGATTAGTGCTTCACCACTTGCGTTTGATAGCGATGGTTTTCGTCAAACATCATCACCTGATAGAGTCCTGCAGGGAGTTCGCTCACGGAGGAAATATAGGGCGAGTGTTGATCGGCGTTGACGCGTTCGGTGCGCACCAGTTGTCCGGTCGAATTATACCACTGAGCAGTGAGCACTGTTTTCGTAGCAACAGGAATGGTGATTGTCACGGCATCGCTCGCAGGATTGGGGAATGCTCGTGTGGGTTGAGCCGGCGTTGTGTTATTTTCCACCGTATTGAACGGTCCGAAATTCATGCGCACCATGGGCAGCATATCGAGGTAGAACCAGTCTTGCGGGAAGTAGCGTACCAGTGCGGTTCCTTCCTCTGCATTGCCTGACATGGCACACACGAAATTATCGACGCCATCGGTGCTTGCTACAGCAACGAAGTAGGCTTCGCCGGCATAGACTTGAATGGGTGAATCGAAAACGAGGTTGGTGAGAATTTGATCACCGTAGCCATTGAGCATGGAGGAAGTCAATTGAACGGGCTGACTAACGCCGAGCAAGTCGGCCTCAACGCCATTTTGAATATCGAAGCGATAGAGTCGGCCTTCGATGGTAGCCGGCGTTGACGAACCAATGCCGACACCAACGGTGATGGAATGGCAAGTAAGGTCTTCTGCTGTTACGAGAAACACATTTCCCAGTTCGTATTCCACGTCGGTATAATCGGGAGTGCCCAGATACACGGCGCTGGCGAAGATGCGATCGCGGGCATATTGCACGTCATCGATGTAGAAATAGGTGGTGTCGCGGTTGTTGAGCGGCTCTTCGTCGGTCTCTAATTGGGTGGCTTCAAATGCGAGTTTGTATTCGCCAAGAATTGGGTCCATTTGATAGTTGCCTGCACGCAGTCCCACGGGTTCACCTACGTATGCAAAGGAGCCTTCGGTTGAAGTGGCTTCGTGAATGACAGTTCCGGACGCTGCATTGATGACATCGACATGCAAGCGGCAGTCTGTTTGAAGCGTGCTGCCTTGATTGACGGCCGTGGCAGAAAATTTCAAGTTCGGCGCCATCGATGTAGGATATTTCGAATACTGCATGAACTCGTATCCTGTAGGATGCGTAGGATCTGTCAAATTGAAATCACCATAATTGAAAGACGTTAGCTCTAAATCGTTGGAATACGTGTCTATAATTTTGATGTCGTCGAGTTGCCAGAAGTAATAGAGTCCATCGAATACAAATCGAATGCGTGCAGTTGGTTGATACGCCAGGAAATTCGAGATTTGAATAACGTGTACATCGTTCACGGGAGTTGGGTTAGGTATGTTCGGGTTGGTGAATACCGGGTACCAATTGAAACTGTCGGTGGACACTTCCACGCGTGTGATGGCTGATAGTGCTTTCAGGTATTGATTGAATTGAAGGGCTATGCTGCCGTAGGCTGTAAGGTCGATGACGGGTGAGGTGAGCGTGGAGAAATGTGGTCCGGGTGCGGGTCCTGTGCCGAGGTTTTCATCGGCACAAGGAAGATCCGGATTGTCCCACCAGTTTGAATCGAAGATCACAAAGCCGTTGGCGGCCGTAGGGCTCAGGATGGGTTCGCCGAGATTATCGAGTACGCAACTTCCGCGCGAACCGACTTCATTGTTGGGAATGGTGGCCGGCCCACGGTATTCCCAAGCGGCTACTCCACCGGATGCGAAGCTGGTCCAGCCGTTGAAGCCGGAAGCAAAATCTTCTTCCCAAATGACGTCGCGGTTTTCGCCTTGGCTAGCGAACGTGTGCGGGTAGAGAGCATAGCTACCGGGAGCGGGGTTAAACAGGTGTTGACCGTTAGCGCTGACGCACAGGATAAAAACGAGCACGGACAGGTACAAAGATCTCATACGCTTAATTGTTCGTAGCGAATATAGGGGATGAATACAGGCTTGATAAAGGCAATCTTCAGTAATGCTCAGAGGGCTATGATGATTTCGTGCGTGTCATGTTCAAAGTGCCACAGGTTGAACGTACGATTGCCGTGGGCTCCACGGTATTGCGCAGTGATACGCGAATCATCGCAGTCGAACGGAGCCACTTCGATATCCTCGGCAAAGGCCACGTTTTCACCCCAGAACTTGAAGATCGCTTCTTTCGCGCTCCAGATGATGGTCATTTCGCGCAAGGGCGTTGGCGAGAATCGCGCTAGTTCAGAAGGTGAGCAGAACTTGGTATGAATACGCCGGATTTGTTCGGTTGGAAGTTGAATGTCGATTCCCACGGGCGTGTCGGACAGAACCAAGGCCACTTGGTTTGCGCAGTGAGAGAGGGAAAAGTAACCCGCTGCGATGAAGGGTTTGCCGTTGGGCAGGTAGCTGACAGGCGGTAAATGCAGGTGCTGCATGAGCAGTCGTGAAGCCAGCCATTCGCGGTTTCTATCGGTCGATTTGAAATGCGGTTGTACTGCGGTTGCCTTGCTTTGTTCATACAGCTTGGCGAGTGCCTCATCCGATTCGGTGATGGTCCAAAGTGCCAGGGTGAAGGGCATTTCCGGTTGGGCTGTGTGAACTATTTCTGCCGGCATGGGTTAATGTGGTCGTGCAAACGTACGAAACTGCATTTTTCGAGTTTTGTTTAACGCAACTCCCAATCAACGTTGTATCTTTGCGCCCTCTTTTTCAAGATATTAAAACCAATACACATGAGCATTCAAACAGCTAATCAGGTGACAACCTACAAAGTGAAAGACATGAGCCTCGCCGAATGGGGCCGCAAGGAAATCAAATTGGCCGAAGCAGAAATGCCGGGCTTGATGAGCTTGCGCAAGGAGTTTGGTCCGTCGAAGCCACTGGCCGGCGCGCGTGTTGCAGGTTGTCTGCACATGACTATTCAAACGGCTGTTCTCATCGAGACACTCGTTGAATTGGGTGCTGAAGTGAGCTGGAGCTCATGCAACATCTTCTCTACACAGGATCACGCTGCAGCGGCCATCGCTGCTGCCGGCATTCCCGTGTATGCTTGGAAAGGCATGAATAACGAAGAATTCGACTGGTGTATCGAGCAGACGCTTCACGCGTTCAGCGGCGGCCAGGCGTTGAACATGATTTTGGACGATGGTGGTGACCTCACCAACATGGTGTTCGATAAATACCCTGAGTTGGTATCCGGTATCCGTGGTATCTCTGAAGAGACGACAACGGGTGTTCTTCGCTTGTATGAGCGTGAAAAGAACGGCAGCTTGTTGTTGCCTGCGATCAACATCAACGACTCTGTAACCAAGAGCAAGTTTGACAACAAATACGGTTGCCGCGAGTCGCTCGTGGATGCTATCCGTCGTGCAACCGACCTGATGATGGCCGGTAAAGTAGCGGTAGTAGCCGGTTTTGGTGACGTAGGAAAAGGTTCAGCCGATTCATTGCGTCATGCCGGTGTGCGTGTGATGATCTCTGAAATCGACCCAATCTGCGCATTGCAGGCGGCTATGGAAGGATATGAAGTGAAGCGCATGGACAACGCGATTCCGGAGGCGGATATTGTGGTAACAGCTACCGGTAACCACAACATCATCGTGGACCGTCACTTCAAGAACATGAAGCACAACGCGGTGGTTTGCAACATCGGTCACTTCGATAACGAAATCGATATGGCTTGGTTGAACGAAAACTACGGCAACACGAAAGACACCATCAAGCCACAGGTTGACAAATACTCTATCGGTGATAAGGATATCATCGTATTGGCTGAAGGTCGCCTGGTGAACCTTGGTTGTGCTACCGGTCACCCATCGTTTGTGATGAGTGCATCGTTCACCAACCAAACTATCGCTCAGCTCGAGTTGTGGGAAAATCACAAGAACTACGAGAACAAAGTATACGTTCTGCCAAAGCACCTTGATGAGAAGGTGGCACGTCTGCACCTTGCCAAGGTGAACGCCGAGCTTGAAGTCCTCACCACCAGCCAAGCCGATTACATCGGTGTGAAGGTGGAAGGGCCGTATAAGTCGGACACTTATAGGTACTGAGGACTGGGTACTGGGTACTGGGTACTGGGGAGTGAGGACTGGGTACCGATTACTGAGTACAACAAAATAGATGAGGGGTGGGTGCGAAAGCGTCCGCCCCTCGTGCGTTATATTACTCACACCCCAGTCCCCAGTCCCCAGTCCCCAGTCCCCAGTCCCCAGTCCCCAGTCCCCAACTCGGGGCAACCTTTTGATTTCCACCACGTCTTAGTATTTGGAGGGGAAGAGTCCACTCCATAAACTAAATCTATTTACAATGGTTTCCTCGAGCATTTTTCAGTCGTTGGTGAATGAGTATGCGGGGTATACGTTCCTGGTGGGCTTCCTGCTTGTCATTGGATCGTTGGGTGCGGCGCGTTTATTCGCCAAAGCAGATCAGCCTTGGGTGGCTGCGTTAGTTCCAGTTTGGAATGTGGTTGTTGTTCTGAAAATGGTAGGTCGGCCGGTGAGCCACCTGGCGTTTTTCCTGGTTCCTTTCTACAATATTTATTTCTTCTTCCGCCTGTGCGTTGAATTGGCGCAGTCGTTTGGGAAATATTCCATGATTGATTACGTCCTGGTGTGTGTGTTCAACGTGTTTTACGTGTTGAATCTGGCCTTGGCTTATAATGAAGAATACCAGGGACCTGTTTACGGCACTTCGCGTGTGCATCATGCGCATGAGGGGGAGCTGGCGGCGGGGTAGTGGCGAAGGGCGAAGGGCGAAGGGCGAAGGGCGAAGGGCGAAGGGCGAAGGGCGAAGGGCGAAGGGCGAAGGGCGAAGGGCGAAGGGCGAAGGGCGAAGGGCGAAGGGCGAAGATTTCGCTAATAAATCGACCTATAAATTTAAATAAAAAGGCCTGTCTTGATTATTCGAGACAGGCCTTTTTTATGATCATGTGTTCATCTTCCTTCGCCCTTCGCATGTGCCGCCCCTCCGGGGCTCTTTGGCTAACGACTTCCTTTTGGCTAGTAATATTTCGCCCCGCTGGGGCTCCTGTGTTTCGATAGACTTTTCAACCGCCCCTCGCCCCTCGTCACTTAACAATCGGTCCGATTTCCAGCACGTTGCTTTCATTCATATCGCGGTCGACGATGTTGACTTTGAAAAGCACGGTGTCGAATTCACTCGGGAGATTCCATAGCGGCATATCGATGGTGATGTCGCCTTGCTGGGTTTGGTCCTGGCCTGTTGGTTTGGCCCATGGCACGACGTAATAAAACGCCACATCGCCGTCGGGGAAGGGGCCATCACAGGGGTCGATGGGAATCCATACCCACTGACCGTTCTGCTTTTCGTAATATTCAGCATAAAGGTTCCAGCGACGAATGCAAGGGTCGAAAAGGCCGGTGGTATCACCTTCTTCCAATCCGAAGTTGCCGTCGCCATCGGTAAAGCCAAGCACCATCTTCGCTCCTGAGCCCGTGACGTTGAGTCGGCCGGAGGTCAGTTGTGGTTCATCCGGGAATTTCTCTTTCTCCAGGCAACCCCCGAAAAGCAAGGAAATTCCGAATAAAATGAGTGCATGCTTCATGTTGCTCAAAACTATCGATTTTCTTTGTTCCCGCATGAAAAATCTGCCTGATCCTTTTTCGATAACCTCCATCGGCGTGCGAAATGCCGCGGCGCTCGAGGTATTCCGACATCAGGCAGCCCATTGCGAGATTTATCGCAGGTATCTGGAGTTGATTCATGTCAATCCAACTGCGATACAAACGGCGAGCGACATTCCCTATTTGCCGATTGGTTTTTTCAAGACGCATCGGGTTATTACAGGGGAGTTTAATCCGGAAATCGTGTTCACCAGCAGCGGCACGACGGGCATGCAAACGAGCAGGCATGAGGTGCGTTCGCTTGAGATGTACCGTCGTTCGTTTATGCGCGGATTTGAACTGCGTTATGGTTCGCCTTCGGAGTACATCATTTATGCGCTCTTGCCTTCTTATCTCGAGCGCGAAGGATCGTCGTTGATTTTGATGGCGGAGGAACTCATCGCGCAGGCGCAGCCGGGCAGTGGTTTTTTCCTCAAGCATCAGGAGGAGTTGCGCGAAGCGTTGGTGCGTGCCGAAGCAGCAGGTAAGAAAAATCTGGTGCTCGGTGTCACGTTTGCCTTGCTTGATTTCGCGGAGTCGATGCCGACGGTGTTGCCGCATACCATCTTCATGGAGACGGGCGGCATGAAGGGCAGACGCAAAGAGATGATTCGTCAGGAGGTGCATCGTGTGCTGAAGGAAGCCTTTCACGTGGCGCATGTGCACAGTGAATACGGGATGACCGAACTCTTGTCGCAGGCATACTCGCAGGGCGATGGTGTATTTCGCTGTCCGCCGTGGATGGCAGTGAGCGTTCGCGATGTGCAAGATCCGTTGAGCAATTACGCGGCGGGCAAAGGCGGACTCAACATCCTGGATCTGGCCAATGTGGATTCGTGTGCATTCATCGCCACGCAGGATTTAGGAGTGGTGCATGGTGATGGCAGTTTTGAGGTGACGGGGCGATTTGATTTTGCGGATGTGCGGGGGTGTAATTTGATGGTAGTGTGATGGTGGGGAGAGTTACACGCAAAGGCATTTTCACGCAGAGGAACGCAAAGGCATTTTCACGCAGAGAAACGCAGAGGGAGAATCACGCAAAGACCGCGGAGAGATTTTCACGCAGAGGGACGCAAAGACCGCGGAGAGATTTTCACGCAGAGGGACGCAAAGACATTTTCACGCAGAGAGACGCAGAGTTAGAATCACGCAAAGACCGCGGAGAGATTTTCACGCAGAGGGACGCAGAGGGAGAATCACGCAGAGAGACGCAGAGTTAGAATCACGCAAAGCCCGCGGAAATATTTTCACGCAAAGCACGCAAAGACAATACACGCAGAGAAGACAGTAGCTTGGCTTACCACAGAGTGTTGTCTCTGCGTGATTCTCCCTTTGCGTTTCTTTGCGTGAAATCTCTCTCCGCGTCTCTTTGCGTGAAAATCCCTTTGCGTCTCTTTGCGTGAAATCCCTTTGCGCCGTTCCTTACTCCAACACAATCTGCCTCACGGCCACCACACTGCCGCTTGCGTTATACACGCTCATGAAATATACGCCGGCGGCTCCCCATGCGTTGATGTCGATGGTGGCTTGCTGACTATTCACTGCGCCGGAGTATACGGTGGCTCCTGCGGCATCGGTGATGATGGTGTTGTAGCCGGCCATCAATTCGAAGTTGCCGTAATCAATCGTGATGTAATCGCTGGCGGGGTTGGGGTAAACGAGCACGGTATTGAGCCAGCTCGGTTGTCCTTCGAAGCCTACGAACGTGATGTCGATGAGCAGTGTATCTGTTACTGTTACATACGCCGTGTCGATGACTTGAATGTAGGTCGTATCGGTGAGGGTGACGTAGGTCGTGTCGTACACATCAATCGTTTGCTGAACATACGTGGTGTCGTACACATCGATGAAGAGTGTGTCGAAAATATCCACTTGCAAATAGATGGTGGTGGTATCAAACACATCCACCACGTTGGTGATTGTATCGAACACTTCTACGGTGACGCTTGTGGTGTCGAAGATGTCGATGGTGTTGTAGATGGTGAGCGTATCATAGACCTCCACCACGTTCTCGATGGTGAGGGTGTCGAAGACTTCTACGGTAGTTGTGATGGTATCATATGCTGTGCAGGTGTTGTTGACCAGGAGCAAAGCCACGTCGGAGGTATCGTTGCAGATGCCGTCGGTGACGATGATGCGGAAGGGCTGTTCGTGATTGGCCAGCGTTGCGTTGCTGATGAGCAGATTTTGCGTTTGACTGCCCGTGTAGGTGTTGTTGTCTTGCACGTCCATCCATCCCAGTCCTGCGGCGTTGGTTTGCCACTGCATGCTGTTGTCGGTGGCGTTGAGCGTTACGTACATCTGCGCACTTCCACCCACTTCAACGGGCGTGTCTTGCGTTTCGCTGGCGATGAGGTTGCAGGGAGCGGCGGCACCCGTGTATAGCTGTGCAATTTCTGCAGGGGTGAGGGCGCGGTTGTAGATGGCGATGTCGTCGAGGGAGCCAATTGTGAATTGATTCGGATATAAATTATCTGTTGCGCCAATCGATCTGTAGATTTCATTTCCGCAAGAATTGCAGATGCCGCTCTCAGCATTGAAAGGCACGGAGAAAATGTTATTGGCGGAATTACTATTAACGAGTTGACCATTCAGGTAGAGAAACAAACTGTCTTGTCTGACTACTCCAACCATATGAGTCCATTCACCTATGTAGTCAGTATTAGCAGGTCCGTTGACCCAACCGCCTCCCATGGGCCCTTCAACATTAAAATCTAATGTGTTAAACTCGTCAAGCACAATTCTGACCTGATTGCCAAATCTCAGATCCAGGAAAAATTGTTGCGGATTAGTGGTGAAGTTGGAGTTAAACCAAATCGAGGTCGTAAACTCGCCAGTGGGTGATGTAAATCCAAATTCACTTGGTAATTGAATGTGATTGTTGTTAAAGTAATAGCAGCTATTCACATTCCCAAACCGATCCTCCGCGAGTGTTGCGCCATTCACCACACCGTCATTGCCATTGCCGCTTTCGTCGTTGGCATTGCCACAGAAGGGCCAGTAGCCGACCAGTCCGTTTTGTAAATTGGGAGCAAGCGGTGTGCAGGTCGCAACAGGTTCTTCGGCAGCGGTGTAGAGTTGGGTGATTTCGGCAGGGGTGAGGGCGCGGTTGTAGATGGCGATGTCGTCGATGGAGCCGAGGAACTGCTCCGCAGTATTCCAAGTATGAGACCTACCGAATAGCAGAACGCCATCTTGAACCGGAGTAACTACATCATTAAACCCGAAAGTGTCGAGTATGCCATTTCTATAAATTCTTATTTCATTGCCTTCATATACACATGTCCAATGCTCCCATTGATTTGTCTCAACCGGAGTAACTGACCAAACTTGATCTTGATTTCCGGGGCCATTTCCTCTGGAAGTAATGAACTTAGTTGCATGTGAGTTTGGAAAATGATAACTAATTCCCATAGCATATTGCCAAGAGTAGTCTTGTTGACGCTTGGATATGACGGTCTGGTAATTGTGCACTTGGTCATAACCTTCTGTTCTAACCCAGGCACTCATCGTGATGTCTCCTAAAATCATCAGTTCAGGGGAGTTCTGGATAGTGATATCATCGTCGATACCATCAAAATTCATTGCTGAAGTTAATTGCCCAAACCGATCCTCCGCGAGCGTCGCCCCATTCACCACACCATGGTTGCCATTCCCGCTCTCATCATTCGCATTGCCATTGAACGGCCACCATCCCACGAGGCCGTCGGTGGGAACGTACGTTGGGATTTGGGCGCTGAGGGTAAGGCACAGCACAAGGCTGAAGATGGAAGTCAGGATCGATTGCATACGATTAGTTTTGTGTTTTAAAACAGAATAGCAAAGATACTTTATGCGAGGAAATAATGAAAGGGTTGCGGGCATGGCCTCTTGCCATTCATCAAGTTCCAACGGCGTGCTTACTTTTACCGCGTGAAGCACAAGCAAACTTTTTTAATTGGAATCGCCGGGGGCAGCGGGTCGGGTAAGACCAGTTTCCTGCGCGAACTGATGAACCATTTCACCGCAGAAGATGTGGCGCTCGTGTCGCAAGACAACTACTACGAGCCCAAGGAAAAACAGCATGTGGATGAAAATGGGCAGCACAATTTCGATATGCCGACCTCTATCAACCGCACGCATTTTCATGATGACATGATGCGATTGGTAAACGGCGACTCCATCGAAAAACTCGAGTACAACTTCAACAACCCAGCCTGGGAACCGCAAAAGGTCATTGTGCATCCGGCGCCCGTGGTCATCATGGAAGGACTCTTCGTTTTTCATTACGAAGAAATCTGGAACCAGCTTGATTACAAAGTGTACATCGACGTGCATCACGAAGAGCGCTTGCAGCGCCGTATTCAGCGTGATGGTAAGGAACGCGGCTTTGGTGAAGACCAGGTGCGCTACCAGTGGTTCAATCACGTGCGTCCGGCTGAGGAGAAATACCTGGAGCCTTTTGTGAGCAGCTGTAATCTGGTGGTTGACAACAACGAGCATTTTGGTCCGGGCTTGAATGAACTCGTAGCGGTGATTCGTGGTTTTTCGCGTAAATAAATCACCATGAAAAAAGTGTATCACCTGGGCAACTGTGGCACCAACCAACGTATCATCAAGGAATGGGGCAGCAAGCTCAAGGGTTTCGACATGCAAGACATCAAGCTCGAACCCATCACGCCCGCGCAAATCGATGAGATGAAAAAACTGGCCGGTTCTTATGAGGCCCTTTTCAGCCGTGTTGCGATGAAGTATCGCTCGATGGGCTTGAACGAAATGAAGCTCACTGAGAAGGACTACCGCAAATACATTCTCGAAGAGTACACGTTTTTGAAGCGTCCCGTCATGATCAACGGCGATCGCATCTTTATTGGCAATGCTGCCAAGGTGGTAGCAGAGGCCAAGTCCACGCTTTAATGCCGAAGAACTTTTGGGCACATATGGCGCTGTTGGCGGTGGCACTGATTTACGGTGCCAACTTCATCATCGCCAAATCGGTGATGCCCGATCCCATCGCCCCGACGAGCTTCATTGCCTTGCGGGTCATGGGCGCTGCTGCGCTTTTTTGGCTAGTCGCCCTTCGCAAAATTGTCATCCCACAGCGTGCAGACTGGTGGCGGTTTTTGTTGTGCGCCATCACGGGCGTAGCGACGAATCAGTTGCTTTTTTTCAATGGCCTCGCCCTGACGTCGCCGGTGAATGCGAGTATCATCATGACGAGTAATCCCATCTTGGTTATGGTGATGAGTGCCGTGTTTCTCAAGCAGCGCATCACGTTGCTCAAAGCCGTGGGCGTGCTGATTGGTGCGCTGGGCGCGTCGATGCTGTTGTGGTCGAGCAACGGTGATGTAGGCGGGCATAGTTCTCTGCAAGGTGACGTGTTCATTTTACTCAACAGTATTTCTTACGCCATTTACCTCGTGATGGTGAAGCCGCTCATGCAGAAGTATCATCCGCTAGACATCGTCGCGTGGACGTTTTTAATCGCCATCGCGCTCGTCTTTCCCTTCGGCGGCATGGGCTTGAAAACCGTGGCATGGTCGAGTCTGAGTCACTGGCAATGGTTCTGTGTGGCGTTCGTCATCGTGTGTACAACGTTTTTGACTTACCTCTTCAATATCCTGGCGATTCATCGGTTGTCGCCGACGATTGCCAGTTCGTATATCTATCTGCAGCCGGTGTTCGCCGGCATCTTTGCCTTGCTCCTGGCGTCTGTCGTGGAGCGCGATTACACGCGTGATATCAGCTGGTTTAAGATTGGTTGCGCACTGATGATTGTGGCGGGGGTTTGGCTCGTCAGCCGGACGCCGTCTGTGGCCAAGCCGGCCACTTGAGTTTCTCTGTTGTCAGGGACGCGCTGCAGCGCGTCCTTGCAAGAAGCCGGCCCTCAGTGGCCAAGCCGGCCGCTTGATTTTCGCGAGAGGCCGGGACGCGCTGCAGCGCGTCCTTACATCAGAGGAAGGCAAGTGGCTTGCGTGGAGACGAAAGACGTGTATCTTGCCGCCGTTCTCACAGGGGTGTCTTGGCTGAGCCAAGACTGAGATTATACCCTTTGAACCTGGGCGGGTCATGCCGCCAAGGAAGATAGTGTGGTAGCTAAACGCATCGTTGGCTGCCCCCTGGCCGACGAGCTACGTTGAACAAACATGGTTACGTCAGAAATGAGAAAACGTCTTTTCCTTGCTTTGTGCTTGCTTTCAGCAGGTGCCCTTCTTTCTCAACAACAAAATTTACCGCAAATCGATACGCTTACAATCGTTACGATTGAGGCTACTCGGGCGAACGTTTTTACGCCTATTGCTTATATGGAGTTGGATGAAAAGAAGCTGGCAACGCTCAATAACGGACAGGATATTCCGTATGTGCTGAGATTAACTCCTTCGCTTGTTGCTACCAGCGATGCAGGCGCGGGGGTTGGTTATACAGGACTGTGGATTCGCGGCAGTGATCCTGCTCGAATCAACGTTACTATCAACGGCGTGCCACTCAACGATGCAGAAAGTCAACAGGTTTTTTGGGTGAATACACCGGATTTGTCGAGCAGCGCAAGCAGCATTCAAGTGCAGCGCGGAATTGGAACGAGCACCCATGGAGCGGGTTCGTTTGGTGGAAGCATTCGAATTGATACACGAGGGCTGCGAACTACTCCGTATGTCGAGTCTACGAATGGAGCGGGAAGTTTTGGTACATGGAAGAACAATGTAACTTTTGGAACAGGATTGCTGCGCAGCGGCTGGATGCTGGAAGGTCGTTTATCACAAATTGTTTCTGAAGGATATATAGACCGCGCAAGTTCATTTCTTCGTTCATACTTCGGCGAATTGGCAAAATATTCCGAAAAGGGAAATTTGAAATTGACGGCATTTGGCGGAAGGGAAATCACCTATCAGTCTTGGTATGGAACTCCGCACGAAGTGTTATTCGGCAGTGAACAGGACCGACTTGATTTTGCATCGCGCAATGGACTGAGTGAAACGCAAATCAACAATTTGCTTAATTCCGGCAGGACGTATAACTATTACGAATACGAAAACCAAGTAGATAATTATACGCAGCATCATGCGCAGTTACACTGGAACAGGAAGCTTGATTCGAAATGGCATTTGCAAGTGACGGGGCATTATACACGAGGTTTCGGTTACTTTGAAGAGTACCGTGCATGGGAGAATCTTTCGAATTATCTAATTGATAGCGTTTCTGTTTCTTCGGACTCTGCGGTTTACAGCTCCGATATTATTCGGCGTCGATGGTTGGATAATCATTTCGGAGGTTTGGTTGGATCTGTTGCACGCAAAACGAATAAATGGGAATCGGTGTTAGGCGGTGCTTATTCTATTTATGATGGTTTGCATTATGGTGAAGTGATTGACTTGCCATCTGTGGAGGAGTGGCAAGCAGTGAATGACGAGTTGCGGTATTATGAAGGAAACAGTATGAAGACGGATGGCAATGTATATTGGAGGAATACGGCGTTGCTGCGTAAACATATCAATGTATTTGCAGACGTTCAGCTGCGCAGTGTGGCCTATCAAACAAAGGGAACAGATAACGATTTGCGTAACTACGATGTCGATTTTAGCGCATTGTTTCTTAATCCCAAAGCGGGTATCACCTTTTTCACGGAGAAACACAAAGCTTATTTTTCTGCGGCCTATGCCGGTAAAGAGCCGAATCGCAATGATTTTGTGGATGCTGTAGATCCAACGAAAGTAAAATCGGAGTATATGTTAGACGGTGAATGCGGATACTCATTTGCGACGGCCAATTTCAAGGCGGGAATCAATGCTTATCTGATGCAATATAAAGATCAGCTGGTGGTTACCGGTGCATTGAATGATGTGGGAGCACCGGTGCGTGTGAATGTCGCTGACAGCTACCGCAGAGGGTTGGAATTGGAACTTGGAATGAAGCTTCCACTTGGTTTTTTCATGGAGGGAAATGTGACCTGGAGTAAAAATCGAATTGCCAAATTCGATGAAGTTGTCTATGCATACACCGATACGAGTGTCACTGAATTGAAGTACACATACACCGATACACCCATTGCATTTTCGCCCGGTTGGATTGGCGCAATTCAAACCGGATGGCGTTATGAGCCTGCTCAGAAGGGGCGTTTGCATCATGTTGAATTAGCATGGGCATTGAAGCACGTGGGTCAGCAATTCATGGATAACAGTGGCCAATTTGATCGCATGCTTGCAGGTTACTTCGTCAATGATGCACGGGCCTCAATGGAGTTCTTCGCTTATGAGAAAGTTTTTGGCGTCGATCTATGGGTGAATAATGTGTTGAACACATCGTACATCTCCAATGGATATACCTACAGTTATATCTATGGTGCACCGGTGACTGAGCGATTCTATTATCCGCAAGCGTTGCGGAATTTTATGGTTGCACTGCGCGTTAAGTTCTAGCCGTTTCGATATACACTGCGTTCCTCCTCATCATTGTACATGGAGACGTAGCTATTGTAGCGCGATGGTGCGATATTACCCTCATCCAAGGCTTTGCGAACGGCGCATCCCGGTTCGTTGAGGTGAAGGCAGTTATGGTATTTGCAGTTGGGTAGTAGTTCGAAAAACTCGATGAAGTGATGATGTAACTCTTCTTTAGGAATATCCACCAGGCCAAATCCCTTGATACCCGGTGTGTCGACGAGAAAACCACCGAAAGGCAGTTCATGCATTTCTGCAAAGGTGGTAGTGTGTTGCCCTTTGTTGCTTGATTCGCTCACTTCACCAATACGCAGATCTTTACCCGGTATGCAATGATTAACGAGCGATGATTTGCCTGTAGCGCTGTGGCCGCTGATGAGTGTGATTTTATTTTGAATGAGCGAGTGAATCTCATCTAGCCCCTCGCCGGTCATAAGTGAAGAGAAAATGCATTTGTAACCGATACGCCCATAGACATCAGCGAGTGCCATCATTTCCTTTCGCTCCTTTTCGTTGTACTGATCTATTTTATGAAAGAGCAATACTGCCGGAATATCGTATGCATCGGCGGTGATAAGAAAGCGGTCAATGAATCCGGGAGTTGTTTGAGGTCGGGTGGTAGTTACAACCAATAATGCCTGGTCGAGATTAGTAGCGATTATTTGTGCTTCTTTCGAAAGGTTGACCGACTTGCGAATGATGTAGTTTTTGCGCGGGTGAATGAACGCAATGTTTCCCTCGGATTCATTTTCGAGCACGTAATCGACTATATCGCCTGCGGCTACCGGGTTGGTAGTAGAACGCCCTTCCAGACGAATCTTTCCTCGCACCTGGCATTGAATGATACGCCCTTCGGACGAGCGGACATCGTAGTTTTTACCGGTCGATTTAATTACAAGGCCTTGAGGCATGCGCTGCGTTGTCGAGAATTACAGCGAGCTTGCGATGCTTAGAAGCTCGCCGCGAATGCGGAGCAATCGGTCCGTCAAAACCTCGTGCGTAGTGGGTTCTGTCTTGGTTCGCAGTGCATTTTTTGCACCTTCGAGAGTGAACCCTTTTTCTTTCACGAGGTGGTGTATATTCTTGAAGAGCTCAATATCTTTCTTCGAGTATACACGATTTCCGCGGTTGTTTTTCCGCGGCTGCAATTGCGGAAATTCTTTTTCCCAAAAACGAATGAGTGATGCATTCACTTCAAACATATCAGCTACTTCGCCGATGGAATAGTACAGTTTTTCTATTTCGAATGATTTGGTGATCATGGTAAATTCTTGTTTAGTCGAAGCTTTGTTTAACGTTCGTTGCACGCTTTAACATTTCCTCATATTGCTCCGGTGTAATATCGCTGTAGAAATAAAAGGAAGGGTCCACTTTTTCTCCATTCTTGATGACCTCATAATGCAGGTGAGGTCCTGTTGAAGCACCGGTGCTGCCAACGTATCCTATGATTTGTCCGCGGTAAATACGCTGTCCCGCTTGCACAGCTACACGGCTCATGTGCGCGTAGAGCGATTCATATCCGAAGCCGTGTTTGATGATTACGTGTTGACCATAGCCCGACAATTTATTTTCTACAGACGCAACAACACCATCACCTGTCGCATAAATTTCTGTACCTATTTCGGCCGCAAAATCGAGTCCCGTATGCATTCTGGCAATTTTGTAGATGGGGTGAATGCGATAGCCAAAGCCCGATGCAATTCGCTTTAAATCTTTGTTGGAAACGGGTTGAATGGCTGGAATGCACATCAGCATGGTGTCCTTGGATTTTGCCAGTTCGTAAACTTCTTCGAACGATTTGCTCTGTGCCACCAAAGCGCGTTGTAGACGATTGATTCGTTTTTGTGTTTCGATAATCTCAGCGGTATTGTCATAACCACGAAGATTCTTGTAGCGATCACTACCACCGACTCCACCCTTGCGCAGGTAATCGGGATAGGGTGCAGATCCAAAGATGCTGCGATACACGTTGTCGTCTTTGTCTTGTAAATCGCTCGCAAACAGTTCGAGCGTGTCAATCTGGTTGTTCAGCTCTTCTATTTGCGTTTTTAGAAAATTGACTTCCCGGCTGAGTCGCGCAGTTTCCGGGTCTTTGAAAAACGAAGCATACAACACTACGCCAATGGCACCAATCACGAGCCCTGCAAAGAGGTACCGTAAAGCACTGAAAAGGTAGTCGCGTATACCGTAACTAATCTTCTCGAAATTGAGGGTGCTGGGATTGAATTTGTACTTAAGGCGTGGCATTTAGTAGTGCGAATGTAACGTAGTACTTCCATTTAAAAAAGCGTCTTTTTTTTCGGGTTGAAATGCCTTGAATTTTCGATGTGATTGGCTTGAGCGTGCTACATTCGCGCCTGTTATGACAAAGTTGACTTCCCGACAAATACGCCAGCAGTTTCTGGACTTTTTCAAATCGAAAGGGCATGTAATCGTTCCTTCAGCACCCATGGTTGTGAAAGGCGATCCCACGCTTATGTTCATTAATAGTGGAATGGCACCGTTCA
>Ga0315902_10000464_pt1 | contig 68075 bp, 98 predicted proteins | sample LakEriMetagenome_9_FD_203523 | JGI IMG/M metagenome (GOLD analysis project Ga0315902, IMG submission 203523) | Freshwater fungal communities from buoy surface, Lake Erie, Ohio, United States - Buoy 12 MA117 | ecosystem: Environmental > Aquatic > Freshwater > Lake > Lake biofilm | place: USA... | reverse complement strand
TATGGATTACTACTATGATGGTAGTGCTTCTACACTTGATGATGTTATGGAATGTATCCAACTTCACCTCAAACAACACCAGAACTGAAATGACTGATACACAAAAACTCCAATTCCTTCTCACCAAACTCAAAGAAACCGCACAGAGTAAGCATTGTTATGAAGAGTATGGTGATGATTACTCACCTTCAGAAAGTGGTAGTTATGATGATGCTTTTGATGTGGGATTTGAGTATGGTGAAATCACATTTGCTCGTGAATTGCTTCAAAAACTAAACTTCCAAGTACAAATTGAACCTCATTTGAAATGACTGACCAAGAAAAACTCTACAAACTCTGTATTCTTGATTTGCTAATTGCGATTGATGAGGACATAGTGGATTGGAGAAACTATTACAAACTCTGGACAGCAGTTGGACTTGCTGATAAAACTCTTGATATTTGGGCAGGAGACAATCTCAAACAAATGCGTGATGAACTTATTGAGGAATTGAAATGACCAGATTTGAAAAGAAAGATGAAAGAAACAAAAAGTTCATTCAAACAAAAGGATATGATATTTGGGGTAGAAATGTTGATAAGGCAAGAGTTACCGAACACGATAGAAAAAGAGGTGTAAAAACTAAATGAAATACAACATCAAAAAACAACAAATCATTCAAAATGAAGAAGATGGTTGGAGTTTTCAATTTTGGGAAGAAGTAGATTTTGTAAAAATTGTTTATTTTGAAGAACCACTTTCAAAAACAACAGAATTTCGTATTCCTAAAGATTGTTTAGAATATTTTATTGATGCTTTGGAGAACCTGAAATGACTGACTTCTCTCAAAAACGATTTGTTGATTTAGGACAAACACTCTTTGTTGAGTGGTTGAAAACCTTGAATAATGCTCAAAGTTCAACCGAAGAAGAAAGACGGGAACTATTTAAGTTTGCTGCTGAAATGTCTTTTGAAGCAGTAGAAGAGTTTGCTAAAGTATTCCGCAATCAAGAGGAGAACTGAAATGAAAAACAAAACCCAGCATAATAATCCATCTTTTTATACTCAAATTGAAAATGAAGTTGTGAGAGTATGGTTGGGACAACCTGATGAACCTGAGAGTGAATATGTGATGGATATTCATCGGTCTTATATTCCAGAACTTATTCACACTTTGAGGAATTTGAAATGACTATCAAAGCAACTGAACTTCTCAAACTCTTTACCAAAGCAAAACAACTTCAATTGAGTGTTGAGGTTCGTGAGGACAAAGGTGGAGATTATGTAGTTCGTATCTATGAAATGTTCCGTCCAGAAGGATTTGATGAAAAGGTAGTCATCACTCAAAAAGGTGAGAGTGATTGGAACAAGGGTGATTATTGTTTTGATGCTATGATGGATGTTCTTGATGAAAAGTTGGAAGAAAAACGACAAGAGAAAATCAAAGAACAAAAACGACAAGAACTTCTTGCTCGTTTGACCGATGAAGAAAAGGACTTGCTTGGAGTAAAATGACTATCAAACGCATTCAAGTTAAAGAAACTAAAAGGTATTATGGAGATTTTGATGGAAAACTTGAAGACATTATTGCTTATCTTCAAGTAAAATTAGATGCTGGTTGGGCAGGTCTTGAAAGTGAATATGAATGGGACTATGGTGGTGAAAAATACATCGAATATTATCTCTACAAGTTCCGTGAAGAAACTGACAAAGAGTATGAGAAACGGATGAAGCAACTGGAGAAAGAAAAAGCAGAAAAAGCAAAAGCAAAGGAACGAAAACTTCAACAACTCAAGAAAGACCTTGCTAATCTAACTGAAGACGAACTCAAACAACTTGGAGTAAAATGACTGAACGAGTAAAATTCAAAACTATCACACGAGTGATTGACCCAAAGACACGCATTCATTATCTTGATGCTGTTGATGAGAATGGATACCACTGGACTGCCGAAATGTCACCACACGAAGAGAGATGGTTGTGTTATACTGATATTTGGAAAAAAGACCCTCAACAACCTTACGATCTATGACTTACAAGTGCCCTCGTTGTTCTACCAGAGTAAAAGACTGGTCTGGTGATGATCCTAAATGTGGATTTGATAAGAATGGAAACTTCCTTGAACATAACTGGAACTGTGCAACTCTCAATGCTCTCCGTGAGATGAATGGAGAAGAAACTTGGTGTGATAACAATTATGTGAAAGTTGTAAGTTGTTCTGATGTTGGATTTGGTATCCTGACTTGGTATAAACAACGTGGGCAAACTGATGACTTCCGTGATGGTTATTTTGATAGAGGAACTCTACGCTATGCACAAGAACTTTTGGGTGACGTAGAAGTTGATTATAGTGATTGGGATAATGTAAGTCTTGATTGGGAGGATGATAAAGAATGACCCTTGAAGAAATCCTAGAAGAATACGGACAGGAAGTATTAGATACTTACTATGAACTCTTCCCAGACAAAAGTATTTCAAAGTTTCCTGACCGTTTCTGTGGCTTTGTTGGTGAGTATGAAGATTTTGTGCTAGACTGTTATCATTCAACTGGTAGTGATGAACTGGAAACACTTGAAGACTTTATGAATGGTGTATTTCAGGAGTATTATTACTATTGCGAAAAAACAGCAACAGGATTTGTATTTTATAATGAAGACCGATGATTAAACATCCAGCAAATGATTGGGACTTTGATGATACAATTGAAGAAGCATTTCAGGAATGGTTCAACGACCTTTGTGGTGGTTTTTCACTTCGTAGTGAATGGTTCTATGGTGATGCGGAGGTAGAAGATGTGAAGACCCGTCAGGATTTGATGTATAAGTGGTTGCACTCTGCGTTCGTTGTGGGGTATAATATGGGAAGAATGGAAGGACTTGAAGTAGGACTGACGAACAATGACTGAAACCGACATCTCAAAAGTTCTCATAGAAGGAGACTACGCAACCATTATGGGTGTGAAGTATAAGAGAGTGGAAGAACCAAAGACACCAGTAGAAGAAGCATATAAAGAAGTTTTCGGCAAGTATCCTGAAACTGGTTCAGATGCAACTAAATTTGATATTCAATCCTGGAATATTTTTCGGTATGGTTGGAATGCAGCACAAGTAAAAGATGGGTGCCCTGAACCACCTGATGAACCAGAGTATTATGATGAAGTAGAGTGGGATGAGAAAGATAATCCAAACCTTCAAAAGATTATTGATAAAATGGTAGAGGAACGTAAAGCACAAAAACTCTACAATATCCTAAAAGATAGATGGTGTTTTTCCAAAGATGCTTGTGAAGAGATTGTAGAGGCAGTTGCTGAATGGTTGCCGAAAGAACAATCTGCTGCTGGTTCACAGAATGTAGATACTGAATTGCTTGTGGATGGTTTCAACGATTGTTTGCGTAAAATGAAGGAGATGTTGCGATGAACGATGATATGCCGTGGGTCAATCTCACACAACAAGAAGTTGATGAACTCCGCAACAAAAAGCACGAACTCACTGAATATGGCAAAGAGAAACTGAGGAAACTCATCTACGAACAGGATATGAAAAAAATGGAAGATGCAGCAAAGAACCTTGTTCTTCAAAATCTCACGCACGAAGAGATGTTAGAAGAAGCAGAACGTCGTGAAGCAGCAAACAGAGAACTTGCAAAGGAAGAATGGGAACGCAAAGAACGAAGTGATACTGTGCTGCGACGTTATAATGCTTTCTATAATGAAGAATGTTCTGGTCTTCCTCACGGCACACCAATCACACCAGAACATATGCAAGCAATGACACTTGAATGTATGATTGATGCACTCATTTGTGAGAATATGAATGTGGAGTATAATGTGATTGCGATTGATGATATCAAGGATTTGATTGCGGGATTGTATCAGCAAAGTGACGAGTTCCTGAAAAGAGTACAAGAATTCAAAGATAGTGCAGATGGAGTAGCATAATGAATATTACATTTAAGCAGCATATTCTCTTGTTAGCAGGACTTACTTTACTGTATGATGAGTCTGCAAAAGTGAATAATACACAAATGCAACATGAGATTTTAGAACTTTCTGATATTATTCAAGAGTATGCTGAAAGAAAGCAAAGGGCAGATGAAAGACGTGAGAAGAAAAATGAAACTCTGTAAAGATTGCAAGTATTATCGTAAAGATTGGTTCTCTCATCTTATGGGAATGGGACACCGACACGATACTTGCAAATCACCAAATACTTCACAAAATCTTGTAACTGGTAATGAGAACAGATTTTGTGATATGTTGAGATCAAATAGATGGCAAGATCTTGATTACTCCTGTGGTCCTGATGGTAAGTTCTGGGAAGCAAAATGACTAAACTAGTAAGGTGGGAAGAAAACCCAGACGAAATCGTGTTGGAAGAGGTGGAAATGTTTCATCTGGAAAGTATGAACGAACGCAGCCTGTGGGTGGGCATTTACACACAAGACAAAAAGATTTACCACTTGAATATTCATGCCGATGGTGATAAACTTCGTTATTATTGGAGCGATGAAACGCCGTGAGATTTGAAGAACCAACAAAATGGGAATACTTTCTTGATGGATTTCGTAATGTCCTGTATATTCTTGACTGTTATGATGACGGTGATGAATGGGGTTATGGTGAGTTCTGGGAGAGTTTGAGTATTGGTTGGATGCAGGAATACATCTATCCTTATGATGACCCCTACAATATAACTATCAGTCCAGAACGCAGGTTGCGATTGTCAGAAGAACCAGAAAGGATTATTGTATCCGCAGAAGCATATGATGAACTTGTGCGACGAATCAATGAACCACCAGATCCTGCTGTGGTGGAAAGAATTAAAAAACTTATGAACCGTAAAGCGCCGTGGGATAATGAATGAAAAATCTAAAATCTTCTATAATGTCTGGTGCTGTGCTTATCAACGCAGGGGATTGTATCGTGGCACACAACGAGAACAAAGAGAGCATGATACAATATTAATGTGCTTAAATATGAAAGATGTTAAGTTCTATCAATTTGATACCGAAAAACCTCATTATCTGAAATGAAAACCTTTAAGCAAACTTGTGATAAACCTTACGATCGTCACGATTATAAGTTAATTTGTGAAGATGGTAGGGAATTTATTTTTGACAACTATGAAGACATTCAAGTGTCTTGGTTCCAATGTAGTGGAAGATTTCTGAGTCACGTTGAAGTTTTGGATAAAGTTGTTGAGAAGCAAAAGAGTAAAGGGTTTAAGTGATGGTGTCAATTTTTAATTTATTTCATGATGAAAGAAAGTATGGGTGGGTCGTAGATAAACACTACGATTGGATTAATATGCTTTCAAAAATGCAAAAAAACAATCCACAAAGATTTAAAGAGTTTAAATACTCACAGGAAACAATCTATCATTACTTAGATAGAATCCAACAAGAACAAAACCTTTACGACTAATGAACTTTACACAAGAACAGTATAAACTGATCTTCAATGCTGTACGTAGATGGCAGATTGAAAAAACACTCCTGAATAGTCAAGAATATCAGAAGTGTAACGAGGTACTTGACGAACTCTTCAAATACGTTTATACTCAGAACGTAGAGCAACCAACCTAATGGCAACTAACGAAGAAGAATTTCCGTTTGATCAATTCCCCTGGAAACTGATTCACAAAGATGGAAAAGAAACACGTAAGTGTTACTTTCAAACGGAAGAGCATCGTAAAAAGCACATTGAACGCTACAATCTTAAAAAGAAAGACATTCAACTGAGTTATAAGTATGACTGAACGCACATTTGTCGATAAAAATGGAAATTCTTGGTCTTGGGAAGAAACTCCTGAAACCATTGAAGCACTGAAACAACTTCACGAAACTGTAAAACAAGTAAATGACCGAAAAGAAACTAATTGATGAGTGCTTTTACATTGAACAAAAAAAATATGGACTTTGGGACTCAACAGATCTTGATGGAAAGGGATTGGTCACATCTCTCACTGAGGAGCAATGTATTTCAGCAACCCGTTTTTATCTTAAAGGACGGCAGGAAGGTTTCTCTGAATCCAAAACTTATGAAGGTCAGGTAGGTGGAAAACTCTGATTATCCCTACCACGTATTAGATCCTACTACTCCTTGGTATGAATGGTTATGTTATTGTGAAATTTGCCATCAATTGGAAATTCAAGGACAACCGAATTGGAATCGTTTTATGAGATACAGAAACTATCTTAAAGAAGTTGGAGTGATCTAATGTGGAGAAAACTCAGAATATTACTCTGGCAAATAGTTTCTGATTGGGAACAACGCCTGTATCCTTATGAAAAAGAGGATGCGGGCGACTATTATTATACGGTTAAAAATGAAGAAACTGGTGAAAGTTATATGATTATCGAATGGATTAAATCTTTCGATGAGCGTATACAAAGACTACAAGATGAAATGTTGTGGGTTTTAAGTGAAATTCGTGAATTAAGAAAATGATTAATAAAATTATAAATTGGTTCTTCTCACCTTCACAAAAACCAATTGTTGAAGATATTGATGTTTATGAAAAACTCATTGACTTAGAAGAAAAGTATAATAATCTTCTCTACGATATGGTAAAACTTGAAGAAGAAAATATAGAAACTTCTAATGTTCTCTATGAAGTTATGAATTCTATTGAGGCAGTTGATCGTCGTATAGATATTCTTGCAGAACGTTGTAGGATTAACTTCGATGTATGAATTTGACGAATTTGAAAAAGCAATTGCTCACTTTGGTACAAGGGTTGATATTATCATTGCCCTTGAAATGGGAGGCAAAATTGATGCTAATTCTGCCTATAAGGAAATTAAAACAGAACTCAAAGAACTCAAACGAGCAAAAAAACAATACGGGAAGGACTTGTAGTAAATGTGGTGAAACTAAACCACTAAATGAAGAGTACTACCAATCAGTAAAACATTTCAAGCAAAAATTTAGTTTCTATTGTAATGAGTGCAACAAACCCAAACCAAGAGAATGATTCTCTCAAAATATCACAGAACGAAGATGGGTCTTTTACTATGGACTGGGACCCACAAGACCCAAAGTGGTCCTGGTTGAATGGGTTGACATCCAAAGAAGTTCAGGTTATTATGGATCAAGCAATCAAGGATTACATCAATGACCTCCGACTTTGATTATAAAAAGTATTCTCTTGGACAACTTGAAACTTGGGTAACAGATGCTTTGACAAGCGCAGAAGCATCTCCACAAGAAATCTATGATACTATCAAACGTGTTGTTGAAGAGGAATATTATCACTTCAAACATCATACTGAACGTTGTTATGAACTTTTGGCACTTCTGAATGGTAATGGTAATTCCATTCTTAAAGAAATGAAGGATGATTGTATGCCACCTTGGGGACATAGTGATATGGAAGCACTTCGATATACCGAAGAAGAATTGAATTCTATGTGCGATAAAGCGGCATCAGATGAAGAAAAGAATAAATGCCGTGAATATAATTTGCGTGAAGCAGAATACTACAACAAACGTGTAGAACTTGATGCTAAGCAAGATAAAGTAGTTAAGTGGCAACTTCCCATTGAGATTGATGGTGCGAGTGGAGAATATTATATCCAGTTTCCTGATGACTTGATGGAGGCAGCAAATATTAAAGAAAATGATATGGTAGAATGGGTAGATCAGGATGATGGTTCTTATCTTCTCAAAAAAGTTGAAAAGAGAACTGAAAAAGTTAGTCCCAATAATATGACTTGGGATCAAGCAATGGAAGGTGGTTGGTCTATGACTGATGATGGTTTTTGGATCAAAAAATGATCGAAACAATTCTTTGTGGTTATAATATATTCTGTCACGTAAAAAATATGATAGAATATCAAAACCATCAACCACCTGTGGTAAGATACTATGAACCAGGAAAATCTTGCTACGTTAATGGTGTTTTCTATACTAAATGTGAGGATCGATTAAATGGCACTAAGTGAATCTGTTGAAACTAGTTTGAAAGAAGCAGAGCAATCTTTGCGTAATGCACTAGCATATGCTGCTCGTCAAGAACGTCCGATGGTTTGTAGCGTTATTGCAGATATGATTTCTCGCATCGAAACACTGCAAACTACTGATTCTCTTCTTGATAAACTTGAAAATCGCAAACCAGGCGACTCTGGATTCTTTGGAACTATCTTTGGAAAAGATGACTGAACCTAACGAATTTGGTAAAGCACTACAAGAATGGTGGGATTCTGATTCATTCAAAGAGATGCAGAAGTCTCATCAAGAAAGTCTAGAAAGAGCAGTCGGAAAGTATTTTATGCTTTCTGAATCAGATAAGATTGATATGCTTCAAGCAATCTGCTATATTATGTGTAAGGCAGAGAGTGAAGGAACCAGTCATCGTGGTCTTCAAGATGCACTTGGAGTTTATCCTGCTGGTTTCTGGATAAGTGAACTAATGGATGTTCATAATGCTCTTTGGTCTTATTATCACGATAAAAAACAAGAGAAAGAATTACAAGATGATCTAGATTCACTAGATAATTTTATTAACTAATGTAAAGTGATCCCAAAGAAATCATTAAGTTTCTAGATAGTATGATATTGAAATGCTAACATTGGGACACAACGCAAGAAACTTATGACGCTAGCAAAAACTGGAACAGAAGTTCTTACAAAAGAAGAGTGGGATGAACTTGTTGCCCTCAAAGATGCAATTACTTATGCTCCACAAACAGTTTCTGCTGAAAAAATGGAGAAATTTACTGAATTAATGGTTCGCTCACTTGAAGGTAAATGCGATCCACCGCCACCAAAAAACTGGCGTGGAAACTCATTGAGTGAGTGACAAAATAAATATTATCATCACGATACAAAACAATGGACAACATCGATCAACATATTCGAAAGGATGAAGACCTTTTGAGTGATCCTTTGATTTCTCCACAATCTAGGAGACATACTGAGGAAGAATTAGAAGCACTAAAAGCATACAAAGAAAACCATCCAGATGATTCTCACGATCCTACACCATTAGAACTTTACTGTGATACTCATCCAGATGCTCCTGAATGTAGAGTTTACGAAGACTGAAAAATAAATAAATTTTAGTTACTCCTAATAAAAATGTCTAGATTTACTGATCTTTTCCAAGAACCAACTCCTACACCAGAACCAACCACAGAACCTGCGAAAGTAGAAGAGGTTGTGGAAGTTAAGACTGAAAAAGTAAACAAAGCACCTAAGAAAAAGTTCACAATGGATTGAGTGACACTTTAAAAACTGGCACACGGGGGTTCTCAGGGCACTGAGGACCTCTTATAATATGTGGGTAATCAACGAAACGCCTCATGGCAACCCGCTCTCGCATTGGTATCGAACTCTCTGATGGTTCGATTCTGTCTGCTTATTCTCACTGGGACGGTTATCCCGAATGGATGGGTCGCATTCTTCGCACTCACTATAACACCAAAGAGAAAGTCGCTGAACTCATTGATGGTGGAGATATGAGTTCTCCTTGGACTGAGGATCGTTTTAGTGTTGATCCCACACACGGTTGGAAAGTTCAAGAATATGGTCCTCAATACTATTCTCAGCGTGGTGATAATTGTCCTCCTCGCCTTGATGCAGATCTCTGTGAGTATCTTCTTCCCAATAATAATGAAGAATACGCATATGTCTTCCGTGCTGGTGAGTGGGTGTGCTACAATATGAATCAGTTTGATGATAGCAAACTCCCCGAAGTTGTTGAAATTCCCTCAGGAGCATTAGCAGTATGATTACTACAATTATGGCAGCATTTGCCTTCGGTTATTGTGTAACTGACCTTGCTTTGACTGTTTATTCTAAGGTGAAAAAATGAAATCTTCTACTGCTCTTGGTTTTGCTTTTGGTGTAATTGTCATTGCTGTTGCTGGACTATTCTTTGAAGCAGCATTGCTTGGATTGATTCTGTCTTGGTTTAATGTATCTTTGACCATTTGGCAAAATCTTGCTATTGTATTCCTTGCTAATCTTATTTTTAAAACTAACGTTTCTTCTAAATGAAAAACGGATTCACTCTTATTGAGTTGCTGATTGCTGTTGCGATTGCTGGTATTGGATGTGCTTTTTTGTTTAGTATTGCTACTGGCAACACTGCACTTCCAAACAAACAATCCTGCCTTGATGCTGGTGGAAAATGGTCTGAAGGCATTCAATATGGTCGTATTACTCAACTTTGTACTTATAACTGAGGTAAATTATGAAAAATCAAAACGGTTTTATTGATTCTGGTGTTGCTCTCGTAGCAGTTGGTGTTGCTGTGATTGGTGGACTTATCTTTATTGGTGGTCCACAATACAATGTATGGCAACAATCGCTCGCTGGTAAGGCAGAACTGCAAAAGGCAGAATATACTCGTCAGGTAGCAGTGTTGGAAGCACAAGCAAAGAAAGATTCTGCACAGCAACTTGCTGATGCTGAAATCATCCGTGCTACTGGTGTTGCCAAAGCAAACCAAATCATTGGTGATTCGCTGAAAGATAACCGTGAGTATCTCCAATATCTGTACATTACTGGACTGGAAGATGGTAGCAAGAATGGTAATGTGACCATCTATGTGCCCACGGAGAATGGTCTTCCTGTGCCAACTCTACAAATGAATAAGTGACACTTTAATAACTGGTACACGACCCGCCCACAAGGCGGGTTTTCTGCTATAATATTGAGGTAGTTGAGGAACTCTCCATGAATCTGACTGAGTTGATTGAAGAAATCCGTGAGATTGAAATCTATGGTTCTGATCCAGCAGACTGGATGGGTTATCTTGGTTCTGACGACTACTGGGTGCCAGATGAGGAACTGGCATACTAACCCTCTCAGGGGTGCCTAGGTGCCCCTATAATACTCTCATACGCAACCAACCGATGCCTACCCTCAACAAAGAGTTCAGCGCCTTCTGTGCCGAGCGTGATGCCAAGAACACCATTCAACTGAATGTTGTTAAGTGGACTTGGATGTTCTGTGATGCTCTGCGTGGCGGTGCTCCTGATGGTTATGACTACATCTTCGAGTCTGGTAAGAAGTATCACAAGGTCATTATGATTGATTCCAGTGGTGCTCGCTCTGTCCATTGCTTCATTGATAAGAAGACTGGTGAGGTTTACAAGTCTGCATCTTGGAAAGCACCTGCCAAAGGTGTTCGCTATGATCTTCGTATCATTGAGCAACGTGAATGGTTGTTTGAGAAAGCAGATTGGGCAGGTGGTTATTTGTACGCAAAATGATATACTTCCTGATTATTTCTGCTGGTGTTGCTTGGGTAGCACTAGCACTGTTTTCTCCTTGGTTCAATCATCTTGATGACATAGAAAAATGATCTCTTCTATTTTCTTCTGGTGGTTCATCGCTGCCATTGGCGCTGTGTTTGTTAATTATGCACTGATGCAATTCACTGATCATGATGACGACAACTGATAAATTGATCTTCATTTCTTCGTTCATTTGGTTTCTTCACTGGGGGCAATGTCTTACATCACTCTTTCTGGATATGGTTATTCTAAACTCCTCTGTAAGGATGTTACCACTTGGTTTCTGAATAAGTTTTTACCACGCCATAAGATTGAAGTAGAGATTCTGCACCGTGGATTGAAACGTGAGCAGGTTTATGGATACTGTGATTATGTGGGGGAATCTTATCGCCCTCGTGAGTTTCTGATTGAACTTCAAACCCACATGGATGAGGAGTTGTATATAAAAACTCTTTTGCATGAACTGGTCCACCTGAGGCAGTGGGTGGTTGGTTCACTGCGGATGCGACGTGGAAAAATGCATTATGGTAAAATAGCAGTCGAACTTTATGACTATTGGCATCAACCACACGAAATAGAGGCAAGAGAGCAAGAAGAAACCTTATATTATGAATACCTACGACGGCATTGGACCGTATCTGAGCATATTCTAAGTCAGATTCCATATGTGAAGTATGTGCCACCTACCAAAGTGGCACAGTTCTTCCCGAACCGCCTGATGGTGGCGCTATAATTACAAGGTAATCAAGGGAACCGCAATGGTCACCGACACTGCACAGGACGCTCAGATCCGCCGAACGATCATCAAATCGGTGAATGATATGGATCTTCGCCTTCTGCAACGAATTGCCTATGAAGTTCGTTGTGAAGAACTGGGCATTCGCCCTGATGGTTGGAAACTCTATCCTGAGAACTGATTCATGAAACTTGCTACTACCTCTGTCACCAAGATTGCTGATGCTCTCAAACCAGCAGTCATTGATTACATTTATGAAGATGAAGGATTCACTGAGTATATGCAGACTGCTGTGGTAGAGGGTATTCGCAATGCGATGGGAGATATGGATGAAGATTTACTTTTTGAACTGGGTATGCTAATCTTTGATCGGATCGAACTGAAATGATGAACGAGCAACAAAACAAAGTAATCAAATATGCCCTTGTTGCTGGCACTGTTCTTAATCTAGGAATGTGCCTGAATTTGTATCTTCAACTTGGTAGAATGCAATATCAAGTCTCACAGTTGGACAGTAATGTTGCATCTTCTATTCAAGCACTGAGTCGTTACATTTGGGAAATGAAAAATAATTCTGAAACTTATTCAGGAGAATTTCAATGATTGGATTGATCGCTGGTTTGACTTGTGGTATTGCTACATACTACGGTGTTGGCGATGGTTTCCATGGACAAACAACCGCGAATGGTGAACGGTTTGATGCTTATCGTTGGACTGCAGCTCATCCTTATCTTCCTATGGGCACAAAAATTAGGGTAACGAATCAAGACAATCTTAAACAGGTAATTGTAAGAGTCAATGATCGTGGTCCATATTCTCATGCAGACCTAGATCTATCTTATGCTGCATTTGCACATATTCAATCTCCCCGCAAGGGTAATGCCACTATTTGTTATCGTGTAATTGGATGAAAAAACTTCTTTTTGCTGCTGCACTTTTGTTCTCTGCACCAGTTTATGCACAACAGTCACCAACAAATTATCAACCATTTCGTTATGAAACGTCTTGTGCTTTGATGTATGAGGGTAATCCAATGACGGATTTGTGTGTGGTGATTGAAACCCGTGAAAAGGGTGGAGCACTTCGCACTCGTAATATCTTTTCAAATCGATTCAGTCTGACGATCAAAGGTCGATTTGATAAAGAGAAAGGTTATATGACCTGGGACAGTCATAATAAGTATGAATATAAATGGGACTATAAGATCGGTCAGGTTGGAGAACTTGGTAACTGGTCTGAGGTTATGCCTAGTTTTTATTTGCAAAACGTAAGTTGGGATTGAATAATGAAAATTACAGAAGCAACAGTTAATTTAAATGTACATGAGATGGGAGTGATTCTCTCTGCACTTCAAAATCTTGAACACGCAGATGAAAATCGTATTGCCAGAGAATATGGCAGTGTGCCAGCACTGTATAATAAACTTTATACGGTCTTCGAGCGAATGGACACTTCTGAAACTGGACTACGGTACGACGTGGTTCCCTCCTTCTGAGGTTATAATACAGAGGTAATCGGGACACACCCAATGCAAATGCCTCAACTAACCAGCAAGGATGGCAATATGGTGGTTGACTTCTATCCCATCAAGACCCCCTACGGTGATATTTCCGAAACTTGGGTTCTTCGTGCAGTCACCTTTGCCCCTCACGGTCAAGTGTCCAAGAAGTTTCTGAACAAAGTGGAGATGCTGCTGGATATTCGTGAGCGCATGGCATACGGTTACAATCAAACGGGTGATAACTCCAATCTTCCCCAACTTGGAAATCCGATGGCAGGTGCCTGCTGATGAAAACTTCTTATTGGTTTCTTGGTGTGATTGCCATTCTAATGTGGAATGGTGTTCTAATCAAACGTGATCAACAACTGTTCAAGGCATATGATAAACTATGTGCCGAACTTTCACAACCGCATCCTGATTGCCGCTACGCCAAATGAACGACGAAGACATTCAACAATTTATGAATGCATTTGATGATTTTATGAAGCATTCTGAGGTTGAGCAATTTAATCATGATGCCTGGGCAGTTGCCAGGCAATACACTGATCATTTTTATGAACAAAAAGCAGCAGAACTAGAAGTGACTGTTGATTATTACATTCAGGAGTTTGTATGAACACCGAAACTAAGATTCATTTTGCTCTCATGCAAATTGAGAATGTTTCGAATCTCATTGCAGGAAATGAATATGAACACTTCTTCGTTTCGCACTTAGTTCCAATTCAAATCGAACTCCAAAGGCAATTGACAAATCTCACTCATTCATCTAAAATTAAGGAGTAATTTAGAAATACCAATGAAATCACTTTACATTGTTGACTACTGGGTTCCGTTTCCTTCTTCCGAATATGGTGGTGTTGTATCACTGATTGCCGAGAACGATACGGAAGCATTTCAACTCCTTGCCGATGAGAATGGTTTTGATGATAGTTATCAGAATCTGATCATGCCCAATGTCGTCAAGGCACAGAAGTTCAAACTTGTGGATGATTATGAATCTGGTATCATTGATGCATTTACTACCTGATAAAGATAAACGTTATGGAAGAAAGACTCTATCGCATTGAAGAACTCTGTACAACTGGTTGGGAACTCGTTGATCCGAAGTATACTGATATGACAAAGGAAAGGACAAAAGAAGTGTTAGATCTTCTAATTGCAGATGGTTATAATCCAAATTCATTACGTGCAGTACCCAATCCACTCACATGATTGAGTTTCCTCATAAACCACCAGTAGGTTATTCTTATGAACAAGTTCCATTTAAACGTAATGTTGTTGCAATCTGGATTCATAATCATTACAGGTTTGTTTACAATAGCGGTGGGACTACTCGTAGCATCTGGGGATTCTACAATCTCAAAACCAAGTGCTTCCACTCTCCTGTCAACTCCAAAACAATCGGTGATCAAGTAAGTATCAGTCAAACGACACCATACTCTGCTATGATTCTTAAACGCACACCTCTTGAACTTGCTTATGTCTAAGTATAGTCCACGCCTGAATGATTATGTTTCATGGACCAAAGGTGTCGAAGGATGGGTGTATTTTGTTGATAAAGAGTATATCACCATCGAAACCAACGTCCGCCCCAAAGACATTCAAAACGTTCAGGCATGTTCTCTTCATAAGAATGATCGCCTATTAGTCTTATGTTATTCGAATCAATGGAGCGAATTAACTTATGTTGGACATCGTGTTGATCAGTATTCAACTACAATTATATGAAACAGAAGAGAACAGTATGGAGATGGTGGGCGAAAGCATTAGGAGAAAAGGCAAGTAAATGTGACAAAGAATCAGATCTCATTGCTATTATACGTACTGTTATATTCAGTACTTATCTCATTACTAATCTATTCATTATTGCAGGTGTAATTCGACATTGGAACAAAAATGAAATACCAGGTTGTATACTACAAATTGAAGAAGGACAACAAGAAAGCAAAACAAACGGCAATTTTCTATAACATTGAGGATGCTACATTATGGGAAGAACATATTCAGAAGAACGGTTTTCTGAACAGCGAAATTATACCTCTTTTTCAATGAAACCAATCTTTGTAGGTGCTTATTGTGTATTGTCTGCATTGTCTGCATATGCATTGACAGGACCAGTAACTGATAAACAGGCAGTGAATCGTACACTTAAAATGTGTAATGAGAAACCATTAGAGTGTAAGTTCAAGTATGATATTATTCGGTATAATGAGACAGGACAAGTACCTTATAAGGAAGAGAAACCAGTAGAGAAGAAAACGAAGTAAATGGTATTGATTTATACCATTTAACCTTAATTTAATTTAAAAAATATATTAAAAAACATATAGTTATTGTTTATACAGTTCTCAATAAGGTGTAATTAATTGAGAATCAATAAGGTTTTATTGTTGAGAATAGGGTGTTTAATACCTTGTTTTATGTGCTTATAATCTTATAAATGCTTCCTGGTATTATGATTATAAGACCTTATAAGACCTTATAAGACCTTATAAAGGGTGTCAGGTCTTGTGGACTTAGCGAGCGTATCATAAGGAGCGCAGTTTGTCAAGTCCGCCGCCCGCGAAAATTTTCCGAGACCCCACACAAGACTCATAAGCACTTGACATTCTTATAAGTTCGTGATAGAATCTAGACGAGATTATGTGTCGAGAAGAACATAATTCTCGACGAGACCGCATATATATTGGTATGAATCTCGACGAGACACTATATTGAATCTCGTCGAGTTTTATGGTATAATACGAAAGCGTTCACAAATCTCGACGAGCTTATGTACGACGACTACGATCTCGACTACACATACACAGGCAACGATTACGCGGATCTCGACGAGTATTATACACAGGATCTCGACGAGGATTATGCACGTGACGGGCAGGATTATCAAGATCTTGCGTATCGCCATTATGCATGATATAATCTCGACACACTACACATAACTATCATGCCTACACAAAAGCGCATAGTTACGGTTACATTAGACATAGAGTGTTATGATGATCTAGATGTGGAGGATATTAATTGGCGAGAGTTATTGCAACTCGAACCTGGTGAGGATGTCAAGTCTAGGGTAAAAGAATTCGATCCATCCTGGTAGTGTGCCAGTTTAAATATTGCCACAGGACCTCTTATTCTCAATAAGGGGTTTCTTATTGAGAATGAATATTTTATGGTAGGAGGAGTGGCGATGTATTGTCGTCAGCAGGGATACCTCTCCCCTCATTAGATTTCTTATAAGATAGCACGGCACCGGTGCCCAGATCAAGGGGTCTTATGCCAGTTCTTCTAGTGGCACAAGAGGGGTTGTGATCTGCCACGTGGCGGGTTATGTTGGTTTCGTTCCTGAGATTTCCGATGATTTTTCTCACTTCCACCAATCACGGTTGTGTGTATACTTTGAGTCAGGAAGATGGCGATGAGTTGTATTATGCTCCGATCTATGCAAATGGTAATATTAACCTCGAAGAATTCGCTCCCGTTGATATGAACGAAGTCGATATGGATGATATGGAGATTTATGATATCATGCGTCGTCTTAAAGTTATGAATGAGGTGTGACGGTTTAGCAAGTGGCACAAGATCGGTTGAAATCCGATCTTCCCCCTGATAAATTACATTCGTTCCTGAGAGACAAACCATGTTTGATGAACTCTGGCAAGAGATTCAAGACATGCCAGGTGAGATTTTCGACCTGGACATTCCCGAACTTCGTGAAGGTGAGAAGTTCGATGTCAATGAGTACCTGAACGCAAATTACGATTACTGATGTTGTTTCAAGTCACCGCAATCGAGTTTGATTTTGATGAGGATGATGACTTTCCCGAGCATCAATTCTCTAACATTACCGATGAAACGATTGGTATGATTTGGGAAGCAGATGATGAAGATGATCTAGTTGAAGAGATCACATGTGCCACAGGTTGGTGCATCAAATCCATTGATTATCGTCACGTTCTGAAATGACAATCAACCGCGAAGAACTCATCGCTGATTATGCTCAGCAGATCCTAGATGGAATGGACATGAAAACAATGGAGTGTTTCGTTTATGATACTTTGAGGGACAATCTTTCGTCCTATTCTGATGAAGAATTGATCGCTGAGGTTACAGAATACAATCCCGAACTGCTGGAGGATGTGACAGTCTAAGAAGTGGCACAAGGGGGGTTGCAATGCCCCCCGATCTGGTCCATACTACCTTTGTCAACGCGATTCAACCCATGCGTAAGATCGAACGTGAAATGAACGCCGCCATTCTGAACAATCAGAACTGGCAAAAAGACAACACTTCTGTTCAATTCGATTCTGAAACTAACGAGTCGAAAGTGTTTCTTTACGGCAACCACATTGCCACCATTGGTGATGATTTCGTGCAGATCTTTGATGGTGGGCATCAGTCCAACACCACCAAATCCCGCCTGAATGCGATTCTTCAAGAGCATGGAATCAAGGGCGAATGTGTATTCCAACGCAACTGGAATTGGTTCGTTCATAAGTTCGTTGGACAGGCAGGAACTTCACCTGTTTACAATGAGTATGAATTCAAAGATGGGTTCATGTTCGCCTGACGAACTGGCACATCGGGTGCCCCACACGGCACCCTCACCCCCTATACTAACTTCAGTTCAATCAAACCAATGGAAACCTTCCTCGAGACTTCCTTCCAGAACGTTCGTTCTTCCAAGCGTACTGATGAGTTTCATAAAGTTCTTCTAGATGAAGTTCTGAATGCTAATCCTGCGTGGGCAGAGTATGATTGGCAGTATGAATACCAACTGCCCGTTGACGGTTTTGGAGGTACTTTTGACATTGACATTGCTGGGTTTCGTGATGGTCAACTTAAAGTTGCGATTCTTGGCAAAGCACTCAACAGCAACATCAACAAAAACATCAAAAACTACGCTAACACTAGTGTAGGTGAGGCAGCACGATTGATGTATGCTCCTGACATTCTGCTCGAGAAAGTGTTGTTCGTGAGTGTTCTTCCCCGTGTGGCACCACGTTTCAACAAAGCAGGCGAAGTTCAGGGTTACGATGATGTCGTAAGTGCCAAAGAGCGTACCAAGATTAACACCGTGCTGCACTTTCAATACGGTGGTAAAGTGGAAGCAATCGACCTGTTCTTTGACATTGAAGGTGTCAAGACTCTGCAAGAGTTTCACACCGTTAGCATCACAAACCTGGATACTCTGACTCTGGTGTGACAGTAGGATAGGTGGCACAAGACCTCTTGTGCTGCCTCCCTGTTCGTGCCATACTACGTTCATCAGCAATCAACCCGACCGATGAAACTCTACATCCTGAAAGAAGTCCTCTACGACTACACTGACGGAATGGCAGTTATCGCTGCTGAATCTATGCCTCAGTGTGAACAGATCTTTATGGAAGAGTTTGGGTATTTTACTGACTGCAATGGTGAACGTGTGAAAGATGAAAAGGTGCAAAAAGAGTTCAACAATGCTAAGGTTACTATCATCGAAAGCGTAGGACTTGACGAGGCAGGTATTGTAGAGTATGTGTACGGTGGGGGGTGACACCCCGACAAGTGGCACACACCCCCTTGTGCTGCCCCTTGATTCGTGCCATACTGATTCCATCAACACAAGACCGATGCAAAACAAGCACCAAGAGCACCCCGAAGATACCATCCTGACAGGTGATCTGTCCGTGCTGGATTGGTTCACTGCTGCTGGACATCTGAGCGTTAAGATGGACGGTTCTCCTGCAATCGTGTGGGGAATTGATCCTGCAACTGGTACATTCTTCGTTGGTACAAAAGCAGTATTCAACAAAAAGAAGATTCGTATTGCACACTCTCACGATGAGATTGACCAGCATTATGAAGGCGACGTTGCAGTCATTCTTCATTCGTGCTTTGATCATCTGCCCCGTGTGAATGACATCATTCAGGGTGATTTTATCGGGTTTGGTGGTGACACTGAGTACAATCCTAACCTGATTACGTATCAGTTCCCTGAGGTAGTTTCCCAAGAAATTATCATCGCACCTCACACCCGTTATGAGGCAAACGATGACCTTCGTGATAGTTGGGCAATCCCTCTCACTGTGAACCTGGAATCTACCGATTCTGTTCTATTCGTGAAACCCGATGCCTGGATTGCACACGGACAGACTTCGTTCGCTGATGTCAAGGAAGTGTGTAAGTTTGCCCGCCAAATGGCAACCACCTGCCAGTTCGTGACTGATAAGGAAGCGGCAAAGATCAAGCAACAGATTAACGCTTGCATCCGTGCTGGTGAAGAGATCAACCCCGAAGATTTTGATTGTGACACTAATCTGATGCGCTTGTGGGCATTGGTAAAGTCAATCAAAGACGATTGTTTGTTCCTCTGCCGTAACAACGGACCCGCTGCTTATCTGGGTTCTCCCTATAAAGGTTATGAGAGAATTGATGCCGAAGGTTATGTGTTGACCAATGAGTTTGGTATGTTCAAACTTATCAACCGTGAGGTATTCTCTCACGCTAACTTTAACTTCGGTCGGTTTCAGGTAGCATAAGATAGGGGGCACAATCGCCCCCTTTTTTTATACTTTTATTTTTTATTATTTTATGGCAGGGGGCGTGGCGACCGTTTTCGTCATCAGGGCTACCCCGCCCCTCCTTCGCTTGTGACCTTAGTATAGGGCACCAGGCACCCCATACAACCCACCTTGTGCCACCTTCTGAACTGGCACTCTGCCCCTGACTCTACCCCCACTCTGCCCCTATACTGATCTCAGTTCAAACGACAGCGATGCGCTTTGAAGTCCGTTACCAGACCCCCTACAATGCCTGCGAGTGGCGCTCACAGTGGTTCCCCACCCTGGCAGAGGCAGAGCGTATGGTAGAGTTCTACCGCTCCTGTGGGTCACCCTCCCACGTCGCACCGTCCTCCCTGGCACAACTGGAACGATGATCACCGTAGCGTTCTTCCTGATCGGTTATACTATGGGAGCAGGGCACGTCCTGATCCTGCAACGTATCCTCCGCCGCCGATGATCAACGCTCTGACCCGCTCACGATCCCCTGAGTTTCACCGCGCTACGATGCTCCGCCTGACGATCGCTGCTCTGCTGCTCTGGGGGTTCTGGGGTCCACTCTACCCCGTGCGTAGTGTGACAGCGGACCTACTGGACACTACCGCCGACTTCCTGCGCCGCTGACCCCTTATACTGATCTCAGTTCACAAGCGAACCCGATGACCCGCACCAACGTTCTTCCCATGGACCTCTGCACCGTCACCCTGACTGAGGCACAGTGGAGCACCATCCGCACCGCCGTTCTCTGCCTGGCAGTCGACTGCCGTGTCGCTGGTAAGGGCACCGACGCAGACTACTACCTGAATGCATACAACCTCCTGCGGGATGCGATGGGGATGGACGCCTGAGGCACTGGCACACGGGGGGTGGAACCCCCCTACCCTCACCCCTTATACTGATCTCAGTTCAAACGAACCACCAATGGCAACCGCAACCTACCAGACCAACCTCACCGATCGCACCTACAACGGTTGGACTAACTACGAAACCTGGAATGTTGTGCTCTGGATTGAGAATGATGAGAGCATCTACAACTTCATTCAAGAGAATGAGATCTGCTGCTATGAGGAACTGCTGGACGCATTCTATGAGTTTGGCACAACAGAAACCCCTGATGGTGTAAAGTGGAACGACCCTAAGATCAACCGCGCTGAGATCAACGGCGACGTGTTCGACTTCTAAACTGGCACACGGGGGGCACCAACCCCCCATCCTGACCCTCTATACTGACCTCAGTTCACAGACCGACCATGACTTCTACCCTTGCCCTCTCCCTGCTCCGTCGCGGTGCCAATGGCGCTCAGATCCTGGAGATCCTGGACTCTATCACCAACGACGTAGAGCAGGCAGGGATCGACGACTGCGCCGCCCATTATGCTGCCATCAGTGCCCAACCTACTCTGAGCGAAGTCCAGTTCTGATAGCGGCACAACGGAGGGGGATGACCCTTCCCTTTTGCCCCTATACTGATCTCAGTTCAAACGACACCAATGACCCGCACCCTGCAAGACGACCTCTACGATCTGGCAAACGCAATCGCCGCTGAGATGTATGGTTGCGACCTGGACCGCCTGGACCCTGAGGAACTGGAATGGTATGGTTCCCAACTGACCGAAGACAACCTGGAAGAACTGGCAAACGACCTTGCCGCTGCCGCCTGGCAGTCCTACTGATCTGCTACAATACTCTCAGTTCAGACGATCCCATGTTCATCACCAACGCCACCGCTGATAAGGACCCCGCCTGCCAGGCAGCGATGGCAGCATACGCTCAGCGCCTGCAACGGGAGGAGGAGCGCCGCCAGCAGATCCTGGCAGGCACCTACATCCCCTGCCCTGTCCAATCCGACAACTGGTACATCAGCGACCGCGACTGATCCCACCGACCGACTAGGATACTTTCAGTTCAAACGACAGACCAATGACCAAGACCGACAACCTCCGCTCCCTGATCGCTCACACCCTGACTGAGATCGACCGCGAGTTCCACGGTTGGACCTTTACCGCTGATGACTTCGCTGGTGAGTCGATCCACGACCTGCGGGAATTCTGCTACCGCCACCACTCCCCCATCGTTCGGGCACTACCCACGACGGTGATGATCTGAGGACGGTTGGGGAACTGGTCAGAACCCCTTGACCAGGACCCCTTCTACCCCATACAATACTCTCAGTTCACAAGCGAACCCGATGACTAACCTCTCCACCCTTGCTGCTGCTCCTAGCATGGACCTGCTGCTCGCTGAGATTCAAGGGCAAGTTAAGGTCACCCGCCTGCCCCGTCGCGGTCCCCGTAAGGGCGAAGCGATTGCCGACCGCGTTGGCGGTGCTAGCACCCGTTGGCGCAACTCTACTGGTGGCAACGGTCGCCTTAAGGCAGGGCAACTCCGCGCGGATGAGATCGCCCTCAAGTCCGCACTCCGCTGACAGACCTGCTACAATACTCTCAGTTCACACGACACCTGACCGATGACCTTCCCTCAGATCCTCTGGAATGCCACCAACCCTGAGAATGGCACCATCCGCTGGAGCACCGCTTGCCAGGCAGCAAAGGAGCATGGACTGTGGGACGACTTCCGCACCGACTACGGGACCGTCCCCTTCCGCGTCGACACTGGCGAATTCCTGGTGTGGTTGGGGTATTGACCCCTGCCCCTGACCTGCTACAATACTCTCAGTTCACAACCCCAGACCAATGACCGAAGCATACGCGATCTTCACCACTGGCACCGACTACTACGATCGCCCCGAACTGTTCGGACTCTACGCTTCCGTTGATAAGGCAGAGGCAGAGGCAGCAGTCCTACGCGAGCGCCTGGAGGATCCCGACTGTGCCGAATTCGAAGGGCAGCGCCTCTATGATCAGGTGACCGTGACCTACGTTCCCATCCGCTGAGATCCTATGGGGGGTTGACCGATCGACCCCCTACCCTCTACAATACTCTCAGTTCACACCTCCGAACCGATGGCACTCTACAACATCGCAACCGACCTCCAGACCCGCCAGACCGTATGGGTCATGACCAACGTAGAAGGCGGTCGCCCTCAGTTAAACTCTCACCGTGAGGGTAACGCTGGGCGCTCGCTTGCTGCCTCTGGTATTGACGGTCTGCCCGCTTGGGAACTGGCAGCGATGCACCATGCCTACCGTGGACGGGGTTGACCCCCCATCCTAGCACACGGCGGGGCGCTTATGGGTTGGTGCGTGGCAGTCGCAGTGCCCCCGCCGCCCGCCCCGTGCGGTCGCGGCGCGTGATGGGGGGTTGTTATAAAAACGCACCACTACCCTAGGCTATAAAGTGTTACGGAAGCGATCTAAATATCAGACTCAATAAACATTCAAAATCAAAAAATTTTTCGCCAATAAAAAGTTCTCATAAGGTTGATATATAAAAAAATAAAAAAATATCAAACGAATGAGAAAAAAATCCGGAGAAGAAAAACGCCCCGTAGAGGTTGATCCAATTACTGGTGAGTATTCGATTAAACTGCCAGAGTGGATGGTTAACGAACTTTCGTGGTATGAAGATACTGAGATTACGTTTACCTTAGAGGGTAGTGAACTTATACTTTCAGAATCAGAATGAAAAAATATGATATCTATGTAAAAGATAGGTGTATCTTTCATTCAGTAACTGAAAGTGAATTCAAAACGACTTGGAATACTTTGAACATTATGGTTGGAATTATGAAGACTGAATATTGTTCAGAGGACCTCCATTATCAAGAAGTGGTTGATTGACAACCGCTACATAATACTGTATGATATGATTGAAAATTAATCAAGTTATGACAAAAGGATTTACTGTAAAGGCAAAGAGTCCAGTAGTCGCAAAAGAACCTGAATGGGACTACGATAAGGCAAGGGAAATGGTACGTGGAAAGACAATTGTATTTTGTCTTCCTGGACGTGGTGTTTCCTATACATATCTGAAAAACTTTGTTCAACTTTGTTTTGATCTTGTACAAGCAGGTGCAAGTATTCAGATTTCACAAGATTATAGTTCAATGGTGAACTTTGCACGTTGTAAGTGTCTGGGTGCAAATGTTCTGCGTGGTCCTGATCAGAAACCATGGGATGGTAAGTTGCAATATGATTGGCAACTGTGGATTGATAGTGATATCGTCTTTAACAGTGAAAAGTTCTGGCAACTTGTTCTAATGGAAAAGGATATTGCTGCTGGTTGGTATTGTACCGAAGATGGTATGACCACCTCAGTTGCACACTGGTTGGACGAAGATGATTTCAGAGGTAATGGTGGTGTCATGAATCACGAAACTCTGGAAAGCATTCAGAAGCGTCGTAAACCATTTACTGTTGATTACACTGGATTTGGTTGGGTTCTGATTAAGAACGGTGTATTCGAACACGAAGATATGAAGTATCCTTGGTTTGCACCGAAGATGCAAGTCTTTGAATCTGGTGAAGTTCAGGACATGTGTGGAGAGGATGTATCCTTCTGTTTGGATGCAAAAGAAGCAGGATTTGAAATCTGGTGTGATCCTCGCATTCGCGTCGGTCACGAAAAGTCAAGAATCATCTAAAATGGCACAAGAGCGGTATAATATTCTCTGTAAGGGACGGAAAATATACCAAAACCTTACAGAGGAAGAATACTTCGATACTATGGAGGATCTGTCCCAACAGTTTTATGAGACAGGTTCTCCAAACCCAAGCGAACTTGAAACTGAAATTTATTTGGAGAATTAAACAATGGCAGCAAAAGCAGGCGGCGGTCTCAATAAAAGAACTTCTTATATTCCAGGTCCTCCTAAAAAGTCTCGCCAAGGCGCGGGTGGGGGAACCAAGTATGCAGCGTCTTCTCGCAACGGTGCTCGTAAAAAGTATAGAGGACAAGGTAAAGGATAATGGCATACTTAAACCATAGTCTTCCCGATTGGTCTTGTTATATTCGTAATGAGTTCTTATTCAATCATCAAAAAGGACATGGTGAAGTAACCAAATGTGATGTACATTCTGTTGCAAGTATTGAAAAAAGAGTTCCTCTGTTTGAGGCATTTCTTGAAAATGGTGTGAATTGGACTCGACGTCCTCTTCACGCTTTTTGCTGGAAACAAGATGCTCCGATTGAACCTCTTGAAGATATTATGTACTGGGACTGCTTTTCACCATACATCGATGTACAAAAACGTGCTCGTCTTGCTGGATTACAGGCAGATCTAATCCGCCCAGACGGAAAAAAGGTTCTTGGGTCTTATATGTTTACTCTTGATTGGTCATGGGAGAACAAAGGCATTCCAGATCTTAACTTTTCAGAAACTCCTGAACATAAATGTGCTCATTTATTCAAGGTTGAAACTGGAAATTATTATGCCTATCCAAATAATCGAATTATTTGGTATGATAATGCCTGGACTTTTAATCGAATTGATAAAAATCCTGGTTATGAGATTGACATGACAATATATTCAGTCGAAAATAAGAGAAAAATAGAGACGTCAGAGCATTATATGTACGAAATTACTAATTTAAATGAAAACTAAATAAATTTTTCACCGAAGTTGAGTTGAAACAATATTCGATGGGCAAACACCTGCTCTTAGAGGTGTATGATGTTGATTTTGAAGCGATTAATGATGTAGAATCGCTTCAAAATGCAATGATCGCGGGCATAAATCGTGCCAAAATGACGATTTTGAATACATTTTCACACTGTTTTATACCACAGGGGTGTACGGTTGTGATTGCACTCGCAGAAAGTCACGTTTCTTGCCATACTTGGCCTGAAAATGGGTGTTTGGCAGTTGATGTATACACATGTGGAGAAGGAAATCCACGACTAATTGCGCTAGAAATCCTAAAATACTTAAATTCCGACTCATATTCTCTACGAGAAGTCGATCGTTAAATAGACATAAGGAGATAGCAACCTCCTTTATAAAAGTTCTGTTTTATTCATTAAAACAGGAGCTAAAAATGTCTAATTTACCAGTCGATAGAGACTCAAACTACATGTATCAGATGTGGGGAACCACAAAACTTGCCAGTGATTATAGTAGTTTTGAGCAAAAAAGAGTGATTCAAGAGGTCATGCACGATGATGCACCAAGGCATGATTTAAAAAAACAAGAAGAACTGCATGAAAAGATTCGTAATGATGAAGATTATGATGATTGGGAGTATGGAACAGAACCAACATATGGAATTCCTTGGAAATAACGAATAAATAATGGAAGAAAATCTACATTTCAATGGCAGTCACACGAATATCCAGAGCATTTAAGGATATTAGTTTCTCTTTTGAACCACATCCGGTAACAAAGGACCTGCCTGTTTTGGTCAATGAGAGGGCAATCACTAGGTCTGTTCGCAATTTAGTTGAAACCATCCCAACAGAAAGATTTTTTAATCCACTGTTGGGATCTGATATCCGTAGAAGTTTATTTGAATTTGTTGATTATGGTTCCGCATCTGTGATTGAAGATCAAATTAAAACCACAATCAATAACTTTGAAGATAGGGTTAATAATGTGCAGGTTGAAGTCGATCCAAGACCAGATGATAATTCCTTTGAAGTGAATGTTATTTTTGATATTATTGGACAGGAATTTCCAACACAACAATTTTCATTCTTACTAGAGGCAACAAGATAAAATGCCTTTTACTCAATTTACAAATCTAGATTTCGATCAAATTAAGACTCAGATCAAAGATTATTTACGTGCAAATTCAAATTTCACGGACTTTGACTTTGAAGGGTCTAACTTTTCTGTCTTAATCGATACATTAGCATATAACACCTATATTACAGCATTTAACTCTAATATGGTTGTGAATGAATCCTTTTTAGATTCAGCAATTTTAAGAGAAAATGTTGTTTCTCTTGCAAGAAATATTGGTTACGTACCACGCTCTAAAACCGCCTCTAAGGCATCTATTACCTTTGAGGTTCCTACTAACACCACAAGTCCTTTTCTCACTCTACAAGCGGGTCTGGTGTGTGTAGGATCGTTTGATAATACATCATATAGATTTTCAATTTCGGAAGATATTACAACCACTGTTAATAACGGCATAGCAAGATTTGGTTCTTCATCTTCCCCAGTATATGTGTATCAGGGAAGTTTACTCACAAAACAATGGGTCGTTGATAAATCACAGGACCAGAGATTTATTCTAGATAACCCAAATATTGATACTTCTCGTCTTGTTGTTTATGTGAAGGGTATTAATGATAGTGGTCTTGGAAGAGAATATTTTAAAGTTGATAATATTTTAAGATTGAATAAGAATTCTGAAATCTATCTTATTCAAGAAGTTCAGGATGAGAGGTATGAATTATTATTTGGTGACGGATATTTTGGAAAAGAGTTAGAAAATAATGCGGTTGTGACGGCAAAGTATATCGTAACTGATGGTGAAAGAGGAAATGGCGCAGCAAATTTTGATTTTCAAGGAAATTTTGTAGATGCATCTAACATTAGAGTAATTCCATCTGGAACGATTACGATCAATACGATTGAAAAATCGGTTAATGGTGGAGAAATAGAACCACTATCTTCAATCAAATATTTTGCACCTCGTTTGTATTCTGCACAATATAGAGCAGTAACTTCTCGTGATTATGAAGCAATAATCCAATCAATCTACCCAAATACAGAATCAGTTTCTGTTGTTGGTGGAGAAGAATTAGTTCCTCCACAATTTGGAACCGTTCAAATTAGTATTAAACCAAAAAATGGAACTTATGTTTCGGATTTTGATAAGCAAAATATCTTATCAAGATTGAAGCAATACTCTATTGCAGGTATTAATCAAAAAATAGTTGATCTTAAAGTTCTTTATGTTGAGATAGATTCTTCCGTTTATTATAATCTGAATCAAGTTTCCAATGTTGATGATTTGAAGACATCTATCATTGCAAATTTAACTGAATACTCCAAGAGTGTTGATATGAATAAATTTGGTGGTAGATTTAAATATAGTAAAATTGTACAATTAATCGATAGAGTTGATTCTGCAATTACTTCTAATATTACAAAGGTTAAAATTAGAAGAGATATGAAAGCTTTGATAAATCAATTTGCTCAATATGAATTATGCTTTGGCAATCGTTTCCATATTAATCCACAGGGTTATAATATTAAGAGCACTGGATTCACAGTACAAGGATCTAATGATGTTGTCTATTTTACTGATGTTCCAAATAAAGATGCAAATGGAAATCTTGATGGTAGCGGTAAAGGTCTTTTGAGTGTAATTAGACAAACTGAAAAGGGACAAAATCTTGTCGTTTTAAAATCTATTGGAACGGTAGATTACACTAATGGTGAGATTTTAGTTAATACTATTAATATTACATCAACAGTTGTAGGTAATGATATTATTGAAGTTCAAGCTTTTCCTGATTCTAATGATGTTGTTGGATTAAAAGATTTATATTTGAGTTTTAATGTTCCTGAGAGTCGGATAAATATGGTTAGAGATGTGATTGCTTCTGGAGAAGATATTTCGGGAGTTACTTTTACAAGAGACTACTACACTTCAAGCTATTCTAACGGAGAAATCGAGAGGAAGTAAAATATGTCAGATTTTGAGAAGAGAGTACAGATCAATAAGATTATTGAAAGTCAACTCCCTGAATTTATAGTTTCTGATTTTCCAAAAGCAACTGATTTTTTTAAACAATACTATATTTCACAAGAATTTCAGGGTGGAAATATTGATATTGTTGAAAATTTAGATCAATATCTTAAGTTAGATAATCTTGTCCCAGAAGTTGTTATTGGTTCAACCACACTTTCTGGTAATATTTCAGCATCAGATACTACCATACAAGTTGCATCCACAAAGGGATTCCCCTCTGAGTATGGTTTATTAAAAATTGATGATGAAATTATTACTTACACGGGAATAACAACAAATACTTTTACTGGTTGTGTGCGTGGATTTAGTGGAATTACTGGATACGACAATATTTCTCCGTCCAATTTTGCTGATAATGTAAATAAACAGTCTCTAGTATTTTCACAATCTTCCCAAGTAAGTCACACCTCAGAAACAGCAGTTACAAACCTAAGTGTTCTTTTCTTACAAGAATTTTATAAAAAACTAAAATATACATTTACACCAGGTTTAGAAAATAATCAGTTTGTTTCCGATCTTAATGTAGGAAATTTCATTAAGCACGCTAGAAATTTTTACCAATCAAAGGGTATTGAAGAATCTGTTAAGATTCTTTTTAAAGTTTTGTATGGTGTAGAAGCTTCTGTAATTGATCTTGAAAATAGATTAGTTAAACCATCGTCTGCCGTTTATATTCGCAGAGAAGTTGTTGTAGCAAAAAATATTTCAGGAAATCCTCTTGCGCTTGAAGGGCAAACTATATTCAAGTCAACGGATATTAATACCAATGCATCTGTTTCTAATGTTGAAATTTTTACAAGAGAAAATGAAACTTACTATAAGTTAGAATTGTTTATTGGATACAATGAAAGAGATTTGATTGAAGGGACTTTTACCATTCCAGGAAAAACAAAAGTTCTTGAAGATGTTTCTGTAGGAGATTCTATAATTTCTGTCGATTCTACTATTGGATTTGGGCAATCAGGAACATTAATTATTGGCGAAAATACAGTTACATATACTTCAAAATCTGTCAATCAATTCTTTGGTTGTGAAGGAGTCACCACATTCATATCTCTTGGTAGTGATGTGAGATCTGATGAAACAATTTATGGATATGAGAATGGAAATACTGGCAATAGAGTCGATTTACGCATAACAGGAGTAATTTCCGAATTTGAAGAACTGACTGATATTTCACTCATCGATGAAGGTGAAGAAATAACAGTTAGAAATCTTGGAGAAGTTATTGAAAATCCTTCGGAAGAAAGAACAAGTAAACAAGTATTTGCAAATAGTTGGATATACAATACAAGCACTAGATATCAAGTTTCTGCAATATCTGGATCAACTTTTACTTTATTCAGTGAAATTGATAAATCCAGCTTAAAAGTTGGTGATACTGTAGATGTATTAGTATCGCAAAGTAATACCATAGTTTCCTCGGATGCTATCGTTAGTCAAATTAACCAATCATTAAAACAAATTGTTCTTAATAACTTATCTGGATTTACAGCAATTCCAACACAATCATATGATATAAGAAGAAAACTAAAAAAAGCAGAAAGTCTGAATGTAAACTTATTAGATGGAAATAATGTTTATATTTCTGATGTGCTAAATGTTTATCACAATGATGATGGTGATGGTTACGTAGCATCTAATTCTTTACCATCGTATCAAATTAATGATGATCTGGTTGAATCTTCAATACCAAATGGATCTTCAACGTATTTGGGAGATTATAATCCAGTTCTTCAAGCATATTCAATTATAAAATTTCCTAATAATGTTAAATTTATTGATGGTGACATTGTAGTATATACCGCACAAAATCAACCATTATCTGGGTTGGTTTCCGGATTTGAGTATTATGTCAAACTTGTTGCAACTAATGAGATTAGACTATATGCATCAAAATCTTTACTGAGTGGAAGTGAGTATGTAGTTTTTTCTGAAAGAAATACTTCTGGATCCCACACATTTACTCTGAAAAAACATAGTGATAGAACTATTTCCACAAATAAAGTACTCAGAAAGTTTCCACCATTATCCACAAATACAATAAAATCTGCAACAATTTCAAGAAGGTCTATTGATACTGTTGGAGAGTCTATTGGAATGCTGATCGATGGTGTCGAAATTAGTAATCCAGAATCTTTTGATAAAGTATATTATGGTCCTATTGAAAATTTTGAAGTTATCAATGGTGGAAAAGACTATGATGTAGTAAATCCTCCAAAAATTGTAATTTCTACTGGTGCTGGTGTCACTGCTCTTGTAGAACCAATCATTACAGGAACCGTAAAAGAAGTTTATGTCGATCCACAAGATTTTGATGTTGAAAGAGTTCTTTCATTATCTTTGACTGGTGCAAATGGATCTGGATGTCTTCTGGAACCTGTATTAGGTGAAAGATTCCGTGAAGTTGAGTTTGACAGCAGATCTTTAACTATTGGTGGTGGTGTTGATCTTACTAATGAAACTATTACATTTTTAACTGAACATAATTTTTATGATGGTGAGCCAATTATCTACAATCAAAATGGTAATAACCCAATATTAATCGGTGACTACGCGGATGTTAGTAATACTCCCACCGGAACACTAGTTAGTGGTGATCAATACATTGCTAAGTTTGTTAATACAAGATCTATCAAACTATTCAACACTCAAGGTGATTATAATGCTGGTATTAATACCATTGGTTTTTCAACTTCAACAACTTTCAGTGGAATACACAAGTTTAGAACTGTTTCCAAAAATACTTTAAGAAGTATTAAAGTATTAAATGGTGGTTCTGGATACCAGTATAGAAAGTTAAGAGTTCCATCATCTGGAATTTCAACAGAATATGGTACAATTTCATACGTTAACCACGGTCTTTCAACAGGAGACCTTGTTAATTATTCTACCACTGGAACTGCAATTGTTGGATTAAGTACTCAAAATAGTTATTCAGTTTATACTCTCGATTCTAGTAAATTTAAGTTAATTGATGTTGGGATTGGTGCGACATTTACTGAAAATTTAATTAGAAACAAGTATGTTTCAATAAATTCAATCGGAAGTGGGCAACATATTTTTGAATATCCACCTATTCAAGTTAACATTAGTGTTTCATACGGATCTACTTTTACTGGCAATTTTAACTTTACTCCTGTTGTCACCGGAAGTATTGATGGATCTTATTTGTATGAAAAAGGAAGTGGTTATGGTTCGGAAACATTAAATCTACATAAAAAACCACTAGTTAATCTTAAAAATGGTAAAGATGCCCAACTTAATCCAATAATTTCAAACGGAAGAGTAATAGAGGTTCAAGTATTAAGTGGTGGATCTGAATATTACTCTCTTCCAGAGATTTCTGTTATTGGTAATGGTAGTGGAGCAATTATTAAACCAGTAATTAACAATGGTCAAATTGTAGACGTTGTTGTATTGAATGGTGGAATAGGGTATGATAAAGAAAATTCATATATTAAAGTAAAACCAAGAGGATCGGGTGCATTATTTGATATTAGAGTCAGGAGTTTGACTGTAAATGATGCTGAAAGATATGCAAACTATGCAAGAATAAGAAATCCAAAAATATTTTCTAGTCTTAGAAAAAATGAAAATGATAACTATCTTTCTTATGGAATTTACGGATATTCTGAGGATCTAGCAGCATACTATTCAGATAATGGATCGTCACATTCACCAATTATTGGATGGGCATATGATGGAAATCCAATTTATGGTCCTTTTGGATATTCAAATCCAGATAACGTTCAATCTGGTGTAAGAATAATAAATTCAAGTTACCAGTTAAATCCTACAAATATTTTTGATAGACCATCTACATTTGCATCTGGATTTTTTATAGAGGATTTTGTTTACAATGCTAGTGGAGATCTTGATTATCATAATGGAAGATTCTGCAAAACTCCAGATTTTCCAAATGGCGTTTATGCTTATTTCTGTGGCGTAACTACAAGTACTTTATCAAATACATTAGAACCACAGTATCCATATTTTATTGGAAATATATTCAAATCTAATTTTAATTTAGAAAACTCTTATCTTGATCAATCTTTTGATTTTAATAATTCAAATCTTATTAGAAATACTTATCCATATAAAATTAATGATAGATATGCAGATTATGACTTCTTAGTAGAACCTTATGAAGATTCTAATCAAGTGGTTGTTGTAGAATCTGTAAATAAGGGTTCTATTGATCAAATTGAGGTTATTGATGGTGGTAGTGGTTATAAAATTGGTGATCGTGTAAACTTTAATCAGGATGGAACTAATGGTATCGGACTGAGAGCAGAAGTTTCCGAAATTGTAGGTAAAAATATAACCAAGGTTCAGACAAGTTTTGAAAGTTATTCCCCATGCGTATTTGTTTGGGATGATGATAATAATATATCAGCATACTATACCCCTGGATTTGATTTAAGAAATAATGATACTGTTTTAGTTGGTAGTATTTCAACTGCAATTGCAAATATTTCAGGACCAAAAACAATTGGTTTTACAACAGAAGTTGTTGGTCTTGCCAAAACGATGAATAGTTATTCATCTCCAGGTGGAATAATTGAAGATTTATTTGTTACTTCAAGACCAAATAACATTTCTATCGGCAACAGTATCTTCATTAAATCAAATCTTGGTAGTGAAACTGTAAGAGTTTTAAATGATTACAAAAATGGTATATTAAGAGTAAAAAGATTTGGAAATACTGGTGTAGCACATACCTACAGTAGTTCTTTAAACGTTCTTAGCGATAGAGTTAAACTTCCAGTAAAGAGTGTTTTATTTGAATCAAAAAGAGATGATTTAGTTTATTTTAATGCTAAGGATTCTGTTGGTATTGGAACGACTACTGGTGGAGCTACCTCCAAAACTTTCACGGTTGGTGGTATATCCCAAACAATTTCTATTCCACATAGAAGTATTTACTTACCAAATCACCCATTTAAAACAGGTCAGAAACTTGAATTTACAAAATCAGATCTTGCTGGTGTTGATTCTCTCATTGTTGCCAACAATGACTCAAATTTAAATACCTTCCAAATTCCTGACACATTTTTACTTTCTTCAACTGTATATGTTATCAATAAAGGAAGAGATTATGTTGGATTAGTCACTCAGGTTGGACTAACAACTAATAGTGAAGGATTATTTTTCTACAGCGATGGATCAAATAATTCTGAGTACTTATTAAAATCAGATCATAAAAAAGTAACAGGACAAATTGATAGAGTAGTTTCAACTGTCAGTGTTGCACAGTCTCATGGATTATCTAGTGGAGACATTATTAAACTAACAGTTGTTCCAAATAGTGTAGTTGGACTGGGAACAACATCCGCTTTAAGTGTTAAATTTGATGAAAATCAAAAGAAACTTTTGATTAATAATATTGGAATTAATTCCTCACAGATTAATATAGTCGATAATACAATTACTATTGTAAATCATGGTTACAATAATGGCGATAAAGTATTTTATAGTAGCAGTGAAGTAGCTTCTGGTCTATCAACAGGATCTTACTTTATCATCAAAGATAGTAATAATACGTTTAGATTATCAGAGACTTTATATGAAACTATTCCAGGATTTGAAAAATCAATTAATATTGTGGGAACTGGAGCATCTATTCATAATATTGCGCTAATTAATCCAAAAATAGATGTTGTTAAAAATTCTACATTGAAGTTTAATCTATCAGACTCTTCATTGAGAGGATATAAGTTTAAAGTATTTTGGGACAAAGAGTTTGAATCAGAGTTTGTATCAACAGCAGACAATACAGACTTTAATGTTACTGGAATTGGAACCGTTGGATTTGGAACTGCATCACTTTCAATCAAATATTCTAATAGTTTACCATCAAAATTATACTATGCACTGGAAAAGGGTGGATATATTAGTACCTCAGATACTGAAGTTAGAGATTATTCTGAAATTAATTACATTAACAGTGAATTAAATGGATCTTATAGTGTATTTGGTATATCCACCAATACTTTTAAAGTATCTCCTAATCAAGTTCCAAATGTATTGATTTATGATGAAAACTTAACTGAAAAGATGGAGTATTCTACGAGATCATCTACTGCAATAAATGGTTCTGTTGGTAAGGTTAAAATTATTTCGGAAGGATTTAATTTCAAAAAACTTCCTACATTTGAAAATATTACAAGCACTAATGGATCTGATGCAAACTTAGTTGCAGTTTCAACATCTGTTGGAAGAATTAGAAATATTAGATTTAAAGATATTGGATATGAATATCCATCTGATAAAACTTTAAATCCAGAATCTTTTATTCCTCCGATTGTAAATCTCGATAATTTGGATACAATTGGTGAGATTGACATTGTTTTTGGTGGCAACAGATACTTAAACTCACCAGATTTGATTCTTTGGAATGATACTACAAAAACGATTGTTGATGATACATCTTTAGTTGCGATTACTCCTAGCGGTGCGATTTCTGAGATAAGACAAATTTCACCAATATATGGTTTAAAATCAGATCCTCACAAATTAATCGCTATTAATAACTCAAATGGTGTTGGAATTAGTTCAATAGTTACGAGTAATTCTGGAGTAGCAACTTGCACTATATCTACTCCAATTTTAGGATTCACTTCACCATTATTCAAAGCAGGTGATGAAATATTTGTTGAGGGAATTGAATTAATTGACAATACTGGAACTGGATACAATTCAGAAGATTATGATTATCGTTTCTTTAAGGTTGATTCTTATATTAATACCAACCCAGCAATACTAACTTTTTCAGTAGTAGACGAATTTGGGGTTGGATTATCAACAAATCCTGGTATAGCAAAAACTTTCCAGTCTGGATATGCTTCTATAATTAACAAGAACAATTATCCGATACTAAATGTTATTAAAAAAAGAGGAGAATTTTCTTTAAATGAACAACTTTTTGTTGATAGTGGATCTGGATTTTCTGAACAGGATGTTTATGTATACTCAATTAGAAATGAATTCATTAAAGTAAAAGGTAGATACTATTTAAAGAAAGGGGATAAAATTAAAGGTAAAGTTAGTGGGATATTAGCAGATGTAGTATCTGTCAATGATAGTAAATCTAGATTTAAAATAGATTATTCTTCTAGACAAAATATTGGATGGAGAAATGATATTGGAAAAGTGAGTGAGGATTATCAAGTATTGCCAGATAATGATTACTATCAAAATCTTTCATATTCTATTAAGAGTCCAATAACATGGGATCAATTCTCAAGCTCTGTTAATAGTGTTTTACACCCTTCGGGGTTGAAGAATTTTGCAGATGTGGGTATATTATCCTCAACTAGAAGTTCTGCCGGATTGTCTGGAACAACAACAAGTCTTGCCGTTTTAGATATTGTTGAAGAAAAACGAGTTGATGTCATCAATAATTTTGACAACGTTATTGATTATGATACAAGAACTAATCCAGATCAATCAAAATATTTGAAAATTCAAAATAGAAAATTAACAGATTATACAGAGTGTAGAACAAATAGAGTTATTATACATGATGATATTAGTTCTAGATTTTCGAGTAGAGGATTTGAAGATCCTTTTGTAGAAATAGAAGAAATTAGTACAGCAGATACTCATGTAAGATATACAATTCAAGTTGTAGATCCTGATATATTTGATTCCCAATTAACAGAATTAGTTGTACAAACAACAACTCTAGATTCTACATTATTTGAAAAATATACTTCCTATACAAAAGAACTACTTGGGAATTTTAGTGCAAATGTAGATTCTTCTGGTAGGAAAACTTTAATATTTACACCAACTAACAGATTTACTCGAGATCATGATATAAAAGTATTAAAGAAAACTTTTGAAACTATATCTACTGGAATAGGAACTCAAAGTATCGGATCAGTTAATCTAATTGGAAATAATTTAATAGGAATTTCTAGTGTAGGAACAGCAACAAGTGTAAGGACAATTGCACAATTTTCTAATACTAACTTTAATGGTTTATTTGCAAATCTTGAAATTTCTAATTCTCTCACCAAAGAGGTAAATTATATTGAAGTTGCATTAGATTTTGATGGGTCCAACACTCAAATGAGTGAATATTATTTTGATACAACATCTCAAAGTTATAGTTCTTCATCTATTGGACTTGTAACTGCAATATATGATTCAGTATCTGGAATCGTATCATTTAGGGTTAATAATGATCAAAAAAATGCTATTGATGTTAGAGCAAACATAGTTGGATTTGCAGCAACATCTTCTGGAATAGGAACTTATAGATTTTTAGTTACAGGTCAACCAGCTGGATCAGAAAGAAGTGTAAAACTAGAATCTACAGTTGGTTATGGTAAAACTGCAATTCGTGTGGGAACATTTGATTCCAATATCATTACATCTTCATCATCAATTGTAAGAGTTTCATGTGGAAATAGTTCTGCAATACATCAAGTTTCTATTTTAAGAGGAAGTGATGATGTTGTTGTAGTTCCAGGTCCTTTTTCTACCATAAACAATGTATCTGGTTTAGGAACATTTGGTAGTGAAGTTAGTGCTAACCAATTCTATCTTAATTTTTATCCAGATCTATTGGATGAAAATACAACGGTTCAGGCATTTAATGAGGTATTTTATACCCTTAGTGATTTTGATAATCTTCCTAGACCTTTGATTTATGGAAATGGCGCTCAAAATGTTTTCCTATCGGCATATGATAGTATCAATGGAACAAGGGCAAATAAAGTTAACTTCAATTTAACTTTTGATGGAAGACCAATTTATAAAAAAGTATTTGATCCTTCCAATGTCAGCACTGTTGATTTTGAAACAGGTGTATTTACCATAACAGATCATCTTTTCAATACTGGGGAAGAATTAATTTATACACCCAAATCTACTTTTATTGGTGTTGGTCAAAGTGCAATGGGTATTGGATCAACTGCAAACTATCTTGGTATTGTTACTAATAGATTGCCAGAAAGAGTATATCCTATTGCACTTACACCAAATACTTTCAAGTTAGCAACTCAAAGGTCTTACGCAAATCTAGGGATTGCAGTTACTTTTACTGATAGTGGTCTGGGTAATGCTCATGAGTTTGAAATGACTAAAAAACTCAGTAAGAGTGTTATCTCTCTTGATGGTATTGTACAACAACCAATAACTTATACTCCAATTTCACATACACTACAATACAATAGTGGTTCTATCTCTGCAGGAATTGCAACATTCAATCTTAGTGGAATATCATCTATTCAACCAAGAGATTTGATAAAGATTGATAATGAATATATGAAAGTTGTTGAAGTTGGATTTAGTACCAATGTTGGTGGATCTCTTCTTGGACCAATAAATGGTATTATACAGTCTGGTACAGCAGCAACTTTCCCAACAATTTCTGTTGTTAGAGCATCTGTTGGGAGTGCGGCAACCACTCATACCGATGGTTCAAATGTACAAGTTTATAGAGGTTCATTCAATATTATTGGATCAGAGATCTGGTTTGTTGATCCACCAAAAGGAAACACAAGATCTAGAAGAGATGAAAGTAATCTACCATATGTTAGAGCACAATATGCTGGTAGAACTTTCTTGAGATCAAATTATGATACAAATATGGTGTTTGATGATATATCTGATCAATTTACAGGAATTGGTAAAACATATACAATGAGAGTTGAAGGTATTAATACCACAGGAGTTACAATTGGAAATGGAATCTTGTTTATCAACGGAGTATTCCAAACACCAACAACTCTTAATAATGCAGGCAATAATTATGAGTTTGCAAATGACAATGTTGCCGGTATTTCAAGTGTGGTATTTACTGGAATTACTTCAACTGATGGAACATACATTAAATCTGATTTTGATATCAACCAAAATCAATTACCACGTGGTGGTCTAATTGTTTCTCTTGGATCCACACCAGGTCTAGGATATGCTCCACTTTTAGGGGCAAAAGTTAGAGCCAATCTTAATGGTTCTGGATCAATTACCAGTATCACTGGCATTTCACACACAGGTCCAGGACAGTCAATTAGTACAGCATCATATAATAATCAAACTGGTATTGTTGAAATTACTACAACAACAGATCATAATTTTGTTGGCGGTGATAGAATCAAACTAGTTGGTTTAGGATTTACTTGCCCATCTGGTGCTGGTATAGTTTCATACTTCCCATCCTCAGGATTAAATTATTCTTATGATATTACTGGGATTATTTCTGCAAGAACTTTCATTGCAAATGTAGGAACAAGCACTCTACCTCATTCATATATTGGATTTGGTACTGTCTTCCCCTGGTATGATTTAACTGAAGGATCTGGATATAGAGGTTCAATTTCTATTGGAGTTACTGATTCAAATCATACAGGAACTGAGGCAAGTATTAGTGCTGTTGTTGGTGCTGGTGGAACTTTATCATTTATAGTTAACAATGGTGGATCTGGATATGTTGAACCATACATTGAGGTTCCAGAACCAGTTTATGAAAATCTTGAAGTTATTGGTGTTTCCAGAGCTGGACTAGGAGCAACAACTGATACAGGTTCAAACTTACTAATGAATATTAAAATTGGTCCATCCCCATCTACCGTTGGAATTGGATCAACACTATTCTTAGTAGAATCTTTCCAAATATCAAGACCAGGATATGCTTTCCGTGTTGGTGATGTATTTAAACCCGTTGGTCTTGTTACCGCAAAAGATTTTTCAGAACCAATTTCGGAATTCCAACTTGAAGTTGTTGAAACATTCCAAGATTATTTTTCATCTTGGTCTTTTGGTGAGATGAATTATATTGATAGTATATCAACTTTGCAAAATGGGAGCAGGACTAGATTCCCACTTAATTATAATGGACAACTTTTAAGTTTTGAAATTGATCCAAATAATCCTCTTTCCAGTTCAATAGATCTTGATGCTGTTCTTCTTATTTTCATAAATGGCGTCATACAAGAACCAGGATATGCTTATCAGTTTAGTGGTGGCACTTCATTTGAATTTTCAGAACCACCAAAAGCATCTGATAAGGTAGATATTTTCTTCTATCTTGGGCAAAATGGAGTTGACATTACTTTGATTGATGTTAATGAGACTATCAAAATAGGTGATGATGTATTTGTTCGGAAAAATCCAAGATATTCCACAACCCTGGATCAATTTAGAGAAAGAACAATTGTAGATATTGTCGGTTCCGATATTATTGAAACTGATAATTATGTTGGATCTGGAATTAATGAAACTGATTTTAGACCAATAGAATGGATAAAGCAAAAAGATGATAAGTACATTAAAGGTGATGTTGTTTATAAGTCACGTGATTCTATTGAACCAATTATTTACCCAACTGCTAAAATTATTGGTGACATTAGATCTGATAACTCCAGTATTTTTGTAGACAATGCAGAGTTCTTTAATTATGAGGAGGATAATTATGGAATAACTATATCATCTTTTGATGGGATAATAGTTCAAGGAACTGATCCAGTTTCAGCAGCATTTACTGCAACTGTTTCAATTGCAGGAACAATTTCAAATATTACAATAACTAGTTCTGGTATTGGATATTCAGCATCTTCAATTCCAGTTAAAATATCTGCTCCACCATCAATTGGTGTGGGTATTGGAACAACAGCATCTGCAGTTGCGAGTATTTCTGGCGGAAGCGTAGTTTCTGTGACGATTACGAATCCAGGATTTGGATACACTCAATCAAATCCACCCCAAGTTATATCTGAAATTCCAAAACCAACAACCGAACTTGTTAAATCTATTGCAAATGTTCAAGGATTCTCTGGAATAATTACAGGAATTAGCACTACAACAGGAACTGGTGGTCATCCTCTTGCTTTAAAAATTAATTTTAGATCAAATTCATCTGACGCTAATGATTTACAACCTGGATATCCAATATTTGTTTATAATACAACAGTTGGTAGTGGTTTAACATCAGTTAATAGTGGAAACTCATCTATTGTTGGTATAGGCACTAGTTTCTTAGATAATGTTTATATTGTCAACTCAAAAATTAATTTTGGTCCAAATGCAGAAATAATATGCAACATACACAGTAATAGCAACATTATTGGTATAAACACTTCTGGATCCACTACACTACCACTTGGAAATATTTCTTGGGGAAGACTATATAATTTCTCCACAAGAACAAAGGCGGTTTCAATAGGTGTTACTGGTTTGACAGTTGACTCTGGGTTATCAACATTCCCAACCATCCAAAGGAGATCTTTTGGATTAAGAAATACTGGTGGAATTAGAAAACTTTCTAACATTTAATAATGAGATATAAATACATAAAAAAGTTTAAATATGTCAGCAATTGTTACTGATCAATTTAGAATTCTGAATGCCAGTAATTTTGTAGATTCTGTTGAGTCTACTGATAATTCATACTATGTTGTAGTCGGTCTTCCCAACCCAACGGTTGTTGGTTTTGGAAGATCTACTTCATGGAATCTAAATCCTCCCGCACCTATTGATAATTTTTCATATAACAAACATTATTTGGATACTATATTATATGGTAAAAGAATAACTGCAGCAAATATAAGAAGAATAATTAGAAGGATTGATTGGGTAGCAGGAAATAGATATGAAATGTATAGGGATGATTATAGTATAATTAACCCAAGTCCATTAACAAACTCTTCGAGATTGTATGGTGCAAATTACTACGTAATGAATTCTGATTATAGAGTTTATATTTGCATTGAAAATGGTTCAAGTGGATCTAGTCCAAAGGGAAATGTCTCCCAAGATGAACCAACATTTACTGATTTAGAACCTTCCAGAGCGGGAGATAGTGGAGATGGATATATTTGGAAATATTTGTTTACGGTTTCTCCGAGCGATATTGTAAAATTTGATTCGACCGAATATATTACGGTTCCTAATAATTGGTTGACATCAACTAATTCTCAAATAGTTGCGGTTAGAGAATCAGGAGATTCTACGGCAAATAATAATCAAATTAAAACTGTTTATATTGAAAAATCTGGATCCAATTATTCTAATGGATTAGGTCAGGAATTATCAATCATAGGAGACGGGAGTGGTGGTAGAGTAAGGGTTGATGTTGAGGGTGGTCAAATAACAAATACAGTTGTTACTTCTGGCGGAAAAGATTATAGTTATGCTCTCGTTGATCTCGGATCAATTAATACAAATTCCATAGGAAATAGTGCTAAATTAATTCCAATTATACCCCCATCAAAAGGGCATGGATATGATCTTTACACTGAACTTGGGACAGATAAAGTTTTAGTTTATGCTAGATTTGATGATTCTACAAAAGATTTCCCAGTTGATACTAGTTTTGCACAAGTTGCAATTATAAAAAATCCTACATCAATAGGATCAACTCAGGTATATACTGAAAATACCTTTACAGGTTTATACTCTTTAAAGTTTTCCATAGTAAGCGGAACTCCATCTATTGGAGAAAAAATAGAACAAATAGTTTCTGGCGGTACCGGAAGAGCTTATGGGTATGTTGCTTCTTGGGACAGTGAAACTAAGGTTTTAAAATATTTTAGAGATCGTTCTTTATATTATAATCAAACAACACTTGATCAACAAGATTACGTTGGTATATCTACAAATGGAAGACCATATTCTTTCGAATCTTCAGCAAATCAAATTCTTGGAAAATCATCAGGATTTTCAGCATCAATTGATGCTGGATTTTCGGGAATATCTACAAATCCAACAGGAGCAAAGTTAATTAATTTAGGTGTTAATTTCACCTCAGGTATGGCATCTCCTGAAATAAATAAAGGATCAGGAGATATAATTTATCTCGATAATCGACCCTCCATCAGTCGAAGTTCGCGCCAAAAAGAAGACATCAAAATTGTACTGGAATTTTAAACAATGCCACAGAAGACTAACCTAAATGTAAGCCCTTACTATGACGATTTTGATAAGGAAGATAATTATTACAGAGTGTTATTTAAACCTGGATATCCAATCCAGGCAAGAGAACTAACTGGTCTTCAATCAATTTTACAAAATCAAATAGAGTCTTTTGGAAGTCATCTATTTAAAGAAGGATCTATGGTTATTCCAGGTGGAATCACCTGCGATAATGCCTTCACAACAATTAAAGTTAATCCAGATCATCTTGGAATAGATGTTACAGTTTATCTTGATGCACTAACAACTGCCAATAATAGTAGAGGAGTTAGAGTAAGAGGTCAGTCTTCTGGAATTGTTGGATCACTTAAAGGATATCTTTTACCACCAGAAGAGGGTGTCGAAGATATTACTTTATTTGTAAAGTATCTTGATGGTGGTTCTGATGGAGAAACTTTACAATTTTCTAATGGGGAAATTCTCATTCTAGAGGAGAATGTTACCTACGGCAATACAACTTTGAATAGTGGTGATAGTGTTATCACACTAGTTTCATCCAATTCAACTAGCACTGGATATGCGGTTGGAGTTTCAAAGGGTGTATATTTCATCAGAGGTGTATTTGTTGATGTACCAAATACACAAATTGTCTTAGATCCATATAACAACGAACCTTCATATAGAGTTGGTTTTGATATTCTTGAAGAAATTATTAGTTCTGATGATGATTCAGATCTTAATGATAATGCAAAGGGATTTACTAATTACGCAGCGCCAGGTGCTGACAGACTAAAAATAAGCGTAAAATTAGCGAAGAAGCAATTACTCGATTTTAATGATACCAACTTCGTAGAGTTAGTTAAGGTAGATCAAGGACAAATTAAAAAATTACAAAATAAGTCAGAGTATAGTATAATCAAAGATTATTTTGCAAAAAGAACTTTTGATGAATCAGGCAACTATGCAGTAAATCCATTTAGAGTTACAGTTGCTAATTCACTCAATAATGAAACAGGAAATGGTGGTCTTTATAATGATGGTCAAAGAACTGAGCAAGGCAATATTCCAAATGATGACTTAATGTGTGTTAAAGTTTCTGCTGGAACTGCATATGTTAAAGGATTTGATATTGATTTAGTTGGATCAACTGTTGTTGATGTAGAAAAACCAAGAACGACTAAGAGAGTAGATGGATCTCTTGTCCCATTTGCAATGGGTAGTCTATTAAAAGTCAACAATGTTCATGGAGTTCCATATATTAATATTGGAGCTTCTGTGAGTGGTACGCAAACAACACAATCGAATATTATTGAACTTTATAATAGAAGAAGAGATAGTGGTGGCGCTGGACCAGGAACGCCAGGAGGAGGTGGACAAAAAATCGGTGAGGCAAGAGTTTATTGGTATGGTGTTTCTGATGCCCCATATTCTACCGACAGTACTGAATGGGATCTATACTTATTTGATATTCAAACATATACTACATTATATCTTTCAAGATCATACACAACAACAGAAGTTCCACTGGGTTCTTTTGTTAGAGGTCTTTCCAGTGGAGCAACTGGTTATTTGGCAGCAAAGCCAAATGCTTCCGCTTTTAGTCTTTCTCAAACTTCTGGAACATTTTTATCTGGTGAGCAGGTAATTATAAATGAAGATCCACAACTAAAAATTGGTGTAACTACTTTAATTGCATATACTATTGAAGACATAAAATCAGTATATCAAGATTCTACAACATTAAACACTTCACTTCAAAGTGATTTCTTTGCTGATACAGTTCTTTATGAAAGAACACCACCAAACTTTTCTATTACTGATAAATTAACTGTTAGTGGTGGAAATACTGGAAAAGTCCCTGGAAGATTTTTTTCAGGTACTACTGGAATTAAAACAGAAGCAATTATTAGATATCAAAGTGGGCAAACAGATCCAAACTTCAATAGAATAACATCAGTTGCTGCTGATGGATCTTCAATCGGTCTTGCTGCCGTTGGATATGCAATTACATCGGTATGTAGATCTAGTGTAGACAATGGGGATTCAGTGTTCTCATTGATGGAACCCAAAGTTTTAAACATTATTTCCTCAGGATTATACACAAATTTACCAAAGATTAACATTGCATCAGTTGACTTATCATCTTCTGAACTCACTATATCTAAACAAATTACAGGAAGGAGCACTAGTGCAACTGGATCTCTAACAATAACTACTGCTGATGCGCTAGACACTAGCGCAGGAATTACTAGTGTATTCTTTGAATCTTTTGATGCCGAAAGATATTCTGTTCATTATAGTGATGGAACAACTGATCGTTTGACTTCCAGTAAATTTACTCTCGGTCCTGATGGATCTTCTGCGATCTTTACTGGTTTAAGAAGTAATCAAAATAATGTAACCGTTAATGTGACTCTTAAAAAGAGGCAGGTTGCAAATAAATCGAAAGATTTTATAAGAAGTAGACAAGTATCAATTACAAGAACGAGTGGAATTTCAACACAATCTGGATCAACTTCCAGTGGTCTCACTACCAGCAAATACTATGGTCTTAGAGTCGAGGATGAAGAGATTTGTTTGAATGTTCCAGACGTTGTAAATATTAGAGCAGTCTACGAGTCTACAAATTCTTCCGTACCAGTTTTAGATAAACTAACATTTGCTACTGGACTTTCATTAGATGTGAATGCCATTACAGGAGAAAAAATCGTTGGAGATAATAGTAGAGCAGTTGCACAAGTTGTTAATAAAGGATCTTCAACCATAGAATTTGTATATTTGAATGAAAATAATTTTGAAGTTGGTGAAGCAGTTACTTTTAAAGAATCCTCTATAATTGCAGTTATTCAAGATATTACTTTTGGAAGTTATATTAATAAGACCACTAACTACATTTTAGATAAGGGTCATAAAAATCAGTATTGTGATTATTCGAGAATAAGGAGAAAATCCGGATCTTCTATCCCATCACGTCAACTTTTAGTAGTATTTGATTACTATAAAGTTTCTCCTGGAAATAGTGGGGACATTTTTACGGTAAATTCCTACACCGAAGAGAGGTATGCAAATGATCTACCTTCTGTACCAAATGGGACAAGAGTTTCTGACATTTTAGATTTCAGACCAAGAGTTGAAGAATTTAATCCAGATAGTGCAACATCATCACCATTTGCATTCAACTCCAGATCTTATGAAAGTAATTTTAGATATGTAGTTTCACCAGATGAAACTTCATTTATTGGATATAGTTATTATCTACCAAGAATTGATTTAATAACAATAAATCGTTTTAGTGAGGTTGAAGTTGTTAAGGGTGAATCTTCGGATAATCCTAAGGCACCAATCTTAGCAGATGACGCAATGGAACTTGCCCAGATTAGTTATCCTGCGTATTTGTTTAATCCCCAAAAAGATCCTCAAATTCTGTTGAGAGATAACAGAAGATTTACAATGAGGGATATTGCTAAGTTAGAGCAGAGAATTGAAAATCTGGAAGAAGTAACCAGTCTAAGTATGTTAGAGTTAAAGGCACAGACCTTAGAGGTTACTGATGCAAATGGTTTGAATAGATTTAAATCTGGTTTTATTGTTACCAGTTTTAGAGACAAATCACTTGCAGACAAGAGATATACAACAATTGATATCAGTAAAGCAGATCCTACTGGTATTGCTCCTGTTGATTTCTGGTCAATGCCGGCAGAGTTGGCACTTGATCCTGGAATTGATAGAACAAAAACTGATATTTCACAAAACCTAAAATTATTAGATCCCAACGTACAAAAAACCGGAGATTTAATTACATTAAAGTATGATGAGGTTGATTGGATAGAGCAACCACATGCAACCAATGTTGAAAATGTAAATCCATTTAATGTTATTGTTTTTGTTGGTGGTATGCAACTAGACCCAGCATCAGATAACTGGGTCAGAACAATTTATATTGATGACAATAGAACAGAGTCTACTGGTGCTGAATGGGTACAAGAAGCAAATGTTAATACAAATGTAAATGTATCGACAGAGCAAGAGACTTACAAGAAAGGTGGTAATAGAAGTGAAAAGGGTGTAAGAACATTAACTACTACAACTACCACAACAACTACGCAATATACTCCTAAATTAACTGGTCCTGCTAGAGAATTTAATTATGTTGAAGATGTTAAAATAAGTGGAACAGTTGATCCATTTATGCGTTCTAGAAACGTATACTTTAATGCAAATGGATTGAGACCTTTCACTAAGCATTATCATTATCTGGATAGTCAACAAGTTGATATTGTTCCTAAATTGTGTGAAATTGACATGCAATCCGGTACTTTCCAAGTATTTGAAGATGCTCGTGTTTATCATGGTGGACAACAAATTGCTTACGTAAGAATACAAAGACCAAATCATAAGTTTGGAGATACTTCTAGACCAGATATTGGTGCTGGACTAGGATCTCCCGCTGTTCTTGTTGAAGAGTATAGTGTCGACCCATATGATCGTACTAGACCAGCTCCTGGAACTTCATATTCGGCAACTTCAAAATTGATTAATTTTGGAGTAAGAGCTTTAGCAACCGAAGAAAAGTATTATGGTTATGTTATAAAAGATGCTACTGTTGTTGGCGAAACAAGTGGTGCAGTTGCAAAAATATCCAGGGCAGAGTTGGTATCTGATAACTGGGGAGATATTGTTGCTAACTTCTTCTTCAGAGATCCAAACTCAAATCCACCACCACCAGTCAAAGTTACTAGTGGAACAAAGACAGTCAAAGTTACCGCTGTTCCTCCCGGCGTTACTCCGCTACCTGGATCAACTGTATTTGCAAGTGAAGCTGTTGGTACATACAGTGGATCTGGAACTATCCTGACTCAGGAGACAAGTAGAGTTTCTGTCAGAAATCCACCCCAACCTGCTGCAAAACCAACTGAAGTTTCTGTTCAGGTCAAAGCTCCTCACAGAGATCCATTAGCACAATCGTTCACTGTCGATGGTAAAGGTGCATTCCTAACTTCGTTTGACCTATACTTTGCGACGAAAGATCCATCTGCCAAGATTTACGTTGAACTTAGAACAGTTGAACTTGGTACGCCAACATCTTTCCTTGTCCAAGATTACACTCAAATTGCACTAAATCCAGATCAAATTAATATTAATGATGCGAATCCATTTGAACCAATTCCAACAAGAATTAGATTCTCTTCTCCAGTATTTTTGGAAGCAAATCGTGAATATGCTATTGTTATTCTTTCTCCAGCATCAGATGCTTATGAGATGTGGACTGCAACAATGGGACAAAAAACAGTTAGAACACAAAATTTACCTGATGTTCAAAATGTTGTTGTTACCAAACAGTATATTGGTGGATCTTTATTCAAATCTCAAAATGGAACTATTTGGACAGCAAGCCAATATCAAGATTTAACCTTCAAATTGTATAAAGCACAATTTGTTCCTTCTGGAACAGTAACTTTTTACAATACAGACATTACACCTAATGGTACTAATGTTTCTAAATTACCAAATAATCCAATTGAAGGTCTACCAAGAAAGTTAAAACTTCCAATCACTGGAACTCTTAACACAGCAGTTGTACCAGGAGTTAAAATTGGTCAGGGTTCAAGTCCAAGTATAACTGGTATTATTGAAAATCTTGGTGGACCGATTGGAGTTGCAACGGTAGTTTCTGTTGGCGCAGGATATTCTGATGGTACTTATACCGGAGTGTCATTGTATTCATTGAGTGGAAATGGAACAGGAGCACAAGCAACAGTTCAGTTTCTTAATGGAACAATCAGAACATATAGTATAACAAGTAATGGAAATGGATATGTAACTGGTGAAGTATTAGGTATTACAACAAGTAGTGTTGGATCTGGTAGTGGAGCAAAATTTGGAGTTCAAACTCGTAGTGCGGCAGATACAATTTATCTGACTAATGTTCAAGGGGAAAACTTTACAAACACATCCCAAATTGTTTACTATACTGATCCAACCAGTGAATCAAGTAGAACAAACAGTGGAACAACAGTTAATGGAACTTCATCACTAACTGACAACCTTTTCTCTGGAAATGTTTTTAGAATTAAACAATATAATCATGCACATCATGGTGGAAATAATGTAATTCAAATTGAAAATGTTTTACCAGACAGAGAAAAAGTTGCTTTAACAGCAAACTTTGGAGAAAATGATACGATAGTATCCGTTGCAAATACTACAGTTTTTGCAACATTTGAGGGAATAACAACTAGTCGTGGGTATGCATTAATACGTAACGAAGTAGTATCTTATAGTAATATAACTCAGGTTTCTGGGAATGCTGGAACTCTTACTATTGATTCCAGAGCATTAAATGGAAGTGTTAAAACTTCACACTCTACTGGAGACTTTATTCAACCATATGAAGTTGATGGTGTTTCTTTGATGAGAATTAACACAACTCATAATATTCCAACAACATATTATACATCAGAAAATTCAAATCTAGATAATTACTTCTTAGAATTTGATAGGTCATCACCTACTAATAGAAGTTCTGGTGGATCGATGCTAAACTTTGAGTCTCAAAAAGGTTTTGGTGAAAATAGTGTTGGAATATCTCAGAATCATCAATTTAGTACTATTGAACCAATGTTTAATATTATCACCCCAGGGAAGGGAACAGCATCATCCGCACAAATCAGAACTATATCTGGAACAAGTGCTGGTGGAAATGAAACTTCATTCCTAGATCTTGGTTATGATCCAATTCAACTGAATACGGTTTCTCAGTTCCCAACACCAAGAATGGTTGCATCAAGAATAAATGAAATTACTAGATTGACAACTTTACCGTTAAATAAATCTCTAACATTAAAAGTTGATTTTTCAACAGAGGATCCAAACCTTTCCCCTGTAATGGATATTCAAAATGCCACTTTTGTTCTTGGTAGAAATAGATCAAATAATCCAATTAATGATTATGTACTTGATTCGAGATCTAATAAAATAAATGGAGATCCACATGGTTCTGTTTTTGTAACTCAGATTATTTCTCTTGCACAACCAGCAACAAGTTTACGTGTTCTAGTTGCTGCAAATAGACAGCCTGAGGCAGATTTTAGAGTTTTCTACAGACTTTTCAAGGCAGATTCTAGTGATGTTCCACAAAGTTATATACCATTCCCAGGATATGATAATTTAATAGATACTGATGGTGATGGATATGGCGATTTAGTTATTGATCAAAATAAAAATAGTGGAAGAGCAGATGCTTTTGTGACACCAGATACTCCAGATTCATTCTCAGAGTATCAGTTTACCGCCAATAATTTAGATCAGTTCAATGGATTTTCTATTAAAATTGTAATGTCTTCAACAAATGAATCAACTCCTGTAAAACTAAAAGATTTTAGATGTGTTGCACTTGCGTAATATGGATGACCTTAATTTAATACCCGTTGAAGGGCATAACAATCTTTTCAGAGATAAAAATACCGGCGCTATCTTAAATAAAGATAGATCGGCATACGCAAACTATATGAGAATGAAAGACATTAAGCAAAGAGAGAAGAATGAAATTGAAGAAATGAAAAAAGATATTGATGAAATTAAATCTCTACTGAAGGAACTTATCAATGGATCCAGATAAAATTAACTTAGAAAACCTGAGCAAAAGTTTTGAGTATTATAAAGCAGCATCAGAAATCGACAATATCGATTGTGTTGATACTTTGAGAAATATTGCAAAATCTTATATAAAACTTTATTTTAAACAACAAGAGGTTATTTCATCATTCGGATCTTCCATTGAACCGTTTGGATTCAATGAAGTATAAATATATTTTAGATCCTGAACTGTTTATAAATGGCAGAAATTAAGGTCAGAGTAGGACAACAACCTGCAGTAAAAGTTATATCTTCACTTGCTGGTGCTCAAGGTCTTTCTTTGTCTGAATTGAGTGATGTTAATGCCACAAATTTACTTGATGGTATGGTTCTTGTTTATAATGGTGCTACTAGAAAATGGGACGCTACACTAACCCTTACACCAGGGGCAACACAGAATTTAGACATCAACGGGGGAAATTTCTAAATGGCAAGTATTATCAGGATCAAAAGATCCTCAGGTACTAATAAACCTTCTAGTCTAAATTGGGGTGAGTTAGCATACGTAACTGGTATTGGTAGTTACGGTGGACTTAACCAATACAAAGATAGAATTTTTGTAGGCGATGATGGTAATAACGTAAACCCAGTTGGTGGATATTACTATGCATCCATGATGGAGCACCAGCCAGGAACTATTGCTGGTGTCTCAAATACAAGAAATACTGACGGCGGTATTGTTGCTATTCTAGATAGCAATAGAAAAGTAGATCAGTGGAATGTTGACAATCTAAGACTTGATTCAAATACTTTATCATCAACAAATACTGATGGTGATATTGTATTAGATCCTAATGGAACTGGTGAAGTTAACATTGTTGATGATACCTATCTTGCATTTGGAAATGATAAAGATGTAAAACTTCGCTATGATGAAGCGACCGATAATAGGTTTGAAATTGAAGGTGCAGATTGGGCATTTGCTGATGGTGTAGCAATCAATATTGGAGATGTAACTGAATCAACTACAAAAGATAATGGCGCTCTTGTAGTTGAAGGTGGAGTTGGAATTGAAAAGAATCTGAATGTTGGTGGATCAATAAGTGTTACCGGACATTCAACATTTGATCAGGTTAAAATTAAAGATAATGTAATTTCAACTATTTCTGGTAACGAATTATACTTAGATCCTTATCCAGATGGATTAAGTAATGAAGGAACTGTTATTGTAAAAGGAAATTTACAGGTAGATGGAACTACAACATCTGTAAATTCTACAACTGTTGATCTAAATGATCCTATTATTGTTCTTGGTGACGTAACAAGCACAAGAACAGTAATGACAACCGTCGTTGCTGGTGTAAGTACGATTAGATTAGATTCCGTTACAGGAATCAATACTGGTGACGTAGTTAGTGGAAATGCTGCACTTTCAGTATCCGGAGTAAACACAGTAACTGCTTATGATACTGTTAATAAAATTATAACTTTAACAGATGCAACTATTGCTCCTGGAATTTCAACTACAACTCAATTAACAATCACCCACGCATACGATACTAACACTGACCGTGGTGTTGCATTTAATTATAATACAAGTACTGGAACTGCAAATAACAAAATTGGATTCTTTGGATATACTGACCAAAATAATGTAGGAAGTGCCGCCACTGCAAGATCTTGGACATATATTCCAGATGCAACTATCACCAATAGTGTAGTAACTGGAACCAGAGGATACCTTGATATTAAAGGTATTTACTATCAAACTGGCGACTTCAATACTCACGGTGTTGTATATTTTGATGCTGATGGATTACAAACTTCGACAAATAATCCAGCATCCCCTGTTATTACTTCAAAGCAGATTCTAACTGCTATTACAAAGGTTACTTTGGCATTACCTTCTTCTGTTACTGTAACCGCAGGAGATATTATTAGACAAGATACAAGCAATGCTTATGGTATTGTTGAAACTGGTGGAACAGTTACCACATTAAGTTTAATTGGTGTTGAGGGAACATTTGTCAATACTTACAACATTAGAAAAGAAGGTGATAATGGATCAATACAAAATCTATCTGTAATTCCTTCTTCAGTTTCGACAATATATAATAATAAACCACATTGGACATCAACCCTTGACGGAGGAACATTCTAAAATATGTCAAACGAAAGTGAAGTCGATATTAATATTTTAGTGCGTTTATATAATCAAAAATTATCAGCACTAACAAACCAAAATATATTGCTAGAAGCAAAATTGCAAACATTATCAGATGATTTTGCCAAAGAAAAAAATGAGCTTCTAGCAGTAAACCTTGATTTACAAAACAAATATGATGAATTGAAAAAGTCTAAAAAACCTGAAGCATAACGAAAATGGCAAAACCAGCAAGTAGGCAAGAACTGATTGATTACTGTCTAAGGCGTCTAGGAGCGCCTGTGCTGGAAATTAACGTTGATGATGATCAAATAGATGATTTAGTTGACGATGCCCTTCAATACTTCAATGAGCGCCACTTTGATGGCGTTGAAAGGATGTATTTGAAGTATCAAATAACCCAAGCAGATATTGATAGAGGGTCAGCAAAAGGAAGTAATGGTGTTGGTATTGTTACAACAACTGGAACATCGCGTATTGTAGGAACTGCTACTACTTTTAGTTTTTACGAAACCTCTAATTATATACAAGTTCCAGATTCAGTCATTGGAGTTGAAAAAGTATTTAAGTTTGATACTAGTTCCATTTCTGGTGGTATGTTTAGTATCAAGTATCAGTTATTCTTAAATGATCTTTATTATTTCAATTCCGTAGAACTTTTACAATATTCTATGGTAAAAAGTTACCTTGAAGATATTGACTTTTTGCTAACAACTGATAAGCAAGTTAGATTTAATAAGAGACAAAATAGGTTATATCTTGATATTGATTGGGGAGCACAGTCTGCGGGAAATTACTTAGTTTTGGATTGTTATAGAATTTTGAATCCATCAGAATTTACTAATGTATATAATGATAGTTTCCTAAAAAGATATTTGACAGCATTAATTAAGAGGCAGTGGGGACAGAATTTAATTAAATTTAGGGGAGTTAAATTACCTGGTGGAATTGAATTTAATGGTAGAGAAATATATGAAGATGCTGAAAGAGAGTTGGATGAAATAACTAAGAGAATGTCTATGGATTATGAACTTCCACCATACGACTTTATCGGATAATGGCACTTAATCCATTTTTTCTACAAGGAACATCATCCGAACAAAGGTTGATTCAAGATTTAATTAATGAACATCTTAGGATGTATGGTGTTGAGGTTGTTTATATTCCTAGAAAATTTGTAAATAGAAAATCTATTTTAGAAGAAGTCCAATCATCTAGATTTGATGATAACTTCTCCATTGAGGCATATGTAAACACTTACGATGGATATTCTGGTGCCGGTGATATTCTTACAAAGTTTGGAATGAGTTTGAGAGATGAATTATTAATTACAATATCAAAAGAAAGATTTGAAGATTTCATTGCTCCATTTATGGGAGCACTAGATGATGGTACTGGAGAAGGTGAAATTGTACTATCAACTCGCCCAAGAGAAGGAGATTTAATTTATTTTCCACTTGGTCAACGTTTATTTGAAGTTAAGTTTGTAGAGCATGAAAATCCATTTTATCAATTAGGTAAAAATTACGTTTATGAATTAAAATGTGAATTATTCGAATATGAAGATGAAGTTATTGACACTTCTGTCGAAGAAATAGATTCTCAGGTTCAGGAAGAAGGATATATAACTACTCTAAGATTGATTGGAGTTGGAAGAACTGCAACTGCTTCTGCTACAATTGATACTGGTTATATAAGACAAATTTTTCTTAATAATGATGGATATGGATATACATCAAATCCAGTTGTAGCAATATCAACATCACCAACTGGTCAAACTGGCGATAATGCAACTGCCGTCGCCATAACAACTGTTAGAGGTGGAGTTCGTTCAGTAGAAAGAATTTATCTAACTAATGCAGGTGCTGGATATACAATTCCTCCAATAATAACAATCTCAGGAGGTGGAGGAGCGGGAGCAGCTGCAACGTGCTCTATTGAAACAACATATAAAGGTTTGATAAGATTTACTATGATAGACGGTGGTGTCGGATATGGAACAGCACCGATCGTCACAGTATCTGCTCCCGGAGAACTTTCTATTAGTGGAGTTGGACAAACTGCTGTTGGAATTTCTTCAATTGGACTAACTGGATCTGATGTTTCCGTAAAAGCAATATACATTTCAAATCCAGGAATAGGATACACAATAAACCCAACAGTAGTAATTTCCAATCCAGAAACTCTTACAGGTGTTGGAACTTATCTATTTAATGAAATTATTAGAGGATCTAGATCTCAGATAAGGGCAAGAGTTAAGAGTTGGGATAGTGATACAAAGATTCTTAAGATTTCCAATGTTGGTATAGGTGCAACTCAGATTACATTCTTACCAGGAGAAACAATTATAGGAACAGAATCAGGAGCATTATATACGGTTAAAGGTTTTGAGCAAATGGATACTTATGATAAATATAGTCAAAATGATGAGATTGAAGAAGAAGCGGATCTCATCTTAGATTTTACAGAATCAAATCCATTTGGTACTTATTAATGTTAGGAACATATTATTATCACGAAATAATAAGAAAGACTATTATTTCTTTCGGAACTATTTTTAATCAAATTCATATACGCCATAGTGATCAAAATGGCAATAATATAAGTGATATGCGTGTTCCTATTGCATATGGTCCAAGACAAAAATTTCTTGCAAGAATTCGTCAACAACCAGAATTAAATAAGGCGACTCAAATATCTCTACCTAGAATGTCGTTTGAAATGACTTCTATTCAATATGATCCATCAAGAAAATCAAGCGTTGTTCAGACATTTAAAACTTGTGATGATGGTGGTAACATAAAAAAAGTTTTTATGCCAGTTCCTTATAATATTGGATTTGAACTCAATATCTTAACTAAATTAAATGATGATGCTCTACAAATTATTGAGCAAATTTTACCATATTTTCAACCATCTTTTAACCTGACTATTGATTTAGTAGATTCTATTGGTGAGAAAAGAGATATCCCTATGGTCTTAGAGAATATATCATTCCAAGATGATTATGAGGGAGATTTTTCGACAAGAAGGGCTTTAATTTATACGTTGAGCTTTACTGCAAAAACATATCTATTTGGTCCTATTGCAGAAAGTTCAGAGGGTCTTATTCGTAAGGTTCAGGTTGATTTGTATACAAATACAGAAGTTGCAAATGCTAAGCGTGAAGTAAGATACACTGTCACTCCAGATCCATATGATGCAAATCCAGATGATGATTTTGGGTTTAATGAGAATTGGGAATTTATCGACGATTCACGAGAATTTAGTCCAACACGCAAAATAGATATTTGATAATTATGTCAGAAAATTATGAGAGCATCGATAACGCTTTAAATATTAAAAGTGAAATCGTTAACGTAGAAAAGGAAACTCCCATTGTCAAGGTAGAAACTTCTAGCGATGGAGATATCAGAAAAGATTATGAATATACAAGAGCAAACTTATATTCTCTTATAGAAAAAGGGCAAGAGGCAATTAATGGAATAATGGAACTTGCCGCTGAAAGTGATCAACCAAGAGCATATGAAGTTGCAGGTCAATTAATTAAAAGTGTTGGAGATGTAACCGATAAACTTATTGATTTACAAAAGAAACTCAAAGATGTTGAAGAAGATGTGGTAAAAACACCAAACAATGTTACTAATAACGCAGTGTTTGTTGGTTCAACATCAGAACTGTCTAAACTCCTGAAACAAGGTTTTCTAAATAATAAAGAGTAAACTTTTCTGGTGTATGAGTTGGTCTAAGGATTACAAAAAATCAATAGACTGTAAAAATCCAAAGGGTTTTTCTCAAAAAGCACATTGTGCTGCCAGAAAGAAAAGACAAAGAGGCGAAGAGACAAAATCAATGTCACCATTTAACGAAGATGTGCAAAGTGTAAAGAAGATTAAGTTCTCCAAATTTACACACAAAACTCCCCATCTAAAAGGCAGTCAACACGTTTTAGATCCTAATGTGGATCTGAAGCAATTAGTTCATCATGCAACTGTTCAGTATCTAGATCGTGATGCTGATGGTGATATTGATATCTACGATGCTGTTAGTAGAAAAACACCTGATGAAAATGTTATGAGTGCTCCTGGTGAAGCACAAAAAAGATCTCTTAAATTAATTGCTAAGCAAAAGGGTGAAATGTTGCATACAAAAAGAGGTTCAGCATTTGAAGGTGTTGAAATGAAATACTGCAAACTTTGTAGAAAAATGGAGGCAAGAACCGAATGTTCTTATGGACCTACAATGTGGGATAAGTATTCGGTTGCATCTGTTCATCCTGCAAATGAACAGATGAGTTTTAATGTTGGTCCCCAAGGTCTCAAACAATCTCGAAGACAAGAAAAGATACGCCTTATAAGACAAGGAACAACTATTCCGAACGAAAAGTCTGCGGCACTTACAAAGGAATCAAAAGTGTCTGATCACGAGTATTCAATGGCTCGTTCAGAACTCTCTACCATTGTTAATGGTGCAAAAAGACTTCAGAAAAAAATGAAGAAGGGTGAAGGTGAGATTGAGGCTTGGGTTCAATCAAAAATCACAAAGGCGGCAGACTATATTGATTCAGCAGCAGATTATGTTGATAGTGGTGAAATGAATAAAGAAGAAGTAGAGATATTGGAAGGAAAGAGAGATGGTAAATCTGCAAAGGATCCTGGTTATTCTTTAAAGGATTGGTTCAAAGGTGGCGGATGGGTTCAGGCAGGTGGTGAGTATGATGGAAAACCTTGCGCCAAGCAACCTGGACAGAAGACCAAACCATTCTGTCGGGATGCCGATGATAGAGCATCGATGAGTAAAGAAGAAAGAAATAGAAGAGCAGCAAAAAAACGTAAAGAAGATCCAAATCCAAATAGAAGTGGAAAAGCAAATTTTGTAACTGCTGAACAAGTTGATGCTACAAAGTATGGAGGTCCAGATAAACTTCTCCAAAGATTAATACCAAAAGGAGAAAAAATTATTCCATCAACTCCTAAAAAATCGGCAAATGTTGATAAAGCACATTTTGAACCACAAGGTCAACAACTCGATGAATTGTGGGGAAAAGTTGCTCTTGGTGCAGGAGCAGCATTTATTCCATATCTCTTGAAAAAATTTGCGAAACCTGCTGTTGATAAAGCAATTGATGCGCCAGCAACTGGATCTGGAACTTTAGTTGATAAGTTAAAGCAAAAAAGAGATACCATCAATCAGATGAATTCTTATGAATTGCAAGGTGAAGTCATTGATGAAGCAGGCAAAAAATGCTGGAAAGGATATAAGAAAGCAGGAACTCAAACACTCTTTGGAAAAACTTATAATCGTTGCGTAAAAGAAGAAGTTTGTCCTGTTTGTGGATATGATCCTTGCGAATGTTTAGAAGGATCTCTTCAAGAGAAAAAGGATGCTTGCTATCATAAAGTAAAGTCACGATATAAAGTTTGGCCAAGTGCATATGCATCTGGTGCATTAGTTAAGTGTCGTAAAGTTGGGGCAGATAGTTGGGGAACTAAATCAGAAGGATTTTCTGATTGGAGAAGTGAACTCGGATTAAATGAAGACTGGCAGAAAGTTAATCGTCAAGATAAGACTGATGGATTAAGCCAAAAAGCAGTAAATGCTTATCGTCGTGAGAATCCAGGTTCAAAACTTCAAACTGCGGTAACTGAAAAGAAACCAAAAGGTAAAAGAGCAAAGCGTCGTGCTAACTTCTGCCGACGTATGAAGGGGATGAAGTCTAAACTGACTTCTACAAAAACTGCAAGGGATCCAGATTCGAGAATTAACAAAGCACTACGTCGTTGGAGGTGCAACTAATGAAAAGTTTTCAACAGTTTCTATCAGAAAGTATCACTATTAATGGGGATTTTAACGGAACTCTCAATGTAGGTGGTTCTCAACCAGAACAATCAAAAGAATCTTACGTTGCCGATGTAGTTTGGGAGGGAAAGATATATAGATTGGAAATAGAAGGATCTATGCTTTCTAAGAATGAATTAGCAGAACAACTTCAAGGAAAATATCCTGGTGCTGTTGTTCATAACATTTATCCTACAATATCAAGTTCTTTAAATATTAAAAGTTCGCAAAGGTATAGACCAGAAAGATTATCGTGGAGTGATTAATGGCTCAGTGGAATAAGAAAACCCAGGACTTTCTAGATCAAGAAAGAAGTCTCTTTGAGGTTTTTAATATCGCAGATCATTGGGGAAACCAGACGGACTGGAGACCTCAATTTACTAATAACAATCGTCTAAAAATTGCCCCATTCCAAACAGTCTTCTTCAACACTTTCCAGTATGGCAAAGAGACTGATGTATGGGATGAGAGAGTAGTTGGAGTTGGAACTGCAACTCATAATGTAGCATCAAGCAATATCATAATGGAAGTTGGTTCTACTGCTGGAAGTAAAGTCATTCGTCAAACCAAACAGGTAATGAGATACATTCCTGGCAGAGGTGCAACTCTCGCATTTGCAATTCGTCTTGATACCCCACAAGTCGGTATTCGTAGAAGATTTGGATTGTTTGACGATTATAATGGTGCCTACTTTGAGGATGATGGAGGAACATATTCATATGTAATTCGCAGCAGCACATCAGGAATTGTTACAGAAAGAAGAGTAACCAGAGAAGATTGGAATGGTGAAAAGTTTGATGGTAATGGGTACACAGGAGTGACTGCTGACGCAACAAAACAACAGATGATTTCCATCAACTATGAATGGTATGGTGCGGGTATCGTTCAGTTCAATTGGTTGATGAAGAATGAAACCATTCATAGTCATACTTTTGATAACTCAAATACTAATGATAAAGTTTGGTGTTCTACTCCATTTTTACCAATCAGAGTTGAAATAGAAAATGTAACAGGTGTTGCAGGAACTCATTACATCTATCAAGGTTCCAATTCTCTTATTCAGGAAGGAGAACCAGAAAAACTTGGAACACTTGTAAGTATCGCAAATCCCATTACAGGGACAACAATGACTGCTGCAAACACATTTTATCCAATTGTAAGTATTCGTTTAAAGTCTAATCAACTATCTGCGGTGATGCTTTTGAGGTCATTGCAAGCAGCAACGAATGATAATACAAATGTCTATTGGAAACTTCTTGAGAATGCAACAAATACAGGTGGAACTTGGGTAGACCATCCAGATCCAAACTCTTTTATGCAATATAATATTACTCAAACTGCAACGACTGGTGGAACTACTTTATTGAATGGATTTGTTGTTGGTGGTGGTGCAGCATTGATTAATATTGATGATAAGGCAGCACTCCAATTAGGTAGAAGTGGTATTGGAACAATTAGTGATACTTATACTCTTGCTTGTGCTAGTCCCAATACTAACAAAGCAGCACTTGCGGTTCTGAACTGGATTGAACAGAGGTAATTAATTATGAGTGAAGTTTATCTTGGTAATCCAAACCTTAAGAAGGCAAATACGCAGATTGAATTTACAGAAGAACAAATCATTGAGTTCTTAAAGTGTAAAGAAGATCCTGTATATTTTGCAAGAAATTATATTAAGATCGTGTCTCTTGATCACGGTCTTGTTCCTTTTGAGATGTACCCATTTCAAGAGAAGTTGATTGAAAACTTCCACAAGAACAGATTTAACATCTGCAAGATGCCTCGTCAGACAGGTAAATCTACAACTTGTGTTTCATATTTGTTACATTATGCAGTATTCAACGACAACGTTAATATAGCTATCCTAGCGAACAAAGCATCTACTGCAAGGGACCTACTTGGAAGATTACAACTTGCTTATGAAAACTTACCCAAGTGGATGCAACAAGGTATTATATCTTGGAACAAGGGTTCTCTGGAACTAGAAAATGGGTCAAAAATTTCATCAAACTCTACTTCTTCATCTGCTGTCAGAGGCGGATCCTATAATGTCATCTTTTTGGACGAATTCGCGTTCATTCCAAATCACATTGCTGATGACTTCTTTGCCTCTGTTTATCCTACTATTTCTTCTGGCCAAAGCACGAAGGTAATCATCGTTTCAACGCCACGCGGTATGAATCACTTCTACCGTATGTGGCACGACTCTGAGCGTGGAAAGAACGAATATGTTCCTACTGATGTTCACTGGTCGGAAGTTCCTGGAAGAGACGAAGCGTGGAAAGAACAGACAATTTCCAACACTTCCGAACAACAATTCAAAGTTGAGTTTGAATGTGAATTTTTAGGTTCGGTTAATACCCTAATCAATCCATCAAAACTCAGAAATCTTGTCTATGAAGATCCTATAAAGAGAAATGCTGGATTAGACATTTATCAAAATCCGATAGAGGAAAATAATTATCTGATCACAGTTGACGTTGCTCGCGGATTGGGCAATGATTACTCAGCATTTATTGTTTTCGATATTACCCAGTTTCCATATAAAGTTGTTGCGAAATATAGAAATAATGAAATTAAACCGATGCTATTTCCTAGCATCATTCATGAAGTTGCAAAAGCATACAATGATGCTTGGTTATTAATTGAGGTCAATGATATTGGCGATCAAGTTGCAAGTATCCTTCACTTTGATCTTGAGTATGATAATGTTCTAATGTGTGCTATGAGGGGGCGTGCGGGTCAAATTGTGGGATCTGGATTTAGTGGAAAGAAGTCACAATTGGGAGTGAGAATGACTTCCGCTGTGAAAAAGTTGGGATGCTCTAACTTAAAAACCCTATTAGAAGATGATAAGTTACTGACTGTTGATTATGACATTATATCAGAACTTACAACATTTGCACAGAGGCATAATTCTTTTGAAGCAGAAGAAGGATGTAATGATGACTTGGCAATGTGTCTTGTTATATTCTCTTGGTTAGTTGCACAAGACTACTTCAAGGAAATGACGGACAATGATGTTCGCAAGAGAATCTATGAAGAGCAAAAAAATCAGATTGAGCAGGATATGGCACCATTTGGATTTATTCTGGATGGACTAGATGATGAAATTTTTATAGATGAAAAAACAGGAGACAGATGGATGTCTACTACATCAAAAAATAGTAACCTCGAGGTTTGGAATTTAGACGAATACGGCGATAGATCTTATATGTGGGATTATCGTTGATGGATTTTGATGCTGACATAGAAGATCAACTTAATACACAACATTTACTCTTTTTAGAAAGACAATGCAGAGTCTGCAAAAGAACTAAAAGTCTCATAGATGACTTTTATCTTACTAGAAAAGGAAGAGGTATTTTCCCATCAGCATACTCATATGAATGCAAAGATTGCACTAAAAAAAGAATTAAAGATAAAAGAGGATGTGGAGTTGGACACATAAACTGGGAATATCCTGACTGGTAGTAATGTTCACGCATTGTTTCCCCAATGAAAATAGGCTTTTTCATAAATATTTTTAGATTAATTCTGGATAGTACGGAGAATTAAGATGCCTCTAAATTTAGCATCTCCTGGAATTGTAGTAAGAGAGGTTGACTTAACTATTGGTAGAGTTGATCCAGTCTCTGGATCAGTTGCAGCATTGGTAGCTCCTTTTGCAAAGGGACCTGTTGACCTACCTCAGTTAGTAGAGAATGAAAATGATCTCTACCAAACTTTTGGACAACCATATTCCACCGATAAGCATTATGAGCATTGGATGGTAGCATCCTCATATCTTGCGTATGGTGGTGTACTGAGAGTTTCTAGAGCAGATGATTCTGGTCTAACAAATTCTTTTGTCGGTGCAGGTTCTAGTGTTAAAATTAAAAGTGAAGATCATTATGTTCAACTTGGATATGATGAAAACATCATTCCAAATATAACTTTTGCTGCAAAAAATCCTGGAACTTGGGCAAATGGTATCAAAGTTGCATTAATTGATGCCAAAGCCGATCAAATCCTAACTGGTATTACTACCACCAATATTCAAGTTGGTTATGGATTTACTGTTTCCGTTCCAGCTGGAACAACCCTCCCAGGTGTAGGATCGACTTCACTTCTTGGTGGATATTATAAAGGTGTTATTACCGAAATTGGAACTTCTCAAATCTCAACCAAACTGGTAAGTGTAGTTTCAGCTGCTGGAACTGAAACCACAGTTGACTATCAACAAAATGGAGTTTATGCACTGCCACAAACTGGAGCAGTTGCAATTCACACAAATGGTGTTGGATCTGCTTTCACATCAAGATCCTATTCTGGCGAATTAGATTGGTTCGAACAGCAAAGTATTACTCTTAGTGTAGGCACTATTGAGTGGGACTCTATTTCAAATAGACCATCAACTTCTTCATTTGTTGCTGGAAGAGGTGGTAGATTTGATGAAGTTCATGTTATTGTAATTGATGATCTCGGAACAATTACTGGAAATGCTGGAAGCATCCTTGAAAAGCATCTGAATCTTTCAAAAGCAACTGATGCAGAGTACTCCGTAGGAAGTCCTTCTTATTGGAGAAAATATCTTGAAACAAATTCAAAATATGTATTTGGTGGATCACAACCAGTTGGTGTTGTTACAACAGGATTTAGTGGAAATGGTTCTGCACAATTTGAATTAAATACTGATACTGGTTGGGATCAGGATGCTGCAAATGTAATTTTTGCTGGATCCGGATCAAATACCTATACTCTTGCTGGTGGAAAAAATTATGGAGGAAAAACTGATCTGACAACATCAGGAGCACTTTATTCAGGTCTAGATGATATCGTCAGTGGATATACAATCTTTGAAAATACCGAAGAATATGAAGTTGACTTTATTTTGATGGGATCTGCAAATTATCCCAAAGAGCAGGCACAAGCACTTGCAAATAAAGTTATTTCTGTTGCTGAGGCAAGAAAAGATTCGATTGCATTTATTTCACCATACAGACAAGCATTCTTAAATGATTCTTCTGTTGGAACAGTAACTGTAAATAATATTGATACAATCACTGACAATATTGTAAGTTTTTACGCACCAGTTGCATCATCAACTTATGGAATTTTTGATAGTGGTTATAAGTACATGTATGATAGGTTTAATGACACATTTAGATACGTTCCCCTTAATGGTGACATTGCTGGTACTTGTGCAAGAACTGATATTCAACAGTTCCCATGGTTCTCTCCAGCAGGAACTTCAAGAGGATCAATTTTGAATGCGGTTAAACTAGCATATAATCCAGGAAAGAGACAGAGAGATATTCTGTATTCGAACAGAATTAATTCCGTTATCTTCTCTCCTGGTGCTGGAATTATTCTCTTCGGAGATAAAACTGCATTTGGAAAATCCTCGGCGTTTGATAGAATTAATGTTCGCAGACTTTTCATCTACCTCGAAGATGCAATTTCTGCTGCTGCGAAAGACATCTTGTTTGAGTTCAATGATGAAATTACAAGAACAAACTTTGTAAATATTGTTGAACCATTCCTCCGCGATGTTCAGTCTAAGAGAGGTATTTTTGATTACGTTGTTATTTGTGATGAAACAAATAACACAGCAGCAGTTATTGATGCCAATGAATTTGTTGCAGACATCTACATTAAACCAGCAAGATCGATCAACTTCATCGGTCTAACTTTTGTTGCCACCAGAACTGGTGTTGCTTTTGAAGAAGTAATCGGTTCCGTTTAATTCACTAGAGGTTAAAAACCATGCCAGCTAGAAATCAAATTAATCCACCCCCACTAAGAAAAATTACCGACTTCAAGAGTAAGCTTACTGGTGGTGGTGCTCGTGCCAATCTCTTTGAAGTTGTTCTTACTTTTCCAGATGCTGCACAACCAAGTACCGATGTTCTTGATAAATCAAGATTTTTAGTAAAAGGTGCAAACTTACCAGCATCTAACGTTGCCCAAATCGAAGTTCCTTTTAGAGGAAGAGTTTTGAAAGTAGCAGGCGACAGAACATTTGATTCTTGGACTGTTACTGTTATTAATGATACGGATTTCTCAATTAGATCCGCATTTGAAAATTGGATGAATACAATTAATAGAGTTTCCGATAATACTGGTCTTACAAACCCAGCAGATTATCAGTCTGATGCATATGTTTATCAATTAGACCGTGATGGATCTACCCTCAGATCCTATCGTTTTTATGATGTGTTCCCAACACAGGTTGCACCTATTGAACTTTCGTATGATTCTCAGGGTATTGAAGAATTTACTGTTGAATTGCAAGTTCAATGGTGGGAAGCAATTAAAGGCACTGGCACAAATGCTGGTGGTGAAGACATCAACTAAATAATAGAATAAAGAGTCAAAAGATTATACTATGGCAAAACTTTTTGGTTTTTCTATTGATGATAATAAAAACCAATCTCCTTCAATAGTATCCCCCGTACCTCAAACCAATGAGGACGGGGTTGATAATTATATTGCTAGTGGATTCTATGGTCAATACATTGATATTGAAGGAGTTTATCGAACAGAACATGATTTAATTAAAAGATACAGAGAAATGGCACTTCACCCAGAATGTGATGGTGCCATTGAAGATGTTGTCAATGAAGCACTAGTTAGCGATCTCTACGATTCTCCCGTAGAGATTGAACTTTCAAATTTAAACGCTAGTGAATCTCTCAAAAAGAAAATAAGAGAAGAGTTTAGATATCTTAAAGAAATCATGGACTTTGATAGAAAGTGCCATGAAATTTTTAGAAATTGGTATGTTGATGGAAGAGTTTATTACTTAAAGGTCATTGATCTTAAAAATCCTCAGGCAGGTATTCAGGATTTAAGATATATTGATCCTATGAAGATGAGATATATTCGTCAAGAGAAAAAGAATAATAAAGATCCGTATGCAAGAGTAAATAATAGAAATACTGAAAATTCTTTACCCCATAGTCCAGAATTTGAAGAATATTTCTTATATACACCAACACCAAACTATCCAACTGGAATGATTTCTGGTGCTGGTGGTGCAGCAAAATCTGTCAAGATTGCAAAAGATTCTGTAGTATACTGCACTTCTGGTCTTGTAGATAGAAATAAGAACACTGTTCTTTCTTATCTCCATAAGGCAATTAAGGCACTCAATCAGTTAAGAATGATTGAAGACTCTCTTGTTATTTACAGATTATCAAGAGCACCTGAAAGAAGAATTTTTTATATTGATGTTGGCAATCTTCCAAAAGTAAAAGCAGAGCAATACCTCAAAGAGGTTATGTCTCGTTACAGAAATAAACTTGTTTATGATGCCGCAACTGGAGAAGTTCGTGACGATCGCAAGTTTATGAGTATGATGGAAGATTTTTGGCTTCCAAGAAGAGAAGGTGGTCGTGGCACAGAGATCACAACTCTTCCAGGTGGTCAGAATCTTGGCGAACTCGCAGATATTGAATATTTTCAGAAAAAACTTTATAGAGCACTTGGTGTTCCTGAATCTAGAATTGCGGGAGGTGGAGATGGATTCAATCTAGGTCGTTCATCAGAAATTTTAAGGGACGAACTCAAATTCGCAAAGTTTGTTGGTCGTTTGAGAAAGAGATTTGCTCAAATGTTCAATGATATGTTGAAAACTCAATTGATTCTCAAAAACATCGTCAGTCCAGAAGATTGGGATGTAATGGCAGATCATATTCAATATGATTTCTTGTATGACAATCAATTTGCAGAACTCAAAGAATCAGAACTTCTCAATGGTCGTTTAGGAACACTTGCAACGATTGAACCTTATATTGGAAAATATTTCTCAACGGAATATGTAAGGAAAAAAATTCTTCGCCAGACTGATTCGGAAATTATTGAGATTGATGAGCAGATTGAAGATGAAATTCAGAAAGGAATTCTTCCAGATCCTTCAATGGTAGATCCAATTACGGGAGCACCATTGCCTCAACCTGGTGAAGGAAATGGTATGGCAGGAATGGGTCAAGATGCAATGGGAATGGGTGAAGTTCCGACTGAACCAAGTCTAGATGCACAAGCAAGTGTAACTGATGCCCAAATGCAAAAAGATGCTAAAAAGGCTGAGATATAAATAAATTTATAATTAATAAATTAATTTTATGGAAGATCTTATCGACTTGATCGCAACTGATGCGTCTGCATCGGATGTTCGTGACAAAATTCACGATATTCTTTATTCAAAAGCAGCAGAGAGAGTTGAACTCGCAAAGCCCTACGTAGCATCGTCTATGTTTGGCGAATCTGAAGTAGAAGAAACAGAGGATCAAGAATAATGGCCAATAGAATTAAAGTTCTTGGAGCAGAAGCAGCACTTCCAACAACAACTGGAGCAGCAACTAGTTTTAGTGCAGCAACAGTTGTTCGTCTAGTTAATACTGCACCGTCCACAGAATATCTAATTACAGTAGTTGAAACACAAGGTGGAACTGTTATTGGATCATTTACATTACCTAGATTACAAACTGAACTCTTAGAAAAATTACCATCACATTGTGTATATGCAGCAAATGCTGCTGTTTTGGGAGCAAAAGTAGGATTTACAAACTAAAAAAATGAAACTCATCACAGAAGAAATTCAAAAGGTAGAATTCATTACCGAAGGCAAAGGATCACAAAAGAAAATGTATATTGAAGGTGTTTTCCTTCAAGGTGATATCTGCAATCGTAATGGAAGAATGTATCCTATGGAAACTCTTTCCCGTGAGGTAAAGAGATATACCGAATCATTCATCGATAAAGGTCGTGCTCTCGGAGAACTCGGTCATCCTGATGGTCCTACCGTCAATCTTGATCGCGTTTCTCATAAAATTGTTTCTCTTACTTCCGAGGGAACTAATTTTAGAGGTAAAGCACAACTTCTTGAAACTCCAATGGGTAAGATTGCAAAATCTCTCATTGGTGAAGGTGTATGTCTTGGCGTTTCTTCTCGTGGTGTTGGTTCATTAAAGATGACCAACGAAGGTCATAAAATTGTTGGCGAAGATTTTATGCTTGCAACTGCCGCTGATATTGTTGCTGATCCTTCTGCTCCTGATGCATTTGTTCAGGGAATTATGGAAGGTAAGGAGTGGGTTTGGGAAGGTGGTATTCTTCGCCAAAAACTTGCCGAACAGACTCAGAAGAGAATTAACACTCTCGTAGATCAAAAAAGACTTGAAGAGCATAAGTTGAATTTATTCAACGAATTTCTTTCAAATCTTTAATTTATAAATAAATATAGATTATCTAAGAATCTAAACAAAAATGTCCGTTGGTAGAAATTTACAAGAAATGGAAAACGTAGTAACCAAAGGGGCTGCACCTGCCGATCCAATGCCACAAACTGGCATCGAGTACGAAGATTTGGGTGGTCCTACTCCCGAAAATTATCGTCCAGATGACGATTCCTCCAAACTCAAAGACCCATCTGCAACTCTTGCTCAGGTAAGAGACATTGTTAATGCAAAAGCAATGAAAGCAGAAGAGACTGAGATTGAAGATGAAGTAATTGAAGAGGAAACCGAAGAGGAAGAGACCGACCTCGAAGGTGAGGAAGGTGGTGAAGATTCAGAAGAAGATACTGCCGAAGAAGAAGAAGAAGTAGAAGAAGAGTTCAACATCGACGAAGATGTTAACGCTCTTCTCGAAGGTGAGGAGCTTTCCGAGGAATTCCAAGAGAAAGCACGTACCATCTTCGAAGCAGCGATTAAATCGAAAGTTGCCGAAATCAAAGAGTCTCTCCAAGAGTCATACGCAGTTGCTCTTGTAGAAGAACTCAATGGTATTAAGTCGGAACTCACCGAAAGAGTCGATGCATATCTTGAGTATGTTGCTGATGAGTGGTTCCAAGAGAATGCACTCGCAGTTGAGCACGGTCTTAAGACCGAAATGACCGAATCATTCCTTCAAGGAATGAAGGGTCTTTTTGAAGATCATTATGTAACAATCCCTGAAGATAGATATGATGTAATCGAGAGCATGGTAGATAAACTTGATGAAATGGAAGAAAAACTCAACGAGCAAATTCAAAGA
>Ga0315902_10000463_pt1 | contig 68101 bp, 60 predicted proteins | sample LakEriMetagenome_9_FD_203523 | JGI IMG/M metagenome (GOLD analysis project Ga0315902, IMG submission 203523) | Freshwater fungal communities from buoy surface, Lake Erie, Ohio, United States - Buoy 12 MA117 | ecosystem: Environmental > Aquatic > Freshwater > Lake > Lake biofilm | place: USA... | reverse complement strand
GTTTTTCTTGGTAATGAAGTCAATAAATCTTTGGACAAGAGGATCTGTTTTGTCTCCAAGCATTGATATCTTTTGCACTGCTGCTTGGCCTGCTTGAGTAAACCAAAAGAAAGATCCGGTGTAATAAGAACCTAAACTGTACTCTTCTACTTTGTCTGGGAGTCCTTTGTGAGATGTTTCTGCGAAATCTTTGAGTTGCTTTAAGGTCATGCTGTCTGCCAGGTCCTGCACTTCTTGACTTGCTTCTGATCTTGGCATGTCGCCTTTTTTCAAGGCGTATGCCATACCCATTAGTCTTTGTTGTGCTTTTGAAACTGACGGCATCTTATTCTTTTATTTGTTTTTTCCTACTGGAATTGGAGTACCTACTGGGTAAGGTGCGCCTTTCTTGGCGGCTGTGACAGATGTTTCACCGTCTTTAACAGGGATTGCGATTCTCAAAGGAAGAGCGTCTTCGTTCAACGGACCGTAAACTTTCGCAAGTACGATTCCCGTCTCGGTAGTATCGAATATAACGCCGGGCATCGCAAACATATTGCTTTCGCTGGTGGCAGGATCGCTCATGTCGATTGTGAAAGCACGATTCACTGGAGCCATCATTTCCCATTTTTTGGTCTCAGGATTGAACTGAGGAATTGTCGTGGTTGAATCGTAGTACCAAAATAAAGACCATATAGTATTTTGCGATCCGTCTGGAGTTTGGAAATTGTTTTCTACATTGAACTCGCCCCAAGTCCCGCCTGAACCATACATTGCCAAGTTAGAGATTGAAGGACCGTCAAGCACTGGGCATATCGCACATCCTTCATCGAATTCTTTTCCTTGGATCGTTATCTTCTTGCCAGTCGGTACTGCTGAAGATGCGCCGCAGAAAGCGAATTTGCCTTGGTGAATTCTCAGAACGCTTCTTTCGGGCGCGTTGGTTGATTCGTTGCCGCAACCGATCAATAAACCGACTGCGAGGATGGATAGTATTAGTTTTTTCATATTTGCTTTTTAAGAAACTTGTTTAAGTATTGCCGCATGTACTCTTTCGCCAAGAGCAGACAGACGATAAGTCTTGACTCCGTTCTTTTCGGTTATGTGAAAGTACTGCGTATTTTTGTTCACCCACTTTCTGCTGGTGGATCCGCCGTTTTCTTCGTTCATGCCCGAGATAAATTCCATCAGCTCTTCGTGAGAAACTCTACCGCCTTCCTTGACGAAAGACAATATCTTTTCACGAATAGGAGCTTTTGAAGACACCTCATGCTTAGGATACCTATCTGTGTACTTTCTCTTGACAGTCACCTTTCCTTCATTGATGAACTCATCGAACGAAAGGGTATATTTTTCATAGACTCTCATGATTGCACTTACTAATTTTTGTCTTGGTATATATTTTCTCAGTTATAGTAGTATTTGTCAAAAGCTGCCTTCATCTGCTTCCAGTAAGGATGCATGCAGTCGGGTGTTATCTTTTGGAAATCTTTATAGCTGTCTTTTTCTAAACTGTCTTGAAGTTGAGACCTGCGGTTCACGCGTAACTTTTGTACGTCGACTGATCTAGTGATGCCTGGAGAATAAATTGTAGAAAGACCGCTTTGCTCGTTCTTAAGATCCTCGTAGCCTTGCTCTGTGTAGATGGTGACGGGCTCGTATTCTGGTCTCAAGCTGTCGAGCAACTTTCTAAAAAACGGGCGATCCACGATCTTGTAACCTATGAAAAGATCGGCGTGGTCATTTAGAATCGAATTGAGAATTCTTTCTGTGTTATTTTCGTCGGCGCCATACGTAAGATCGTGTAGAGACCTACTGTGTACCAATATCGTTTTGTTGCCATTGAGCTTCTTTAAGCGATCAGCTTCGTCAATCGCATCGTTGGTCACGGCGTTGATGTTGGTGATGATTATGTTTGCGGGTGTCTTGCCCGATTCTTCGGTTCTGTCTGGACTAAAGAATCTCGTAAGCAGAGTCACAGCCTTAACATAGTCGGGTTGCATGATCTCTACTTTTGATGATGCGGTAGGTATCTTGGAGGCTACCAATTCTTCAGGCTTGTCTTCGCGAACGATCGACGAAAACTCTAAGAAGCCGAAGTCATTGCCAGAGATCTTGTCGATTTCTTCGATCTTTTGGTTAAAAGACTGTGCCACGCTCTCACTGATGAGCCCGCTTTTGTATCTAGGCTTTCGTAGGTTTGCCAGGAATATCGTAAAAAGATATTCAAAAGCAGGATTGGATTCTAAGATAGCGAGTGTCTTTGGGTTGCGGATCCACTTTTTCGATAGTTTGCCCGACTTGTTTAGGAACTCTGGTTTCTTAAGACCTGATTCCAAGAACTCTACGCCTTTCTTAGCAACGTAATCGTTGAAAACTTCAGAGACTACTTCAATGTATCCTTCGTCAGGGTTTGCTGATGCTACTTTGATACCGTTGATAGTAAATGATTCTAAGTGCTCACAGATGTTGAGCAGTAGAATGTCGAACATGTGGCTGCGAGACTCGTTGGAAGGTTCGGAATCTTTTCCGAGTTTGATTAGATCGTCCTCGAATTCGAAAACCAAAGCTTCTATGTTTCCGCTTCCGAAATTTAAGAATCCTGGTGTAAAAACCTCAGATTCTTTCAGCATCTCCAAAGAAGGTTCTTTGCATGATTCTATCAGTGCATCGACAGTCTCTTCTTTGAGCTTGCCTTCGAATACCGGCTTTGCGTAATCAACTCTGAATATCTGTGACCATCTCTCAAAGACAGAGTTGTCTTTGACCTCGTTGATTATCTCAAACTTATTGTTGCGAACTGTTATATCGGTGAGGATAAGACCGTTCCTGGGTCTCTTTTCGTACTCGGTCATCAGAGGAGTCTTGGTAGGAAACCAAGAGAATCCAAACCTCTGACGAATGGGTATAGATTTTTTGATATCGTACGGCAAGTTCTCGATGTACTCAATAGCAGCTTCGTAGAGGTCGCTGATCGAACGATCGACGCGGCTCAGAGGAGTCTTGCCGTTCTTACCGTAGTATTGGATCTTGTACGTCTTGGGATGTTTCTCGAAAGAGAATCTGAAAGCGTCAAATTTCTCAGTGACGCGAACTTCTTGCGAAAGTAATTCTCGCAACTTGTCCTCTCCAACTTTAGATAGGACTTTATTTATACTTTTAATTCCTGCCATTTCTTTTTCGGCTTTTGTGGTTTTCTTTACCTTGTTTTGTATATATTCATGCCCGAAGAATCTTAATATCCGAAAGATGCCTTGGATCCTTGGTAAAAGAAATCGACTCCGTTGTAAGGTGTCCCAGGGACAGTGTAGGCGGATAGATCATCTTTCCACATATAAACAGAATTCAAAGAAAGACCGTAACCCTGGACAAGACTGTCACCTATGACCATCGTTCCGCCTCCTACAAAATTATCAGTGCCGAAATTCGATGCGCTGGCACGATTCTGTCCATCTTCGTAAACCGTTATATTGTTGGAATTTCTTACGATCGTTATGTTGTGCCAACTTGTGTCTACTTGGTATTCAATGGTACCTCCTCCGGTACCACTGTTGTAACCTATGTATATGACGGGATTCAGCGGAGGAGGACCTGGGTCATAAACATAAGAAACAGTAATGTTGATACCCGCTTCAATATATTGAAAGATTGTGTATGATTCGCCGGGTGACACTGTATTTGCCGCCCAGATGCTAATCGTCATCTTGTTGGTGGAAAAGACAGGACCCAGGTTCACTGTTGTAAACTCCGAAGATGCAAAAGCAGACGCATTCCAGTCAATGTGCCATGGTAGATACTCATAAGTAAGCCCGGTTCCAAATCCTTTGTATCTAGCGTTTCCTCCGCCCAACCCGCCAAGAGTCTGTTGTAATGTGTTGGCGTATTGCGATATGTCTCTGCAAACATTGGCAACAAAATTTACATTTCCGGTAGCTGGCGGTACCGACATCGCCTGGTCGACATCAAAAGCAAATATCACATCCTCGATCTTAGGCAAAGACTTAAATTCGTTGGTCACCAGAGTGGCCCCGGTGTTGCCCAGGTACCACGCCACAGCTCTGCCGTAGTTGCTCATCTGTCCGGCGGTCTGTCCGGAGATTGCTCTTGTAAATTGCATGAAAGGCGAGTTTGATCCGGTGGTGGCTGTTGGCGAAATGCTGATGATCGAAGGTCCTTGCGCTGCTTTGTACTGATAGACGACAGGACCGACCAAAGTATTTGGGTATGCACCCGATGAAGTTGGGTCGACTACTGACCAATAGTTTGTGTTTGTAGTCTGTCCGTACTCTCTCCAACCTGCTCCTACATCAAATGTATTTAGACGCAAAGAGTTGGTCCCTGTGCCGTAACCGCCCGTTCCGGGTAAGACTGACTGTATGTGTCCTGCGTATTTCGACATGTATGTCCTACAAGTTTTCTGGCATCGGAAGTTTTGCGTCTTCCAGCTTTTGCTCGAAGTCTTGGTAGATGTCAGACCTTGCGCCAGGATACTTGAAGTCGGTCGAATCGATCAAGCTTTTCAACTTTTCGTATGTGTCTATGTCTTTAGGTGTGTGCTTGCCTTTGAAAAGCAATTCTACTACTGCTTCGGGTGTGTTCGTCACGAACTTGTCGTAATCTTTGAGAAGAGCAGCCGTCTTAAGAAGTCCTTTCTTACCTTCGAAAGATTTTCTTACTTGGACGATTCCTTGATTTAGACGAACCACATACGCTTGAAACTCTGCGGTCTCTCCAGCGTCGGTCTTCTTAGTGACTTCAAAGAATGACTTGCCGATTGCTGCCATCAGCAACAAGTTGCGGTAAGCTCCTTTGTACCTTGATTCGGCCGTCCTAAAGTCTGGCGAATGGTATATGAATCGACTCCAGTTTAGGTCGGTAGAAATCATAAAGTCTACCTGTGCGTAACCGCGAGAAGCGTAGCCTCCGACGGGTGCTGCGATGCTGACTTGGTTGAAACCTGGCATCATTTTGGTTTGGTAGCCCAATGATTTGAGTTTGTCGTTCAACGCAAAGAGTGTGTTTTGGACAGGTACTCCCAAAAAACCTGCGATCTTGTCGGCAGAAACAGCAATGTCGATGTCTCCGCTTGTTTGGTCGGGCAATTTCTTGCCGGCTGAACCTATCACAGCAGCATCGTCTTCAAGAGCAGTCAGGCCGATCTGTGGGAAGATTTCTTTCTCTACCCATTTGGCAGTGTCGATTACTTCGTCTTGTTTGATAGGACGAACATTGTCGACTGCGTTTCCGCTTTCGTTGACGAACTGCTCAAATAGTTTAACGTATTTCATTACTTGATGTATTTTTTGAGTTCATCAAAGTACTTGTGAAGTTCTTTAGGCATCAGATCGTTAAAAGCTGCGCGATCATCATCTTTAAGAGCCTGGCGAACTTTGGTACCGCTGGGACCGTCTCCTTCTCGAGTGTCTACGAGTTTGACAGAAAACGAAGGATCTACCGGAGTGTCGGTCTTAGGACCGGTGATGTATTCAACTTGGCGCTGATAGTCTTTCATGCGATCCGCACCGGCACCAAGACCGTAAGGCTCATATCCTTCCTCTCTGAGGAATCGGACCATCAAAGGAATCACTGTCTTTCTGCCTTGAGGATAGATCTGAAAATCCTTGATGAAAGAATTGTAACGAACGACGTCTTTAGCCATCTTGGCGAGCAAAGAATCAGGAAACGGAGAATCTTCGTTGGCTGATACGATCTGCAAGGCAACGACGGGTTTTCCAAAAACATCGGCTGTTCTCTTAAGAGCGGCAAGATGACCTTTGTGAAAAGGCTGGAATCTACCAGGAAAGAATACTACATCGTTTCCGGCCGCTTCGAATATGAAGCTTTCAAAAGTCTTGACGTGCTTCATGTTATTTAATGTTGTCTTTGAACCAACGGTCGATCCAACCTTTTAATTCTTTTTGCGCGGGTTTGATGTCGCTGGGCTCGGTCATAGGACCGTTTTTCCATTCTTTCCAAAGAAAAGCAACTTTACCCAATGCATTTGCAAGTTCAGGTAAATTCATTACTTCAACGTATTCCTCGTTTACCGTGCTTTCATTAGCTTCTGATTCGTTGGACTGTTCTTCGCCGCCTTCGCCTTTGGGCACAAGTTCATAAACTTTTTCGTCACCGGGCAATGATACGATGCCAACTTTCTTCTCTCCCATAGCTTCTTGCTTGCTGCCAATTGCAGTCAAAGTAGAAAGAATGGCCATGTAGTCCTTGCCATTGATGTTCATTTCTTTGTACTGACCGCCAGACGTGTCGACCTTGTCTTCCTTTGGAAGTTCTACAGGTTCTTTCTTTTTGGCTTCTTCTTTGCCTTTTTCATCTTTTTCGTTGATGCTCTTGAAAGCGTTAAAAGATAAGAATGTGTTTTCCATTATTTTGATTTGTTTTTGTGATCGCATTTAGCGCTTTCTTTGTGTTCGCACTTTACGCAACTGTAAGAATCGCACTTTTGCATGGCTTTCTTTTTAGTTGCACACGAAGCAAGAATCGCAACGCATAAGACTAAAAGTATTCTTTTCATATCATTTTAATTTTTATGACCAGGTCCGTTGATCCTTTGATCACTCGATGTATAACGCCGGCTGGTATATTTATCTTTTCTCTAATTGGGAATGGAAGTCCATTGTCGAATTGGAACATCCAATCGTTTTGATTCAAGGGTTCTATGATTCTTTCTTGTTCGTCCCAGTGCCACTTCAACTCTGATTCATCAACCGTGGGTAAGAAACGCCTGATTATGATATCATTTAGACGGCTTTCGTCGAACGGTCTTGTGTTAGAGTTTGTAGTCACTGTAAGATTTCTTAATAGGTTTAATGTTTGGAAAGTAGTAGACTTCCTTTACGTTTCCCGATGTGATCGTCTTGGTGAATCCGTCAGGTATGGTGGCACCCGTAGGAAGTTTCTTTGAAGATTTGCTAAAGTGTACCTCGATTACTACTTTGGTGGGAGCAACTTTGGCGAGGTTTCTTTCTCTGACTTCTAAGAATCTCCAGACTCCGCGGTTTAAGTTCTCTTGTTGTAGAGCACAGTTGAGATACGAAAAAGTTCTCTTAAGTTTGTCTTTGTCACAAGCAAAGTCGGCAGCTGGTGCCATGTGTCCTTTGTCGTATTCGTTATTTGCGTAGTCGGCATTGTCAGAAGTCTTAATGCTGTCACATGTATAGAAGTCAAGACCGTCACGGGAAAACTTAGTCTCTGTGCACTGTACGTTGTATTCGACTCTCTTAGGCTGTTCCAAGATTTCTGAGTAGACGACTGTGTACATGTCAGTCTTGACGGTAACATTGTCTCTGAGGCTGCTTGGAAGCACGAAGCTGGCGAGAATGACCAGCGAAAGTATTGGAAGTAAGAATCTTTTCATAAGGTGGGTTTGTTTTATTTATCTCAAAAAGAAAAGCCGGTCCTTGCGAACCGGCCTCTTATTTCATAGCCAAGAGTTATTTGTTCTTAGCGACAACAGACCATAGTCCGCCTGCGAGTGTAAGTACAGCTCCAGAAAGTTCTGCGTATGCTGCGTCGTCGACGATTCCTTTCATGACGAGAATACCGCCAACGAAAGTTAGTGTGTGTCTAACGATTCCTAAGAATTGCTCTTTTGTAAGTTTCATAATGATTGTGTTTTTTTACCAGGGCTGATCCGAGCTCAAACCCAGTTGTTTGCCGAACAGAGAAGGCGCGTAGCAGGCCCAGAAACCAGGTTTCGATGGATCCATTCTTCCTTTGGTGTCACATTGCTGTCTTGCCCAAAAACTAGCAGCAGCTGCTGGATCGTCGTTCTTGATGCTTAGGCCACTTGTGTCTCCCCATTCGATTTTGAAGGCGATGATGTTGCCATCGTCGTCTTTCTTGCCGCTGTTGTGGTATACTTGGAACTTTTTGTCTCCACCTCTAGTTGGAGTATCTAACTCTACATCGAGCATCTTGCCATCGTCTGACTTGAATTTAGCTTTAGTGCCAACTTCCAGATTCTTAGCCATCCAAGCGGCTTTGTCTTTTAGGATGATGTTGCCTTCATCCCAGTATTTCTTGGTCTCTTCGAACAATTGTTTGTAAGCATCGCTTCCTATACGAAAAACCGAGTTGGTGATATCCAATCCGTTCTCCATGTGGTAGCGAAACCCTTCAGAGACTTGATAGTCTTCAAATGTCTTTATGTACTTCATATTACTTTAGTGTCTTTTACGTGTCTTTTGATGAAGTCAACTATGTCTTGTTGGTTAATTTCATCAGACGGCTTGTCGATTATCTTGCTTGCTTCTAATGTAAAGTCTTCATCAAAAGGGAGCGGATCCAACTCAAGTTCAAACAGTTCAATCTTTTGGATGTAATTTGTGATTCCCGTAATGTAACCTTGTACCTCTTCTTCCATCTGGTCCTCAATTTCTCCGCCTTTAGTGGCTGCCTTTCCGCTAAAATGAGAGGCATTCCATTGATACGGTTGAACTTTATAGCGGTTAGATAGCTTATTGCCATCAATCGTAATTCTACATTCGGCAGGTATGATCCGGGTTCTCTTTTGAAAGTTTTTGTCTCGAGTTAATGATACTCTTGCGTACTTGCCTAAAGACTTGTCTCCTAATACGTCATCATCAAGAATTTTGAGAAGCGCCAATATCGTAGTGTAGTGATAAACAGTGCCTACTTGCTTGGCTTCATACAAAAAGTTCTCGTATGTCTTGACGTATTTCATTCTTTACACAAGTTTGCTTTTCTTGTCCCATACTTTAACGACGTAAGTTCCGTCTTCTTGTTTGTCAAGATATCTTGGATCTTTCATTGTAGGAACCATCAACAACCCGTGTGTTTTGCCACTTCTGCCCGACTTAGCATCGGCTGCTGCTATGATAGCATAACCTCCGCCTGAAAAGTACGAAGACATATTGCCTCGGTTGCCGTATTCAGCTGGATCAAAACCTTTGTTCTTCATCAAGAAAGAATGTATTTCTTTCCATGTAGCTTTTCCTTTTTTCTCGACAAAATCGAGAGCGGCACTTTTCTGCGTACCTATGTCTTCCGCTTCATTTATGAAAGACTCGTATGTGTGTATGTAGTACATGACTAATTATTTCTTTTTGGTTTGTGCAGCAGGTTCTCCACCTTTGGTGCCTTCTTTACCTGTCTTAGCGGCAATTCCGATGTCTTCGGCAAACTTGTTGGCTTTAGGTATGATGCTGTCGATCTTGTCGTCAATTACACGGACCTTCATAGGAATCTGTTTGTCTGGATTCTTGAGGTTATGTGAAACAATCGCGGCCCAACGGTGGTGACCGTCAACTACGTATCCGTCGTTTGAAACATAGACAGGACCTGTGATGTTGTTCCAGTCTTTCATTTCATCAGGGCTGCACTTGTCTTTTTCACAGTTCTTAGCGAGCACCTTTGTCATGCCTACCACTTTAGGACCTACGAGTTCTGCTTGTGTTGCCTTGAGGCTGGAAGCGTCGATCTCTGTAGGCTTGGATATCTTAATGCCTTCTTTGTCGAGCATCTTGTCGAATAAGTGTGATGTTTCTACTTCACCGTTGCTGTCTCGAGGCATCTTGTCAGCAGCCGAACCTTTTTCAGGCTTGCCGCGAAACTGGGGCATTTTTTCACGAGGAATGTTTTTGTTGGCATCACAATACATGTTAGTACCAGGAATTGTTACCGAGCACAGATTGGTATTTTGTACTGGGCGACCCTCTTCTTTGGCGGTCATTATCTCGTCTGCAATTTTGTCGATCGCAGTGATTGCATCTTTCTTTTCCTCTGCTGGAATTTCACTAAGCAACTTTTTGGTAACGTCTGCATTGGGCATGAGCTTCTTAAGGTCTTCATCGCCTTTGACGTATTCTATTTCAGATTCGGGCTTGTCTTCGATTTTGGTCTGCTTCTTTCTTAAAGCATCTACAATTTCTTCGGCCTGTTTTCTAGTAGGTGATCCTTTAGGATATTTCAGAGCAGAAGTCAGTTTGATCTTTCTGCCCGACTTTTCGCTTTTGAGCTTGATTGCATCAATTCCTGCTGCTTCGTTAAGACTTTCGTCCAATGCCCAGTCATCAATGTTTGATAGCTCTCGCATTTCCAAAAAGGATTCCAGTGTAAGCAAGTGTTTCATTAGTATGCAAGCTTTGTTTCGATTTCTTGTCTCTTTTTGATTAAAGTTTCAATTTTTGAATCCACATCATTTAAAAGTTTGCCGTAGCGGTTAGCATCAGCGTCATTCCAATCATCTCCTTTTTCGCCAGCTTCCGATTCCATATTATTGTAGATGTCTCTTCTTTCTGCGTAAGCATCTTTCAGATCTATAGAAATTGTCCAAAGATCAACTTCAAGTTTTTCTCTTTGTTTTCCATAGACGCGCTTTTTCATGCGTTCTTTTTGAGCAGCGGCTTTCTTTGTCCTGTCTTCTTTAGACGCTCTTAAAGCAACAAGCACTGGATCATTGAGGTCAATAGCTTCATTTACGCTTTCTTTGATTGCTTGGCTATAAATTTCTTCAAGCCACTCATCGGCGCCTTCGAGCTTTGCAATCTGCGGAAAGTCTCTCTTTGCTTTTTTCTTAAAGTCTGCGAGATCTTTTGCGTCTTGCGCGATGAGATCCAGCGAACTCATGAATCCTTCATAGAGAAACCCGTCGAATGTTCTTATGTGTTTCATTTATCGTCTTTTTTCTTTTTTCTTTTTACGTGGTTTATTAAAACTTTGGGCGATTTGGTATCTTCTGTTTTTAGAACTATCTCCATGTCTCCTTCACTTCCTCCAACATCTACGACCATTTTTGTTCCATCGTATTTTATCTTAAACGGGGGACCTGGGTTACAATAATGGCCAGGTGGGTGTAAGTTTTTCTCGCCTGTTTTTTTATTGATGATCTGCGCGTAAAGATCTTCATCACAACCGTGAACATCCCTCCACATTTGTGTCAATTGTTTTTGTCCTTCTTTGGTTTTTGCCAACTCTTGCATGGCCTTCTCAAATTCTTGAAGGTATTCCTTTTTTAATGCGGTTTTTCTATCTCGCTTTTCTTTGTCGGACATGGTATCGTCCCACTTATATTTCGCCCAGAGTTCTTGGTATTTTTTATCTACCTTTTCGCCAAGATCTTTGCCTAAAAACTTTTCTCCTGCTTTAACCGCGCCCGAGTTCTCCATAGTAATTTTACTTGGGTCACTGTATGTTTTGGCGGTGACTTTCATCATTTGATCTTTGCCATCTTTGTCCTTGTAATGGACTACATAATCTACTTTACTTTTCGGCTTAAGACCAAGAGCAGCTTTTCGCGCCATAGATGCTTCATCATTTCCTCCTAATTGTTCGGCACCTGTTATCTTTGATCCAGGCGGTAAAGAATTCTTAATCATCTCAGCAACTTCTCGGTTGATCTCATCATACCTTTTTTCGTCACCTCCGCCAAGATCTGTGAATTTCTTTTGTAGTTCCTCATATGCCTTTTTGTTTTCAGGACTATCATACAGATATGCAACTACACCAGCCTCATTGTGTTTTCCACTTGTGTCTGCCAGAGTTCTATCTGCACTGCTTTGCCGAATTTCTATAGGAAGATTATGTTTGGCAATTACTGCATTCATTCTTTTTGTCAAAGAGTTTCCTTGTTCTCCTGCAAAGAACTTTCTTGGCAAAAGAGTGTTAGGCGACATATAAATTTTAGTTCCGCCTGAGTGACCTTGTATTAGATTATTGTCGATCAAAACTTGTATTGCTTCTACCTCTTCTTCTTCAGACTTAGCATTAAGTAACTTATTAAACTGCTCTTTAACAATTCTCCCTCTTTCTTTTGTGTCATCATCAGCATCTTTTAAGAGACCATCGATTTTGTTAGATTGATTTCTGGCGTTATCTATCGAAGATTTACTAAGATTGTGCGATGATCCTTTTTTCTCTGCCTTTTTTTCTACTTCTTTCTCAGCTTTATCAATCTCTTTAGGTTTTGGCACTTCGTGTTTACTAGGATTGAAACTTTTTTGATTGATGTCGTAGACAGCACCCGACTTTTTATTTCTTACAAGGATCTTTTCCTCTTCTAAGAGAGACTGCACAAATTCTTCGTATAGTTTAAGATCACTCATTAATGATGTTTAGCCAAAGTAAGTCTGCTCAAAGTAAAGCACCTCGAATTTGTTGTTGGGGTTCACCAACTCAAGAGAGTTTAGATAGTCAGAGTATTCTTCTACCTCACCGTTCTGAATGTCGACGTATTTTTGAATGAAATTGAATGTAGCCGGATCTTTGTCGAGCAACATCTTTTGGTCTTCAGAATACTTAAGAAGCAAGTTGTACTCTAGATCGTATGCCTTGTTGATGATCTCGACCAATCCGCCAAAGTTTAGCGCGGTAGGTACTTGAGGAATCGCGGGAATGAGGTTCCACTGAGTCAAGTAATCTTGGATTCCTTGAGCGTGACCAAGTTCTCCGTCTGCTTCTGCGTTAAAGAATGCAGCGGCTTTCTTGTAGTTGGCGTTCTTGCACCAGTTGGCAGCATTTCTGTAAAAGAAGTACGCGGTGTACTCGTCACCGAGTCTGGCGTTCAACATAGTCTCTACTTCAGGAGCGACTGTCTTTGGTTTGACCGGTGATGTGCCAAAGTCAATCGCTTCGTTGAGCTTGCCTGACTTTGTTTTTCTAAATGAATTGAATTCTTGCATTATGATGTGTTGTTTTTAGAACGTACTGTCCATGATGATATCTTTAACGGTATCAACAAGCTCTTTGCGAGAAATGCGATTTTTAACGTCGATTGCACCTGTGTTGATCAAATTGTTGTTGATCATATAGTCAACGATGACTGTCGCAAGTACTGTTGCACCCGACGGTTTGCTTTTTCCTGCGACCTGGACCATCGCTTCGTTGGCTTTGGTTTCTTCTCTAAAGTTTTCGAATGTAGGGAATTGGTTGTTTTCCATTTTATCTCATGTTTTTTACTTCTGCAAATGTTGCATATCTGTCATTCTCGTTTTTAAGAATCTTAGGTGTGTAGTTCGAGTGCGGAAACATTTTTTTGTAAGCTTTTATGTACAAGTCTTCCGCTTCTTTGCCGATCTTATTGATCATCTTGCCAAGTTCATCAGCCTCGGCTGATCCACGAGTATAGACACGATTATCGTCGGACATCATGTAGTACCAATCGTGTCTGTCGAGCTTGGTCTTAAATTCTTTCATTTCGGAATCGTTGCCTTCGTTCAAAAAGTTTTCGTATGATGGTATGTGTTTCATTGACTTATTTCAATTTTAGTATTTCGACTCCGAATTTTTTTACGACATTTTCCAACTCTTCCATTTCTTCTTGATCTCCGGTCAGTAGAAATTCCATGACATCTTTAAACGATTTGAAGTAATACTCTTGGCGAATCTTGTCTTTGATTTTATCCCAGTTGTAATAAATTGCTGTAAGCAACTCTTTTACACCAGCAGATGTAAGTCTAAGTTCATTCAGCGAAGTCTCAAATTCGTTGACAGACATGTGTTCCGACTCGTTTAAGAAGTTCTCAAATGTGTGTATGTGTTTCATCTCTTTTTACTTTTTGTAAGCAAGTATTGAACGGATCTGGTGTAAAGGTGCAAAGATTCCTGTAAACTTGTAGAGCTTGCCTTTGTATAGGAATGTGATTCCTTCGGTCGGGACGATTGCGTCTAAACCGCCAGCTGCTGCGACTCTCTCCAGTTCGTATTCCATTTTCTTGACGTCTGCTTCTCCGCCGTCTTTGCGAATCTTGCTGATCACTCCGTCGATTTCTTTTCTCATTGATTCAGCAGCCTGCGTAGGATTTGCTGACAAGAAAGAAGATACGTTCTTCATGACTTCCGTTCCCAGCTCTAAGAAGATTGCTTCAAGAGGTTGGTACACTCGTTTTCTGAGTTCTTTCTCTTGAGATTTCTCCAGGTTGATGAACCAGTCTGCCGCCGCTGGCTCGAGCGATTTTTTGATCTGCGGCGCCGTGAATGACTTGTCGATACCAGCTACACGCTTGCCAAGCGCATCAAGATACTCTGACGGTATATTTATTTTGCTCTTGGCCGCAAGCTCCTGGAGGATCCTTTTTGCATTTCCCAAAGCGTATTCTTCGATTGAAGATGCAAAGTTGGTGCCGCTTTCTTTCATGATATTGCTCAGCAAAGACTCATAGTAAGACTGACGAGCTTTTGTATTGGGAAGCGGTTGGAGAGCAATGTCTTGCGGTCCGCGGACAAAGAAAGTTTCTTGAGCCGCTGCGTTTGCTTCTGCGATCAACTTACCTAAGTCACGACCTGCTTGCTTGTCTTCACCTATGACATTTCCATTTTCGTCATATTCTACAACTCCGTGAAACACCAACATGTTCTGTCCGTAGGGAACAGTGTTTTGTGTAACCGGTGTTATGATTTCTATGCTGGCAAACTTTTTGCCGTTGCCAAAATACTTTTCCTTGTCAGCGGCAGATAGAGAGCCAATAGATGCGCCTAGATCCTTCATCGCTGCGTTGAAAGCTATTTCTATATCGCCTCTTCCAGCGAACATGCTCGCGATTCCAGCCGCTGATAGTGAATCTTTGCCAAAATTCTTGAGCTGACCTTTATTCCTTGCGGCTCTGACTTCTCCGTCTTTCCATGTAATTGACAGCTGTTGCCCGTCGGTCTTTTCTTGGACAAAGTTCTCAGGACCGAAAGCACCGCTGACTGCAGAAGTTATCATATCTTTGACGTCTTGCATAGTCAGACCGATGTCTTCAAAAGGATGCGCCAAGTGTCCGTACGCGCCACCTTCATTTAGTGCATCATACAAGCCTGCTTCTTCGTCGAGCTTCATTAGTTCGACTAAAGATGTTCTTTGCGATTCCTTAATTAGGAAGTCTTGATATTTCAGTAGATTCATGAATACTAAAGTTTTTATGCAAGACCACTGGTCAACATTCCAACAGCAGCGCCTAAGTCACCGTCAGATTTCTTAAGAATTCCGTCGATGGTCTTTTTTGCTTTGGCTTCGTCGTAATCGTCTTTGTGAGCCTTCTTCAAAACTTTCTCAGCGTATTCTTTGAACTCAGCTTCGGTTTTTACTTCTGCTTCATTGACTTCTTCGTTTTCTTTGACGAGGAACTCTGGATCCATCACAATCTCGAGGCTAAAGTTTTTGGTTTTATCTACCACTACGTTTCCATCAGATTGAATCTTGACTACTACGCCCGCGTCGAATTTCTTTTTATCAGCTTTGGACAAAAGAGCAACTTTATCGCCTACTTTGAATTCACCAGCTTCGTTGACTTCTTCGCCTTCTTTGATGTACTTGGTGTATTCTTTGCTGTAACCAGCATCATCAAGAGCGTTCTTTACGTCGTCAAGTGTGTAGTTCTTAGGCAGGTCATCATTTAACCATTTGAATCTTGAGTTGCCTTTGATGATCTTCTTGACGAGTTCTTCGGCTGTGATCTCTTTTTCGTTGACTTCTTCGCCTTCTTTTACTCCCTGTTCTTCAATGTCCTTCTTACCAGCCTCGGTAGCACCTTTGCCTTTTTCCCAGTCGCTCTTAAGATCGTTGAAGAATTCTTTTTTCTTTTCTTCGTCTAAGTCGGCTGGCGAATTTACACCAAACTTAGCAAGTTTTGCTCCGAAGTATTCTCTCCAATCTTTTTGAAGTTCAGACATCGCTTTTTCTTCAGCCTCGCGAATTAGTGGAGCTTGTGTTGACAGTTTTTTCATTTCTTATGATTTTTTATTTTATGCTGTTGTTCCGTAATGGTTAGGTTTTTCATCACCGTAGAATTTCTCAGTCTCTTTTGTAAGAACTTTCATAGTTTCTTCGCTGGTTTCTTCTGCTGCTTTTGCCAACCTATCGACTATGTCTGAACTGATCCTGAGTTTTTTGTCGAGCGCGTATACGTATGTGGATATGCACTTGTTCATTTCGTCTCTAACTTTTTTGTCTTCAGATTTCTTAAAGTAAACATCGATCAGACGACGACGAAGACCTTCGATAGTTTCATCGGAGTGGTTGATTGATGCTTGCGGATTGCTGTTCGTAGTCATCACTCTTCCCGAAACTTCGGTTGCTTTTTTTCCTTCTGCAATAAAGTCGTTATATGACAACATAATATAGGTCTTTGTTTACCTATATATCTTAAACTGTAAGGAATGAAATTGTTAGAATTTGACCCGGTATTCCTTGTAAGGAAAACCTTGCTGCTTGTAGATCTTGACTCTTTCTTCTCCGTGTTTTAACAGATAGTTCTTACTGCCTCTTCCTAAAGAATAGTCATCGACAAAGTCGATTATGTTTACCCGGTCTTTACCTTGTTTGAGACGCATACCGCGACCGATCGACTGCCTTATGATCTTTTCTGACTTGTAAGATTCAACAAAGAATACGTTGTGTATGTTGTTGATGGAGATACCCGTCGAAAAAGTTCCAAAAGATGCGATAAGAATCTTATCGTCTCCTTCTTCCATCCTGTTGATATAGTCATCACGCAGAGCTACCGATGTGTTTCCATCAACGTAAAAGATGGTCTTGTCTTGAGTGTGTTCTCTAAGATAGTCATATATCTGTCTGCCGTATTGATCTTTGACATTGTGGAATAGAACTAAACTGTTCTTGGTTGTCTTTGAGATAAAGTCACAGACGAAAAGTAGCCTTGGACGATTTTCCACCACAAGTCTTTTTTCCAATTCCAAGAGCTTGCTTCCGTCGATCTCTCCTTTGCGATTTCTTAAATCTTCCAGCTTTTCTCTTGCGTCATAGTCCAAATAGTCGAGCTTGACTACCTTGATGAATATCTTGGTTGCATAATCGTTTGCTTGTAAGAATGCTGCTGATATGTTGTTCACCAGCGGACCTAAGTAAGCCTGTATCGTTAGAGCTTCGGTGCTTCCGTTCTGAAGCATAGTTCCTGACAGACCAAAAGCATACTTGGTATTCATGCAGTTGCCGATGATCTTTTTGATCGAGCTTGCTTGTGTGTGGTGTGCTTCGTCAACACAGATAGTAAAAACATCATCGAACCACTCGCGGTCTCTCTTGACCAATGTCTGATACGTTCCTATGATAACGTCAACGTCTTTCTTGGTCTTGTCAGAACCACCGTGAACCATCTGAAGAATGTATCGCAACTTACCGTTGTTGTATTCTTCCCAGTCTTCATTGGTCTGAATGATGAGGTTGGTGTTGGGAACTACCATCAGGAACTTGCCTGACTTCTTACGATCAAAAAGATATCCAAAGATCATGAATATGATCAGTGTCTTTCCAGCAGATGTAGCAATTTCAGAGATACTTCGTCTGTACTTTAAGATTGGTATGCAAGCATCTATTTGGTAGTCTCTTGGTTTGATCTTGGGGTGGTCAGAAAAGAACTCAGCAACCCAACCTCGAAAGTCATCTTCGTCAAAGTCATAATCAATTACTTCACTGATTCCTTCGACTTTAAGATCAAAATCGTATGTCTTACATACTGCGTTGAGTTCGTTCCAAAGTCCTACAGGTATTCTTTGATACTTGTCCATGAAAGTTATGTAACCGTCCCAAACCTTTTTCTTGACCAATGGGTGGAACCGCCAGTTGCTGATTCTTTTCTTGAAAGAATGGCGAAGTTGTTCGAGCTCCAGATCGGTAGCATCGACAACTTGTATGAATCTTGTATCTGGCGTTACTCTTGCTTTCACTTTTGTATTTGCGTATTGTAATAGTATTCTTTAAAGGGTTCTACATCCCACTGTGCGTGAAAGTCTTTGCTTAATTCGATGAACTCTTTTTTCTTTTGGATCATCTCGTCACCTGCTAATACTTCGATCTGCAGACCGTTAGGATGTGATATCCAAACCTGAACCTCATCAATAGGTTTTCTATAGATCTCTTCAAACGACAGCGCGTATGCGGCACCTTGCTTTTTATATTTATTCACGACCTCGGAGCCTCTTGTTCCGGAAGCACTCTTGAAGTCAGTTATGATTCTTTTGTTCCCAATGCTCTCGTAGCCAAAGTCGGCCGTTCCTGCAAACAGATTCTCCAAAGACCAAAGAAACTTTTCGGTAAAGACAACTTTCTTAATGTCGTCAAAAGTATTCTCGTGAAGGAAATTATAGAATAAGTCTCGACCGTATCCTATACGGTCTTCTTCCATTCCATCTTCCCTGAGATCTTTAGGCGTTTTCTTCTGTGTGTACAACAAGCAAGTGTCTCCGTTACCTCCGTTCTTAAGACAGATCATATAGTTCTCTAAGAACCTGTGCATTGCGGTTCCTCGCCCAGCGGCTCTTTCGCCGATTCTCTGTAGCTGTTCTTTGCCGATCTTATCTTCTAAGTCTTGCAAGTACTTTGATGGTTCAAACGATAGTATAGTCGTTACAGAAGGCATGAACACCGGTTCAGCCAATTCTTCGTATACATAAACTCTTCCATGAGGAGTTTCCAATCTTCTAACTTTTCCCATTTTTTATCCTCTTCTATATTCTTCTAATTGTATTCTGTGTTTGATGCCAAACGATATTGTATCGATTGTCTTGATAGTCTCTCTCATAAACTCCAAATGATTAAGTAAGAGTTCCCGTCTTTCGTTGATGTCAACTATATCAACGTATATATGAAGCTCCTTGGGTTCTTTGTCCATTCTCAGGTCATAATTCCGAGTATAGTGTTCCCATCTTTCGATTTTTCTTGCTCTGAATATGTGATTGACTTTTTGAAGGTGGACTTGCAGAGTATGACAATACTCGACCGCGACTTGACGGTAAGAATAAATGTCGGTCTGTAAGTCAGCAACTTTGTAGATGTCACGAAGTCTTTCTGACATATCCTTGATCCTGTCAGTCCACTCTCCGCGTTCTTTTTTGAATCTGCCTATCAGTTGCTCATTGATCTCATTGTTAGAAGAGGTCGTTGGACTTATGTTTTGATTTTCTTCCATTTCGTGTTTCCGATTTGATAAATTTCTTTTTCTTTTCTTGGGTCAGCTCGATCTCTCCCAGCTTAGGTTCTTCAATGTCAAAAGAAAATTCAGCAGTTCCTTTGAACTTTATCCTTTCTTCTAATCCTATTTCGTTAGAGCCAGTATGCATCGTACTTGTCGCCTGAAAAGTAATTTGATAGTCTTGGTAGTGAGATCCCTTTTCGCTTTGCGAGGACGACGAGATCTGTGAGGTCCATTTTCTTATTCGTTGGTTCATCTATGTTTGCTTCTTTAAAGAACTTCTTCCACATAAACACGGGCTTTCCTTGCTTAAGTTTTTCAATCGATGCTTCTCGACCTGCTTTGTCGAAGTCATAGAAGTATCGTAAAGTTGAAAGATCGACTGGAAAGTCAATGTTCGTGGAACAAGTTGCCACTGAGTTTTTATACAGAAACGAGTCAAGTGGACCTTCAAATACGGTCACAGGTATTGACAAATTTGCTTCAAGTATTCCAAAAGTAGTCGACATTGGGTCAACTTCTTCGACCTCGGGCGTGATTGGTTTTCCAAGCATTTCATATATTCTGCTCAGACGGTAAGTCATGTACTTAGGTTGTGACTTAAAGTTTCTAATCTGAAAGCCAAGAACCATGTTAGTCCCGGGTATCAGATGAAATATGTACAACTGCTCGCGTTCTTGATTCCAAGAAAACAACTCCATTCTGGGTTGAAGTCTCTTGCTAAGATATGTCGATATTGAAGACTTATCGATTCTTTTAAGATTTAATTTTTCTTCGATTAGTATGCGATCGACCGCAAGGCTCTTGAGCTTTTCTATATCAAAGAGATACGACGGATCAACAGATCCAGTCTCTCGTTTGGTGCTTTCTTCAGCTGCCTTGACAAACAACATTTCATCTGTGTCAAGAACATCTTTCTTAAAATCTTTTAGAAAGTTGTGGACGTCTGCGTACTTACCGCAGTTGTAGCACTTAAAGTAAAGTTTGTCCGTATATATGTTTCCGCGTTTCTTGTGTGAATCCGCGCTTGAGTCTCCGCAGTAAGGACAAGCAAAATTCCACCTCCCACTCTTAGGGACGATGGTTCGCTTTTCGTAATGGTTGTGTCGATTGTTGAGGATTTCCTGCAGAGCAATTCTTACTTTACCCAACAGCTTTTGAGGATCAACTTGTCGATCCTTCTCATAAGAAAAAGAGAACGAGGTTTTACCCCCGTTCTCCTGTTCTGTGTTTTGATTAGAGTGATGAGTAGAGTTCATCGTCGAAAGAGTTAGAATCGAAATCATCTAAGTTGTCGAGCGCAGATTCCGAAGTCTTAACTTCAGGGGCTGGCGCAGGAGCGGCTGCTTTCTTAGGCGCAGAAGGAAGAACGAATTCATCCTCTACCACTGGAGCAGACGAAGTTGATTTACGATTGCTCGTTTCGACAGATTCAATCATTCTACCGCCTGGGACAGTGTTACGAATAACATTGTTGACAAAGTCTTCGGTAGCCTGATCCCATTCTTGGAAATCATAAGCATTAAGATCCGGAGAAGTTTCCAAGTAAGCTTTGATCTTAGCCAAAGATTCTTGAGTCTTTTCCATCTTTTCGCCGTCGATTATGACAGGCATTTTCTCATCCAAGAAGCGGCAGTTATCGTAATTGTTGTAACCGGCTACTTGCGTGATGTGTACCAAAAACGGTTTACCTTCGAACAGATCAAAAGGAATGTGTGGTTTGCCAAACTCGGGTTTCATCTCAGCTTGAAGCTTGTTGAAGATTTTTACACCGTAAGGCCATACCATGATTTTCCCTACCATTTCAGGATTGTTGTCGTCTTTAACGATCTGCACCAAAGATGCAAAACGCTGGCGACGAGAAAAGTTGTCAGCCAATCTTTGCTCAGCAACTGAGTCAGATTTCTTAAACTTCCAGAAAAGATCTTGTAAGACTGATTTTTTGCCGACAGTAGAAGGGCAGTCGACCATTTTTGATTCGTTAGTGGCTGGGTCAGTTAACCAGCAAGACCACTTTTTCATCACCGATTTCTTGACGTCTTGATGCCAAGGAAGAAAGCGTACTACTGCTTTGTAGACTCCTTCTTTTCCTGATTTGGAATCAGGTTTGAAGATCAGTGATTGTTTGCGTTCGGGCTCTTTGAAATCATCGAGCGAGAGGTTGAAGATGTCGTTTAGATTTTCCATTTTACTTTAGATTTGTTTAGTTGTTTTTGAGTTCTTTAGGCGCCTTTAAGAATCGATTTATATATTCACATAGGATAAATTAGTTTTGCATTTGGTTCATATTGTTTTGAATTTCTTCGAGAATCAGCTTTCTTGCTTCTTCAACGGGTAAGTCCAACCTGTCGCCGACCTCTTTGTAAAAGTCGTTTTCTTGATTGGAAATGTTGTTCATGATTGCCGTCACTTTCAACATCTCGCCTTGAAGGTCTTCGATCTGTTTTCCCAGACGAACTGCTTGTGTGTACACTGTTCTGTACTTCTCTACCAAATTGTTCATATGTTCGATTTCTTCTGGTAGTAATTTGCTATTGTTTTCCATGATTATTTAGATGTCCTTAGAATGAATATCAATTTATGTATATAGATACCACTTATTTTATACTCGGATCATTCGATAGTTCTTATAGGCTCATTTTCGTGGAACAATGAGCCCTATTCCTATGTGATCTGAGCCTCAACGGTCTTCATGATCCAATAAGAATCCACCACGTCATCGAGTGGTTTAAGCCAAACACCTCTTTTGGTCTGGAATAAAGTAGGGTCTGTGTTGAGGGCTTTGTAGAGACCGCAGTTCTGAAGAATCGGATCGTCTGACTGCATGAATGCTTCGATCATCTGTTCTTTCTTAAAATTGCCTTTTCCTGCCGTTGCTTTAACGGTCATGGGAGAGTAAATGTAAAATGAATCGATGTTAAGACCTCCCCTGATTAACTCCCATCTTAGCACCCATTGGTATCCGCTAATCTGTGCCAGGCGATTTCCTGTAGATGCAAAAGAAAAACCTTCAATCGCCCAACGGTCTATAGGTAAGTCAGTGAAACATTCTGTGATCTTGGGTATGAGCTTAAGTGCGTCTTTGACAGATGCTCTTTCTCTTTCTGCTATCGATGCTTTCTTGGCGGGTGATGGCTCTTCTTCAGATTCGAAGATTTGAACTCCCGCTGCTGCGAACGCAATCTTTGTGTCTTCTTTGACTACGCCTTTTCTTGCGTAAGAATAAAAAGTGTAAGCGTCACCTGACTTTAGGGTGGCAGCGGCAGACTTAATTGAAAAGTCTATTCCTAATATCATTTATTTCTTTCCGGGATTGTTCTGGATTGCGTTGCCCAAGGCAGCCGACACCAGACGTGAAGTGAACATATCATACAAGATGCCTTTCTCCACACCAAGGGCTCTTGCGATTACTTTTCCTATAGAAGGACCAATTAAGAAACCCAAGGCTGCTCCAAAGAATCCTTCGTTGATTGCTTTTTCTAAACCAGCAATCCCTTCTTTTTCTACGATTGCGTAAAGTTTACTTTCTAGCGCATCGACTTCTTTGAGTTGTTCCTCATCAAGCTCATATACTTCGAGCTTTTCCATTTTAGGTGGGTTTCTAAACTCTTTGAATGATTTCATGTTAGCCAAGTCGTTTCTTTATGTTTATGTAGTTGTAGCCAAAGTTTGCGGTAAAGTTTTTGAACTCTGCGGTGTTCGATGAATAGTTCAGCTCGAGTTCTGACAGGCCTGTGTATGTTACCTGTTGAAGCTCTACGGCTATAAATTCAAATCCCGTTTGGTCCAAGAACGTTATCGTAACGTCTCCCAGGTACTTGTTCTTTTGGTCTAAGTTGTAATAGTCAAAGAACAGGTCGAACATTACCCAGTAGTTTATATATCCCTCATAAGACTTAAAAGTTATCGTGAAGTTGCGGTCCAACCAATAGATAGGTCTAAGACCACCTTTTGCTTTGATAGGATCTTCGTACAGAGTCTGTTCCACGGTCTCTGCATTCAGAGACGGAAAAGATATCGCTTGTATTCCGGCCGTCATATAGTCCTGCAGATTTTCGTAAGGAATCGGCAGCCTCTTTATGTAAGTCTCGTATTTTGCGACCAACTCAGGGTAGAAGAAGTTCTTCTGGAACCTGACTATGAAGTTGTTGTTTCTGCTATTTAGAATCATTGCATTGTGTCAAAGTTTGGACTGCCGTCGGGGTTCATGCCTGTCGCATCGTTGGGTTTTCTAACCTTCACAGATATAGGACCCCCTGAAGGATTCTCTACTTTAGGAAGAACTTTGGACCAGTTTACTGACTCCAAAGAAGATGTTACACCAGGAACTTCTGGAATGTTGATCTTCACCGGTTTGGTTGATCCAGCAGCCTCGGTGATTGCTTCACTGATGCCCGCGGATTCTGTTGTGACGGTGACGATGCCTTCCGCTGTGCTGGCTGCATTGATGGCTGCTTGTTCTTCGGCAACATTTGTCGCAGGAGAGCCTCCTGTTGCACCAGTTGCGCCGGTTGCGCCAGTCACACCAGCAGCTGTCTCTGGCGCTGTGATAGAGACCGTAAGATTTTCTTGAATTTTCTTAAGATCGTTTATCTTGCTTTCGAGTTGCGAAACAATCAATTGGTTTTGTTGTACAGCAGTCTCCGAAGATTTTCTCAGTTCTACACTCTCGAATTTGCCAGTGTACATTAGTACATCGTTTCCTTCTGCTGTTTTGTTTACCAAGAAGTAACTTCTGGCGCTTCCGCCTAGCAATTTGACTGCTGTCTCGCTATCGACTTTAAACAATATCTCGCCAGATCCTGGGTTTGCCACTGTGATGTCTTGGACAGGATCCAAGAATATCTGTGACTTATCGTCAAACACAAAGCTGAGTTTGATGTCCATGCCGTTTGACGCAAGATCCAGAGTTACATTCTGTTTCTTATCTTTTGATTTGGTAAAGATCTTAAACTTGACAAAGTTGTCGAACGGGTTCATGTAGAAAACGTTCGTGCCTTGAGGATAGACTATCTGTCCGATCTCGGTAGAGTCGATTTCTGTGGTGGAATCCACCGAAATGTAGTTTACGTCAAAGTAGTTGTTTACGTATCTTACCTGCGTTACAATTCTAGGAGTCCCAAAAGAAACACTGGGCGCTGGTGATTCATCGGTCTTGACGATCTTGTTGTAAACTTTGATAGGACGGAATCCTTCGAGAGCATTGATTCTCTCCAACTGATAGCCGTACTTCTTGACGTCTGTTGATGAGAAAGTCGACCTGCGAACAATTTCTTTGTTGCTTACCTTGTTTACCAGGCGCATTATGTACTCTATCGAATAGGAATAGACTGCTGCCGCGTTTCTAAGAACTGGACGATAAACCGAAGGCTGGTCGAAATTTTCTTCTTGAAGGATCGTGACATCAGACGTCTTGATGAAGTTGGTTCCTACTTGTTCGTAAACGGTCAATTGATTGATGACGACCCACTGACCCGTTTCGTTGAGCAAGTTTATGTAGTCTTCAATGTAGCCTCCTTGGAAAGTAGGATAGTATTCTATGAAGTCGTATTCAGAGTTTTCCTTGACGACCGCACCCACGAAAGAGTATTCATCTTGTTGGTTAACAGAAGAATTCCAAGTAGTGCCGGTATTGAGGTAACGATTCCCGTTTGATTCGGTTATCGAGTTGATCTCGTAAAGGTTGATGCTGATCTGTGATCCTTGTAAGAAACCAACATTTCCGAATGTATATTGGTAGCCGATCGTATTCGTAGCAGTCGGTGAAGTCCAGAAGTCAAGGTTTACGCTATAGAGCGAAGGAATCTTAAACTCGATGTAGCGATCAAAGTAGCGATCGGCAATGAATATCGGATTCGTCGAGAAAGTTACGTTGGGCTCACTCTTAAGGTATACATTGGCAGCTGCTGTGAAAGGGCGTGGGTTAAGACCCGTCGCGGTCCATTCGTTGAACTGTATCTCGGTAATTACTCCGTCGAGGCCAGGAAATGTGTAGCCCGCCAAGAAGTGAACTCGGACAGTGTCGTAATTCTGGTTTGATAGGAGGTTAGCGGTAACATCGGTCAAGACAAAGTTGTTGTCCTGCTGTATGATGGGCACCGGTGAATCAATATCGTGGTACGCCCAGACCTTTGCGTCTGTTCCCAGTCTGCTGGCAGAATTGTCAAGAATGTTGGCTGTTCTTTTGAACGCTTGCGCGTTGTTCAAGAACTGATAAGTGTTGGTGTACTTATTCTGCAGTCTAAGACATCTTGCCTGGGTCGTGGTGATCGTTTCATCCGTATAGATGTACTCGACCAGGGCATAGTCGGTTATCTGTATGTACTGCGAAGTAGCTGGCATTTGACTTTTTTATTTTATAGTAAGATTCCTAGTATCAGTCCTACGATGGCAATTCCGCCCAACGATCCACCCAAGACCATCTTGCCTTTGAGTCTTTTGATCTCTGATTTGTTGGCTGCGACAGTTTCTTCACCGTTCTTGACTTCTTTCTTAAGATTCTCTATGACTTCATCTTTCTTAGTGATTGTTGCTTGTAAGTTGGCGATCTGTTGGTCTTTGATCTTAAGATTCTCCTTGAGCTTGCTGATCTGCACAGTCTGCTCTGATATCACTTTGTCTTTGTCGGCAACCACCTTGATGCAAACGCTGTCGTAGTTTGTGATCTGACTGTTGAGTTTCTCGAAAAGAGCCAGCAAGTCGGTTGAGTTGTCAAGAGCTTGTGCTTGTTCCAGCGTAAGCAGAACGATGGTCTGACCTGATGAATCTTTTTCATATCGAGGATATTCCACTTGAGCATAAACGTTCATGCTCAGCAGAAAGAGCAAAGTGATCAATAATTTTTTCATAACTTTTGCGTTTTCATTTTCAAAGAATTGAGTAGGTCATCACCCGTGCGATTGGGCGGGTTCTTCTTAAGCTCAACGATCTTGTCCTGTGTTTCTTTAAGACCCTTTTTCATATTGTCGAGTTCTGCTTTTGATCTTGCCGCTTCTTCTTTGCGGCGACGAATTTCTGCGTCTCTTCTTGATATGTCAGCGACCAAAGCATCTTCTCTCTTTTTGAGATCTTGAAAGTTCTTTTCAAGAACGGTTACGTCTTTCTCCAGTTTTTCTCTGGCAACGATCAGCTCTTTCTTTTCTTTCTCTAGATCTTTGATCTTTTGCTTGTACCCGCTGTCGTTCCTAAAGAACCACATGTAGCCGAATATCATACATCCGGCCAGGAGTACTACGATTAGTATGTTCTTGATGTCTTTCATAGTTTGATTATTTTTATCCTCCTTCCGGTCCTGGTCCAGGAGCTGTACTCCAAGAATAAGTATAATCGTTTGAATACCTTACGATTGATTGCCCACTGACTGTCAGATATTTGTAGAAAGTCCCAGTTCCTGTCGTTGAATTTGCAACGGAGCTGTTGAACATTGCTTGTCTTAAAGGCGTGTCATGGTGCATGATCGGATCATCAAACATTACCTCAATTAGGAAAGAGTTTCTGTTTATTGATCCTGATGAAGCAATTTCTCCTGGGGTCAAATCGTTGGAATAGTTGCCAAATTGAGGTATGATTCTCCAAGAACATGAACGATTTCTACTAAATGCGCGGTTGCCCATCAATTGGAAAGTGGCTCCTAGATATGTTTGGAAGAACGCTTGTCGGTGGTCATCTGCTGAAGGAAGGCATGTTACATCGTTAACCAACTTAATCGATTGCGACCACACGAATTTGTCTTTGGAATTCGGGCCTACCATTGACCAGGTAAATACTTCGGGTGAACCGCCTGTTTGGTATGCTGAAGCCTGCGGTAAGTAATAAACGGTAGGACACACGTCAGTTCTGTAGTTCCAACCCATACCGTAGTTGATAAGATTTCCGTTCCACCTATTGAAATAATTCTGGGCGAGGGATCCTGATTGTCCATTATTTGACATGTAATAAGAATCTCCGGTCCTTGTCATTTGATAGGATCCTGTCGAATTGTCATCTCCTACTACAGCCCACCCTGGGTACCAGTTCTTATAAGAGCTCCAGTTGCTAAACGCTAGTCCGTTGCCGAACAAATCATACAAGAACTGATTTCTTGTTCTATTGGTAGGATCGTTTGCCGACGGAAAGTACTTCATTCGTATAAACTGTGTCCATCTTGGAGACCCGCGGTCAATCAATTCTGATTGGTTTTCTGTAACAGCTGAGTTTCCTACGTCTCCGGGTGCAATTCCGTTTTGTAGATTTGGGTTTCTTACTGCTATTGTTATGTTAAAGTCGATCAATGCGAATTCACTATTGATACGCTTAAACCTAACTTCAGAAGCCTTGCTTTGGAAGTTTGGATCACCAAAGCCGCCGTCGTAGTTGATTGTTGAACCTTGGTATATGCTGTAGAATTTATCGATGTTTCTTAACATCGTTGAAGCGGTAGCACCGTCAGTCGGTATTGGGCCAGATGAAGTCCATGACATGTCACCGGTTGCCACCGGTCCTACGGCGTACAACTTAGCGTATTCTGTGTCAGAGAATAGAGGGTCATCATTAGTACCCGTGTAGCCAAACGAAGGCCAGTAGTTGTCGGTAGTTACGCGATTGCGATAGAGAACGTGCGCGGGCCAGTAACCCGTTCCCCCTCCTACTACTGCTTGTCCTCCTTGCGCTCCTAACGCGTTTGATGTTGCTCCGGTAATTCCACGAACACCGGTTTGTACAGCAGAAACTCCAGTGTAGCCGTATATAAATTCTAGTGTAACCACTTCATCAAGAACAAAGTTATCAACATCAATCGTTGATGTATCGAACCCGCTGTCTTTTTCTTTTTGTCCATAGTGGTCAGTGAAGACCATGAACGTGCCTCCGGTGTTGTCCGCTTTAGGAATCCAATACTCACGAAGAGCAGATTCATTCTGCGCAGAAGCAAGAACGGTGTTGACTTTTCTGTATGCGGAGGTGTTAGTGATAGGACGAGTTGCTGAAGTATCTCCGGGTATTTTGGTAGAATCGCCTTCCAAGAATGTGAATACGAGCTTAGGAGATTGTTGGCGGGCTGCTTTGACTGTCTGTGAGTCCGCTGAGTTAGCATTCATTCCAGAAAGACCAAGACCTTCACCGGCAACAAAGTTGTTTAGGCGTACGTTGCCTAATATCAGCGGGTCAGCTTCAAAGTTTAGAGTTACTGTTAGTTGAACACCGTCCCAAGTTCCAGTACCACCCCAAGCAGCAGCCGCGGCTCCTACAGGCGTGTTATACGAGAATGAGAGAGAAGAAGCAAGAGGAGCGCCTGTCTCAAATTCTGTTGGGTGTGGGAATATGATATCTTTAATCAAATCCGTTCCTATAAGTCCGGCGGTTGTACCGATAGGACTTGCTACGAATTTAACCGCTGCTGATGTTATTCTTCCTTCAATATCGGTTGTAAAGTTGAAGCTGCTTAAGTATGTATCGTTTGCAGGATTCTGAAGTACGACGTATTTGGTAACAGAAGATTGCCCTGTGATACCAATGGCACTTCCGTTGTAAGGATATCCCCAACCGCCGTTCTGAATAGTTCTACCAGGACGACCGTGAAGTTTTTCTGCTGCAAACTCAGCTCTAAATGTGTCAGCAGTAGTCGCATTTGAATTGATTCTCGATGCGCTACTCGAAGAAGCTGTTTCAGTGAATGTACCAGATACTCCCGTGTATAAGACCAGACCGTAAGCACCAGTGTTAGAGTAGTAGCTGATGTTATGACCGGCTGAAGCACCTGCTGTTGAAGGTACCGCGGTTAAACCGTTTGCGACTGACCTACCTGGGACATAGTTTAGATATCCGGTGTTTATGTTTCTTTCTTGTGATGAATACGCATCGTCATCATATCCAGCAGCATTTCCAAATCCTACACTGCCGTCTTTCTTGATGATAACTTTTATGTTGTTGAGAATGTCTCTTGTGCTAAGTCTTTGTTCCCAATATGCGTATGAATCACCTCCGCTTCTTCCTGATTTGATCGATGATATTGCAAAGTCACCTTCAGCATTCGTAAGAATTGCCGAACCACCGTTTTCTCTGCCACCGTCGGTACCTGCGATCCATGTAGTAGTAGAATCTTTGTCGTCTCCTTTGTTCATTAAGTCTCTGAACAGGTTGAAACCTTGGTAGTGAACCGGTTTAAAAGCAGCAGCACCTGTTCCACCGTGTCTATGAGCTCCATTGAATGCTCCAGTTGATGCTGTTATGCCGGTCAAGTCATCGCTATAGTAAGCAGCGTAAAGAGCACCGTTACTTCCAGTGTTGCCGTAAGGTATGATGTGTCGTGTCGGAGAGATCTTTTCGCGAGTTGGATAGTTTGCAGAGTTGGTTGAGTAAAGACCAAGACTTGCGGTACCTACACCTGCGGTTGGTGAACCGCCCAGAGATGTGTAAGCATACTCAAGAATACCTGCTGGATAAAGATAAGAATCGCCGATAAAGTCGGTAATAACTTGCGTGTTAGAGCGATAACTTGCTTGATAGTAAGGGTAAGAACTTCCTATGCTTCCTTGTGCAGCATACGCAAACCCAGGATAGATTGTATCGTTGTCGGTTTCTCCGCGATCAGCTTCGTTGTATTTGTTTTTTCCGAATGCGTGGAAACGAGTACGTGGCCAAAGGTTATGAACACCAAAGCCTGTTATTGCTGTTCCAGTGTTGCTTGAATCATTGGCTTCATTGTTTAGAGGATGCAAAGCCAGTTGGAATTCATTTCTGTAAGCAGTTAGGCCAGAACCTATGTTGGTTCCAGTCGCAGGCGATACTCCGATTCTTAAAGAATCAAGATTGCTATTGTACCATCCTTCTCTACGAAATGCAATGTGCATTTCAGAAGTAGGCGAAGAAACAGGAGTACTTCCGCTAGAATACGGATTGGCGCTTTCATATGTAGGTTCAACGACTCTACCTAAGTATATGTCGATAAACCCTTGGTTGTTCGTGCCTGTGGTCGATGAACTAAACAGAGCCGCTTTTGAAACTTCATTGTTGACGTTAAGCGGATCTGTAAGAGAAGCGCCCAGTGAGAACCATATGTTCGATGGGTCATTTATCGATGCAGTGAGGCCTTTTGGATTGACGTGCGAATGTAATTTCGCAAGAGGCTCCCAAACACCAGTGTCGTCTTGAGTGAATGTCCCAATACCGATGTTTCTGAAAGGAGAAACATACAAGACGGGCAAGCTTCTTTGTTGGTTGGTTGCAGAGTTTAGATCTTGGCTTGATATGTTGTGACCAGTTCCTGCGACTGCTCCGTCTATCTTAAACTGAGAAGCATAGAGTATGAGTTCACTCAAGAAGTATGTATCGTCGTTTGATGTGTTCCAAGTTTTCTTACCGCGTTCTGTCATACCCGCCAATCTTGCATATCCTTCGGAAAGAGGATCTGAAGAGTTTTGTGACCATGTTGATACATCATCAAACCTAAAGCCAGAACCGTACCAACTTCTTCTTGTTTGGTTTCCGTTTAGAGGCATGTCAGGGAAAGTACCTTCGGTTCCAACACCTGCACCAAAATCTAGGTAGTTGGCCAGAGTGATGTTTCCTCCTACGTTCTTGCCGTTTGCTGCTGATATGAATCCTTGAAAGACTCGGTTCGGATAAGAACCTGATGCTTCACGGTATGTATTGTCGCCTGTGTTGACATAGTCAGAAGAAAGAACAAGATCCTGAGGCAGAGCGCAGACTACCTGATTTGACGTGGTCAGAGACTTGACGTCAAGCACAAGTTCGGCTAAGTTGATCGTTCTTTGGTTTGTTATGCCAGCGCCGCCTGCCATCTGATCATAGTCTTCAGGCGTAGGGGCAAGTCTTGTTGATAAAACGAACAGTGACTTAGTGTCAAGTGGAAATATCGATCCTGCGGTTGATCCAGCAGTAACACCGGCACCGCCGCCGTAAGGAGTTGCCAGGGTTGCTGTGTATTGATAAAGTCCAAGAGTACTGTATCTTTCATCACCTACTCCACTGGTCGGGCGAAGTTCTGACCAAAAGAAAAGAGGTGTGTAGTCGTCAAGAGGAGTATCATAGATAGGTTTTACCCAGTAGCCATCGCCTGCGATAGGAATGATGCCAACTTCTGGATAAGATGTGTTCTCTGTATTTGCTTGTGTGTTTAGGCCAGTAACTCCTCTAGCATTTACAATACTGTGATACGGCAGTGAATCCAAACTAAATTTGAACATCAAGCGATCAACACCAGCGTTCCACCTTCCCGGTTGTGGGTAAGGAAGAGCAGGATTACCATAGTCTTGTCCCCAACTTTCGATTGATGAAGTTTCATATTCTTTGGACCCAGTCGAACCCGAGTTTCCTGCAGAGACCCATATTGTTCCGTATTTACTGTTGAACCTGGCATTAGGTATTTTGAGAGGCGATGAAGACTCGTCAAAAGGGCCAGTCTCGTACGGAGGCGAAGTAAGATAAGTGGAATAATCATATGTCCAAACATCCGTAAGATTTTGTTCTTCTTGCTGTGGATAGAAATACCATCCAGCCCCGCCAAAATAACCTGTGCCGGTAGGAGGGTATGAAGGTCCTACGTCTGAGTATTGACCTGTACCGTCTGCGGCTGACAAGTACATCCAATATCCACGATTAAAGTGATCGATGTATATGTCACCCGTTGTTCCAGTTCCAATCGTACTTTCTAGATATCCTAAAGATGCTACTGGCCAAGGTCCTGCGATGGTAGAAGGACCTGTAGTTCCGCTCGTTCCCGTTGCAAACGGAATCATGTATGCGCTTAGACCCGTTGGTCCGACTGCTCCTGATGGTCCTGTCGCTCCAATACGACCCGGAAGTCCGGGTATGCCTTGATCACCGCGTATTCCCTGAGGACCTCCGCCTGATAGTGAAATAACTTGAAAGTTATTGTTTAACTTGGCAATGATTGTCGATAGACTATCGCTTTCAAGTAAGTTCTGTAGTGTTAGCATCTTTGGTATTTTACTGCCTTTTTTCTATATATCTTAGATCCTTTTGAATGTGACGGACACAGTGTAACCGTACGATTTCTTTGTATCTAGTGTTTTTCTGACCAAAAAGTCAAAATTAGAATTTTTGGAAACTTCACAATCTTTGTCTTGTCTATATCCGGCCGCTGATTTTTGCGCTTCATCTATGTTGCTTACGAAGATAGGTATTCCGTCTTTCTGCACTGCGTAAAGAATCACATCGGATACTTCGTAAAGAGGTAATATGTTTTCCCTGATATAAGAATCTTTCAAAGTGTCGAGTTCACTTACTGTAAGATTAAGACCTAATGTATCATTCATCCACGAAAACTCATCGCTTGAAGAATTGTCTATACCCTCTTTTAAGAACCTGACAAGTCTTTCGCCAAGTGTAAGATTAACAGTCAACGTAGGTCTTGTGCTACTCACCTGCGGTACTAGACCGTTACTCTGTGAAGGCTCAGAGACTTCAAACTTGGCTTCTTCTGCAGTAAACGTTTGTACATCAAGAGACTTAGGAACCGTCATTGCTTTAGATCCCAGGAAAGACTTAAATTCTTTTGTCTCGACGTATCCGTCTATGTTTTCATAAATGTCCAGGTCAGTATATCTTCTAAAGTAACCAGCATCCCATGTGCTGTTTAGAACTTGAACATCTTTGCGGTCAATGGCAATCTCGTGAATAAATTCATACACACTTTTGTAAGCGGAGCCTTCGACTATCTTTAAGATTTCTTGTGCAGCTACTTTGTTGATGCCGTAATTCCTGATGACACCGGAATAGTTTGGAAGACTACTGATCCTTGTGTTTGACAGTATGAAATCTTTGGCAAAGTGACGAGTAACTTCTTCGTCTTCTCTGACCCAATAAGATATTATGTCCATTGCTTTTGGTTCATAATACCCACGGTGACGAATTACCAATTCGTTTTGATTTGTGTTCACGAGGTCATAACCAATAACCGGTGTGTTTGCATACTCCGGCGGGCGATCTTGGTCCACGGTGTAATTCAAAACACCGGTCTTTTTGATTTGATCTGCTGCTATTATTCGCAATTTGAAATCTTGTGTAGTAACTTTTCCTAAGTCAGTTACTTCATAGTATTTGACCAGACCATTGTCTGAGTTTATGTTTTTCTTAATGTTAGAGAAAGTAAAGAGGTTCTTAGAATTTTCGTAGAAATTCACCCCACCTCCTATATTAAAAGACTCAAGAGTCAAGAAAGGATACGCGCCTTGTGGATATGTGAATGTGTAAAGACCTTCGTTTGTGTTTACGGCGCCTGTTGTGTTTCTGAAGTACTGATACCTAGAAGGAGAAGAGAATCCAGCACTGTCTATCAAAATCGAATCACTAGCGGCTCTTGTGTCTGTGAAGTCATAAACGTAATAAGTGGAATTTGCATCGTTAAAGCCGGTCGATAGAATCTTATTTAGAAAACTTTCTTTGTTGAAAGATTTAGGAATTATGTAAGTGCTGTTAAAGTCATATAAGAAAGGATACGTTGTTGAAGTATTACCTATTGGATACTTTTCGACGAATGGATTGATCTCGTCAGATGCCACGAATGGGAAGAAACTGTCAGCTGGTACGAAATTAAAGTTTACGTACTTTGAACCAGAATTGTACGATGGCAAATTGGTTGCTGTATCAATCGCGCCACTAAGTTTAGGGTCTCCTTCTTTGAGATAGCCTCCTCCAAAGAACGCTTGTCTTGGTCTGTATGTTGTTTGATCCGTATAAGAAGTGCCGGTTGATCCATAAGGAGCGAATGTTAGCAACTCGGTAATGCCGGTAGTTGCCGAATCAAACTTGTACTGCTGCTGATCGTTATTCTTTAAGTTGTCGATGGCTGCATAGCTAAATGTGTAGTCGCTTAAACCAGACTGAATGCGGTAATCATAAGTCCTTCTTGTTATTATTAGTAAGATTGACTTGTACTTTTCGTTCTTGATTACTTCTATTTCGATAGGAGACTCAGACTCATAAAAATTGTAAGGAATTGTTCTTTGAATTGCCGCAAACTTATACTGATCATATTTGGTTGAAGAAGGTATCTCTGGTAGATCTTGTTTAGTATCATCGATATCAACCACTTGTAGTTTTACGCCTCTAAACAGTGTCTGTGCTCTTGTTAGGCCAGGATTGAATGTATAGAACGTAAAGCGTTCTTCTCGAGGTTTAGGAATTGCGGTACCATAGTAGTCGAGTTCGGTAGGATATCCTACTGCGAAGTATTTTAAGAACCAATCATTAGAATTGTCTGTGGTGATAAGTTCGTACCAAGACTTTCCGCTGGATGCAATGTCAGATAGTTTAGCAAACATATAAGATCTCGAAGATCCTACATTGCTTTCAGGATAGTCTTTGGGAACCGTATCAAGGTACGGAAATTCGTGTGATAAGATAATAGGTTCGGCAAAGTCTACGCTATCGTCAGGGGAAAAGTTTGTTATCCCAAAAGCTCTTGATGTATTAAGACGATAGTAGTTGTCTCTTGCGTCTGTTCCTTCTTGTACCCATTTGTTTACGTAAGGAACCACTCTTGAAAATGTGGAAAATTCTTTCGTAAAGTTTTCGCGCAAACGATCATATTCACTCTGAAGCTGTTGACGTAAGTACGACTCAACGTACTTTCCGTTGTCCTTCAAGATAGCAATTTCTTGTTGATCATTTTGGTTTAGAATGTCGGTAAGACCAACGAAACCTCCGAATTCACGAATGTCTTGGTCTTGAGAGAAGTCAGACTTTTGAACATTTAAGTAAGGAAGTGCCGTAGCACCTACTGTACCACCAACATACTTCAATCTAAATTTCTTAACATCGATAGCAGAAACAACTTTGTTGTTATCTTTGGATGTGATGAGGGATCTTTCAAAGTTTCTATACCCAGTACCACGTATTAGGTAAGAACTGTCATCATCGTATCTTTGCGGATGTTCGTATTCATCGTACCTATAAAAAGGTGTGTATGTGTTGATCACAAAACCGGCTGTCGATGAAGTAGAAGTGATCAGTGCCTCGGACAATGTGTTCCATGTCTGCGATTGCTCGTTGTATCCTTCTAAGTTGAACTGGTAAGTACCGGTCCAGCTTAGCTTGCTTTCACCTGTGCTGTCTGCTGGATCAGTTATTTGTGGAACCACAACAAAGTTTTCGTCAGTAGGTAGCTCTACGTATTCTCCTTGTTGGATTGTCTCGTCGAAAAAGTAACGAAAAGTTTCAAGAACCGGGGAATATGAGTAGTCGGATAAGAAATAGTCGAAATCAAACTCTTTGATAGGAAACATTGAGAACATACCAAAAGTTGGTCTGAACATACGGTACGCAACTATTCGATTTTCATCAGACAGATAAAATTCTTGGTTATCATTTTCAATCTCAATGATTGTATAAGATGCTGAATCTTTGTAAGAAGATACCAGGTTCTTAGCATCAACTACAGGTTCTTCTAAGTAAGGCAGCGAATACACATACTTGCCTTGGACGTTCCAAGGTTGTAGCCTTGAGAATTGACTTTTTGCTGTTTGGAACCATTGCTGTAAGAAAGATGAAGAGTTTAGAATTGATAGTTCACCAAAGTTTAGCGTGAAATTGCCCGATGATGTAGCAGAATTGCTAATCACGATCACATTCGTAGTATCTGATACTTGCAAAACTTTTGTGCCTGATGGAATACCTTCTCCGCCTACCGGTGCTCCTACGTAAATTCCTTCTACGGCGGATACTGTCACTGAAGAACTTCCAGTCAAAAGAGTTGATGATACGTTGATACGCCTGTCTTGATAGTATCTTTCGCCGTCTGCTGTTGATATTTTTGCCCTTGCTCTTTTTCGTGCGGTCCCTCCAATCAGTTTTTGTGATACTACTCCTCCTATAGTCAATTCAATCACAAAATTCTGATAGGTCCCGCTTGTCACAGAGTCCAGACCGACTGTGAAAGGAATAGAGGAATCGGAGAAAACGCTATTCGTTGTAAAAAAGGATTGATAAGTTCCGGTATTTTCAGCTGTGTAGGCTGACGAGGCATCAATGCCGGATCTTATGATTACGTTTGTTCCTCCGCTGGTCTTTAGAATCTTAACCAAGAAATTGGTTTTGGCAAAGACATCAGAAGTTTTGGTTATTGTAAGATCCAATTCATCGCTAGATGTGTATGAAGCTATGTCAACAGTCTTTATGCTTTTGTCGACGATTGCATTTCCATCTTCGTAAAAACCGATGTTCTTAATGTAACTTTTGCTATCGACCATGTAGCGCGAAAACTCGATTGTGTTTCCGTCCAGAGGTTTAAGTTTTGACTTAAGTACTATTTTTTCACCGTCTGGCGTTGCAATTACTGGTGAGTTCGCAAACGAGTTTATGCAACTCGATATTGCGACTACTACATCCTTGATGGTACCTTCGTTGCTAAAGTTAGAAATATAGTCGTATCCGTTAGGATCTTCGACAGGAAAAGACCAAGCCTTGCCTTTCAAAAGTCCTAGAGGATTTGCGGTCATTCTCCACCTGTATTGCGTATATTGCGATTTTATATCAATGTCGATACCATTCGTGCCATTCAATACAGACAGATTAAATTCTGGGTATGTTATGATTGCTCTGTAAGAATCAAGTAAAGCATAGTTGGAACTGCTTCCTGAATAGCCTTGCTCAAGATCCAAAGATACATTGTTATCGATGTCTAACTTATACCCAAGTGCAGTGTATGTATACTTGGCCATCCCGGTTGGGAAAGATCCGACCAGCGCTGAGCTTGACACTGTGTTGCCTGCCGCGGTGTTTTCCGGGTTACCGAGATTCTTAATTATCGCAGAAGTCGTTGAGGATACGGAAACTATTTTGTAATACCCTCCCGTGACAATGTAGAGAGTTTCATCTTGTGTAAATGACTGTGTACTCACAAAAGAAACGCTCGCGGTTCCTCCGACCGCGGGCTGAGTAAATGAAGAAGCTACTTCCGTTACTTGTTGGTCTTGAAAGTATGTAAATGTTGTTGCTGTGCCACTGACTGCGGAAACTTGAAAGTAATAATCAGAATCTCTTTCAGGATCGTTGTAATTTTTGACACTGATCTCTAGAACTTCTTCATCAGCTATGACTTTTCCAGTGTTCGCTTGATTTATCAGATGTATGACCAACTGCGATTGACCTTCGTTCAATAAAGTAGTATCGCTCTGTGATATGATTTGCACAGGACCGCTATACTTACTTATGTCTTCTTGCGTGTCGAATAATTTAAGTTGCGTAACGCGCTTGTACTCTGTGGTACCAGTGAATCCGTAATCTACTTCGGTTTCAGCAACGACTCTTTTGAACACATCATCACGATCTTTGACGTAGAAAATTCTAAGAGGATCATCGACCATTGCTGGCAATGGAAACTTACCTAAGACAGTCCCTTGGTAAAATGGAATGATCGATGTGTTGTTGATATATGATGTATTATGATAGTATTCTATGGGTAGCTGTATTCCTCCTGTGTTTGACTGAACGAAAGTTCTCGTAGAATAAGGTTCTCCGTCAACACCTGGCTTGGGAGGCGGCGTTTGACCTGGGATCTTTCCTAGTACAGAAGAAGCAAGTTCGAATTCTGCTAGCTGTACTTCTGTTACGTACATGCCAAAGTATCTATTGATTGAATACGTAGAAGCTTCTGGATCATCAAAGAGAAATTCCAGGTTGATTAAGTTCGTGCTTATGATACCGTTTCTTTCAAAACCACTTGTTATGAAATCTTCCAATTCTTTGATAGGACGATCTTCTGACCAGAATGATCCTAAAAGTTCTCCTTTGCCTGTTATAGTTCCGTCTTTGTAAGATATACCGTTCCATGTAGTAGGAACATCTTGGTCAAAACTGACTTCTATAGGTCTTTCAATAAATCTTGGGTCGTTTACAATTTTTCTAATGTACTTACCAAGTTTTGACGTTTCTCGCATATCAAACGTCTTGATGATACGTGCGTCTTTGAACACTTCTTTGAACAGCTCATCAGAAGAAGAGCCGTTGTAAGAAGCGAGAGAAGCAGGATGATCTGCTCTGAATATCACAAAATAGTCAGGAAGAACTTTTCTCATCCAAAGAGGAGCAAGAAATGTGAAATCTTCGTCGTAAAATTTACTTGCCAATTGTTCTACACCGTAGTTATAGAAATTGTCATATTGTTGATAGTAATCTCTCTTTGTGTTTTGGTATTGATCATCTACCTGGTATAGTTCATATATAAGCTCATTTGGAGTATTTTTGAAAAAACTATACAGGTCTCTTTGGTACATAGAATCAGGACTAACGGGAAATCTTTTGTATTTGGAATCAGCAAGCAAAGGATTTGCGTCAAAAGAATTCATGGTCAATTCCCCTTTGGAATCTACGGTTAATTTAACATTTCCTGTGATTTTAGGATTTGTCTTAAGTACACCGTATGAAGCACGATCGTCGTATATCGGATCAACTGCGTTTTCTATGTTGTTCTGATAAGTAGTTCTTGTTGTTCTGACCGTTGTATCAGTATAACCAAATAAGTGTAGTTCTTGATAGTCTATGTTTTCAGAAATATCACCACCCGTCGAACCTGACTTGAAACCAAACAATTCAGTAGCGTAACTAAATGGGTTGTTTGGGCCAGTTATTCCTTGCGGAATCAAAAGAGGAAAAGCTTGTGAGATAGAGCCATATGCAGGATCGGTAGGATCATATCTAAAGATGAGCATGTTCAGCTTTAGATGGCTATCTTGGTTGCCTTCGTAATCAATTCTAAATGTGATTCCTCGGTTTTCTTTTAGGGAAGACGATGAAGAAAGAATGCTTGACGAACTCCAACCGTCTAAAGATCTTGAAACAAAACCAGTGCCGGTAAAACCACCTTCGCTTCCGCCTGTTGCTCCGTACACTGATCCATCAAAAGGATTTTCAAACTCTGTGTAGTCTTTTGCTGAACCCGTTCCCGGCACACTATACAAGGTGGACTCCATTTCACTTAAAGGTACCGTGTTGAATTTCCAGTTGTTTTTATCGACGTCGGAATAGAATCCTACGTTTAATATCTTAGTCGCAGTGGTACCTGTTGCGCCCACGAACGGTTCCGAAGAACCGGTTGGTCCACCAAGAGTGACCTTTGTAATAATGCCCGACGAAGTATTAAGATAGTCGATTTTTTCGACTGTCACAGGACCCTCGCTGTCCGGCATGTAATCTTGGGTGTTCTTGACGTACAGACCTTCGCCTATGTTCTTAAGCGAAAGTGTGTTTACTGAAGAAAGATCAAGATCAATAAATCCCTGCGATGTAAAGTCACACTCACCTCCGATTGCGGATGTCTGTGATATTTCAAACACACCTGCGCTCTCAAATGTTCGAGTGTTTGGATAGAACATTACATAAAGATTTTCGTTTGTGCCAAGTACATCGTCATTCCTATTGATAGTTATGAATGTTGACGATTTTCCTTGTAAAACTACTTCTCTCTCAAAGTCTATTTTGTAAAAGTTAGGTCCTGTCATTATGTCCTATTCGTTTTATGCGGTAGAGTTTTGTAGAGTTCGAACACTTGTTTTAGTGAAAGATATGTTCTCAACTTTCTGTGCAACCTCAGGAACAGATAGTGAGTCTAGCTGAGCGATGCTGTCTTTCTTGTAAGTCGCGCTTACTTGTATGTCAAAAGCAAAGATAGGCTCGTCTTGTTGGTAGACATCAATACCTATTTTCTTAGTGTAAGTTAGATTTCTTAAAGTTCCTACTCGTTGAGGATCGTAACCCCCGACAATACCAAGGCCTCCCGCGGCTGCGCTTGTAATCGTAGAAGATATCCAAGGGCCGAAGTAATCTGTCATTCTGTATTGGAACACAATCGGTATTACGATAGCGTTGTCAGATCCTGGCTCGATAGCTTTGAATGCTCTTGCGTCTACGCCGTTCACTAAAAGTTGGTTGAACTGGGCAGGACCAAGATATAAATAAGAACCTACTGTCTGTGAGCCTACTAGGTAACGATCGTCTTCAACGAAACCAAATTTGTTCGGGAGCTCATTGATTGATGTGGGTGTGTATGTTGCTGGGAAAGGAGCAGAACCTGTTACATTTAAAGTGTCCTCTTTGTAACATAGCTGAAGAGGATTGTTTGAAGTAAGCTTAGCAGGTGCTGGTACATTAAAGTAGGCAGAGTGTAAGAATGATGATACGACCTCCGGTGCTTGTGGAAGACCAGTGTCTGTGTCAAGTGATACAGCTGGTAGCTGCAAGCTGCTCATTGTTTGCGTTGAAGTCAGATTGTTTAGACTTGGGTGTTGTATGTGTACACAGAAGTTTGACAAATAGCCGTTTCCTGTGGCTGTGACTCCAGGAGTAACGGCAGTTGTAATGTCCCATACCCAAGGAGCGGTAGCTCCGTATACACCAGAAGCAGTTGCGCCAGCCACCGACACTCCTGTAAACCCTCTGTCAGGTATAAACGATCTTTGGCCTGTCTGACCGTATAGAGGATTTGTCAATCCAACATCGGTATATCTGCTATAAACACACTGTCCTAAGATTTGACCGCTCTGGTAAAAAGATGTAGTAATAGGATTGTCGTTGTTCGTATCATCAACGCCTATTCCTAAGTTTACGATAGGAACATAATCATACTTTCTGTAATTATTGTAGTCCGGATCGTTTACTGTGATAGAACCTCCTGTTGATCCCGTTCCGCTATAAGGAACTCTTTGACCAAATCCTCCAGGGAACCTAGATATCATTTTGATGGGAGATGCGCTATCGTTCTCAAGGTATAAGTAATACGTCTTGGTAAGGACAGCGCCTCTTTGCTGTGCTGAAGGCAAAGCAGCAACCTGGTCTGCGTAATATCCAGCAAAGAGAGTAACAGAAGATCCGTTCTGTACTGGTATCTTTGTGTTCGTTTGATTGTCGACCAAAAAGATTGATACTGGAGCAGCGACATTGTTAAGACGATTTTCTAGGTCTTCAATTCTTAGCTGTAGTTCGTTCAACTTTTGGTAAAGAGAAATTACATTTCCGTCTGGTGTGTAAAAGTTTGACGATATAACATCTGCATCGTGTGCATAGTATCTTTCGTTGGCCGTAAACGAAGAAGACAAGTGCTCGTCAAGACCTTCGGCTGCGAGCTGTGCTTGCAGATCAACGCTGATTTTTTCTTGTGATGCTTGCTGTAGTGCGATCGTTGCCTCGTCTTCGGTAATAAGATCGTTCGGAAATTCAAACGATATTGTATTTGATGGGTTTGATAGGATAGGATTGTTCGGCCATCCTGCTTCTGATACCGAAACCACGTAAAACTCAACCTTTTCACCTTTTGTAATAGGAATATCGATTTGGTTGATGTTAATTACGTCTGGGTTAGTTATGTCTTCCGTTGCCCAAATGTACTTACCGGTGTTGCTATCGTATATTTTACTACGTAACGGAGATACGTATTCATTTAGATTTGAAAAAGTGGCTCTCTGCTTTGAACCGTTGGGATCGGTGTAGTCAAATTGCTTGATGTCGGTCGCGCTTCCGTCGGGTCTTACGTAACGATAGTAAGTCTTAAACTGTACTACGTTCTGAGGACCAGTCGTCGTGCTTGTCACTGGGTTAGGAATCTGGAAGAATCCGCGAAGTCTGTACTTAGGTGTGTCAAGCGCCGCGGGCGCAGCAAGAGCTGTTGAATTTAGATCAGCGACGATAGAAGCGTACAGAGCAGACTTTGAAGTTTTTTCCCTGATCAGCGTGTCTAGCTGATTCTTAGCGGCTCTGCGGTCGGTTTCTGAGTTGAACTTCTTAGAATTGATTTCTTCCTTCTTGCGGTCTATCGATTTTTCGAGTTCTGTTATTTCCGACTGAATTTGTACTTTGTCAGATTGTTTCTTTCGGATTGATTCGATCTCTGCTTGGTCAAGTTTGTGATCGTTAATCTGCACTACTTGAAAGTTATTGATGTCCAACACAGGTGCGTTAGGCACTAAACCGTCAAATGTTGATATTCCTCCGTTTCTTGCGTTGGACAGCAAATAGTTTCCAAAGTCAAGAACCGATGACTGATAGTAACTCTTAAGAGTGGTGGTTCCGGTTGAAAGAGTTATGGTCAAGTCATTGGTAAAGAAACCAACTCCAGGAGACCAAGTAGTTGAAAGCAAGTTTGCTTCGTCATTGATAGTTCTAAAGAACACTGCAGTGTATTCATTGAAACCTATACCAACGTTTGCCAACTTTGGAGAGAATGTCTCTGAATAAAACTGAACAGGCTCTCCTATCAAGATAGGTTCAAGACCGCTGACTCTGCTCACGCGTATGTATCTTGTAGAGTTGTCAATCTCTACGATTTCGTAGATAGTTTCTCCTTTGATAAGTTGGTCACCAACTTTAAGAGTCATTCCATCAACGGCAAGAGAAAGATTGTCGGTGTAAGTAAGTTTGTCGAAAAGGTAGAATCTTTTTGTCGATGTGGTGCCATCTGCATTGGTGTAAGTCCTATCTTCGTAATTGACTGGCAAGAAGTTGCCAGTGTATCTTACCACTGATAGAGGCATGTCGATCGCTCCTTCATCCAAGAAGTATGTGATACCTTGCTTCTGCAAGTCAACCAGGAATTTAACGTAGTCAAGATTGTTCTTACCTTGTACATTGTTCTGAAAGAATTCTAGCTGTGATTGATTCGATATGTTTAAGATCATTCTCTTAACATAAATCTTGGATTCTTGTTGAGGAACATATCTTGTCACATCAAAGCTAACTTTAAGAGCAGGGCTCATTAGGTTCTCAAAGAACCAGTTGTTCTCTGATATGAAAGTCGAAGGAACTGTTACTTCACCGATTGGCTTAGGATTGACAGGTGTCTTAGACTGATAGATTTTCTTAAACGTGCCGTCCGGCTGACGAATGTAGGCATCACTTCCATCGAACCCAAGCATTTTGGCAATCGTATTGTCAATACGATCAATGCTTGATTTTAAGTACCCAAATGATGGGATTGAGTATGAAGAAGTAGTTCCGTCATCCTCTTTCACTACGATTTGGACTGTCTCAGCGACAGAGACGGTTGCTTGCTGCAGCTGCTGCAGAGTCTCCAAAGAATTGTTCTGGAGTCTGACGAAGTCTGCAAGTACCGTAGATAAACTATTATTTGTTTCAGCCATTGGTTTCTTTTATTCTTTTAGAATATGTCGTATGTAAATGTAAATGTATCAGGGTCGAGACATATGATTTCGATCGTTGGTTTGTCACCCTTCTCAGCAAACTCGAGGTATGTGATAAAGGCAGCTTCTGCTCCGTATGCAAAACCTGTGTTGAGTTTGTCGGTTGCGTCAGTATAAACGATTAAGTTAAAGTTGCCATTGTTGTTTGACATGTCCACGCCGTACTTAAATGATAACCTATACGACTGTCCTTTTTTCCAAGCAGTATCAGTATCGTTAATGCGTATCACTATGTCTCGGTCCGTGACGTATGGGACGCTAGCGGACCCATCAGTGATCTTTAAGTAGTTGGAAAAGGGTATCAATTTATCCGTATACTGGTATGTACTAGGAAGCACCGTAAAGTCATTGGTGATGGAAACTAAAGGTTTGGCTCCCAAGTTAAACTCTTGATCGGTGTTGATTATTTTGACTTGACCTGCTTGGGACTTGTCCAAAAAGATTCCATCGCCGCTTGTGATCACATCAAGATTGTAAGCAACCTCGATCGAGGTTGTGTTGTTGTATATGTTGATTATGTCTTGGTAGTTCTTCTGAATCAAAGCAAGCAGACTTGCGTTGTTTGCAAAGATTGCTTTGTTGTCATTGACTAATGTTTCCAAAGAAGCGATCTTTTGAGTCAGAACATCAGCATTCTTAGAGTCCAAGATTAAATTGGTCAACGAATTCACCTGTGTTTGAAGACTGTTGATCAGCTGATTGTTTTTGTTCATCAATGCGACCGACGCCGTCATCTCGTTTAGAACATCCATGTATAGTTCCAACGAATATGGATTGTAATCGTTTATTGATGTCTCAACTGCTGTGTCGTCAGTGTTTACATCGAATTTAAGATTGATTCTAAACGAATAAGAATTCCCGTTAGCGCCTGTGATGCTGTTTGGCTTGTACTTGGTCAACCTTGGAATGTAACCACCACCTGAAGGAAGAGGATCAACATTGTCAAGGAAAAGAACACCGAACAAGTTTGATGTCGAGTTTGCGAGAGTTGCAGGATCGTAGAGATCGTAATAGATAAGTACCGCGTTGAAGTCAAATGATTGCGCGGCTGGTGTTTCATTAAACCCACCAAAGTTTGTGATACCTACATTGGCCATTCCAGCGTAAGCATTGGTATCAAATTCCATTGTGATACCATCAAGTCTACTTCTTTTGAATTCGGTTGACTTGTTCACGCTTTCGATCTTAAAGATATCATTCGTAGGATCGATGAAAGAAGTAGGCTCTAAGAAGAAAGTGTTAGGTATTGGGTTAGCGTACCACCACTGGAATCCAGGGTCTCCTTGTTGGATGTACGTTGCTGTTACCGTATCGTAATAGTAAAAGTCGGCAGTTGCGCCGAAAGGATCCGGTGTGGTAAACGTAAATGTGTCGCTGTCAAAGAAAGCACGAGTACTTAAGCCTGCGGGTTGTACCGTTGCTGCTGATCTGCCATAAATGTATTCTGCATCAAGAGGATCAGCAGGATCATTGGTGAACACCATGTTTGGTGCATAGTTTGCGTCAGTGATTGATTTGAAAAGTACGGTTGGTGTGTTACCTTGAGCAGTCGGAATGTATACGTAAACCTCGGTGAAAGCATTTGCGTTGTTTTTGACCGTGTTTAAGATTCCGATGTCTGCTACATACTTGACGACTTTTTCGTAAGAAACGCTGTTGTCTTCTTCTACGAAGTGTACACCGTATGTTGCATTAGATTGTTCTGAACCGACTACTGCTTCTCTAAAGCGAATAGCACCCATTTCTTTCAGCCATTTAAAGAACACGCGTTCTGACGTGGTTCTAAAAAGATTGGAGTCATAATCTTGCGATGAAGATATCATCGCCTCGAGGTTCAGACAGTAGTTTTGGAACGATTCAGCAAAGTAATCATTCTGCGTTTTGCTACCGTCGATTTCTTCGTAAGCGCCTGGGCTGTTCGAGAGACCTATGAAGTTTTCAAAGTTGGTACTTGGGTTCTCAATGTTTGGTATGTTCAAAAGAGCAAACTTCGAGAAACGGAATTTCTTGTCTGAGCTATTAAAAGAAAGACCAAGATCTTCCGAGGCAGAAGAAAATGTGTAGAACGTACCTCCTTGAAGTCTAATAGGCCTAATTAGTGGTGCTATCATTTAGATATTGTTTTTATTAGTACTCAACGTACGGAGTAGACGAAAGTACTCTCCAGCCGTTTCCTACTTGTGTATCTGCGTAGAGAGTGACAGCGACTTTTCTTAATTCGTAGCTATCGCTGTCGATGAAAGCGCCCGTGATTCCGCTTAAAAGAATGTCGTCGTTGTAGCCTGTTGCAAGATTTGTGCTGCTGATACCAAACTGAGCACCGGTTGTTCCTGTTGCTGCTGGTTGATCAATCAAAACAGTAACTACTTGTCCAGGAGTTACGTTTGCTGAAGATACCGCAGGGAGCTGGATTGTTGTACAGCTTGTTGCTGTAGTACCAGGAGCGTATGTTGAATAGTTCAAACGAATTACGCCAATCTTAGGAAAGTCTGCGCCTGCTGCGATTTCACGAACGGTTGCCGAAGGAGACTGTGAAAGTGTCTGAGGATTCAACAATTCAGCGTTTGAACCGCTTTGTCCGTCGAGCTGTGGAGAAGAGAAAGCAGCGTCCAGGTCGAATGGAAGCTCGCTGATCATCGCGCCACCGCCCGTAGCGGCATCATCGAATGTTACGTTTCCGCTGACAGTCAAGTCTGTCCCAACGTTCAGTGCTTCGGTTACCGATAGAGTCTTAGAGACGTTTAGGTTACCTTGGAACAAACCCGTAGCTTCACAAGTAAAGATTTGCGCAGTTACCGGGTTGGTATACCTCTTAATGAGAGCGTTTCCTACGTTCAGCGATCCACCTGGTGAGAATGACGTATCAAGTCTCGCCTCCAAGTTATTGATGGCTGTTGCTAAGTTTGAAAAGTTTGTGTTGATTGTGATTCTAGAACCGGCGATATTGTCGCTTCCTAGAATTTCAGTGATAGTTACTGTTGCCATTGTTTTTTGATTTTTTCTGCCTTTTTTCTATATATCTCGGCAAGAAAAAGTATGTCAGTGGCAAGTTCTCAAGACAATGTGACTGTGTTAAGTGTCTCGTCAAGATTTTTTGTAAGTTTCGGGAATATACTTCTCCCATTGAGGGTCGTACCAAAATCTTCTCCCTGTCTTGTCGACGACAGAAGAACCTTTTCCATAGCACAACATCCATTCTTTGAAAGACTTGCCGTCGGTGCCGTTGGGATTCACCCAGTCTTTAAGTTCACCACCACCAAGGGTGTAAGCATCTCGACAACATTTGTGTGTAAACATTAAGAGAGAATCAACCTCAAGCTGCGAAAGTTGGTTTGCGGGCTGAAAAGGATTGATGTTCATGCGGTAAAGAATTTCAGCTCTTAGGTAATTACCGACTCCGTTGAACAATGACTGATTCATTAGGATTTCGTTCAAAGGAGTGTTAAACACTTTATGTTTCCACCAGCTGAAGCGCAGGTGTTCTGAAAATTGGTTAAATTCCGTAAGAGGACAATATCCTCTTCCTTTGGTCCACCCATCTGTCCATTTCCATTTAGCGAATCTTCGTACATCGTGCAGTACCAAATAGTTTCCACGAACTGTCTTGAAGCGTAAGTGTGCGTGCTTCATGACTTTGTCGAAATGTTCGGACTCTTTATTGATGTATGCAAAGTTTCCACTCATACCTAAAGTCACCGAAAGATTTTTGCTAGGAAGTCCTTCTCCTACTGGTGATATTTCCAGCATCATTTCTTTACCTCTAGATACAGCTCCTATCTTAAAGACCACGTCATCAAATTCATCCAGCTCGGTTTTAACTTTTGAGACTGGTGACTTTTCAATCTTATTGAAAAACTTCTCCTGCGATGCAACATAGTTGATGAAGTCGCACATGATCTTAACTTCGGCTAACTCAGGCATAGAGTGTTGTGGGCTGGTAGAGTTTATAGATTTTTTCGCACATCAAGATCATTGTCTTAACGTCTTTTTCACAGTATGTAATCACACGGTCCAATTCACCGTTCCAATATGTTTGGTGAACCATTCCTCCGTCTATATCGTCTTTTGGCGAAGGGAGACCTAAAGCATAAGCAGCTTCTTCAAAAGTAACATCCAGATTTGAGTATGACTTCCACCATTCTTTCATATCGAATATATTGATCTCCCAAGGTTTCTTACCCCAGGTGTTCAAACAGTCGGGTACTTGGAATCCTTGCATCAAGAGTTTGCGATAGACCCAAGCAACATCAAAGTTCTTGATGTTCCAACCGGTAGGCGCCATTCCGTTGGCACCTGCTTTGACGAAGAGAGCATGAATTTGCTTCATCATTTCTTTTTCGTCTCCGGAAATTGTGTTTACTTTAATTTCTCCATCTCTCCAAACGCCGTATGAAAGGCAGGCAATCTTGCCGTACTCAGGAAAGAGTGATACTTTGTTGAGGTAACCTTCGGCAGGATCGCCGTAGTTAAGACGGTTGCATTTCTTTTTGTAGATTTCAGCTCCGTCAGGATCGTTCTTTACAAATTCTTCATAAGTAGGATAAAGACCGCATGTTTCGATGTCAAAGAAAAGGAATTTCGACAGTGATTCTTTTGAGAACATATAGTTAATTTTGGTTGTTATATTCGCTGTTAGCACTTTGGTTTCAAGAACTTTTTAACAATTACATAATATAAACTACATGGAAAATCAGCAAAGAATGAAAGTCGACATTTCGGACGCACCTTGGACCGAATGTTGTGGAGAGCCTCAAATGTTTGAGACTTACTATATGTTCAAAAGAGTTTCTGCTTTAATCAGTCCGACTGGCAAAGAAGAACACATTCCCATCGAAGTTATCGTCTGCAAAAAGTGCGGAAAAGTACCAGAGTTTATGTGGAAGAAAATTCCCGACTTGCCAGAGAACATGAAAGCCAGTGGAAAATAGTCCCTTCATAATTCCTGGTATTTATGTTGACTGGGTGGAAGAAGTGTACGGCTGGGGCGTTTTCACAAAGGAAAAGATCAAAAAAGACGCCTTCATTGAAGCAAGTCCTGTCATAGTCTATCCGGTAGACATCATAAAGATTGCTTCTTGGAATGCACAAGAAGATCGCGGTAGTAATGCGTCTTTAGGACTGACACTTTACAGCCTGCGGTGGGGCGAGCAGTTTGCGGCTGTACCTATGGGTTACGGAGGTATCTACAACCACAGTGATCGCAACAATTGCGAATTTGTGAATGACATAGAAAACGGCATACTCTACATAATCGCACTAAGAGACATAGAACCTGGAGAACAGCTTCTCGTTTCTTATGGCAGCGATTGGTTCGACAATAAACCGTTTCCTAAAGTAGATCTTTAAGAGTTTCTCTCGAAAACTTCTTCGATCTTTATGATCAACGGGTTTCTTACGATGTCCTCGCGTTGGAATTCCATGATTCCGATTTCTTCAATGTCTTTGAAGAAGTGGACAACTTTTTCAAGTGAAGATATCTCGTTCTTGCGTATGTCGATCTGTTTAGTGTCTCCCACTATAATCATCTTAGAATTTTCTCCGAGACGGGTCATAGTCGAACGCATATTCTTTAGGCTAATGTTCTGTGCTTCATCGACGATTATGATTGTGTTGTCGATGCTTCGTCCACGAATGTAGGCAAGAGGCATGATCTCTATAAGTTCTTGCGCTTCAAGACTTCTTGTCAAGTCTTTACCAATGATCTTGTGGAAATTGTCCATAAAAGAAATCATATAAGGTTCCATCTTTTCTTTCATGGTTCCTTTTAAGAATCCTATTTCTTCTCCTTCCAATACTGTCACTGACTTAACGATTATGATCTTACGATATACGTCTGGGCGTTTGGACAATAACTTAAGAGCTTCTGCACAAGCAACATAAGTCTTGCCTGTTCCCGCCGGTCCAGCGCATATCGTTATGTCTTTTGAATTTATGAGCCTGACAAACTGTCTTTGCCTTTCGTTTTTACACTTGAGATCAAAATTGATTTTTGTTAGATATGTTTGCGCCGGTGGCAACCACGAATCTACGTTCTCGTCTTGGTTTGTCTTTTTTCTTGGCATATGATTTGTATTTTTTACCAGCGTCCGCCTGGACACTCGCAGTGTTGACATAGAACTTTTGCTTCAATGTTGCATCCGCAACCTTGGAACTTTGTCCCGTCGTTTTTTCTATGAAATTTATCAGAGTCACATTTGGATTCTGTCCTGACTGGACAGTCTGTACAGACGGATAAGCGTGATTTGGCGAGTTTCTTAGTTTCTTCGTCAAGAAGATTTAACGAATCCAATAACTTGTTGAACCAGCCTTCCGCGATATCCCTCAATACCATGTATTACACTTTAACAGTTTTGACTTTAACGTCTTTTTCTTTTTCGATTTCTTTGGCCAATCTAAGATTGTCATCATTGTCATCAAAAAAGATTAGGTCTTTGTAGCCGTCTTCAACCAATCTGTGAAGGGCTTCTTTTTTCCTTTCGGCGATGTTGCCTTTGAGTTTTTGTGAAGGATCATTGACAGCTATCACTAAGTCAGGGTGTATGTCGATTCCGTTGTGTAAGAAAAAGTCACGGATCATTTTTGAGTTTGATCTTGCTGTGACGATAGCCACATGAACGCCCGAATTGTAGAATTTTTGCAGATCCTCAAGAACATGTGTTATGAAAGAAGCTCTTTTGAGAATCTCGAAATCTTCGAATTCTGAAAAAGAAAGCGCGTGCTTAGAAGTGGGCTTGAAAAAGTTAAATTCGGCAGGCGTCAGAGTCTTAATTACTTTTCCTGTTTTGGTGTCAAGAACTTGTATCTTAGCGTCTGAAATGATCAATGTATCGTCCAGATCAAACACAGCAAGTCTTTCGGAAACTACGCCTTTGATGCGAGCCTCGTTTACTTTACGGTTAGTGGATACTCTGTCGTCCATTCTGTGTATGTCTTATTATCTTCGGATAGAATTCCACATACTGACCAATAATAGTCACCGTATGCAAGAGTTCCTGTGCTTGCGGTTGCACCTTTCCCTATGAAGTATATATCTTCTGGAAGGTATTCTTTGTATCTTGCGTAAGCATTCCTGCGGTAGTTGCTTCCACCGTTCAAAAGTTTTATACCCGTATGAAAGTATAGTTTTGTGAAAAGCACTTTATCGCCAAATGCCGCATTGAAGAAAAAGTCTTCTCCGCTTGGCTTGCAGAAAGTAAGAGTATATCTGCCGTCCGATGCTGCGCTAATCGTATTCACAAACAGATCATTTCCTAAAATGTTTACGTATGTGTTTAGCTGTGGAGCGTTCTGCCAATCTTCAGCTTCAACGTTAATCGTGTTGTAAGAATCGTGTGCATAGACCATAAAGTCATCGATTCTTAAAGAACCGCTTTCTGTCAATTCAGCGGCCGCACTTGCTCCAGTCCCGGTTCCTACTATGTTGACAGTGGGTGTTATAGAATAAAAGTCACCTGGGTTTTCGATCTTGACCGTGGTTATTTCTTTATCATACGTACCAGTTGAACCCAAGAAAACTTTCAAAGATATTTCGCCATTACCTATTGATCTGATTCCAGGTACAAAAAAGTAAGTGATACCTCCGCCGTCTGATTGGTCTTTTTCCCTGATCCTTAAGTTGTACTTAAGAGCTTTGTCGGTCGGATCGGTCCACCTAAAGTAAATACCGTCTTCTCTCACAGTTGAGAGCAGGTTGGCTGGAGGTTTATTGTCAACTTCGTTATTCTTATCAGTATAAAGTCTTCTTTTCCAAACGAAGTTGTCGTTTACTTCTATCAAAAGAGGATCGCCTTCACTAATGTTGCACAGTAGATTGTATTCGTATGTGTAAACATCAGCAACTGGCCCTGATACCACAACATCAAGTACATCAATAACAGCACCCTTTACATAGCTGTGAACATCATTAAAAGACGTGACGATAAAGAAATCTCCTTTCTTAATTAAGTTAGAACCATACAAACCAGGTGTAGTCGCAGACGGTGCTTCTTTTGCTGTGTATTCAACGACTATCTCGTAAACGTAGCCAACGTTCGTCGAGGATCTTCTTGATGTAACCGAAAGTATAGACGAAGAGTACTCGGTATCGTAATAGTAGCTGTCAATGCTTTCGGAAGTGTATATGAATCCTTGATTCAAGGAATTGGTTGGTGTGTTCCCATCTTCAACGGGAGGCACTTTCAAGAACTGTGATATGTTCGCAGTCGTAGGAAACTTTGAACGTTCTTGCCTTTGATTACGATCCAGTGGACTCATTTACTTCTATGAAAGTATCTTTTTGTCTAACGGTTGTGTTTCCGTTTGTATCTTCAATAGTAAGTTCAACGCCAAAGACACCTGGATATGTAAACGTCCACATAATCTTTGAATCGGTTGTTTCAACCAATATGTCATCACCTTCCTTGATCCTCCATAGGTACTTGCTCTTTCCTGCAATCTTTGATGTGTCAGATGTTAGTATTACCGAAGAACCTATTGGAAATCTTCCGTTAGTGTCTCCTGCCCAAGTTTCTTCCCACGTTAGAGCTCCGCCTATTGATCTTTCATAAGGTAGTCTTTCTGATTCACCTGGCGCCTCTAGTCTATTGTCAAAAGTATAAATAGGACCAGTACCACCTACTGGGTTTACAAACGAAGAACTTCCTATGTAAGAATACTGCAGGGGTAACTCTTGTGCAGGATACCAACCACGGTAGCCGAATGGGCTAAGTCCTTCTTCAAGGTAAACTTGTATGTTGCGATAGTTTATGACAAAGTCATTCAAGCCGTTTAAGAAACTGCCTACTTTGTTCGGTCCAAACCCTAACCACGAATAGTAGTTGCCTGTTGGGAAAGAATGTGAAAGCGCCGATGAGTTGCCATCTGGTGTTTCAAATGTAAGACCACCTTCGCCTGTTAAGTAGCCCAAACAATCAACGCTTGGTGTCTTTGCCTGAGCAACGATCTTGAACATTGTTCCTGTACCTCCTGCCAGTATCTGTGTTGATATCGAACTAGTTTCCCACTCTGCGTAAAATGTTATGTCATCTCCATTTGCTGTACAAGAAGATGATAATGATATTTCTCTAACCTTTCCTTGCTGCACAAGTATGTTTGTTACCGTCGCCCCTGCTGATGGATATGAAGGCAAAGTGGAAGATGTAATTACATCACCGGGTATGATTTGATTTTCTAAAAGACCCGTTATGTTTGTAATCGTATAGCCCCCAGCGGAACAGTCTCCTATGAAAGTTGCTTTCTTTACTATGTCTTGGTCCAAAGTAACTGTTGTTCCTGATATTCCTGTGACAGAAGATACAGGAGCAAAAGGATTTCCGTACACAACGTCACCGATCGCAACAGGAGCGTTCGTTGTGAAAGAGTTTGACGATTCGTATGTGTTAATTACTGCGGGTATTAAAGATATGTCTGATTCGGAAATAGGATAGTAGTTGAATCTAGCAAGACCGCCCTCTGTGCTGTTGTTCAATTCAAAAAGAGCTTGTGTGAATATCTGAGCGTTACTCATACCACCGACAATTCCGTCAAAGTTGTATACATCATCTTCATTGAATTGCAGGCCGCTGTTTTGAACAACTTCATCAATGATGAAGTTACACCAGTAAGGAGTTGCGTAATCAACAGTATTCCAAGAAAGACCACATGATTCTTCCCAAAGAGTACTTTGGTAGTTTTGCCAAGTTATGATTTCTGTTCCGAGTTTTCTTTCGGCAGAATCTTCGTCGAAGTTTCTTTGACAAACCACGAAAGATGAAGATGATCTTAAAAGATCGCTGTCTGTGTCTGATACCGTTAGAATAGTTCCCACACCTCCTTGCCATGTACCCACTTGCGAGACCTCCATGGAGAAGTCACCAGACGCTATCCCATTGTCAAAGAACCAGTTTGTGTGATCAGCTATCGCAGTGGAATCAAATTCGGTCGATTGTGCATTATTGAATGCTCCAAGCGAAGGGTACATATTGAAGTCAAAGTAGACTGTCATATTTCCTCCAGATTCTTCTCCGTAGTAAATTCTTGTTGGGAATTCTAAGTACTCGTACTCAAGATATATCTCTTCATTGCCTGAAGCAGCAAGACTTACAAGATAAGTATCAAGTTCATCGATAGGACCTCCATCTATTCCTACTACATCAATCACATAAACACCAGATGAGTTCCAAATATCATAAACAGCACCTACTGTGCTTGTGTCTAAGTATACGTGTGTAGTCCTAAATTCTTGCGTGTACTTAAGAGATCCGTCTACATAAGCGATTAGTTTGATCTTAGTAAAACCGGGTCTGATTTCTGTTAGAGGGTTACAAGTAGCTGTTGCTTGGTCTATGTATATCTTTCCTATATGATCACGAACTTCAGGATCGTTTGTGTTTGCCGCGACAATAGTCCATGTTGAAGCTGATGTAGTAGGATCCCAGATAAGATTACCGTTGTTGATCTCTTGGTCTCTAAGTTTGTATATACGACCTATTTCACCTTTTTTGGTAAAAGATGAATCCGAACCTTCTCCGTTAAGAGTGATGCTTGATGGCTGTCCAGAATATGTGTTCTTTCCATTGATAGGAACTCGTGAACGAATCGGTGTGGAATTTTTTTGGAACAGCTTTAAGAACTTTCCAACTTGGATTCCGTTTGGATTTGAATCTTCATTGTAGATTTTGTTTCCGGGCAATACGACCGTTCCGCCAATTTCTCGTAAAACCTCCCATGTATTCGGTGAAGCTTTGAACGCAAGAGGAGGATCATTTACCAATTCTATGTAAGTGTATCCTGGGTTTGAATAGTCTGCGTCAAGTACATCAAGCTGGTATATAGTATCATCTCTGCGGATAAAGATCCATTCGTTTGCTGAGTTGTAAGGCGGCTCTATTTGTGGATAGATTCTTTGCCCTTGAACAACGATCGTAGGATTGACTGCGGTTGGTGGCTCAAGATAGTCTACGACAGGACCTTCCAGATTGTCGTCAGGCGAGATTTCCAAGATTGAAAAATCTTCACAGTATGGAAAGTTGTAATTGTTGACATCGGATAGATCACTAACGTCTAAGTTTTCCCATCTAAAGTTCATGTCTTCCCAGTCTGTGTTATTGAAGACTAAGTTGACCCAACGGCCTGTGGCATTATCCCACTTATACTCGATGTAGCGAGTGTTTTCAATTTCCTGCGCTGTCTTGTTTTCTTGCGTGTTTGGCAGTTGCTTCAAAGAATCCCATGAATCTATACAATCATTAACAAACTTTGATATGTAAGAAAAGTCAGATTCCAGCATGTATACTTCTACGCAATTCTTCTTAATCAGATTTGCGAAATTATTGTCGGTATTGTAGACAATCATTTCAACGGTGTACTTGCCTATGTAAGGTAGCACGACCGTGTGATCGATAAGAACATCTATAGGTTGGATCCCACTATCATAGCTAAACTGCGCAGTTGATTTGACAGGCTCTGTCAATAGGACTTTCCATTGCATTTGATAGAATTCTCCACGCCCAAGATCGCTCCATGTAAAAATGGAACGGGTATGCCCACTATTTACATTCACGCCAGGGACATTAGAATATCCCGAGCCGCCATTTGTAACTGCCACTCCTTGGTGAACTAATATAACATCTCCTATAGCAACCGAAGTAGAAGCAGGAGAAGAATCATAATTCTCTACTGTGATGGTTGAGCCAGGTCCTGCGGTTATGACCGAAGTCAGAACTATGTCTGCGATGTTTGAGCCTGTTACCAAACGGTTGGTAGAAACATTTAGAGTTCCTGCCGCAGCGATGTCAGGCGTAACTGTGAATTCGTTATTTGTCCCACCGCCGGTCGAGTTCACGGCTGTCACAGTGTATTCCAAAAGGTTCAGTCTTCCTTTTCTTAAAGATGCTGTAGCTGTTGCTCCGCTTCCTTCTTGACTGACTATTTTTAATGTCGGTGTAAACTTATACTCGGTTCCAGGGTTAACGATCTCTAAAGCAACTACTTCACCGTTTCCTCCTGGGAGTGAATCTATGTGTGCAATAACGTTTGCGTCGGTACTTCCTCCTACATCATTCCATGAATAAGGAACTTCATCCCATGTTATAGGAAATTCGGTTGACAATGAAACTACCGCGCCGACTGGTATGTTAGGTGAATCATTCCATCTTTCTGTTCTTAGCCCGTTGTTGATGTTGCCTACAGGAGTTCCTGCATATATCTTAAGATCAAGATCAGCTGTTGTAGAACCTACGTTTGGACTAAAGACAGCTTGTGGATAAGAAGAATACCCAATTCCTTTGTTTAGAAATACTACATCGTCTAATTCATATCCTAGATCGCTAACGGAGGCTGTGAAACCGGTTCGATTGACAACTTCATATTGAGATCCGACCGGGGAAACCACAAGCATCTGTGAGAAAGCTTGAGGGAGAGATGCGTATCCTGCACCTTGCGAGTATCCGCTTTGTATCTGAACATCTGTTACCGACCCAGATCCTGTCACACCTGTCACAAGGAGTCTGATAGGAGTTGAATAGGAACCGCCGCCGAGAGTTATGATGTCTCCGGCGGTAAAACCAAAACCTGCGGGATTGGAAAGAGTATATGATCCAGTGTAGCCTTTTACTTTGGCATAGCCAGTGGCCTGTTGGTTCGAAGTCCCAGGAAAAGAAACCTGCGGAATACTGGTATAAGGACCTCCCGGATTAGTAATCGTTATGTCAAGAATGTCGTACTTATTCATGAAAGACTGTAATGTCTTTTCCAAAGTAGGACTTAAGTATGCTTGTGAAGAGTACGAACGAAGATCTTCGATGGGAGCGCGTTCTTCGCATGTAAAGCCAATCGGCCTTGTTAGTTCAAGGACACGTCTTTCATCTACGTCTTTCCAAGAATTGATGGTATATCTTTCGTAGTAAACTCCTTCACCTGTGATGTCAGTAATCTGACAGTTTAGAGGTAAGAATTTTTCTCTGAGGTATTTCTTAAGAGCGAAGAATTTGATAAGAGCCTCTTCATTGGTAAATGTAAAAGCATCAGTGGTCAGAGGAGTTCCGTTTTCGTCGAATTCTCCAGAGTCTTTGACGATGTCATAGAACAATCCAAATAAGCTGGTCTTACGATAGTGCTTGCTTGGAACAATGTTGATAGACTGACCGCTTTCTTTCTTGTTCTTTAGTTGAAATGTTATGGGAACTTGGCGATACTTGCCAAATTCTGTGTCCATACTATTTACGTTTAAGAAGTATTCTTTAAGGCGAATATCGTAGTAACCAAACCAGTTGATCATATTCACAAGTCCTTTGTAAGAACCCATATATGGCCAGATCTGGTCTCCTTGCAGAAGCATTTCTTTTCGCTTTTCGTTGAGAAGTATGTAGTCGACGTTTGATTCATCAACTTCAGAATCTCTAAGAATCAGTTCTTGCTCCGCGTCTACATCACGACCTATGTTGGATAGGAGGACACCTAGTCTTTCGTCTTCTGCTTCAGTCTCAGCTCTATAGATTCCAAAGAACAACAGTCCAGGTCTCGAAGAAAAAGTATTGTCAATGATTCTTAAGACGGTCAAGAAGACACCTTCTACATCAGCTTGGTGACCGATGTTAAGTGTGAACGGAGTTTTCTGAATGTCTTCGTACACAGTCCTTTGATAAAGGACGTTGTTTGCCGTCCCACCAACTACTGCAGTTGGGATCGTGTCAGAAGAAGCAGCTTGTGTAAATTCAAACTCGATTGTTTTTGACTTCGTGATCGTCGGATAGTCAACATTGTAGTCAACATTGAACAAGAAGAATGATTCGTCACCTTCTACGTATGCTTTGAACTGTGGGACTACGCTGTATGTTACGCCGGCACCTGAAGTTGAAGAAACTGTCAATGAAGTGTCAAAGTACAGGTTGAACGTATCAACCTGAGTAAGAGTGTAAGAACCTCCGTCTAATGCACCTCCGTCTATAAATATCTTAGAACCTACTCGAAGATCGTGTGGAAAGTACGTAGTAAAAGATATTTCTCCAACCGAGTCTGCGGGTATAGGATTCGTAAGTACAAGTGTCTGTCTTGCGGTGTTTATGCTATAAATGAAAGTATCTGCTGGCACTCCAGAGCCCGTCACATTCATACCTACAGCAAGAGAAGATATGACGGCTGCAGGCACTCTGCTGACCGTGTTTGAATCATACTCCCTGACAAGACCCGTGAATGTAAAACTCTCTATTTCTACCTTGCCGCTTGTGCCGTTTGCTGAATAAGAATTGATATTGAAAGGACCATAGTTCTCTGTTCTTGGATAAGTGTAACCGCTTTGTCCGTACGAAAGTGTTCCAGTGCTGCCTGTTGAATCGTAAACATTCTCCAGAATGTATATCTGATCCACAGCGATCAACCCAGTTGAGACTCTTTCCAGACTATAGTCCAATATGTAGTCCAATGATGGACTTGGAAAATCGTTATTGTTGATCGAAGCAGGAAGCGCGATTGCTTCAATCTCGCCGTTCACACCAAATGTAATGTCTGTGCTTGGAATAGTGAACAAGAGATTTTCGTTGTCAATGCTTCGGATCTCTAAGTATGATGAAGTATCATAGCCGGTTCCTCCGTCTATGATCTCGATGTATACGACTTGACCTTCGAAATTCGTATACGCATTTATGACGGCTCCAATTCCAGGAAACTGTGTCTCGTCAACAATTAAGACAGTCGTAGCCTGTCTTTTCTGAGGATTTAAGTTGTCCCCATTCTTGTTGAAGAAGTTAAACCTGTTGGTAAGTAGCATTAAGAGATGTACTTATATTTTTTGTCGACCGCATAGTTTATGCTCTTTCTGATTTGCTGAATCGTGTCGACAATAAAAGTAAGTAACTTTGTGTACTGAACGACAACCGCTTCTACATCTTTGTTCGCAAGAAGGTACTTAGACAAAGATTTTTTCATCAAGTTTGGACGCCAGTCATATCCTATGTTTTTTAGGTCATCTTGCTGGTGCACAAGAGCTTCATAGAAACTTTTCCTCGTAAGATACGCTCCCATCTTGATGTCTGGGTTTGGATCCTCGTATGTTTTCTCAATTATGTTTACCTCTAAGTTAGCCATTCTTAATGTTATCTATGTTGATGCGGTGGATCTCTAAGTTCAATGACTTAGGAGTATCTTTACCAAATGATATGTTGATTGTACTTGGTTTGGATTGACTCGTGCTGTCTTCTAAGAAAACGCCGTTACGATCGGGCCATCCTCCGCGAACAAGCGCAAGTTCTCCTCTTCCTATTGTGATGTCACCAAATTCGTCGAGACCTATGTCGATCGTTGAATTTGCATTTGCTGGGTTTGCGTGATATGCTTCATTCTCTTCTGACATAAACCAAACGTTTACACTGTCCACGCCTTCGACTGATTCTACGATTGCTACCAAGTCTGATGTAGGAATCTTGTCTCTACGACGATTCTTTAAGAAGTAGTCTGATGTTTTGGATATTATGTTTTGACGAATGATATCTTTGCTATAACCTTCGAATGCCCTGACGTTTAGGTTAAGAACATATTTCTTGATGATGGGATCGATAATCTTGACGATCGTATTCAATGTTTTTTGACCGCTTTCTTCAATTACATCGTATATCTTTTGCTTTTCATCAGGGGAAAGTAAGAACAGCGATTGAGGTATTGTGTAGTAGTTGGAGTTGCTTGGTTTTCGTTTGTTCACATCAGGAATCAAAAATAGATAAACCACATTATCGTCGGATACATCATTGTCTTCAAATGTGTTGAAGGCATCGACGACCGCGAAGAAGTTGTATTTTTCTAAGAAGTAAACATATGAATCGGCGTTTGCCAACACATAAGCCCTTGATGTTTTAGGAGCCAAAACTCGTGTTAAGAAAAGCGGTTCGGCGTCAGAACCAAATATGATTGGTTTTCCCATACCAATCTTTATGATAGCGTTGAGATCTACCGTGTTTCCTGCCAAGTCAAAACCATCGTCTTCCCATTCAAAGTTTGGAATTTCGTCCATCAATATGTTTCCTGCGTCTCCGTCTGAGACTAAATACTCGACTCGTATGACAGACCCGACTTCTGGAATTCTTCCGAAGTAAAGGTTGCCAAAGAATATGTCAATTCCGGTGTCCATCCCAGTTTTAACAATTACACCCGGTGCATCGTAAGGAATATCGTATAGAGAATCATAGTTTTTCCACTGTTCATTGTTTACGTATATTCTATAGATGAAGTTATCGATCTGATTCCCTTTTTTCGGCTTTATGTTGTAAGATTGTAGAGGTCTACCTGTTCCTGTGACAGTCTGAACTTCAAAGCTGCCCTGTGTTACTTTAACTTCTACGGTTTGCTTGCCCGATAAGTTAATACGAACTTCCTCGGTGTTTGTGGTAATGAGGTAATTCAGGCCAGTGTTTTGGTCAACCAACTTTGAGTAATTGGGAATGATCACTGTGTTGCCGTACATATCAACGGTGGTACCGTTGTACCCCAACATCAAAGTTCCTGATGCAGCAATGGATCTTGTTGGATTGTGACCAGCAAGTCTTGCGAGGCCAATGATAGACTGGCTGCGTCCAGCTGTCATAATGTTCAACTCTGTGATACTATCCTCGATGTAGTAAAACATCAGACGAGCAAGATCTAGGATTACATACAGAAGCTGTCCGTATGCACTTGCTGGAGAAAACACTTCGCCGACCTGTAAGAATTTCGTGGTCATGAAACTCCTTACATCACTGTAAAGTTGGTCAAATTGAATTCTATTGTACTTAAAAATCTGAAGAGCCATCCTTGCTTACGTCTTTTATGTTGCTTCGACGCCAAGATACTTTTTGCCGTCTATGTATATATCTATGTAGCAGATATCTCTTACCGTTCCCTGCGCAAAAGAAACCTCGATTGTGATCGGCATGTTGGCTGTATCGGGCGCATAAAAAGAAAGTTGACCGTAAAAGTTTTCCTTGATCTTTTGACTGCTTACGTTTAGGTCAAAAAGTAGTTGCTCTAAATTCAAGCCGAAACCTGGATCGCCAAGAACTTCCCCCTGCGTTGTAAAGATGATCATGCGAATCTTTGTAAGAATCGCTTCGTAAGGAGAATTTGTCTCTAGAACGCTCGGAAGAAATCCGGGATCTGATGCATTTCTACAGTAGATTTCTTTAAGCATGACATATTAGTGGAAGATGTAGAACCAGTCTGGTGAGTTCTCATCGTCAATTTTTTGCAATATCGCTTCAAGCTCTGACTGTCCTTCTTCTTTGATTGTTCCAGCATCTACTGCAATCCCACCTGGAAGATTGAACGTAAACGTTCCTAGTAATCTTCCCAATGAAAGTTTTGCTTGTGCTGTTATGTATCTTTGAAAGAACCAATCATCATATAGCTTGTAGTCCTCAATCTTAGTGTAAGTAAGAATATAGACGTTTCTTTTAGGATCTCTACCAAGAATCTTAAGTCTCTTGGTGTTTCTGTTAAAGTCAAACGCGTATCTCTCGAGAATAAAACATTTTGTCAAGTCCCAGTAAGAATACTGTGCGGTCCTTAGGACCAGGTCATCTGACTGAAAAGGTGATAAGAAAAGTTCAGAAGCAATAAGACGGTTGTCAGAAAAGTCCGTGTCGACTGTTCCTAAGATACCACCTCCCGTAAAGTCTCTTACGTCTTGGATTGAAATTACGCAATCAGGAAGTAGTACACTACGAGTAGCTTTCCATTCTTTCTGTGCAAATAGATTTCTAGGCAGAACATAGTAAGATGTTTCTACCGCAGGGCCGTAGTTCACATAGAACCAGTTCTCGGCTTGGCCGATGATCCTCTCCATTTCCTTCTGTGGAATGGAGTACGGAAGAGAACCCGAGACGGTAATCTCATCGTTCACCATTTGGATTAGTTCATCGCGAGTCATCTTTTTACTTTTCTTTTAGTTCTTCTTTAAGTTTATTGAGGATTGCTCGGTTGTTTTCGATCAATTTGATCCTCTTAACTTGGTTGCCGCGATTTCTCTTGGACTTGCCTTGTTTACGTGCTCTTGCCACTATTTCTTTTCGTCTTTTTTCTTTTCGTCTTTGTCTTTATCTCTTCCACCTTTCTCAGGATCTTTAAAGCTTCCCGGAGATTCAGAAGGTTCGATAAGTTCGACGACCATAGTTTCTTTGGAAACTTTTGCGAGTTTTCCAATTTCACCGTTACGAATAACTCCACCGATCACTGAACAGTTGATAGGGAATCTTTTGTTCTCGATGAAACAATCGTCACAGACGTTTGATATGTGAAGCGGTGATTCGGCAACTTTGCAAGATATGAATTTGTTTTCTTTGACCGGCTTGCATTCAGCAACTCTAGAATTCTTAATCGTACAACCGTAAAAAGTACATCTTTCAAATACACCTTCGAGCTCGCATTCTACAAACTCAACATCTCTTGCGACGCAGTTTTTGATCTTAGTGTCTCTGACTTGCAAGACTGAAACATCGGTGTCGAAGTTAAAGATGCCCTTTGTGATTCCGCTGGTCATCATGATTTTGAATATCTGATCTTTGATGACGTGCCAATATGCTTCCAATATCTGTTCGTCGTTTCTCATGTCAACACCTACTTCTACATCTGGGAAGTTTTTCTTGAACGTAGAGTACTTTACGAATCCTTCATAAAGTTTCTGTTGCTTTTCCATGAGCTTCTTAAAGTAGGTACGATCACCTGCGCTAAAGTTGCCGTCGAAGTTTAGTACTTCGTAAAGGTTTAGGATAAAGTAATCGATAAGATCTAGGATTTTCTTCGTCTTTCTCTCGTAGTTCTCTCCGCCCATGTAACGATATTCCAAATAGCCTTTTTCGGCTTTCAAGAAGTTTACGCCGTAATACTTTTCATCGGGCACTTCCAAAACATTGCGACTAATGTCAGTAGTTGGAGTATAGAATATGACTGCGTTCGGGTGAAGTTCTTTAATGCTTCTTGCGTACACAGAATCTTTTCTCTTGGGGAATACATCGTAAACTCGTTCTTCGTCGAATCCTAAGATGAATTTGACTATGTTCATCATAGGGATCTCGACTCTGGTAGGAATCTTATTGGGATCTAAACTTATGTTTGCGTGAATAGAGCATCTGTCGGTAGTGTAACCATTTGATTGAATCCATTCAAAAACCTTGATGATAGTGTTTCTTGCATCGGAATAAGGCATAGGACCGGTGACCAACTCACACATTTTCTTACCGCCTGAGTAGTCTGGCTCCAATTTGAATACCGATGCCGAAGGCTGTACCGGCGAGTGATAGAGAGGTTTGGGCTCTTGAATGTTGCTCAGAGCCATTGGCACCACGATCCTATTCTTTAGGACTTTGGCGATCGCTCTTGCAGTCTCGACCACTTCCATTGAAGAATAGAACTCAAATTCTATTCCAATCTTAGCAGAGTCGAGAATCTCTGTCTTTGTGTAAACCTTCTTGGTTTTCATTACCGGGAGTTATTTTATGCTTCGTTGGGAATAGTCAGATAAATTTTGTCGTTGTGAACACGATCAACTGTTACCATGACCTTGTCTCCGACGCTGTATTTTTTCTTCTTATTCTTAATTTCTTTTTGCGAAATCATTCCTACGATATCTTTCTGCAGACGGACCAATGTTCCGAAAGGCTGCACCGAGATAACTTCACCGCCTTTGACGGCACCTAAGCTGGAATCTCTAAAGTCGGCGATTTCCTTCTGACGAATCGAAGGATCTTCGTCGGTAAGAATGATTTTCTTGTCAGGCGTGATTTCTTTGATCCAGAAAGTAATCGGCGTGCCTGGTTTGATTTCATTGTTTTTGAACTGTTCTTTGAGTTCAGGGGTCATCTTGCTGGCGTGAATAAGACCAGTAAAGATATCATCAAACTCTATGAATATGCCGTACTTAGCAGCTCCAGTAACAGTCCCTGTGTATTGCTTATCGCGGTCAAGCTCTTCGATCTTCTGAGGAAGTATCTTAGAGATGTACTTCTTGTAAGAGAATACGAAAGTCGAACTTTCTCTTAAGTAATCTTCGACCATCACCGGAATTTCTTTTCCTATCATTTCATCAAAGTCTCTTACGATGTTTGTAGCAGCAAGAGATCCAGGTAAGAATCCGTCGATTCCTTGCACACTGATGATGAATCCTCCGTGGTTCTTACCGGTGATTGTTCCGTAGTAAGCAGAAGTATTTTCAGTGATCTGTGCCATGAATTCGTTTCGTATCTTTTCGGTCTGGCCTGCATATAGTGAAGCACGATTGTATGGCGATGTACCTTCGATCTTGACGTGGTAACCTTGGTTTATGAAAGATTTTCTCCAGTTCTCGTCTTTTACGTTGTCGATGAACTCGTCTTGTGTAAGTCCGAGCATAGCGTAGAATTTCTTCTCGCCGTCGAGCTTGATCACAGCGTCTGCAAGACCTTCCAAAGTAATCGTCATTTCTTTTTCCGATACTTTGTGGATGTCGATCATCTTCATGATCATGCCTTCCTGAAGTTCTTTGTTGAAGACTTGAATTCCTGCCATCAACTTACATAAGTCTTCGGCGTACGCTTCGTGACAAAAAACTTTACCTCCGTATGTGTCAGATAGTTTCTTGTTGATGATGCGTCTTCCGGAGAGACCTAATGTGTCCCAATCGATTTCTGGTGCTTGTTTTTTTTCTGGTGTCATATTTTTTGTTTTACTATAAACTATATATCTAAATTGATTATTCTATGTTAATCCTCCAGTACTTATTAGGTCACCGGGAATTCCGAAGATTGGCAAAGGTAATAAGTTTGGCGCAGATGCCGTTGAAGCTCCTTGCGTTACCAAACCCGATGGTATGGTGACTTGCACAGTGGCTGACTTTATGTACGTGTCGATTGCTGGAGTGGCTAATGACGCGAAAGTTTTTGCCGCTGCTTGTCTTGCTTTATCAGCAACATTAGTTCCTGTTGGTGAATTTGCAATAGTTTCAGCAAAAACAAACATTGCTTTGTCAAATGCTTGTTCAAGAGCTGCGTTCAATGTCTGTGGTACTAGTGGCATGTTTATTTGGTTTTTGTGATTGTGCTTAGTGTTGTTGTTCGCATTGGTTCTATAGGAGGACTCGTGGGCGCACCTAAGTTTCCAATGTGAGTGTGCCCATCAAAGTATTTTTTGAATGCGTCACCTTTGATGACTGCTTCGGTTGCTCCTTCGCCAAGTTCAATGGTCTGCGCATCAATGACCGCTTTTTCGGTTGTGACATTGACTTGACTTGTCGACACTATGTTGATAGTGTTGCCGACGAGCTCGATGATGCTCTCCGTGTCTTTGTGTTGGATCGTAATGCTGGAATCAGGGTTTATGATTACCTGTGAGTCCTTGTGAAATATGTTGAAACCTTTGCCGGGCGTATAGAATACCTTGACTTGCTCATCGTTATCGTAGAGCATGATGTGTGATCCTTCGTAGCTGTCTTGTATTTCTTCGACTGCTTGGACGTTTAAGTTCTGGATGAAAGACCACTCAGGAGCGTAGAGATCTCCGGTCGGGAATACGACTTTGACGATAGTCCCTACTTTTGGAATTGATATGTCACCGAACCCTTTGGTCTCGCCTCCAGCGAAAAACTTCCCGTTTGCTGGGTTGGCCCACGGAATTTGTTCCAACGGAATTTCTACCTTTGTGATCTGTCCTGTCGGTTTTCCGTTCTCGATAACAGGGTCTTCGGAATTGAACAGTCCAAATATCTTGATTTTACAACGGCCTTCTTTGTCCGGATCGTTGGCATCGAGTACCTCGCCGATAAAGAATTTTCCTATAAGTTCTTCTTTGCTAAACGATTTCATTATTGTTTGTATACGTTACCTAAACGAGCTTTGACGATTGACGGTCCTGAGAGTATTCCTTTAGGCAAGTTGCCGACGATTAAATTTGGATTGTTTATTTGATCATCTTCAACGGTTCTGCCTATCGATCCTCTTACCAGGTTTTGGTTGGTGTTTATTTCATCTTCGACTGCTTTTCCCATGTCGTCAACGACAAGGCCGCTTGGCCCCAACGTAGGAAGAGCGTTACCTAAAAACTCGGATATCAATTTGACTTCTTCACCGGTCAGCCCTATGTTGCCGAGTTGCTCCGGTGTCACACCGCCCTGAGCGGAGAATTGCTGTAGAAGATTTCCCGCTGTGCCGATAGGATTGTTCGCCAGGCCTTGGATTGAGTTTGCTATCGTAGATGCAGAAAAGCTGTAAACATTTTCTAGCCCCAATGAAGAAGCAACACGGTCGGCCAGACCTCTCAAAGCAAGTTCGACTGTTGATGTAAATGACTTACCGCCTAATGTATCGCTGATAGTTCTTGATTGTTGGCTTAAGTCTTTGATGTCATATAAGTAATCGGACGCGTAGTATGAGTCTTTTAGGACAGCACCCAAAAGACCGTATGAGTTTACTTCCGAAATGTAAGGAGTATTGATCACTATGTTGTTCATCGCCTTGTCTGACGCTGTTTTGCCTACGCTCTCCAGGTAGTTTGGCGAAGAAGCGAATACGTCAAATGTGCAGAGGTCGAATCTGAAAGACAAGAATGTAGTTGTAGACCAAGGAGCTCTTAAGCCTACCTTCCCAGCGACTGCAGAGAGGGCTGCGCTTTTGGCAGCTGTTCCAAGACTAGCTCCTCCTTCTGCTATTCCGTTTGCCAAATTTCCAGCCGCTTGAAAGATACCACCTACATCGCTCAGGATGATGCCCGGGTCAGAAGTTCCAGCGTTTAAGTCGATCCAAGACTGCAAAGAAGTCTGCATCGGTCTTACTTCTGCGACGACCAACTCCATCGCAAACATTCTTTGGTTTTCGGGCAGAGCGTATCTCATCCACCCTGAGTCAAAAACTGCCTTGCGATATAAGTCCATTAAGTAAGTAATCTTAAGGTCGATCGCCTCTTCGGTTTCTATCGTTATCTTTTTCTCTTTTCCACGGAAAGAATTACCTGGTGTAATCTTCCAGATATCTCCCAAGCCTGTCACTTTGGTAAAGTACCAAGGAGCTTCTTTAAGAAGGGTTAAGAAACCTTTTTTGAATTCACGGATCATTTCTGCCCTAGATTCTTGGTTCGTTCTCACAAAGTAACTGACAGCAGAGTCGGTATCTTCGTCTGGCAAGAAAAGACCTTGCGGATAGTAGTCCAAATCTTTGTCTCCGCTATAGTCCTGTGTGTTGATTATCCTCCACTGGAATCCTAAGTAAGTCGGGTCTTGCCACTCAAGTATAGGACCACCCGTAGGTTGTATCCTGGCCTGCCCGTATGACAAGAAGTTTTTGGTTATGGAATCCGCGTATTTCATGATCTATGTATATATTTAAGGCGCCGGCCATTCACGCCTTCTAAGAAAGAGCGTTTGATAAAAATCTGGACGATTGGAACCTCCGTTAGAATATGATCCACCCGGGCCTATGCGGTCAAAACTAAATATCATTCCGTCTGTCATATAAAAACCGGTGTAAAACTGGTCTACGGTGGGGTAATTCTTGTTCGGTTCTGCATCAGCAACGTCACCGGTCGCGTCAAGTCTTCTTTTGGTATCATCAGTTATGTTCTGCATCAGAAGCGGCAGCTTTTCACCGTTTGCGACGTTTGGATTCCACCTTGGCAGGTCTACTTTTATGAAGAGCTTTGTGAGTTCTTCGCGGTTTCTTTTGTTGTGTACTTCGGAAAAAAGATATTTGTCGTGTACGTTCTTTGATTGGACACCCAACCACATCTTCTTGTTCTGCGTCTTCCAATAGTCTAACTGTGATGGAGCGCCCGCTGCGGTACTTCCTTTTGGAAACGTACGTCCTTTAAGAATGATCTTGTCTTTTTCTGCGTCTGTGGTTGTAAGAGGATCTATGTATAGGTCCCAGTACTTTAGGCTCTTTTGGTCAAAGAACTGGACGTGTGTTTTATACCCCCACTTCTTAGCGACTTCGGAGCTGTTGTTGACGATCTGATGTTGTTTCACAAAAAAGTTTGTGTTCTGCAGATCCGTCAAGTTTGACAGCATTTTTGGAAGAGTTACCTGTCCTGACTTGGCGTCCTTCAAGTCATTGGGATAGTATTCTTTCACAAGAGTTGAATCCAAGATAGCCGCTGGGAGTTGGCTGTCTCCTTCGAATTGATTGTTTACGTTTATGAAGTTCAAATGGTAGTAAACATCTATGTAGACTTTGTAAAAATCTTTAGGAGATTTCCAAGCATGATCAGCTATGTGATTTATGAAATTGTACATGCTATCACCAGGGCACACCCAATTCATAGAATCAACAGTAGATGTCTCATTCGTCGCGAAACCTAAGTTGAGCTCTTTTGCTATTAGTTGTATTACATCGAAAGAATTGCCTGTGTAAGACTTGACGACCTCGTCGCGAATGTGCGGGATAAAAAGTTCTCCTTGAATCACGACCGAAGCTCCTGCTCCTTCTTCGCCTCCTTTTCCGATGTCCACTGATGTGATTACATAATCATTCCTCACTGGTTTGAACACATCGTTCTTAGCACGAATAAAGACATTGACTATGTCACCGTCTTTCGGCATTGCTTGCGACTTAAACGCAGTTGAGTTAACGAGATCAAAAGCCAAAAACAGCTTAGGTAAGAAACCTGTGCAGTCGATCCTAAATGTATCGAGTTCTTCTAAGCTGATAGTGTAGTTGTTGATTGCGACCATTGGGTAGTCGGTACCTACGCTATTCTGCTCTTGATGACCCGTGACTTCTTTTGGCTTGTTTTGAGGAATCTTATCAGACGTTGAAGAAAAAACATCAGCGAGGGATAGCTCGTCTAAGACGATCTTTGGCTTAAGAAGCGAACGTATGATGGTTTTTTCATCAGATGCCATGTATTCTGTTTTATGTGTTGTTTCTTAATCTTTGCTTAATCATCTTAGCGACAAATTCACTCTTAGACACCGGATCTTGAGAATCAAATCCCGAAGCACTAACAGCACCACCAAGAACCAACTTACCATTGACGAGCGTGATCTCTTGGTCACCGAAGTCTGCGAGGTTTGGAGGAAGAGCAGGAGCATTCTTACCTTTTGACGGATCCGGTTTCGTGGCCTGCGTTCTCTTTTCGAAATCAGCGAGACGTGGATCTACAGTCGACTTTTTCTCTGGTGTAATGTAT
>Ga0315902_10000461_pt1 | contig 68288 bp, 81 predicted proteins | sample LakEriMetagenome_9_FD_203523 | JGI IMG/M metagenome (GOLD analysis project Ga0315902, IMG submission 203523) | Freshwater fungal communities from buoy surface, Lake Erie, Ohio, United States - Buoy 12 MA117 | ecosystem: Environmental > Aquatic > Freshwater > Lake > Lake biofilm | place: USA... | reverse complement strand
CAATACCCGAAAGAAAGAGGGAAAGGAGTGGCCGTTTGGTTTTTAACAAAATATTTTCACAAAAACTTGCATCGGAAAAGAAAATGTTTTAGTTTTGTGTCTGATTCCGTAAAGGATGTTTACATAGCAATCGAACACTTATTGACTTGGTGGAGTGAATAAGTGGAGGAAGAGTTAAAAGACTTCTTCCGAAACGATAAAGCAATCAAGCCGTAGCCACCACTGCGGCTTTTTTGTTTAATGAAGCACGATACGATCTCAGTCCCGTTCCTCTTCATAAAGGATAACGCCAACAGGCTTAGAACCGTCGCGCATTTCATCAACTTCAAGAAAACTTTTAGAAACGGGATAATCTACAAGTACAAAAACTGCTCAAAATACCACGAGCAAAAACTTGGACTTTCCCGAAACACAATAAAAAAGTTAATCAGCCTATTTATCGAACTCGGATGGGCTGAAAAAAAAGGTGAACTCGTTTTTCTTAAAGGTAAAAAATACCTTGCTCAAACAACAAGAAATAAACTCACCTACACCAAAATTGATTTATCGCAGGATATTCTCTCTCAACTCAAATATAAATTAGTCAAATCAAAAATTAATCAGGTCAATTACAGAATTACGACAAAAGAAGCATTATCCAAAAGTATCAGAAAAAAGCTAAGGAGAATATTTAAAGGGTCTTTCACGTCTGTTTCTTGTAAAACCATCGCCAAGATTTTTAATTGCAGCAGATCAACTGCATCATCAATTCTAAAAAAACTCGTTTCGACCGATTTTCTTGAAGTAATTAAGTCAGAACCTGAATTTATTACTTTTTGCTCAAAAGAAGGTTGGAAACACAGAGAATCTTGGTGGAATCTACCCGTAAAACATACTTCTTGTTATTTCTACAAAGGAGTAATTTACTCTAACTTACCTAACAAGTATAAACCATTGGTATAGCGGATACTACTAAGAGCGTACAAAAAATTGACATATCAAAAATGAGTAAGGCGCATTCAGTAAAAATGAGTCATCTTCGAGCTTGTGTTCGTAGAATGAGAACGGTATTGAAAGAAAACAATATCCCAATATGCAAACAAGCACCTGCACTAAAGAAGTTTTGCAACATTATTGGTTATCCTAAACCTGATAACGTCAATATTAATAATTGGGTATTGCAACTTTATAGGGAAGGCAAGTTGAGTCATATAAAACCTTACACAAACCCAAGAAAAAAATTAAAGCCCAAAGACGTAAAGAAACCAAAAGATTTTTATCAAACTGAGAAATGGTTAACTTTAAAGAAAAAAGTTCTGAGAACATACGGATGTTATTGTATGAAGTGTTTTGTAAAAAGAACAGAGATTCACGTCGATCACATAAGGCCAAGATCGAAAAGACCAGACCTTGAATTAAATTTTAATAATTTGCAATGCCTTTGCCGCAAGTGTAATTATGAAAAAATGAATTATAACGAAATAGATTATCGTCCGCTCGACATTCAATTAGCATATCCGCTTCCTGTATGATAAATTTCAATAAAGATTATCAACACAGTGGTATTTTGTAAAGACATACAAAAAATTGACATATAGAAAATGAATAAATTAAATACGACAAAAGCCGATTGATGGACGCAGATCGTGATTAAATTAGCGCACAATCAAAACAAATGAAGATTAGAGAAAAAAAATGCAAGGTGTGCAAGGAGTTGTTTTTTCCGAAGTACTCCACCATGCAGCAGACGTGCGAAAAAACAGATTGCATCATATCATTTTCTGAGGCTAAAAAGAAAAAGAAAACAAAACTCGAACTGGCGCTGGCCAAGGAAAGAATGAAGTCTATATCTCAATGGAGAAGAGAACTTCAACAGTGGTTCAATAAATACATTAGGCTAAGGGATGAAGGAAGGCCATGTATTTCTTGCGGTAAAAAATTAACCGGCAAATATGATGCTGGCCACTACTTTTCCGTTGGATCGTACCCGAACCTGCGGTTTCACGAAGATAACGTGCACGGTCAGTGCGTCGAGTGCAACCAGCACAAGCACGGCAATCTTATTGAGTACAGGAACGGTCTTGAGGCGAGGATAGGCAAAAAGAGGATCGAAGAACTTATGGCAATTAGAAACGAAAGACTGAGCCTGCCTCTTGATCAAATCAAAGAGAAAATCCAGGAATACAAAGACAAAATCAAAAACTTATCAAGGTAGAACATGAAAACAAAATCAGAAATTAACGAAATGATGACCATTGCCTATCAAGGGGCAAATGAGTTGAGACTACTCAAGAATGACGTCAAATCAAAAAAACAATTGGCGCGGATAAAAAAGGAAGTCAAGAGGCTCAAAGAGGTGAAGCTATATCTCGAGACCGCCCCCAGAGAAGAGTTTGTTAAGGAAGAAATCGAACGCCTCTCCCGAAGAATTGAGCAGATTAATGGTGGTTACAAAGAATGGCTGAAGGCCATGAATAAAACTGACTCAATTCAAGCAAAAAAAGAATACCGGGAAGAAACTGGCATCGCTGTGCTGAACAGGCAGATACAAACTCTTCGTTTTATTTTTTATTAACAAATGTTAACGCAATCAAATGGAAGGCAAAAAAAAAAAAGAAAAAAATACCAAGTGTCAAACCGAACAAGCACATCTCCCCTAACGAGCTTCCGCTGTCTTGGTTGATTATGAAGCAAGAGCTAAAAGAGGCAGCAAAACAGAGGCCGAAATGGGAAGACTTAGGCTATTCAAACTTTGAGTAAATTTGCAACATGGACAAAACGAGAAACATATACGTTCTGCTGACGCTCTCAATATCGGTCGCTATTCTTGTGGGGACATTTATCGTCGTATTCAATATGGGGGTGCTAAGAAATACTGGCAGCCAAGAGTCTGAGGCCATAGAAAGGCTTAGGGAAATTAATCAGGAGAACCTCGAAAGCATGAATAACAATACCCAGATCATTATCGAAACCAAGGCAGCCATAGATTCGTTTATGGCCTACGACCAAATCATGAGAGAGCAAGAGGCCGCTATGATTAAAACATCAAGAAACTATGTATCACAAATACCACATTTATCAAATGACTCACTTCAAAAAACTTACAACAATTCTTGGAATTATCTTCTTAACGAGTATCGCTCAGGAAGGCTTATGCCAAGCGAATAATGCGCCAAAAGTGCCCCGGGAAGCTCAGGAGGTAATATCGGCTGCTGCCGAAACGATTCGGGTTGACAAAATCAGCCTGGACGCCAGGTCAGAAAGAATCCGAATGTACAAGGATCAGCTCGACGCAGCCCAAAAAGCGCTTGATTTAGCGATCGAAAATGGAGATTTATGCAAGGAATCTCTTGATAACGCTAACGCTGAAATCCGGTTCCTCAAGACCCAGTACCTTGAAGAGAAGTCGAAATTCAAGTCAGAAAAGAGAAAGAAGATCTTTTGGAAGTGCTATGGCGTAATCGCTACGGCCGGGGTCATATACCTTGCTGTGTTCTGATGATTACTTTCCCCACCTTGTGATATGGAGGCTGGAGTTTAACGGGCGAATCTTTATGTATACCCCGTCTCCAGTCCTGCTGTCACGCATCCCCTGATCATTCGTGTTCCCTTCTATAGTCCTAACGGAATATTTCCCGACCCAGTCAACGACCCCGGTGTGGCCTATCCCCTTGTATCTTTTACCCAAGAACTTTTGATAGCTCAAGGTGAATATCAAAACGTCGCCGTTAGAGAAAGACTTTTTAAACCTGCCGTCTGTATAAATAACATCCTTTCTGTTGTAAGCAGAAGGCGACCATCCGGTGATGGAGTTTTGGACACCGCATGCATCGAGGACAGCCTTCACAAAGAAAGAGCACCACGCATAGCCTGGGCGCCATCCGGCCTTTGTCATTTCACGCTGTAATTCCCTGCTGGTAAAACCGTTGTTGTTCCCTCCCTTTTCCCTTACTCCGACATAATATTCAGAGGTAGCGCGGACGCAGTAGCCGTCATTAGCAACCACAGGATAAACAGGAATAATAGCAAATAGGAAAAATAGACAATAAAATACAACTTTATTTTTTTCCATGGTTCAATATACGTTAAATCAGTCTTAATACTATCCCCGTAAATATATTTTTGCAGCCTTCTAAAATTAAAGTTAATCCCTAAGAATACTACGAAATTACCAAGAATCAATACAAGGGCTGCCATAGCAACAATTTGAATGTATTCTGTAGATATTAATGCGTCTCCAAAATACTCATACCCCAATCTCCCAATAAGAAAGAATAAAAAAAACGACAGCGGTATTGACCATATACCGTCAAATAGTTGTAAATATTTTAAGATTTTCTTCATTTCATGTAGTAATTAATAATGTTGACACATTGTTAGCTGCATTACTATCCGCATTTTGCCCGTTAACCTTAGTTAATGTAGCTCTAAAAACCGCAGGTAATTGAGGGGTGAGGGTTGTCGGCCAATTAGTGTTAATGTAAACAGACTGCCCGGGTCTAAGGGTCTGATTACTGTTCGATGTCAATTGAGTATTGCCTTCAAATCCTCTAACCAATGTGAAAGAGTTAATTGTGGCTGAACCATTGTTTTTTAAGTCATAGCCGATTCTTAATCTACCACTTGACCAAGAGAAGTCTTTTAGCACAATCCCTAAATCAACAGTACCAACAGGGGGTTCTGGTATTGGGGACACCAAAGTAATAGCTCTTGAAAATGTATTGTTGCTTTCATTGGTTTCGTTAACAACATTAGTATGATCTACTTGACAAACCAAGGTGTATTGACCAGTAGTAAAATTTGTAGGGATAATAAAGTTAATCGTTGTATTTGCAGAATACAACCCATTTCCAAGCTGAAGAAAAGCACTGGTAATGGCATAAGACGCGGAACTAAATTCAGAACTTGTTCCTTGGTTAACAAAAAACCTAAAAGGAATATTTGTTAATGCAAATCCAGGTTCCTGATTCATGCTAATCGACAAAAATACACTCAATGGTGTTCCTATTGTAGCAATACTATTTGCTGTTATTGATGAAGTAATATCTACATTAATAGGTGCTGGAGGTGGGGGTGGCGGAGGTGTAACCACTGCTTGGCCAGCGTTTCTAACAGCAAGATCCATATCTATAATACCGTATCCTAACTCTAAGGATTTTCCATTTGTATCATAAACATATCCGCCAATTTTTCTACATGAATTTGCAAGAACTACCTTCAATTGAGAATCTGTCAAGTTTGGGTTTTTAATCAAACAAGCCCCAACAACAGCAGCAAAAACAGGGCAAGCTGCTGATGTTCCAGAAAAATAATGATAATTAGTTGGGTGATATCCATCAGCTCCAGTTCTGTCTGTTGTTATTACAGAGGTTCCTGGGGCAGAAGCAAAGAGTTTTGTTCCGTAATTACTAAAAGAAGCTCTTGTGTTTGCTGAAGTGGATGCCCCAATTGCCATTACCCCTGGATAGCAAGCAGGATATTGAGTAAATTCATTTGAATTACTATTTCCTGAAGAAGCCATACAAGGAATACCCTTACCTTCTCTCCCTGTTGTAGAGGCTAATAGTAAAGCTTGAGCAAAAGCGGTGCGGTATCCACCACCACCAAAAGACATAGAAATTCCTACACAATCAGGATTTGCCATTGCTTTATTTACAGCTCTTGTTAAAATACTATCTGATGTACTAAATGAGCCAGAAGAAGTTGAATTATACCCTATATGTAAAAATTGTACTCTAAGTTGATTATTACCAAGTGAAGCTACGCCAACATTATTATTAGTGGCTGCAGCTATAATTCCAGCACAGCAAGTTCCATGTTTTTCGTTTACCGAAACCGGGGCTACGTCAGGAGTGTCAGTAACACAATTCCAGTTTAAATTAGTTCTTCCAATAAGGTCTTCATGATTAACATCGCAGGCAATATCAAGAACAGCGATATCTTTTACAACACCGGCGGGCAATTGATCCCAAGCCTGCTGAGCCTTTAAATTAGCAAAGTGCCAGTGACCAGAATACGGGGTAGTATCACCTTGTTCTACTACTTTTACAATCATGTCCTCTATTACTTCTGATATAGAGTCAGAAATAAGAGTATTTTTGAAATCTTTAAATTCAGTAAACTCAGGCATGTCTACTACAAATTGAGACAGTGCTTTAAACTCTTCAACTATATTATATCCTAAAGATTTTACTAATTCAATAGCCTTGGCGTAATCATTAGCCCTTACTACAGCAAGTCCTGACGGTATTTCCTCAAGATCAGAAGTAACTTCGGTGACACATGAAACCTTTTGCACATCTGGCTCAACTGGCTGCTCGTCTGCAAATACAATTATACCAAAAGGCTCATGGAATTCAATAACATTCCTTTTAGACTTGTTTTTATTAAAGGAATTTTTATCCTTAAATTTTACTGAGTTAATTTTCATCTTTATTGCCCTTATTCGTTTATTGGCTCTTCATTTATTGGCTCTTCATCAATAGGGGGTTCCTCAGGAATATCCTCTATCGGGCTATTGCTGTCTGGCACAAGGTTAGCCATACACACCCCGCAAATATACTTACGATAAAATCCTTGGCTCACCTCGGATACTTCAACATATCCGAGTTCTGTCGAGCAATTACTGCATATCATTATTATCCTTTCCATTATCAAGAAGAGAATGTGCAGGTGCCTCCGACGGTCCCTGCGGTTCCTGTAGATGTTGTTGCGGTCACCGGGGCTGAAGCCGCATTTCCTGTCCCATCGACGTGCGTCATATCTCCTGTTGACAGGTTTATAGCCGTTATTCTTCCCCCCGACCCGCCTGTTCCGCCTGTTCCGCCAATAGCCCCCGGTCCGGTCCCGTCACTACCCGTTCCGCCTGTTCCTCCGGCCGCTGATACAAACGTATACGAACCACCGGTGACAGATCCAAAAACAAGGTACACATAACCGCCGCCGCCGGCACCACCGCCGCCGCCGCCACCGCTATTGAACGCAGATGTTCCGCCAGCACCGCCATTCCCACCAAGGGCAGAAATCGCCGCCGAATTAGTGGAGGCTCCGACTGTAATTTGCCTTGCGTATATCACAGCTATACCGCCTCCTCCTCCACCAGATCCGCCAGACTTGCCGTTACCGGTCGAGGCACCGCCACCGGCACCGCCTCCGCCATGTCTACCGCCGCAAGTATTGACAGCAACATAAGCACCGCCGCTCGAAGAATTAATTGTATACCTTGTGAAGTCAAGATTTCTTGCCGCGTGTATAAATGTTCTTATCACGTTTGCCACAGGAGATGTTGAGGTTGACTGTGCTGCGCCTCCGGTTCCCCCGGTTCCTGTCGCAGCTCCACCGGCTCCACCGGCTCCACCGGGTCCACCGCTTGTATGTCTCGTGTTGGCCCCTATACTTGTAGGGGCAGAGCCGTTTGCTCCGTTTCCTGTAGGTGACGTACCACCAGCCCCGCTCGTGCCTCCAAGCGCGACGCCCGACTCGGCGGTTCCCCATCCTGGGGAGGTCACCCCGACTCCTCCGCGCTGCCCGGCAGCGGCTGCTGATGTAGCGTTGTTTATCCCGCTTGTACCATTAGCATGGAGAGCACTTGCGCCTGCGTTCGATAAGTCAAGATTGCCGGTCACAAACACCCTGTACCCAGCCATATTGATTGACCCCGCACCAGAGATGGTCAGGTCGTTGTAGTACATGTCGGACGTCAGGCTGATAGGTCCGGTTACCGTGACGTTTCCGTCAGATCCATCACCAAATGTTGACTCAGGAGAGGCCGACTGCGCTACTGCGTTCTGAACAAATGCCGTAGTGGCTATTTGGGTGGTACTCGTTCCAGACGCTGCGGTAGGCGCTGTTGGGACGCCTGTGAACGCAGGGGAACTTGTTGGAGCCTTGTCGTTAAATGTAGTCCAGTCGGTAGAAGAAAGCGCACCTCTGTTTGTGGCTGAGGCTGTCGGCAAATTAAATGTGTGAGTCGAAGAAGTGGAAGATATGCCAAAATCTGTGCCTGATGTGCCAACAGCAAACGTCTGTGTCGCTGCGGTAAGGCCATTAAGAGACGATATACCACCTCCCCCACCAGACGAATATTGCGGGATATTTAACACCCCGGTAGTGTTATCGTAAGTGGCCGCACCGCTTGTTCCCGTAGTTGTCAGGCTGATAGAAAGCCTTGCCCTTGAGTTGGTGAAGTAAAGATTGGTGTTTTCAGGAACAACAAGAGTGTCGAGAGTTTGCCACGTCTTGTCACCCCTCCAATACTGAGCCGTAGTGCCGGCAGCTATCGCGGGCTCCTTCGAATTAAATGTTGTCCAGTCGGAAGAAGATAAGGCACCTCTGTTCGTAGCTGAGGCCGTTGGTAAATTAAACGTGTGTGTTGCTGTAACAGAACTAATATTAAAGTCAGTTCCCGATGTTCCTACTGCTAAATTCTGTACTTGTGCAGTAAGTCCATTCAATGCGGTTAAACCCGTTGTAAAAGTGGTTATAACTTGACACAGATTGTTGTCTTCCGTATGCAGGGTAATTGTCCTACCGCTATTATTTACATACACCCTTACCGCTAATCTATCTGTGAGAGCCAAAGTGGTGGCGGGTACAGCCAATGCGGTAAGATATAAATCTAGTGTTGTGCCATTAGTTATTCCTTCAGGGCTAGCAGAACTTGATGCTATTAAAGTAAAAGCCGCTCCATCCCATTTGTATAGCTCTACATAAAATGAAGGGCTCCCGCCTGCGCTTGACGCTTGGAAATACATCTCAAAATTCCAATTGCCCGCTGGTATATTAAGTTGAGACGGGTCGTTTGCATCTGTTATAAATTGAGCTATATATCCGTTGGTTGCTATTGTAAAGTTAGTACCCGATCCAACGACAGGCACCCTGTTCATTTCGTAATAAGTATCTCCGCCAAAAACGCCCTGGTTAACAGAGCCGTTAAGGTAATAATTCACAGAGGCGCCACCGCCAAGATCAGGAAAATTACCAAGCGTTCCGTCCCCCTTAATGTATTGACCCGACGTACCAACGGCGGATATAGCAATCGTTCCTGCGGATGTGATCGGGCCGCCGGAAGCGGAGAAGGCAGACGGCACAGTTATGTCTACTGACGTAACCGTTCCAGATCCTGACGCGGGTGTTTGCCATTCCGCAGACCCATCGATCGACACAAGGGTCAATACCTGTCCTGGCGTTGCCGCGCCTGTGCTTACGGCGGGTGTTACAACCTTCGTCTCTGTAGACGTAGCAATGAAGCCAATGGGGACTCCAGACGTGTAGTACAAAACCTCGGCCTCCCCTGTCCCCGCAAGAACAGAAGCTCTCCCTGTTCCGTTATGCACCTCAAGCTCTACAGCAGAGGTTCCGGTTACAGTGAACGTATCAAAATCGATCCAGTTCATGTCCGTGCTGTTGCCGTCTACCGAATTGTCTGTTGTTAAAACCGGGTCGTGAGTGATGACATCCTGAAGACCCTGAACCAAGCTTCCGCCTACGCTGGTAAACTGAATGCAAAACTCAGTTCCATCAACAAACGGCACCCCGTTAGCATTAAGCTCAGTGGCGCTAAAAACACAGTAGGTGCCGGCATCAACAAAAGAAGACAATTGAAGAACGGCATACACCGTTGGGTCAGTTTTGCTAAAGACAAAAACCCAAGATCCATCCTGAACAATCGGGAAAAACCCTGAGAAATCCTGGTTGCCGCCAGTAACATACGAAAATTTAATAGCATTGCCGGGATCGTACAAAAAATGGCCATCTACAGTGGCGTCTCCATGCGTATAATGTATGGAACACTCTTGGGAAGAGTCACCGCAGTCGCAACACCCCTTGAAAACAGAAGAGACGAGTAGTTTGTAAATATCCTTTGTTCTCTTTAAGACATCTTCCGCAGGACTCTGAAACGAAAGCGGAGTGAATGAGTTTCCCCCAACCTCTTGGATCGCATAAACGGAAAAAGAAATAGAACTACCCGGGTCTTGAGATATAGTAATCCTATCGTACCTGTAAGATAGGTATGTAGGAGTATTGGTAGGAATGACTTGGTTAACCGAATGCACATAGTCGTTCGACGAGTCAAGAAACGACACCATGTCGTTTCCTTCAACTTGTATTTTTACCACCGAATCTAAATTCATTGGCTAACCTCTTCTTCGGTTGCAAATGTACAAAATTCATCAAGACTTTTGTATTGTTTGACAAACTTTGAAGACTGAAATTTATCTGCCCACAACCTCTTTACGTTTGCCCATTCAATTCCAGTTCTCAACGGCGAAGACCTCTTGTCTACCTCTTGAGAAGAGAAAACCATGTCGATAATAGACTTCTTACTCGGGCGGCCACCTTTGGCTCTCTTTGACTCAACAAACGCTAATACCTCTGGTAGTTTTTCGTGATTGGCATCCTCTAAAACAGAGACAAGCTGTCTTACAGATACGCAAGAGTTCATTTTTGAGCGCGTAACGTGCACTTGCTCGGGGCGAGAAACGTGAAAGTCTATGTACTCAAACTCAATACCGAGCTCTTTCATGCATCGAGTGATCGCGATAATATCGGCTTTTAATTGCCCGATAGCCGCGTTTGGTGAGTGCGGATATATAGCGAACCCCTCCGCAAGAACATGAGTCTCTCGAACTCTCGATACAGACACCTTGCTCATAGCATAATTGTCGCCAGATCGAACCACAGACACGGATAGCTCAGGGTACTGCCCCTTGAGATACCCCATGATTCGGTTGTATTCGGACAACTCAGGGAACTCAGGGTTGGCAATGTTAATTTTTATCATATCAGACTTACTGCTGCAAAATTAACACTAATTAATTTAATTTGGATTTTTAGTGTGTTTTTTGATATTTTTGCAAAAGTTTAACAACACGTCGGGAGACGAAACTAATATTTGCCGCTGAACCAGCATGTTCGCGGCATTTATTTTGTTCTACGCCTGCGCCCGTTTTTCTTAGAAAGCTCATTGTAGTGCTTAATCAAGACGATCGCAGAGACCACTGAAGCCAGCAATAGTGACAATATTCTAAAAAACCACTCGGACTGCTCTTGCCAAGAGACAACGGCAGCAATAGCTGTCACGATAATTGCGAAAGCCTGCTCTCCAGGGTTGTCAGAAGGATGTGTCGCTTGATCTATTATGTGCATATCATTGATCTATTTTGTATTTTGTCCTCATTTCAAGAATCACTTTTTCTCGGGCATTGCTTACGGCGACCCTGATCTGATCTTCGGGCATGCCTGGAGATACAGACTTGGATATTTCGCGGGCGGTCAATCTCTCAAACTCGCTTCGAACAGTGTCCACTGCACGTTGCCTGTAGTCCTTAAGCATTTCGACCTTTCTGTCGTCGGTATTCAAGCCCTTGATAACATCAAGGTGACTATCGATAACCGCAGATGTCTCCTTGTCAATCACAAGTCCGATCGACTGCTTGAATTCATCCTCGATAGGCACCTCGTATGTCTTGCCAAAGATACGAACTTCATTCCATGCCTTAGCGTTCCATGACGAATAATTTTTTGGAAACCACTTTTGCTCTGTGAGATTGTAGTACGGACTATTTTCAACGTGACTTGTCCCGTCCTTCCACACTTTTTCGGGCATTAAAAACGTAACAATGTCGGTCTTCGGTGTCACATACACCGGCTGCCCAAAATGGTCGTACATTTTGCCACCCTTGGTATCCATGAAGGCATCAAGGAAGTATATGTCTTCCACAATATTGTCAACAACTCCTGACCTCTTTTCTTTTTGATACCCTTTCCACGCTTCGTAGTCATTTTTGATTTGCTCGATCTGAGACGGAGACAGCGCTGTCTCGATTCCGTCGAGCATCAAAATTTCGAGAGCTTCGCCGGCCTTTGGCTCACCATACCCTCGGTAAACCTTATCCAGGGCTCTTTTTGGAGCAGACATCTCACTGCCTGTCATCTGGCCTACAACAAGCGCGAGCATTTTGTCGAAGGTCAATTCAGACGATCCGTCTTTGGAGAACCTGATGTCGTTAGAGACTTCGCCAAGAACCTTCCCAACGGAACCGATTGCAAAACCAAGTGTAAGCAATGGTATGTTGACTCCAAAAACGTTAATAGAATTCTCCTTGCCACCTTCAGCCTCTATTTCGGCACGCTGTTTAGAATCTTCTGCTGATCCATAGAACTTGATTGGGGAGTCTGGGTCAAGAACAATTTTCTCCTCTTCTTCATCGTAATCAAACATGGACGCCATCAGCCCCGCCCACACCATTGTTGCCGCAGCGTTTTTCAAAATCACGTTTACCTTGTCTTCCGTGGTCATCGGCACCTCTGTCTGTTTGCCGTCCACATACCGGATATTGGTTCCTTTGGCAATTTTAGCCGCAGCAGGGATTACCGGCACAGACTTCCATGCGTACTCGGCGGTTATGATGTTTAGACGCATGAAGCCAAGGGTCATGTTCAGTATAGTCTTGCCAAACACTCTTCCTGCGTTGTCCGAGTCCTTGATGCCCTGCGCCCGAGAGACCCCGTCAAAAATCCATGCCCCGAGAGATGTCTCCGGTTTCTGAAGCAAAAGCGCTTTTTTAGCCTGATGAGCCATCTCGTTTACAACCTCCGCTGGCATGGCTTTATGAATCTTGTCCCTGAGACGACGCCTTCTCCACCCCTTCGGTAATTCCTCTCCCTTTCGAATTAAATCCATAGCTTCTTCTTCCACCTCAAGTTGCATTTTTTCAATAGCGCCCGAACCGGCAGACAGGATCTCGTCCAATTTAGCCTTCTTATACTGGCTCCACGCCTCCGTGCCCTTCTTCATAGGAACTCCTGATAAGCGATTCAAATTATGGACATAACGATCAGCCTCGATGTAGGAGTACATGTCTTGCAAGAAGCCCCCCATTAAAATATCCTGGGCGGACATCATAGTCATAGATATTTGAGAAAAAGACGGCATCCACTTTCTTTTTCTTGCACCCGACATGGTAACAGAATGATTGATCGCCTTCAATACTGCCTGAGCGATAAAATACCCTTTTCTATTCCCCTTGGCCTTTGCGATGTCTTCGAATATTTGAGCAAACGTCTTCTGGGTAACCCTGACAACCGCCCCGTGAGACTTTTCTTCCGGTCTCTCCAGTAGGGTGGTTTCGCCAAATTGAGACTCTGGCTTGCTCCATTTTGCAGCAACAGTCTCCCATCCCATTGTTGCCTTAGCCTTCCTCATACTCCGCGCATGCTTTAGTGCTCTTGCCATTCTCGATGGATTCATTATGGCTGTAAAAATCCCGTGTTGGATAGTTGACACAACGGCTCCAACACCAGATGCCATCACGGCTGTATTCATAACGCTTGAGAGGGCGGAAATATACATCTGCTCCGTAAGCCACCTGCCGATCATTGCCGCAGTGGTTTCGTCGTAATCGGAAAGAACGTCGTTAATATATCGATTTATCTGCTGATAAAGCTCTTCTCCAGGGGTTAGTTGCTGAAGTCTTGTGAAATAGTTTCTGAGAGTTTCAATATCCTTTGCTGAAAAACCCCTATAATCAAGGGCGTTCATCAAGGCATCTCCAAGCATGGTGTCGGTGAGCTCCCCTTTAGTAATGGCGTTAACAACCGCTTTTCTCACTTCTTTCCCCGCGAGAACGTTGCCGACAATCCGATCAATCCTCGCGGCCTCCTTGTCCATTTTCTTGGAAACCGCGTCAGCAATCTCTGATTGAAGAAGCTGCTGCAATTCATTTGCATAAGCGGGATCCACACCAAGGTCTGACACGAGTTGGGCGGCAAGATTTTCTATACCCGGCTGCGGGTCTCCGTAATGCTTTATGGCGATATCGATTATGGCGTCCTTAACAGATTCGTCGGAAAGAGCCGAGCTCGCGGCTCTGAGTTCAGATTTGCCAACGGGCATATCAAGAATATCGGAAACCATGTCATCAATCCCGTTTATGATAGCCTGTTTTGTTGCGGGATCGATATTTTCATTACCCATGATCTGAGCCTCTGCTATCGCTCTTGCGGATGATAAAATGCCAACAGCCTCTGTTTTGTTGGCAAGAATTTTTTGAAGCCTTTCTCTTGCCTTTACCTTTTCGCCCCTGCTTCTGGCGGCAACATATCCCGGATCATTCTCCAGAATCATGTCCGAAAGTATTTTTACCGCCTTTTTTCGAGAAGCATCCATATCGTCAATGACCCCCTCGAGCGCACTAATGAGTCGAGCCTCGGAGGAAGCCTTCTTGTTTGACTTTATGGTTGACTCAAGCGATTGGGCAGCCTGGTCGATAAGCTCATCAACATCTGTCTTGTACCCAGGTATCAGCCCCTTCAGGTTCGCCCACACTCTTGACTTTATTTGATTAACCGATACAGCACCGTCTTCCGCATAAGACCTCGCGAGCTCCTCAATGTGAGGAATTATCTCTGCGGGGATCCTGTTTTGACGAGAAGGGGATGGTTGCCCTCCTCTTCTCATTGCGGAAGGCTGTCCGGACTTCATTTTATCAAGAATGTCCTTAATCGCCTGAACCTCTGCCCTTCTTTTATCGGACTGCTTGCTTTTTGTTGGGACGACGATTTTTTTACCAACCTTCGGGACCACCCTTGCAACGATGCTGGTTACCTGATCTCGGTCAAGTCTTGCAATGGCAATTATTTCCGATATGGCTTCTCCAATGGTCATTTCCCCGGATATTACCCGATTCAAAAATGATTGGCGGCCTGTATCCTCAAACATCAATCTATTTGCCAATTGCTCGGGCGCAGATAGTGCGCTGGCGGTTGATATGTCCTGACCCTTTGCTGAAAGGGATGCCGATAGTTCGCTGTATATCTTATTAGCCGCAGCCATGTTGCCAGTCATAAAGAAATGGTGGGCAGCTTTAGTCAGCACCACACTATAAAGCGGACTCAGCACCGGAGAATTCTTTCTCTCTCTATCGGTCATGTTGTCCATGGCCTCGAGAACCGTATCGAACACGTCCTTTTCTCCCGAATTATATCTGTCAAGAAGCTCTTGAAACTTTTGCTGACCAAGAAGGTTTAACGAGTCCTGATTATAAGAGACGTAATCCTTATCCTTCATCCCGCGCTGCTCCCTTGCTCTTGACGCGTAAGCGCCTCCTTTGACATCCCCGTAGGCCGCACTTATCCCGTCCTTCATGAACTCATGCATGCTCTGCACGGCTCGATCCTGAGCCGTTTGTTTTGGGCTTGGCTTTTGTTTGGTGGCAACAAATGGGTTTTCGCCCTTCATTGCATTTGGGTTTATCGCGCCTGACCTTGTTAATTCAGCAAAAAGACCGTCCTTAAGGGCGGTCATGAATTCGGCATAGTCATATTCTCGCGGATTCCCTCCCTTGGGTGTGTATGTTATTTTGCAAGGATTAGCCATTTACGGAAAACAACTTTTCTTCCAACAATAAAACTTTGAACTTATCGGCAACGTCTACTCCTTCGAGCAGGTTCAGCTTGTCGCTATACTCGGATACGGAATCGTTCTGGATCAATCGCAACGGTTGGAGAAAATCAAACGCGCACAGATCAATCTCAAAAAGCTTCTTAGACGTTTCTTCGTAAGCCTCGTACAGGTCGTATTCAAGCTTGTAAGCCTCTTCCAACACCTCCATGATGCCCGAAAACTCAATCTGCGGGCGATTTACAGTCGGCAGTTCCGGGATTACGTTCCAATCGGTGATGTATTTTTCAATTTTCTTTGCATGCTCAAGCTCGTCCTGCGACTCAGCGGCAAAAAACTTGGCGGCTTGAAAAAAGCCAACCCCTTGGCACCAATTGCTGGCGGCGCGATAAAAGTAAAATGCGCTGTATTCATCTTTCATCCGAGGGAGAAGAAGATCTACAACCTTTTTGTCAAGTTTTTTAATCATGGACATCCGTCTGTTTTTGTTATCAACCCAGCCGACTCAAGCTGTTTTAGTATTTTTGGATAATTGGCGTAAATGTACGAAAGCTCAGGCTCATCTTCCAAAATATCAGTTATTCTCTTCTTAGATTCGCGGCTTCCTTCCGCCCACAAATCAGACACCGCCCTGGCCTTGTCGTTGACGGCATTTTTCTCCCTAACTGATGCGCCGAACTCATCTTGAAGGATTTCATTCAACTGTTCCTTCTGGGCAGCACTCAAATCACCGTACCATTCCTGGTTTGAGATGTTCTCGTCAACGGCCTGCTGTGGATCCATGCTCTCAGCGATCGCTGCTTCAACTGCATCTACCCCATCTTCTACAGCTTGTCTGATTTGGGCTGGGGTGCGCTTTAGTCTTGATGGCTGTCCTTGTTTTGGCTTGCCGATTAAATCTTCTACTGCTTTTACAAGTTCAGGATTGCTGCCGTCTGCTTTGGCTTTGTGGTAGGCTTCGGAGACTTGTTTTTCTATTCTATAGAAACCACTTGAGATTTCTTTTTCTGTTATTGGCTTAGAAGCATATCTATTACTTCTGTCCACTTCTTCGTACTTTAATAGTTCAAGTTTTTCATTAGGCTTAACAACAATCTCATACTCCGAGTTACCATAATACGCAAACCTATCAGTGGTAGCCTCTAAATTTATAGCCTCAAATGGTATTTTTACAGTTGTTTTTGTTTTTAACTTATCGGAATTACCAAAAGACGGCAAATTAGAATCATCTACCGAAAAAGAATGACCTATGTTTTTTATATCTATTGGAGTACCATCCGTATTTATTACCCTCTTGCCAATAATATAACCCTTATTTTTTGCATTACTAAGTATGCTTGAAAGCTCTTTTATATTCCAATCAATCTGCTTGTCTGCGATACTCCTATATTCGGGGTCATTTTTTTCAAAATCAATATCCAAATTAGGGTTAACGCCCTTTACCCATTCTTTTAGATACTCTAAATCAGATATTCTGCTTATATTTATCTTGTTTGGATATGTAAATCTACTACCATACCCTTGTATTTTGTATTTACTAAATATATTTTCAGCGTCATCCTTCATCCCTCCCAACGCCTTAGCCGTACTCTCTACGGATGCCAAGGCTGGAGTACGCTTCATCATTGATGGCTGTCCCTTGCCTCCAACAATCTTTGGAAGTCTGCCCTCAGACAAATCCTTAGCAATCTCAGCAAGCTCTTGGGCCGTGAATTTGCGTGGATTCTTACCGTCCGATCCGGTCTTGATGTTCTCGAATGTGTCAAGGTCAAACAGTGATTCCTGTCCAGATAACTCACCAAACTTCAAGGCCACATCACGGTACTCCCTTGGAATCACGATGTTCAAGTCATAAGAAACCTCTGGACGGTCTGGGAACTTGTAAAGTCCAATCTTGAATATGTCGCTGGAAATATTCTCCTCGTTGTCCTTCAAGAAGTCAAACAAGCCCTCGGCAGTAACCTCATCCTGGGCCACGTTCAATGAACCGGCAGGAACCACAAGACCTCCGTCTTCGTAAGTTGTACCATCGAGGTTGAGCGTTGCCCCGTCCTCCGATGTTGCAGCCTTGATGCGGTCGATCGTCTCTCCCACATTCCCTGCGAACTCTTTAGATGTTCTTGGAATACCCTTAGAAGCCTGTCCTTTTTTCTTACCACCGAACAACAGTCCACGCACACGGGCTGCGTCTTCCTGCATATTCTTAGGAAGAACTTTGGTCATCATGTCGTACTCTTCTGGAGTGATGTCGCGCTTGAATTCGTTGTCTTCGTACTTATTTTCCGTAACCTGACCGCTCATGTAAACGCTGTCGGCAAGCTGGTATTCCTTGCTTGAGAACTTCTTCTTGCTCGACATAATATCACGCACCTCAGAGGCGATGTTCTCAAGTTCCTGCTTAGCCTGTTCGCTCTGCTGACTTGGGAACGGAATTCTCTCCATGCCCTTCTCGGCGTTTGATGTGAACGACGTTGGCTTCTCGGCAGTAGGCTTGAGTGGCACAAGTGCGTCTGCGCGGAACTCAGGAATCTCTCCTGCTGGCTTTCCAGTGCGGCTGTAAGACCACTCGCCAACAATCATTTGGTATCCATCCTTCTTAGCCATGTCTGCGATCTCACGCTTCACGGCCTCTCCACGGAATGGTGTACCTTGTGGTACATTTTCCTCAGCCTTTTCTCCGTATCCCATTGGATCGGAATCGATAGGATAAACCTTGCCCTTAGGTACGCGAACCGCATACTTTTCACCACCCACCATTCTTTCTCCATCTTCCGGACGAGTGTAATAAGAGGCAACACCATATTGTAGGCCCTTCTCTTCTCTTGCCGTTCTAAGCGAGGTATACTTGGTACTATCAATACCCTTCATAATCGAAGCCTTGGGAGCTGACGATACATGGAAGAATACATAGTCATTCTTGTCTTCGGTCAGGCCGGCTTCGTAGTAGGTGTCCTTGACTAAGTTTCTGCCGCGTTTGATGCCCTTGGACGGTTGGCCAGTCGGTTTCGTTTCCACTTTAGCAAGCCCCATGCCTCTTTGAGCCAATCCAGCACGGCTTACGTCACCAAATCTTTCCCCTTCTTTTACTTTCTCAGTGCTTTTAGCGGCTACAAATGCATCGTTATAGAATGGTCTGTCCTTAAGTATATAAAGAATAGGTTTGCTTCCGTCCTCAGTAACTATATGCCATGGGTAAGACTCATGCTTGCCTACAAATTCAGGCTTTACTTTTGAAGACGTTTCTATTACAGCGTATACATGAGAATTAGGAATATCTCTGAGCATCCTTTCGCTGGTCGCATACGCAACAGAATCAAGGATGCTCGCCTTAGAGAACGTGGTCATTTTCCTTTTAGCTCCAATAGATTCAGCGATTTCCGCTATAGCCTCCTTGGACAATACATTTTGATTGGCTATGGCATCAATTACATCACGAACGAAATCACCTCTTCTTTCGAAAGATGAATTGGATACATTCATAAATTTATCCTGAATATCCTTGTGGATAGATTTAGCATCGTTTCTTCCGTCGAAATTGATACCGTACTTCTTTCCGGCAATGTTCAATGCTTTTCTAAAAGCACTTAGCGGAATCAATCCATCATCCGCCAATATCTCCATAACACCCATAAGAGCCTTGGCTCCCTTTACACTTGTTAAATTCTTGCTTGCGTCTCCTTTTACCAGAACTAATCGACCTTTACCATCAGTTGATTTTTGTAATGACTCATTTATCAAAGAAGCTAATTGCGAAGCACTTGATTTTTTACCAGAGGCCCATACATCATCGTACAGCAAAACAAAGTAAACACCACCTTCGCCCTTCACAAGATCCTTTCCTCTGAACTTTATTTCTCCAGTTGAAAAGTTATCCGGATTATGAATAACAACAGTTTCTCCGTTTATGTCATCTAAACTTGCGTTATGAACTACGCGCCCTTCTTCTATTAATTTGGTAAAGTCTTCAGAGTCTTCCAAAAACTTCATTTCAAATCTGGCTTGAGAGCTTGTATTTGAAAAAACAGAGTTTGTATCGGTTAAAGTTATCTTGTTCTGAAATTCACCTACATTTTTCTTCCCTACAACATCGCTAATTTTACCGCCCTCATTCAACATTTTGTTGATCTGATCAGCCAAACGCTTCACCTCAACTCGTGGAGAATTTGTGAGGATAGGTCTCAATCCAAGTGCCTTAGCTATGTCGTTCATGAATTCAATGAACTTCTCGCGGAAGGTAGGTTCAAACTTATCGATATTGACATCCCCTGTAGCCACGCGAGCCATGGTTTCAACAACGGTCTCGTCTTCAATACTCTCAGGACCTCTTCTTTGATACTCTTCAGAAGCAGCAATGTCGGCAGCAACTCTGGCAACATCGTTGTTCCTCGCAGCTTCTGCCTTTAGTCCTTCCACGATTGCCTTGTATCGTTTCGGATCAGTGTTGCGAATGATGTTTACCACGGGGTGAATACCTTCGTGGAACACGATAGTTTTACCCCATTCGCCCTTAATCTTATCTCGGTTTAAGATAATCGTTCCGTCATCAGCCACAAACATACCTTCTGAACCGCGACCTTGACTGTCTTTTATGCGATTGTCCTCGTTGTATTCGGCATCGTCCATAACTTCTACCTTTATGCCGGTTTCAGAAAGGGCCTGCTCAATTGCTGGCACGGCCTCCTCTCCTTCGGATACCTCAAATAATTTGGCGAGTCGAGTCTTACGGGTTGGTTTTTCTTCGGTCTTTGGAGCGGCTTCTTCTGTTGCTTGTGGAGCTATTACTTCTTCTTGCCCTTGTGTTTGGGGGGCGGCTTCGGCGGCCGGCTTGCCTTGCAAGTCAGCGATTGGCACAATATGTTCTTGAGTGTACCCCGCAACTCCGCCGCCTTCGGCAACGCCCTGTTCTATAAACCGAGTAAGCCTTACCGCTGGTTGTCCGCCTTTAGTTGTAGTTTCTTCAGCAACAGTCCATTCATTCATTGATTCATTGCCGAATACGTCCCATTGAATTTTGCTTCCAACGGTTAATTTTTGTCCAGACGGTTTGGTCTCTTGGGACAATAATTCTTTTTCCCTTGCCTTAAGTCCCTTTAATTCATTAGGCTTTTCATCTTCAAGGATTCTGCCCTCTCTTCTTGCGGCTTCAATTGCATTTATCCGCTGTCTTACAGAGTCTATTTCTTCTTGTGCTTGAAGAACTCCACCTGTTGCAGGCGCTTCTTCGCTTGTGCTTTCGACAGGTTGGGTTGTGACAGGTTCTTGCCCTTTTCCGACTTCACCTGATATCCTTGTTTGGTCTTTTTGATCATAAGGTAGATTATTTAAATTATTTAATAATTCTTGTCCCACCCCTGCCTGACCTTCCCTGATCTGCAGAGTCCTTCCGTCTTCGGTGGTCAAATTTACATACACCACCTTGCCGTCTTTTTCTTTGTAGCTATTTACCGTTGCGTTCTTTCCGTTGTAGTCAACAGTAGCACCTCTTTCGAGCCTTGGGGTAATGAGTGTGTTTTGATTCTCTTTATTCATTGCCGCGACCTCTCCGTCGTCGGCCCTTATCCCCATGGCACGAACCTTTTCGGCTGCGCCTTCGCCCTTAGACACAACAACGCTTCTGCCGTCATTGTACTCTATCTCGTAATCGCCGTCCTCGTTTATGTAAAAAAACGCCTGCTGATCACCAATAAAAACCCTCTGCTTGTCAGTCGAAACACCAACAGCCTTTGCGTCCATTCCGTTCGCGCCAAGAGACAATATTTCTTGCTGCTCAGCCTTCAATCTGCCGACCTGAGCCTTAACGATCGGGTCTTGTACGGATGACTCTTCGAGGGATCTTATTTGCTGACTAATGGAAAAAACCCGGGCTTGCTTGCTTCTGTCGAGATTGTTCCAATTTGGATGGGCTTTAAGCCCGCGCAAATCTTCCATCGGCTTGCTCAGCGTGGTCCTGAGATCCGATATGGTTCTTTCGTTTTTGTGTGAATCTATAATCTGCTGCCCGTTTTCAGCCATCTCAAGAACCGCCCTCTCTTTAACGGGAGATGGAGTTGATGAGTAGCTGAAGAAATTCATCAAGCCGCCGGTAAGCCCGCCGCCAAGAGAATTGATCACCAAGTCCTTCAGTGAAAACTCTTGATTGAAATAATCGTAGCCGCCAACCGCGTCAACAATGTTTTTTGCCGACACCTCACCCACATATCCAAGTCCCTCTTCGAACGCCTCTTTGCCAAATGACTTTGCGTATGTTTGCAAGGATTCGTCAACAGCCTTCAAAAGAGGCTTTCCCTGAACAACGGCAGCTCTTATGGCCGGTCGAACATACCCCTGGATAACTTTTGAGTCAGGGACAAGAAGTTCTATGGAGGCTACCACTGGCGCTACGGCATTTGAGATCAAGGTGGCCTCCTGGCTTGACACGACGCCGCTATCCATCAACTCTTGATAAGTAGATGACTCGGCCATGAGGTATCCTGTGACGAACGTGCCAGCGGCTGCCGGCGCCTTTAAAGCAAGTGCCGCAGATCCGCCAAGACCAAAAGCAACAACAGAACCAAATCCGTTTCCGGTCATGTCGGCCAAATTATAAAGAACAGAATCGGCGTCCGCATCAAACCTTTTGGATTCTGTTACGGCCTTCATGTTCATGATTTTGTCGTACATCTGATCCGAAAAATCATAGCCAACACCTTGGTAAAGCCCCTTGGCGTCCGCAGCATCAAGAACTCTCACGAGACCCCCAGCCACGTCCATAGCGGAATTAAATACGCTGCCACCCAATTTCCTGGTAAACTCATAACCTCCAAGCACCGCTTTACCGAACGCCCCAGACTCCTTCCACAACCTCTCATAGTCTTCCGAATTCCTTTTCTTCTCTTCCAGTTCCTCGAGCCACTTATCGTAGCTACGAGTCTCGGAAAAACCTGAAGTTTTTACCGCTACGTCTTTCAGGAGTGTCCGCCCGTATTTTGACGTCAGGTCGTCAATCTCATTGAGTGTAGCCATTGTGCTATCATTCACGCCCGAGTCTCTCTTGATGGCCTCTAATTCATCGTACGCAGCATTGTATTTTTCCTCGTACTGTTGGTCGTTTATCTTCCCGGCGGCGTGCTCTTTTTCAAGAGCAGAAGCCTTGGCATTGAAGTCTTTTGTCGCAGAAAGATACTTTCCGTAATCAACGCCGGCAACAGATTTTAGTTTTTGGGAAATATTATCCTTCAAACCAATAGCCTCCTTCTTTGCCGCAGCGGAATAGAGAGCCGTGGCTCTGTCTTCCGTGAGCTTTAACCATCTTTCGTCTTCAGTCGTTCTCTCCTCGGCAGTCTTTGCCTTCAGCGCATCATACTTGTCCTTGTTGTCCTTGTATGCCCCGTAATTGCTTCTCGCCAAGAAATTCCAATAGTCGCCCATAGCTGCGTCAAAAACCTTTTTTTGACTCTCCCTCATCCTTCCTTGATAGATGGGGCTTATGGCGTCTCCCGTCTTTAATGATTTCTTGTATTCAAGAAATTCACTGTCCATGCCCGCCGCCTGGGTTATCTGGTCAAGAGCCATCGAGTCAATGTCTCTTGCCGAATTTTCCATATAGTCGTCAACCTGTTCGCTTGATAGACCGAAAGTCTCCATTACGTCGTCTATCTGATTGAGGGCAACCCTTCTCGACAAAACGTCCTCTATAGGCTCCATCCCCTCCTCTTCTCTGACCTTCTCTACCTCGCTAATTACACGGTCGTTAACTATCGCTGGATTCGATGGTAGATATCCTCTCCTTATGCTTTCGTTTGCCTTTTCTTGCTCCTGCTCGGCAAACGATATAGGAGCGGGAACTGCGGCCTGCGTTGTTTCGGATGGAGCTTCCTCCATCTTTGGCATGATATCTTGATACGGTTTGGTTGGCCGTGGCTTTTCAGCTTCTTGTTTTAAGGCGGGCTGAATTCCCCTTGGCTTCATTCCTTTCGCCCCCGTAAAACTCGGAGCGGAAGGCTGCTGCGGCGCGTTTAAATCTTCTCCAGAAGCCGCGCCAACCTCTGATGATGCCCCCTTTGGGTTTAACGTGTTGTAAAAAGAGTCAAAAGAAGCAGGGATGTCGACGTCCATGCCCTGGGACTTTTTGGATGAAAGATAGGAATAGTACTTCATCGCCTTCTCTTTGTCCGAGAGGGTTTTTTGAAACGAATCGTACGTCGGTGGCACATCGAGCTTTTTTGACTTGAGATACTCGTAATATTTTACATTTGCTGGGACAGCCATATTTGTTTTTTTTATTTCGTGTTGTTATAGCCAAGGCACACCAGATCCGCCGTCTGAAGGAGCTGTTGATCTGACCTTTTCAAAGACATCATTAAAGTCAACCTGATAAGCGCCGTCTACTGTTGATTTATTTCTTGGATTCGAATAATCAATCCATATCTCTTCATTATGACTGTCTGTCGTTCTTAATACGGTGCCGTTCGGACCTTGGTATACCGACTGAACCGTAACTTGCTGGGGATTCCCGGAGTTGTCATAAAGGGATAGCGCCTTGTGCGGAATGTTAATAGTGTTGTACCCTGAATCCCAAAATAAATCAGATTGCCCTGGCGAATTAGGGGTGGTCATAACGTTGAACTCAAGGTTTTTATACTTCCCGACCCCAGTACCTGTTGCGGTCGGAGTGAGAGAAAAGTCACTTTTTGGAGCGGTCGGCGCCTTGGTAGACGTCTTAACGACAGGCTTGCTTTTCGGTCTGTAAATAACATTGAACTCATCAAGAAGTCTTTTCTTTATATCCCCTTCTGCTTCATTGGTCTCTCTGATCATAAGATCTCCCTCGGGGCTTGCGAGAAAATCATCAAGAACAAGCTCAAAAGCCTTTGGATTTTTCCCTGTTTTATTTCCAGGCAAATCGGTATCTGGCAGAACCTTGGCAAGGTTCGTGGTCACCCCAGAGAAGTCATATCTTTTAGGCAAGACGCCATTTTTTCTCGCGACCTCATTCCTCGCCTCGATGCTTTTGCCTGATCCACGAAACTCCTCGAGCATTTTTGTCGATTTTTCAGGATCATAAATAAGGCCGTCCGGATCTTTTTGAAACTCTGACATGATCTGGTCGTAATACGCCTTGTTCTGATCGGACTGAGTTCTTAAAAGCTTGATTCTTGCCTCCAATTGCTTCTTCTGCTTGATCTCGTCCGAGCTAAGGTCGGCAAATTCCGCCCCGCGTTGAGCGAAACCGGAAATCATATTGTCGTACTCATTGATCACAGCGTTGAGCTCCTCTTCTTCCTCGTCGAGCCATAGATCCTCTGTGGGCATTATGGCGTTTCGCCACTGCTCTCTCACTTCTTTTTCTCTGTCTCTTTTTTCCCTTGCAAGCTCCCTTGATCGGGCTATCTCCTGTTGTGAGATATCAAGGGCGTCTCCGCGCTCAAAAAACGCGGCACCGGTGTTGTCGCCAGACATATTGCCCGACTCGCCTGTGTATACAACTGATGCGCTTACTGCCATTTTAAATTAAAAAATAACGTTTCCAAATTCATCAACCATATTTTGAGCGCTCGACCACCCTCTTGCCCCGGTGTTGGCGCCGCCAGACGTTCCGCCGCCAGACGTTCCGCCGCCAGCTGCAATATTGCCGGCCATACCACCGCCGGTGTCGGTTATCGAAGCTGGGTTAATAGCCCCTGCGCCAGCCTGCAAAACGTTGGCAAAAGAGTCAAATGCAAGATTTGACTCCTGGTATCTTTTTCTTCTTAACGCAGAAATAGCGGCGCTTGTTCTAAGGAATGGATTCAAGACATTTTGCTCATACTCGTATTGCCTAAAGCCGGCGAGCTGATTTGCGATACCGGCCATGTTTTGCTGTCTGTTCTCGAGTTGAGACTGATAGTTTTGGCTGTTTTGAATACCGATCTCCTGCTGCTGAGCCATGGACTGCGTTCCGAGGTTCGTCATGGCAGCGACGGCGTCAAGCCCGGTGCCATACTTTGAGATATCGCCAAGAGCCCCTTGCTGCTGCATGCTTGCCATGTTTTGAATAGCTCCGTATCCGGGCATATTTCTGGAAACCGGCATAGCCTTCGCGGCATCGTATGCTTGCATCAGCTCGGCTGGCATGGAAAAAGAAGGGTCTTTCAAGCCCTTTCCGAGTCTTTCCATTTCTTTTTTTGCGCGATTCGCACGAACAAGAGACTGAACCCCCTTGCCCGCTGCGATCGTCCCTGCTACTATTGCTGCTGTTACTGGCATTTTTTATAAATTAATTCTGTGACAACGTCATCACAAGTTAAAATCTCCATCCCGCACCGCTGCAACCACTGAATTCCTCTTGAATTTCTCGTCCACATAGCGCACAAAAACTCATCTCCCGCCATCTCAACAATATCTTCAAACACCTTTTTTAAAACCGGTTTTACCCTGTGGTTTGGGGATACCCCGAAACTAACAAGCCTGCCCGGGACGGTGTAAATAAACCCAACAACGTTGCCCCCGTTAAAAACCTCGGTAAAAACCCCATCATCACTAAGCTCGTCCCAAGCCCTGAGTTTATTAAACGTGTCAACAGCAACGCCGCTGCCCGTTTTGTCGTGGCTGTTTGGATCGCAAAAATTTTCTATTTCTCGATCACCCGAAAAAGCGGACAAAATCGGCTTTATCTTAATCTTGCTGCTCACAAGTGGCAAATTTATGAAAGTACGCCCTTAATTGCAACACCAAATAGCTGTGCCGGCAATTCATTTTCCGAAACAGGATAACTCAGCGTATGTGTTAACGAATAAGACCTCATGTCTTCGCCTGCGGATATTGCTAAATCGGCAGAATAAAGAAGGCCAGGAATCCCGGTATCAACAGGGTTCCCATATGTCGTTTCAATAAAAGTAATGTCAGAGACGGAGTCGTAATCGGCGGAGGTAACGACCCCTATGAAGTTTCCGTTCGGCTGAATAATAACCACCTCGACACCAAGTAGCCCAGTTTGATTTCCGGCAAGCTCCCAGCCAGCAACAAAGTCGTCGATATCAGGATCTATACCAACAAAAGATGTCGACTGAATAGCGGAATTTAAAAATACTGGGTCGTACAAATTTTTCTTGTAATAACACCTCGTGTAGCCCTCGTATTGGCTCATCTCCTGAGGAGCTATTATTGTGTACATGCCTGACGTGTAGCTCAAATTTGGCTCAGATGAAGCCTCAACCGTAAACGGCTGAGATCCCATTTGAGAAAAATTCTGATACCTTTTGACATCAAGAGGGCGCTCGTTCGAAACAAACGTTATCTTTTGAACGAAGTCCTTTCCGTGAAATTGATAAGAGGACTTTTCGTTGTGCTTGTAAAATCTCGCCTGCTCATCCCACCCGAACAATAGTTGTCCGTAGTTAACAAAATTTGTGAACGGATAATCGTAAGTCGATCTCCACCTCATTGACAAATAATCGAAAACAACATGCTTTCGTTCTTTTTTGGGCGATATGTAGTAATACGGATCTTCTCCGACTGGCCTTGGCTCGCCGGAATAAGTGTAAAGCAGCGGATCTCGAATAAAAATCACGACACTCGAACCAAAAGACGCCACATAATCAACAATTGTTGTTTGCGGAGCGAGATTGTACGGAGAATCCGGGAGAGGGAGGTAAATCGTAATCTCATTGCCTAAAAGAGGAAGTATGTCCTCTTCTGATCCTGCGGCAATAAAGTAATTTGTCCCGGCGTCCGCAAAAGAAATGAGACCTGTAGCAGACTCCGAACTCTCTACGAGATCGAAGGCAAAACCGACCTCGCCCAAAAGCTCGTTGACGTATGCCCTGCATTTCGAGCCGCTGCCTTTTGAAAACAAGCCCGCAATTCTTTTTGTTTCAGTCCTGAACTTAAAATCAACCCTGCTTGACGGATCAATCTCGCTGATGATTGTTTGACCGTTGGTTTGAGACAAAACAAATACGCCGGAATTTGCGTCAAAATAAGCAATTTCGCCGTTTGGCAAAAGAGCTACAGAACCGGGATCGGTTGTTCCAAATCGAGACTTGTAGTCAAACCATGACGCGAACGTGGCCTTACTAACCCTTACCGAAGAGTCCGATCCGACCTCGTTGGGGTAGAACTGTATGTAAATAGAGTTTTCCTTAAACGGCTGAATGCATTTAAGCGTTTTACCCTCTCTGCCGGCCATGATAGCCCTAACCACCTCTCCAAAAAGAGGGTTCATCTCAATAATATTTGAGTTGTCAAGGACAAAGGTAGAGGTTCCGTTTACAGACCTGTTTAAGCCTCCATAGGGATTGGAATGAATGGCGTCAGCCTTACGGTGCACCATTTGAAACGTGGGAGACTCAATCCTGGTTCTGCCCGTATTGTGCACGTCGCTAAGCCAATAGTCCGAATAGTGAGGATCTTCAATGTAATAATAATACTGAGACGAAACGCCGGCGTAACCGGTTCCGAAATTCCTCATTCTAAGGTACACGTCTCCATACGAAGGGTAAATGTATGCCGGAAGCACCGGCTGCGGAGCTATTTGTTGGGGAGAGCTGTAAGACATCGTAATATACGATATCTGGTCAAATGCGTCCTGATTCAAAAACGTGATATAAGTCGTATTGTTGTCAACGCGATATTCGGCCGAGACTATCTGCTCAGAATTCACGGTCTCGGTTGATCCGTCGTTGTAATAAATAACAAGGTTAAAAGATTGCCCAATCAAATCGGTTCTGTCGCTTGTCATTGAGAAAACGTAGCTATCAGGAGCGATCTCAATGCATTGAGCCGTGTAGTCAAACGGGGCACCATGTCTCCTGTCAGGGGTGTGAGGATCAATAATTGGGATCGACGGGGTTATGTCCTTCCACCCGGAAATAAACAAGCCCCCGTCATCATCAACAAACGGGCGCGGGGTGTATATCTCAACAATGTATCCGCCCGGGTTTTCAATATTGTCAAAGTTCTCAATGAGACCAATGTCGAAAAGGGTTGTGTAGACAACCGGGCGTCCGCCTGGACCATCAGCCGGGAAGTAGTCAAGAACATCCACCTCAACGTACTGAGCATATCCGCCAAGCACGCTGCTAAAATTATCCCACACCTCGGGAGATCGTCTCCTTACGAATCGGAGCTTGTCTCCTTTTTGAGGAACGTGATTTATAGTTGCGCCTATGTTGTAAACATTGGTGTACTTGTTGTCTAAAATTATCTTGTACCTTGTCTCTTGACTTGCAGAATCCAATATGACAGCGGGCTCGGCGTAGATGTTTTCAACAGAAACCATGTAGTGCCCAAAACTCAATATCTCAGTGGCTGGCTTTGCGACAATCCAGTACCGATCAGCCCAAACCGGCGGGGTGTGGTTTATCGAAATCTTTGGGGAAACAGTGAATGGATCGTAACTATTGTCAAGGGACGTTCTGTCTATGTCAAAAAAGAACGGCACAAAAACGCTCATTTGATCAGAAGTTTGAACAGTACCGTCCCTGAAAGCCCTGTCTCCATAAACTATCCCGAACTCATGCGTTGCGCCCGTTTTCAACGTCGGCCTCGCGTCGTTGAGCCTTGTAAATTTGCTCTTTGTTATGTTGATGTCGCTCGGGATGTCGGTGAAGTAATATTCCAAAATACTGCCAACAACGGCTATCGTCCCGGCCGGTTGACCAAGAGCGGACATAAAAAAGTCCCCTATCAACTGAAACATGTATTCGTTCTGATCAAGAACGGTAGGTAGAGCCAACGCGGCATCAACGTCTTCTTGGGTCACAATATACCCGAGAAGAGTAGGTATGGTCGTTGGGCCATTTATGGTTATGACCATACCTGCGCTGTACGGGAACTCTGTATTTACATCCCATAAATCCACACCAGTCTTTAGCGTCCCCCCGCCGACTCCGTCCCAAACAGCCGTGAATATCAGGCCGGAAAACGCGGACCACTTCACGCCTTTTATGACGTAATCCGCTTCTGCGGCAATTTCTATTTTGTTGTAGCCTTCCCTGAAGTTAATGTAAGCGACTTGGCTGGTAGGCAAATACTCCTGACACCTGGCGGCGATAGGTAACCTGTCGTAATTTTTTTGGAAATCAACAGCGACCTTTGACGAAACATTGCCATAAAAATTCAGCGTGTAATTAACGTCATCAGAGATGCTGTCTCTTTCTTTGTTTTTTTCGGCAAAAACAGAAAACGGGCCTTCCGCTCCACCCGTGCTTTCGTCGAATTGCTGCACGGCAATATTAAATCCAATAACTTCCTTCGGCCCTGTTGGAAACGTGATCGATATTCCGTTGTCATAATTCGTTCTGAGCCAGTTCGAGCCGGTGACAAATTCCGACTGATCCGGAAGAGGAAGATTGCTATACATCGACCACGAGCTCAACTCGTTGTTCTCATAAATGTACTGAACGCAGAACTTAAAAAGCTTCTTTGAAATCTTGTTGTCGTTCCTTGAGATATCAGTGATATATTGAACGTATGGAGGTATAGGTGGCCACTTAATTGCATCGATTGTTTGCAGGCTGATATTCGTGTAAAAGCCGCTGATTGCCTTTTCGAGATTGATCTGGTACGGAGGATTGAAAACCCTGTTGCCATCAATGTACATTTGGTCGTTCCATCTTCCGTCTGTGAACTTTAATATGTCGTCAAACGTGTTGGCGTGAATAATCGGGAAGTCTTTCGAAAAATTTAGGTGCTGAGATCTGACAGCAAGTTGGTGCGTTTCTGTGTTGATGTCAAAAACCCATATTTCATGATCATTGTCATACGCCCAAACAAAGTAAACGATCGATCTCGACGCTCCTTGCGCCCTATCCCATATTGTGGCTCCTATCACTTGATCGCGAGGGTCTACTTCTGGGTTCGAAATATCGACAGTGCCCCAAGAAGTAATAACGGAAGCGCCCTGCCCCGCCGCCTGCCCGAGCCTACAATAATTGAAGTCCCTGTAGTCACCTTGCGGTATTGACCTTGTGTCATCGTCGGTGTTGATCCCACCGGTAAATATTATTTGCTCATTAAAATCCATTACCCAAGATTTAGAGCCGAGCTTTGAGCAAGCGCGTCTATTGTTTCGTAAAGCCTCGGAGCCTTCACAAGGAGATTTGCGCTCCACTGGGCGGCCTCGTATTGCATTTGAAGCTCTTTATATTTTGGTCGATCCATGGCGTTGCCCTTGTGAAAGCAATATTCGCTCATCAAGTAAAGCCTGAAAGGCTCGGCATAAGCCATATCGATCAATGTCTTGTCGCTAATGTTTGACCCATTGGACAGATATTCAATAACCACCTGTCCGCCATCCATGTTGTGGTCAAACAAAATATTTCTGCCGTCTATTCGGTAATAATTCTCATTTCTTCCGCTGCCTCTGGTGTAGTTTTGATACCCGTAAAAATACCCAAAATAACCCGACGGATAATACCCGTCGGTAATAACCGGATCCGTAGAGTCGCTTTCACAAGAAAAGGCCGAATCGGGAAAAACAAGAGACGTGTCTGGAGTAAGAGTCCATATCCTCTTTCCTGACTTCATTCCGATTTTCACAATCCGCATGCAGTCGGGCGGGAGCGTGAATACCCTTGCGCCGGTATCCAGCTTGGTATGAATCGTCTTGAGACTAACTAACCCGTCAAGCGGCGCTTTTTCGCTCATATAGTCAATAGCCACCTGAACCATCCAGTTAAGCTCTCTGCCGCTGGGTGATTTGCCGAGCCTGTACAACGCGGATGTAGCAATATATCGAATATCTTTTATGATCATCCTCTTTGAATATTTTGAGCGTCCACAGAGCTGTCATTCAGATCGTCTTGATAGCCCTGAGTTGAAAGAGCCTGTAGACACAACTGGAAAAATGCCATTTCACCAAAGCCGTCTTGCATCGGGATAATCAAAGGGTCGTCATCTTCCATTTGATAAACATTCGGAATCATAGTGACCGTGACCGTGCCGACGGGCTTTTTATTAAACCTGAGCGCGTTCTTATAAAATACTGCGCCGTTTTTATTTTTCCCCCTTAAAACCTCCATTGTAGACGCGTCGATCTTTGACTGAACAAAATACCGGTTATCGCTATCCGACTCATCTGTTACGGAGTAGATTGCGAGAGATCCAGAAATCGGCTGCGGGGAAAGCGACACATAGTAACCCTTTGAATCAGAAGACACGGCAAAGTCATACGGAACGGCAACGTCTTCCAATAGGTACGGGTCTCTTGTGACCGCATCCGACAAGGCGTAATTTATTACCCGGGCAATAATCGACCTGGGGTAAAGACGGCGCAAGTCCTCCGGAGTATCTCCGCCGCTAAGCCTGTGCTGAATAAACTCTATGGCCTGTCTCTTGGTTATCATACTCTATCTGGCATTTGAGTTTGAATGTTCCACTGATTTTCGTTTCCTATTCCGATGTAAGTCTTAATCATGTCGGTAATGTGATCGACAGTGCTTTCCGGGTACTCAAATTCGACGCTTTGACTCGGGCTGCCCGCTGGCGCTACCGAGTTGTTTGTGTGCACGCTTCCAGGCGGAAGGTAAACAGCGACCCTATTCACCAAATCATAATCGAAGTACGGAACCTTCGGTCTTCTGATGTATGTAAATGATATCCGGTCAAGAAACGGGTATATGAAATACTTGTCGTTTCTTGTGACAAGCACCGGGTCGTTTTCTTGCGGATTGTCAACCGGACTCAAAACAGAACTGCGCATCACGGCATTGAACTGGTGCTGACTCACAAAATCGACCGACCGATAATTGGAATCCGTGGAGCAACCGTCGTTTAAAAGCTCAAGATAGCTCGATTCCGCCTCGTACCAAATGTCTTCCGGTATGTCTGCGTACCCTCCTTTCTTAGGGTTGCCCGGCAAAACCGGGGTGAACTTTAAAGGAGCGTACTGCGGGGAGCCGAGTGTTTTTATGAACGGTTGCAAGTCACTGGTAACCTTTCTGTTTTTTTCAAAGTTACTCACAAGGGTGTTGAGGTATCGCTGATTAACGATTCCTATCGCCCTGTTAAAATCGCTCGGGGTGACAAACCCGCCCCGGAGATCTTTCCCAGCACGGAACAAAAGCTCGTCATATATTTTTCCGAGTGTAGTGTCCATTAAACCAATGTCTTAATCATAAGGTATGTTCTACCCAACAAGCCGTCATTGCTCACCCCGCCGTCTGACGTCAGTACAGCAATGCTGTCAACATCATTCCAGAGCGCCTGTATTGTTACCTGAGGGTTGAAGCTATTGTTCGCTATCAAAACGGCTGTTCCACCAGAAGTGAAAGCACCAGTGAGCGACACGGTGTACACCCCTGAAGCAGCTCTCGATAAAATCGGGTCTGAACCGTAGGTGTTCTTCATTACGATTGCCGTTGGAGAATCTGCGCTTGACTGTGTCAGAAGAGCTTCGTAGACAAGATACGGCTCAGCAGGATTGTAATACATCACCCACACTGCCGCGCCCGGGGTGTTGTCGGTGCACCTGTACTCAATACCCGTGTTGAAGTCTTGCCAGATCGCTCCGACCAGGACACCAGCTGTCTCGTCCTGAGTTGCTCCAGGAACCCCATCGTAAAGCTTGTACTGAATCGTGGCGATAAGCTGATCGATTATTGACTGGCCGGAATTATTTGAAACCCAATAGTACGTCTCGTCATCGCAGCACGCACATTCGCATCCGGAAGCGTCGAGGGATGATTTAATCAGAGACACAGCCTCTTTGTATTTATCGAGGTCGCCGCATATCTTATAGTTCTGCGCCTCCATGTAATAGAAAAGGATGTTGTCTACATACACCTGGTATTTCGAAACGCCGTTAGCCCTCAACTCAGCCTCGTGAGCCTTCCTGAGATTCTCAATGCACGGCGCGAGACCGCACAAAGACCCAGAGCAAGAAACCTGAAACTCCTTTTTAACTGAAGACGTGTACTGAATAATCAGTCCGTCCTGTTGGGTTTTTTCAATCACCTCAGAAAGGGCTACTGTATAGGTACCCGTAGCAAGAGGGTTGTCTGTCTCAATTGATGGATAAGGGAGTGAAGTCGTTGTTATCGACGGAGTAAATCCAGGCGTGCTGAAAGTCCAACCGGGATAAGTAATTGTGCACGAAAGGCTTTTCACGGACTCGCCAGTTGCCAAATCTGTGGTATTTGCCGCCGCCCATGTTCCGTGGTCTCCATATTCGCAATCGTATACAAAAGAGACGTCCGCAGGAGTTAGTTCACATCCAGAGAACAAATAAGAAGCCTGTAACTGAACATTTGTAATGTCAAAAGCAATGTCGTCATGCGGAGCTTCCGGATCAAGGGCTTCGTTAACCACAATTATCGCCCCGTTGTCGCCTTCAGAAACAGAAGAGACTGTTACGCTGAGGTTCGGAGACCCGGTTACAAGAGTCATTTGATTCCCTGAGACAAGGAATTGGGAAAGCCACTCGTCACCATCTGTCTCGACTTGGTTCGGTGGTGTTTCCGCAAAAATAGAAACTCCACCATCGAGAGGATTGGACAACAGCCTTAACGAGTACTGCAAGGCGTAAACGCCATGTGCCGGATTCCCGTTAGCGTCAACAACGATCGGGAAATAGAAAACAGGAGTCTCTCCAGGGTGAAGAGACTCCCAGTTTTCAAGATCAATCATGGGGCTACCGACCGTATTTTGGTCTTCAATAATATCCCCATTAAAAGAAATTGTCCCGAGACCCTTCGCTTTAAATGTTGCCAAATCAACACCAAGACCCGCATAATCTGTGGAGTCTTTGACGATTCCTCGAGGTTCTGGGGCTCCCGTTAGCGGATTTTTATACGACAAGTCGAGCGTAAGAGTGACGGTACTTAACATCTTTTATTGTTTTCTGAGTTTAACAAGCAATTCATTGTTCGCGGAAAGGTGATCAGACAGTTCGAAAAACGCCTCTTTCAAGTCTCCTTGAGTCTCATAAAACGGCGCCTTTAACCATTTATCACCATCCCCTCTTTTGTCGCGAAGATACCACTTTCCTTCGTCATTTTTGATAATTTTTTCATTCAAAAGACGATTGAGCATCTCGCTGACAGTCTCTGCCTCTGGTTCCTGTGCGGCTGCCTTCTTTTGGAAAGACCCGAGGATGCCAAACGCGTTTCTTTTAAACGTGTCGGAGCCCTTAGCTATGGCGTCTCTCAGCGCAACCCTGTCTCGCTCCTCGTTGCCGGTTCTCTTCATTGCGAGCCCGTCAATTGCCTTAAGAACTGTTTCGTAAGGCGTGTCGAAGTACACGAGTTTTTCGAGATCCACACGTTCCTTGGCCTGGTTGATCCGGTCAGCAGCTTCAATCTCTGGCTTGTAATACTCGTACCAGGGGTCAGCGGAACGGAAAGCACACCTGTTGTTCTTAATGACAGGACACAGGTAATGCAGGTAAAACAGCAAGTCTTTTTGCCCTGGCTGAATGCGCATGCCATCACTTACAGTCACGTTGCAGTGCGGGTAGGCGAATTGAATCCCGCTCGCACCTGGCCGAGGAGCGGCAGACGTGTATTGAATGTGGTACTGCTCTCCGGTTTCCGGGTCAATAAGTACACCTCTCGCTTTCCTTGAATTGCTTCGTACCTCGTAGTACGGCCTCGGCTCGTTGTCGTGAGAGTTGGACGGAACCTTCAGGGTTTTAACCCTTTTGTCTTCGCCTATTATAATTTGTACGGACTTGCCTTTGTAAAACTCGGGAAAATCCTCTTTCATTTGGTCTTCAGCCCACTGCGGGATAGAGACCGGTTGCATGGTGCTTATATCGAAAAGCATAACGTATATTGGTTTTAAAAAAAGGGGGCGACATTGCCCCCTTTTTATCTTGATTCTGATTATACTTCAGGACCAGGGGCTGAAGCATTGATGAACATTCCGTACTTGTTTGCATTCACAAACTTAAATCCGATTTCGGAAACAATGTGAATTCCAAGTTCCCACTTTTCGGTCTTGTTTGCCGCAGCACGACCGCCGGTCTGCCACATGTTCATGAACGCGCCCGGCTTGTGGCACAAGCGAACATACTTACCCATGTTTCCGAGACCATCATCGATGTTGCCTGAACTCAATGGGAGGAACACAGCGTAGTCCAACCAGTTAGAGTCAGTCGTCGCAAACGTCTGAGGGTTGTCGAAAATACCCATACGAACAAGTCCAAAGTTCTTGTTGTTGAAGACAAGATTGTTGAACGAGTAAGTCGAGCGCATGAGGTCGGCATAAGCACCCTCGCCCCAGAACGTCTTCTCCATTTGAACCTTATTCAAAGTGATGTTTGCGTTCTTGTTGTATTCAAACATTGCCTGCTCGATGTTGGCTGATGTTTTGCCGGTAGTCCAGACCATGTAATTCTTGATCGATGCATCCTGAGAGGTCAGCATTGCTTCAAGAGTGTAAAAGTCTGTCTGATCGACAAATCCCGCAGCGTCATGAACCTGACCAGAGGCGATGATGGAAGGAATCAAACCGGTTGTTGTTTGGAACGATTCCGATGCAGTCAAGGTGTTGTCCGTGTCCATTCCAAGGAACGAGTTCACAATAGACACCTGGTGCTCGCGCTGCAAATACAGGACGTCACGAGAGTTCGAATACGGCGTTTGCATGCCGTTTTCAATTTGGCTATACCAAAGCTGATTGTACAGCGCCTCGGAGCTTGTCAAGCCATCATGGCGCATTGTTTGGATCTTCGCAGAATGCAAGGTATCGAAGGTGAACTTCGCTTCCTGAGCAGAAGAGTTCTCCGGAACACTCACGCCAATATAGAAGAACTTGTCATTCGGCACAACACTAATGTTGCCGCCTGGTGACGCCTTCAGGGTCTTGAGCGTTACAGTAGCTGGAGTGGTGCTCGCATCTTTTGCAATAACCTGAACAAGCTTACCTGTTTTTGCATGTCGGTAAATCTCGTTTTTCGCAGCCCAAAGATATCTGGTGCCGCCAACTGTAACAACATCTGAGGCCGCAACGTCTACAGCTACGCCCGCATCAGTAATAGTTGCTGTATCGTTGATCGTGAGCGGAACCTCCTGGCGAGTCAACTCAAACCAACGTACAGTTGGCTGCTTTGCAATCTCCCGGTTTCCAATCGCGTTCATAATTTGGTTCATGGCGTCCCAATACTCGTCGCCAAAAGGGAGGTACGCTACCGCGTCGAAGTCCTCCATGAGTGCATCCCAGTTATTCTGGATGCCGCCATATGTCATCCCGCCGGGGGCTGCAATAGGCGCTATATTTCCATTAGGTGTAAATCCCATTTTTCAATTTTTTTAGGGGTTAGACTGAATTTGTTGAGACGGCAAAGGAACTCCTCGTGCAAGCAAATCTTTCTGTGCCGGCGTGAGATTCTTTGCGTCCGTTATGACTTTGCCTACTCTGTTAACCATTTTTGGCTGACCATTGTAGACGGTTTGAACAGCCGCTTTCAACGCTCCGCTCTGAATAGCTTCCTGGATTTGAATCCCAAGCTCCCCGGTCTGAACCTTATGAACGAGGATTTGATTGGACACCCAATCCTGGATTTGTTTTTTGCCTTCCTGAGTCGTAGGGTCAAAAGCCCTTCCCAGATACGATGCGTATTGCGATTTCAAGATTGACTCAGTCTCTTCGCTCGAAACTTTCAGCGACACTTGATTTTCACCAAACTTGTACGGCACTTCCTTGAGCTGTTTTGAGAAGTTTTCGGCCTCTGAAAATGCTAAGGTCTGCCTTTCCGCGAACGTCTTTTCGTTCTGGGTTTTCAATTCTTTTGCAAATATAAACGGATTTTTGCTTTCTGCAACATCTTTTTTCAATTTTACAATCAGCTCGGCAGCATCAAGAGCATCAGACTTCATTAGTGCCGTCGGATCATAATCGCCCGGGCCGATGCCATACTTTTCCCGCACAGCCTCTTCGATGACCTCTTCTCCGAGCTTTTTGAATTTCTCGGCATTTTTAATAGCCTCGGCAGCGACGATGGCAGAAAGCGGGTCGCTCATTACCAAGTCAACGTCCATCTTCATCAGCTTGTTTGCCACAGATGATGGGATGCCTTTTTTAGAAAATTCTACGAGCATCCTTGCCTCTTCATTCCCCGCGTACGGGTCTTCGGCCGCCTGAAGGATAGCGAATCCCTCCTCAACATCTTTTGCTCTTTCGTCCAACTCTGAGGCGAGCGTCTTGTAGCCTTTTAGCTGCTCGAACTCTTGCTTGAACGCGTCTTCGCTTTCAAATCCAAAAGCACTGTACCATTCCTGGGGTTGCGCCGATTGTGCCGCTGTGTTTGCTGGATCATTCTGCTGACCAGCGTTTGTGTTGTCTTCCATGTTATACTCTTCCTGTTATTTCGTTTCCGTACTGAGACTCAAGGGTAGCCTCAAGGTTTATTTGTTCAAGAACTTGCTCACCCTTTAGCAATTGGATGTCATAATCCTGGTCGGCCTTGAGGCTTGATAGCTCTTTTTCTTTTTGAAGATCCACGTTTGCCATAGCCGCATACTTCTTAACCTCCACTTCCGCAAGCTTCATTGCCGACTTGAGCTTCTCCTGCTCCGTCATGATCGCCGTTTGTTGCTGACCCTGAATGGTTTGCTGAAGCATTTCTTTAGCGTGCGTTTCCTCGCGATCCCTTGCCTCCATCTCAGACTTCGCCATGAACCACAGGGCCTCGTCCACATCTCCGTTTTTAAGCATTTGAGCAACCCGCTCAACGCTTGAAGGGGAAAGCAAAACGGAGCCGTCCTTTGTCGGTATTTGAGACATCTGAATTGCCCTTTGCAGAATAGCATCTTTTTCCTTTTCGTTTGGCAAAGATCTACAGGTTATTGCCAAATCGTCAAGAGACAGATCCTCTATTTCATGGAGGGCGTTTACCAAGTTGTCTCCAATGATTGCTCTGTAAAACTCTTCAATATCCGGATCAAACTGAATATCTATCCTGGCTTGATGAATCATTCTTTCCGCCATCTTTTCCTTAAACCTTCTTTCGGACTCTTTTAACGGCCAGTTGGCATGGTTGCCAGCGTTGTAGTCGGCCTCCATGACTCCGACGAGCCTTTCTGCGCTTTGATCGGGGCTCGCAGCCATAGCATCCGGAATGCCGAGAATATCCTTAATCATTAATTGAATATTGGCTATCTGAGCAAGCCACTCTTGACCCTGAGGACCAAGACCATTGTCCATCTCTACCAACGGTTGGGAAACGTACTTGCCTGTTGCCGCATTGAATTTGGTTGCGGCGACAAGAATGCCGTTTTGCCGGTGAACGTGCACCAGGTCGAACAAGTCGTATTCCACGCCCCCGATCTTGATGTTTGCGGCCTCGCCAATGTCTATTCTGTATCCTTTCGGGGCAGCAACAAAAACGGCAGCCCTGAGCTTAAGGACGGCGATCATCAGGTCATCAAGAAGACCCTTTACGCTTCTCGTTGGGCTTTGCCCGTAAATCCTGTCAACCACATACGAGCATTTTGGCGTGAGGCCGCCCTGCATTTGGTTGGGTTTTTTTCTCCACCCGTATATCCGATCCTGTCCGGTGCCAGATATTATGTAACTTCCCTCATACCAGTAATTGCAAGACACCTCGTGGTAATTTTCGTTTGGATTCTTCTTTTTATCCTCGACAGGAACGTTGTTTTTCAAGAACGTTTTAACTCCTTTTTTGTTCGTTCTCTCAACGTACTGAGAATAATCAGTTGACAAATACTCAAACTTTAAAACATACACCTTAAAGTCCATCCATACCCACTTGTTTGTTGTCGGGTCTTTTCTTTCAAATGCCCACGCAGGGATTGATGAGACGTCTGTTTGATACGGAACATACGATTTTGCCATAGACTGGATTTCTTTATCAGAAAAACCAGCTTCCTTTAGCTTGGGGTAAATCGATTGTATCATCTCAACCTCAATGTGGCCTATCGCCACGGGGTCGCTCTCGTTGTCTTCGTTCCACAACATAACGGTTCTTGCGGGATCAATATACTGCGGCTTTACCTGTCCCGTTTTTTCGTCGTTGTAAATCTTTCCTATGCGAATGTGGTAATCAATCGCATCGCGATTGTAAGCCATTCGCTGATCTTTGTATTTCCCAGCGCGGAAACCAGACTCGGCAAGCTTCTCAAGGGCGACTTCATATCTGGCCTTAAAAAACCCAAGCCTGTCGGCCATATCAACCGTTGACTGATCTCTTGCAACAAACGGAACATGCAGCTTTTTTAATCCGATAGATTCAAGAAAGGGATTCACCACCTTGCTTCTTGCAAGTATCGTGGCCTTGGATCGCCTTTTTGTTTCTATCACACTTCTGTCAAGCGACAGACAGTCTACCTTGTAGTCATTGTCGGCAAGTACAGACAAAAGAACATTGGTCATTTTTCTCATCGGAGAAAAAATATCATAACTAATGTTAACAAGTGCTTTTCTTTGAGCCTTTGTCATATCGCCGATAGGAGCGCCGGACGGAGCTTGCTTGCTTCCCTTGCTGCCGACTGGAGACCCGTTGAAAAAACGACTTTTATATCTTTCGGTAGACTGCATCCCGGCTCCGTAGTTTCGTGTGTCCTGCATCTCTGGTAGTTGGGGCATCGAAAAATATGTCCCTCCAGCGCAAAATCTTGAATAAAGCGCCCTTCCGCACTTCAAACCGAAACTCGGATCAAGCTTATCCTTTTCGGGGATATTGTCATCAGGGAATAAGATCCCTCCAGCTAATTGTGGTAAAAGCATACTTTGTGCGAAGTTATTTTGATAACGGCAAATTTATAACATTTTTTCATAAAATGTTCAAAATAATCAGTCTATACTGTATGTGTCAAATCCACCCGTAACCTCAATTGGACGATAAACATCTTTGTAAATATCAGGCATCCTGCTTTTTATCGCCCTCATGCACCAGCCAGTCGCAGCGCACAAGTCATGATTGGTAAGATCGTCAATGCCTCTCATTTGAGTCCATTCGTCAAGTATTTCCCATATCTTTACATACCTTGCATTGTTGTAGAAAAACGTCATTATATCACCGGCCATTTCATTTTGCTCAGCAACGCCAGCCCAAACCCCGGGTCTTGAATCTTGCTTGCCGTCGGCGCCGACATCCTTCAATAGGTATCCGTCAAATCCATTTTCTCTAAAATACTCAACGATAGACTCTCCGTCAGGCCATTCTGGGTAAACGTAGGCGCCAAACAATATGGCCGCCTTCAGCCATTCCTCGTGGTACTCCTCCTTGTCGTCAACCGGGTGATTATATATCATCACCCAATCGTTTGACACCCATTCGTTGCGAGGCTTCGTGTCTGGGTCTACCTGGGAATCCCGCTTATAAAATATTGCGGCGGCGGCATTGGACTTTTTTTTCCCAACCGTGTTTCTTCTATGGAATTTCACAGGGTCACACGCCAGGAAAAACTTATTCATAACTGACGGGTCGGGGGCGTAAATAAGACCCTTCTCCTTTGGTGGCACATAACCCTCTTCTGCAGAAACAACGACCCGAAGGTTTCTTTGCTCAATTGGAGGAAGGAATGTCATTGTCCATTTTCCCTTTGGATCATTTTCAATAAACACATCCCCACCAAACTTGTTTCCTACCCACTTTAAGTTGATTTTTGTCGAAAGAGGAGTCTTTGAAAATTTGAGTTCAGATATCCTGTCTCTCATTTTTTCAATCGGCATGCCCATGTCTTTGGGTATGACAGCAAAAGCCTGCTTCCACGACATCGGAAAGTTTTGCTGCAATTTAATCAGGTTACCCCACTGTTTCTTTTTTTCAAAATACTCAGCCTGATTTAAAAGATGCGTTTTTGCACCCTCTTTTATCCACTTGCCATCATTGGACATTACCGGTTCCGGCGGATCCTCGACAACGCTTGCTCCGTACTCGTCAATATAGCCCTCAAGAGCATAATATCCGGGCAGGAAAAAATTGATAAGGCCAGACGCTGTCGTGCCGTTTTCGTTCCTGTCCGAAAAATGAGACTCATTTGCTATTTCGAAAAACTGAGATCCACCGCCACTCTCCATGTCGCCAACAGTCGAGGGCATGACGCAAAAACCACGAATATTTCTTCCTCGCTCTATGGCCGGCTTCATGGTGTTGTACCACCACGTCGGTATGTTTTGGTCAGCGGCCTTTGCATCTGTCTTTTTTGCCGGTTCATCCCGGTAGACAAAAGCAATTTCAGCCTCGCCGTCCGCCGCTTTTTCATTTGATGTCAACGGCGTTATAAAACACTCCATCTGCTCGGGAATCATCCCGGCTCTTGCTGCGGCGGCCACAGACCCCTCGTACTGAAATCTTAACCCCTGCTTTGCCTCAAGCTTCCCGCGATAGTGCGGCCTGAAGAAAAACGGCAGCTTGCTAACCGGCGTTTGGATTTGTTTAACAAATATTTTGTTTATGGCCTGATCTTCATTCATTGCCTGGATGATGAATGTCTGATCAGGCATATTGAGCGTCCCCCATGTGCAGAAGCAGCAAGAAATAGCCGTCTTCGCTATTCGTCTTCCGGACACAAAGTTCGCGCCGTGCACAGTCCTCCTGCCCATGTCAATGGATATTGCAATGTTGGGCTCCACATAATATTCAACATCCATTTCCTTCATCTCCTCCACTACGTCCCTTACATCTCGGTTTGAATACCGAACCTTTACAGCGCCGTTTTCCCTGTATGTGATCCTGTGTTTGTAAAACGCTTCATGGGTAGTGTAGCAGTACATCAAAAAGTGAAATATCTGCCGTTGATAATCCCTGTAATCAGCCCTGTTGTTGTTTTTCCCAAAGTTTTTTACCGGCCAAAAGTTTAGAAAAAAATAATTGGCGCCATTAAGATACGTTGGCTTCCCCTTGATAAAACACCAGTATCCAATATACCTTCTTTTTATCTGCGTCTTAATCCATACGATTTCAGAAGCGTAGTATTTTTGATTTGTCTCTATCTCTTCGTAGAGATCCTCAAGCCTCACGTCTGTGGCCTCCTTGTACCTGGTTCTGTTGGTGGCGTGCTTTTTATTAAAAACAACCTCATAGATGAGCTTGAGTTTTTCGGGCATCTCTTGGTGGGTAAACTTTTGTTTTTCAGGAGGCAGCCCGTACCCATCAACAAATGTTAGCGCCTCTTCCCTTGAGACCGGTCTTTTCAAAACGTCACTATACCACTCCTCAAGCCTTGGTAGTTTAATCTTGATTGTATCAAGATCCGGGTCATTTTCATGAAAAATAACGTACTCGTCCTCCTGTTGGTATTCGTGCTCCATCTATGGTATAACGTCTGGAAATATTTCTTTCTTCTCCCTCCACACCCTGGCATAATACTCGGGTTGTATCCCGAGGTTTTCAGCCCTAACAGAAAACGTGATCGCCTTCTGAAGAGTTATGCTCGTCTCGTCATTCATTATGCGACCCCGCGCATCAACAAGCGTTTGCCTCCATCTTTCAAGACCTTCTTGGAAATTTTTGTCATCCCCAGACTTGTCAACCGGTTGTGTCAATAGCGCTCTCTGAAGAGCTGCTATTCGAATATCGGCAGTGCTCATGATCGAGTAGTCCTCGGAACACTGAAGTCTCGTGAAGGCTATGTACCTTTCTACCGCCCACGTGGCATTCATCAAGCAAAGCTGAGCGTACCCTTCGTCTGTATCGTTTTCATCGATAACAATATTTAACTTGTTAAGGGTATACCTCTTCCGCTGATTAATGTCCGGGTATGCGTCCCTCACCGGCGTACCGGGAGCAAACATGTATATCAGGTACCTCAACACCTTGTCTGCGTCAACCCCATGCGGTAGATCGTCACTGCGATCAAACACATGGGACTGGCTTGCGAGGTCGGAAAAGCCGTATATAACCGCCTGACCCTCCGGGATAGCCTCAATGTTATACGCTATTTTACTGAAATCAAGCTTGATCATGCTCGTAAGCTCTTATTACCCTTGTTTGAAATCTGACCAAGTCAGTGCTTTTTGCAAGTGTTGCGTCAAGAGGTATAGCAAAGATGTCTCTCATCAAAACAATGTCTCCCTTTTTCACAACGGTGTTTGTCCACGGAGAGTTTTCTTTGTATATCGGCGTTCTTGCGTTTGGCACAACAACCTCGACCCTTGCTGTTTTCGTGTCAGGCAGATATAGCGACCCCTGCTTCCTGTCGTTCGGCAGCCTTTTCCCTATCACAAAACCGTTCAGCCCCAATATTTCGTCATCTTTTTTAACCGCATAAATTGACTTAACGGGAATCATCAGGAATATTTTTCCGTCAATTTCGAACCCTCCCTCTCCTTCGGTTATCATTTCCCTGGTGTAGGTGGCGTCAAACCATACTTCGTCCCCCACGTTTCCATCAAACTCGCATTCATAGTCCCACCCGGAATCACCAAGGCATGCATGCGGGAGTTTCACGATTACTCCTCTTCTTACGGCCTGCTTGTCCTGCTGGCTCTCCTTGTTTTCGTCAACCTTTTTATTCAACTCAGCCGCCATCGACTGATATTCCTTCATTGCCTCCTTGTCCTTATACCGAAACTTTTTCATCCCCTTCACGGCGCTTACGATATCCCTTGGGTCGGCCTCTGAGGCGTATGTTTTTACCTTGTGAACAAGCTTCAGTGTTCCGCCATTAAATGAAATCTCATCCTCTGTATAAGAGTGAAGCTGAACAAGGCAGCAGCCATTGAGCAACTTAAGCTTGTCTATGTCAATTCCTGTAAAATTCATTTTACAAAGTTTTTTTCATACACCTCAAGAAAAGCCATTTGCTTTTCAAAGAATTTTTTCCCGACACTTTTCTTGTCCCTCATCTTTACGATAGCCCTTCTTATGGATGCGTAAGATCCGTCAAAAATAGCCACGACTTCAGGATTCGTCACGAGAGAATCAAGCTTGCTTTTTTCAACTACCTCTCTGCGGATGTAGTAATCGTAGACGCTAATTCCTTTTTCGTACTGACTTTTTGTTTTTGTTCTTATCATAATGTTGTTCAAGTTTTTTGAAAAACTCAGACCTCTTCACTCTTTGCGTGACAACCGTAGAAGACATGTCGATAAGGGTCTCCTTATACCTTTTTATCGTTTCTTCAATTTGATCGAGATCTTCGTCTGTTATGTCCGTCCTGCACAAAGACAGCTTCTTTCTTGACTCGTTAGACATTGGGTTGAGTATGCGAGTCACCTCGTATATCTCAATCCTGTCGTCAATCATTGTCTGAAGTAATTGCTTTGCTCTTGACCAAACCTTTTTATTGCTCATCTTTTAATTCTTTCTGTTATCGTGTGCTTGCTTGGCTTTAAAATAATCCATGCATTCTCGGAGTGCTATTTCGGCGTCTTCCTGCGTGTCAAACATCCATGTATTGAACAAATGCGAGTAATAAACCTCCCACAACCCGTGCTGGCGAGACCTGTATTGCACCGTAAAAACATTTTTAAACCTACATATCCTGTACTGGTTTTTCGATCTAAAATCAAAAGCACTCAAGGTAAACATCTTGAGTTCCTGCCAAAACATTGACAGAATAAGCGCTAAAGCGCAAAAAATTATTATTATGCAAGCAGTATTCATTAAGCTTCGTTTTTTCCTTCAACGCCCCTTTCTGTCCTGTTTTGAGTTCTTTTGTTTTGCCAGTGAATAGCCTCTTCAAGCATAAAAATGGTTGACGAATTTTCATCACAAGGAAATGCGGTATTCAGACTTTCGATAAGACACGCGGCGTATCGGATTATGTCGACAGCCTGAATACCATTGATTCCAATAATCGATATTGGATCGCTCTGTACCTGAAAGCTTACCACCGGCGGAACGCCGGTCGTGTCTTCTTCGTTTTGAATACGGATAAATTGTGAATAATCCGTTCCTGTTTTTTCCTTCATTATTCGAAGGGCGTTGCTAACATGTCTCATTGTTCAATTATAAATGCTATGTATTTTTCGTTTACTGAGAACTTAGTTTCCCCTTGTATCTCAAGCTTTTCGATGTGCCCAATAATGCCAACCTTTGTTCCTACTTCATAATCAACGTCAGCCCCAATTGACTCAATAACGGCCTCAATGTGTTTGCCCTTGTTGTTTACTGACTCTACAAAAACAGTTCCGTCCGGCGGTGTAAGCATTGCGTTTTTTATTTGCAAATATACATACAATTAACGACGTGTCAATAGTTGATAAAATATTTTCGATTAAATGTTGACAAGATGATTTTGTTTTGCTATGTTTGCAAAGTCTTACAGCCAGGCCGTCATTTTGAGTGGAGTCAAAATGAGGGTTTGGCAAGTTGAACGCAAGTTTGACCAACCCAAGCCCCGGTACTCCACACGGGGCTTGTTTTTTTTCTTCTATGAATACAGGACAAATAATTAAAGCCAAGCGCAAACACGGGTTCTCCGTCTTGCCAAACGAACTGACTCAGTCCGTTGGCCTAACGCTTGAAGAGAAGGGGATGTTGTCGTTCCTTTTGTCTCTTCCTGACGACTGGGTGATTTACAAAAAAAATCTTTATGAGCGCCTTCCTGATGGGAAGCATGCAATAGACAGGGTTTTTAAGTCCCTTCAAGACAAGGGGTACATCTTCAGCAAAAGGACGTCGGACAAATCTACCGGTAAACTAATTGGCTGGGATCACGTCATCTATGATTCCCCACAGCACGAGCTCAACCAAGATGAGCTTTCACCGATATCAGGTTTTCCCGTTATCGGTGAAAACCGACAATCGGTAGAACCGGGTATATACAAAGAAACAACTTTACAAAGAAATAAAAATACATACAAAAGAGATGTGTTTGATCGCTTGAAGTTTTCAAATTCAGCCCCCAAACCGCTGCTGTGCGAGGAAGTCAAAAATCAGGTGCCGGCATCCTTTGAGGATTTCCGTAAAAAGTATGGCGGAACCAAGAAGGGGTCTATGACAGAGTTCAGAACGTTCAAAAAGCACAAGGACTGGAAAGAAGCGCTCCCGCTACTCATGCCGGCTCTTGATAAGGAGTTGGCAGCGCGAGAGGCCGCAAGGTCTAAAAAAGAATTTTTCCCACAATGGAAAAACCTACAGACATGGTTAAACCAAAGATGCTGGGAACAAGAATTTTCCACCGAAACAGATATAGTCAACATGAAAAAACAAGCCCCTACTTATGACGAAAACAATAAATGGTAAGGTTTCCATATACAGAAACTCAAGAGACATTACCGGTGACGTGATCACTATTTCCAAGGCTCTTGACAGGATTAAAGACGGTAAGTCTCGTGAAACTGTCGAAAAGATCAGATCGGCCAAGACAAAAGAAGAAGCTGACGAAATCAAAAAAACGCTACCTGGAGTGTGTTTTAGCGGTAGGTTTTCAAAAAGGGCAGACGGAAGCCTGATGGAGCATTCCGGGTATGTTGTGCTTGATTTTGACAAGGTGCCAGATGCTGAACAAAAAAAGAAAGAGTTGGCGCTTTCCAAGTATGTTTTAGCCGCGTGGATTTCTCCTTCTGGAAACGGAGTAAAAGCCTTGGTTGAAATAGAATGGGAGTCAAAGCATGCCGAGCACTTTGACGCGCTTATGCAGGAGTTTCCAGATGCCGATAAGACCGGCAGAAACGTTTCAAGACTATGTTTTGAGTCGTTTGACCCGAATATTTTGATGAATCATCAGGCTCTGGCGTTCGATAAGCTGCCGGTCTCCGATCGTGTAGAAAACAGGAGGCAACACACGGAGCAAATTACAGTTACCGACGATGACAAAATATTCAACAACCTTTTAACATGGATGGCATCAAGAGGAGATGCTTTTCGGGAAGGCGAGAGAAATCATTTTGTGTTCAAACTCGCCGCGAGTTGCTGTAGGTTTGGAATGCTTGAGGAAACGTGTTACAACATGATGATGACATATGTTGTGCCAGACGCAAGCTTTAGTCAAAAAGAATGCAGAAACGCCGTAAGAAGCGCCTACAGGGCGAATAAGTCACAATGGAACACCGCTGAGTTTACCAACGAGAAACTTGTGACAAGAACAACCAAGAGAGAGATCGACATAATCATTACGGAAGAAGACGCCGCAGAAATGTCGAAAGAAGATGTTATTTATGCGGAAGAGGTTTCTGATCGGGCGGCAAGCATATACCTTAATGGGTACAAGACAGCCCAACCGCTTGGTGTCCCGGAGATTGACAAACATTTCAAAAGAGCAAAAGGGGAGCTTACCGCGATATCAGGAATAGGAAACTACGGGAAATCGGCATTTATGAAGTGGGAAATGATCTTCAGAATGGTTGTTTTTGGCGAAAAGGTGGCCATATTCACGCCGGAAGAACTTCCTGCGGAGCAGTTTTACCACGATCTTGTAGAGATATATTTTGGGTGCGACTGCACTCCTAACAACCCAGGGAGACCGCCATACGAATCGTACATGAAGGTGTACAAAATGATCGGCGAGCACATTTTTATGGTTTACCCAAAAGACGTAGCCCCTACCCCTGATTATGTCAAGGAGATATTCCTCAGCTTGATAATAAAATTCAACGTAGACAGGGTCGTCATAGATCCGTTCAACCAAATGGCCAACGATTATGCTAAGAGCTCGGGAAGAACGGATAAGTACCTTGAAACGTTTTTGTCGGACTGCACGCGTTTCGCAAGAAAAAACAACGTTTGCTTTGACATTGTTATTCACCCTCACAAGATGAGGAAGGGCGATGACGGAAACTATCCGTGCCCTGACGTTTTTGATTTGGCTGACGGAGCGATGTGGAACAACAAGGTTGACAACATACTGATTTATCACAGGCCATTTGCCCAAACGGCTCCGGATGATCCGACGTGCGAATTCCACAGCAAAAAAATCAAGAAGCAAAAAATAGTGGGTCAAAAAGGATTTTGCATTTTTCAGCTTAACAGAAGAATCAGGAGATTTACATTTAACGGCGTAGACTACCTGCAGCAAGCAATTGATGGAAAAAATGTTCAGTACCCAATAGAGCAGCCAAAGCCGTCGGCAATAAGGCCAAACAGAAGCTGGACAGACTCTAAAGACATCAAAGAATGGGAAGAGGAGACCCACCCAAACGGGCACAAAGAGTCGTGGGAATAAAAATTAACAAAAAATATTTGGTCACAAGCCTTGCGTGTTATATGTTTGCATTTCACAATTAATAATTAATCATAAAAAAAATGGGATTAGACACAAACAGTGGTTCAGACAAAACGTACCTCAGCATATCTGAAGGACGTATTGCAAAACGAGTTGAAAAAGGAACAGAAGGCGCCGTTGAGTGCCGGTCAAAAGACGGATCGAGAATCTGGTACGAAAAAAGGTACCCTTCGGTTACGGGCAGAATTGTAGACGTGTTCAAGAGAAGCTCAGATAAGGGATACGGCCCGCAACTGTGCATTGTCCTTGAAGATATTGGAGAAAAGTTTCAAGTTCAGATGCCGTGGTCTTCCCGGTACTCTTCCGGATTCTTTCTCTGCATGCCAAACATTGATCTGTCAAAAAGCATTACTCTTGCTCCGTGGATGAAAGAGATTGATGGGCAGAAAAAAACAATGCTGTACATCCGTCAAGGAGAAAACAACGTTGATTGGTATTGGACAAAAGACGATCCAAAGGGAATGCCGCAAATGGTTCAGGTAAAGGTGAAGGGTGAAATTGTTTGGGACGACACTGATCGCCAGCAATTTTTTGAAGACTATCTTTCGAAAGTTTTCATTCCCAAGATGGAAGCGACAGTCATTGGAAAAACAGAAAAACAAGCAGAGCCTGCGACGGATTCTCAACACGAGGATGACCTCCCGTTCTGATCATTTTGGGGCGGAAAAACCGCCCCATTCCTTTTTTTTTAACAAATCAATAATAAAAATGAAGCGATACAAATACGAAGACCTTTTGTCAATGGTAAAAGAAGAGTGCGTTGAGGAATTTAAATTAGCGTACGATCAAATACACGATCTTGAAAACGGCGGAACAAAGGAATGGATGCTTGATCGAATTTGCTCTCATTTTGGCGTCTCGCAAGACCAAATAAAAAGCAAAAAGAAAAACGAGGAAGTGGTGTTCCCGAGGCAGGTTTTTATGGCGTTTTCAAAAGTGTGCTACGGAGATAGTTTGAAGTCTATTGGGACAATTGTTGGCAGGGATCACTCGACCGTTATTTACGCAAAGCGGGCTGTTCAAAACGATTATCTCTGCGTCCCCGCAAGAAGAAAAATGATCAGGGGGCTGATATCAACGTTCCCAACATCGGAAATGGTGGCAATTTCCAAATACCTTGGACAATGAGCCGGTTAGAAAAAAAGCATCCAGAAATTCCGGCAAACAAAACTGGAAAGCCAGACGTTGTTTTTTATCGAGAGCTAAGAAGACACCTTCTCACAATCCAGTCAGATCCGTCTCACAAGCCAAGCATGCTTATAAAATGGCATGAGAGGGTTCTTATGCGAAAGATAAACGAAGTGCTGTACGAGCTTACCGGGAACGACATGTACCTGTGGCTATGCGGTTCATTGGACAGGATTGAGAAAATAAAAAACGCGAGCACTGATGCCGGATTGAAGAAGAAAGAGAATTTACTGGCCGGAGGACGGGATAGATAGTTTGTAAACGGATAAATTAATTCAAATGAAAGCAATTTTAGAATTTGATTTGCCTGAGGATCAGGACTTGTTTAAGTGGGCGAGTGGTGGTTCGATGTATCATTCGGCGTTGCTTGCTATTAGGGAGAATTTAAGGAGGCGGGTTAAGGACTGTCCGAGGCGCAATAAGGAGTTGTTGGGGGCTTATGAATTTGTTTGCTCCCTTGTTTCCGAGGTCGGGATTGACTAAGTCATACCCTATTAGGTGTTAAAAACGGGTTAATGCCCTGCTTTGTACCCAACTGGGTATATTTTTTTAGAATTAATTCATTTCGCTGTAAATTCTACCAATTGCAACAAGTCGTTATTTTTGCGAATCTATTTGTATGTAATCAATATCTTAAATAAAAAATTAATCAATGGCATCACCGAGAAGACCCAAAAACGAGATTGAGCTACTTTCAGAAGATTTATGTTTAGAAGTTTTGGCTCATGGAAAAGATAAGCCTGAGTTCTTAATTCATTACGTCAGGGCAGATCACATTTACAGAATTGCGGAAAGTATTGAGTACCGCAACATGAGTTGTGTTTGGGTGTCGGGAGAGGATGCGGAAGCCCCGTTAATTGTGAATGTTCATGTAAACGATTTATACCTGCTTTGGAACGAGGCAAGGGCAAATACTTATTCAAACCAAATAAAACTATGGCAATGACAAGAACCGACGTCCTGATTGAATACCGAAACAGGTTTCCCAACACGCCAAACCTGACGCTCGCAAAGAAAATCTGCAAAGAACATCCGGCGTTATATGTTAGCGTCGAGAGTTGCAGGGGCGCACTGAGGCGAATAGAAGGTAAGGGTGGCACCAAGGATTCAAAGGTTAAGTATAAAGATCGGTACGTTCCACCACGATCGCCAAACCCATTCGACGACATACCTAAATCAAGTTCAAAACCTCGTAAAAGCGTTGAGGTCGATGGTACTCGAATACTTTTTTTATCCGACGTCCACTTCCCTTATCACGACGAGGAAAGCATTACAGTGGCACTGAAATACGGGAAAGAACACGATGCAGACTGCATCTATCTGAACGGTGATGTGATAGACTGTTATCAGTTATCATCATTTGAGAAAGACCCGAAGAAACGCAGATTCAGCCATGAGTTGAAACAGGCTCACAAGTTCTTCGAGATACTCAGGCGTGAATTTCCGAAGGCCAAAATCTATTTCAAAGAGGGAAATCACGAAGAAAGATACTGGCGGTTTATGCGGATCAAAGCACCTGAACTGCTCGACATCGAGGCGTTCACTTTGGCTGCATTACTCAAGCTGTCAGAGTTCAACATCGAATACATTGGAGGCCGAACAAAGGCCAACATAGGGAAGCTGTCAGTCTTTCACGGCCATGAGTTCGGAAGTACGGTATTCAGTCCCGTAAACGTGGCGCGAGGACTTTATATGAGGGCAAAGGCCAACGCCATTTGCGGACACAGCCATCAGACATCGGAGCATACCGAACGTGACGTTAATGACAAGATGATAACCACATGGAGCGTTGGTTGTTTGTGTGAACTTTCGCCCGACTATTCACCATACAACAAGTGGAATCACGGCTTTGCTTTTATCACAAGAAACGGCTCTGAATTTCATGTGAAGAATTTCAGAATACACAGGGGTAAAATTGTCTGACATAAATTATTTCCGAATTCACACAACCGACTTAAGTTCTATCTATTTTTGCGATCTAAATTCACCCAATTAAAAAATTATCACAATGATTGCAATTCCAAACATTTTACCACAAGGACAATTAGTGGTACTCTCCATTTCACCCACGGGTACCGACCCTATTTCCGGGGCTCCTGTTCCGGCAAAAGTTGACGGAAACGCCACATGGGAACTGACGTCCGGGTCAGACATTGTGTTCCTGGAGGTTGACGAAAACACAGAAGGCTTTTTTACATGCCGGGTTCGATCCCTGAACACGGGCAACGAGGGTGCGTACTCTGTGAAAGTAAAGGTTGACGCCGATCGCGGAGATGGCGTTATTGAGCTTTCAGAGGAGTTTGCCGGACTGATGGTTGGCGTACAGGCCGACAACATTGGAGCCGCAGTAACAATTGAAAGCGACATCAATTAATATCCGGCACCATGAAACTTGACTTTCTAATCTCAGGAAACATCATACGAGACTTTAATGGGTCTGTAGACGCCATTCAGGGTCAAGCGTTTGATGTTGTTGTAAGCGAGGGATTTGCCCCAGATTTGGAGTGGAGCCTCACCAACGACAAGTGCCTTGATGTCACTGAAAACGGCCAGGAACTGTCCGTGAAAGCCGTAAATGTAGGCAAAAGCGTTGTAAGATTGATCAACTCAAAAAGCAACGCAACCGCATACCGATTTGAGATTAACGTAATTCCTCCGCCAATTGCCCTGAACGGTCAGGCAGAGGTTGTTAACGCGTAATTTAAAGCCCGCCGCCAGCGCGGGCTTTATTTTTCTACCAAAACAGCTCCCTTGCGGATGCTTTTCATTAAATTTGCTTTACAAAATACCACACAATGCTTAAGCTCCGCCTCCCGGTCGTTAATGACGAAGAAATAGATAAATACGAGCAGGGGTACGGCACACCGGAAGTATTTCACACTGAGGACTTTGTATTTTATTCTGTGGACTTCATAGGTCCGTATCACGACTTTGAAAATCTCTGCGTAATAGGATCCGGTGGCGCGCAATTTGTCGTTGGAAAACCACAAACACTGGTGGAAAGAGAGATAGACAGGCGGACAAGAGAGAGCATTATGATTCTGAGGAATTAAATTGTTAAATTTTGCATATAAATTTGCAAAAAAGCATCACTATGTTGTATGATTGCAACATATTTCAAAACAAATGACAAAAGAACAAGCTATCAGATCCTATCGGGTTGTCGTAACAGGTCTTGCTGCACAGCAAATATACACCCACTGCCATGATGAGGGCGTTTCCAAGGGCATTTTTACTCACGACCTGAAAATGTCATCAAACAATCTGGTTTCGAAGCTCGAAACTAAGTTCAAACACCTATACACCACTCTTGGCCAGGTAAACGGCGGGGACGAGTATGTAAGAGCCTTGGCCACAATGGACGAGACGCTTGCGGAGCTGTCGGGGCTGCCGCTGGAGTTTTGGTACGCCATAACAATGGCGATTCGAAACGTCAAAAAAGCGATCGCAGAGGCCGAAGCGAATGGAACGCCTATTCCTGACGGTACGGACGTATTGATATCAGGGGAGGGCGAAGAATGATTAATTACGAAATAACCGTGTGGGACGGCGCCAATAGGGTGCACTACGCGAAAACAAGAGCGAAAAACCCAGAGCAGGCGAAAAGCAAGTGTCTCAACGACTGCTGGAAGCTTGATAAAATGCTTGGCATGAACAGAGACTGGTATTCCTACAGGTGGGATATCGTAGAGTCGAAAAAACAGCGTTAATCCATAAAAACAAAATAAAATGAGTATTCAAAAAGCGTTAGAGCTTCTTCAGCTCCCCGACGAATGCGCAAGGTACGAGGGTCAAATCCAAACCCGCACCAACCGGGCGCTGATTGTCGAAGAGACACACGACTTTACCGTGTCCCCCAAAAGCGTATCGGTAAAAACGTATGTGTCCACCACATCCGAGCTGTTTGGGGCGTACACGCTGAATCTTTTGTCCAACTACTTGCATGCATATGGTCACGACATAGTTTCGATTGACGAGAACATGATTGTCACCACCAAGCCGAGGGAGACCGGCACGGGCGGTCACTGGTTTCCGTGGCAAAAAGTGGAGCTGTACAGCAACGAGACGGGGCATTCGTTTGACGTCATTTCTGACGTTGGCCTCAATGTGGATCCGCTGACAAAGCTTCCGAGCGATCCGGCAAGCCCTCCTGTAAGACCAGGTGTGTTTTTTCGAATTCAGAAGACCATCACAAGGTCTTCATCAGGCACCATTCGGACATGGACGAGCAAGCGCCAGTTCGTGAGATGGAGCCTTGAGCAGCTTAAGGCCATAACCGGGATGACGGAAGAGCAGATCGCGTTCAACACAAGGATGACGTTCAATAGCGTTGTCGTAGATCCGCAAACTCACGTTACAAGTATCGCCATGGACATTGAAAAGGTGTCCGATAATCAGATCAAGGGTATTTTCCACATTAATGGCGAGCCGGCAACGGGATCCCCAAACAAAATTGCTTCTTACGGTAAAATTTGCCCATCGTTTGCGTTCAGGTGGAACCTGTACAACCAACCGGGCACAAACGCCTACGGAGCTTCAGCAACAGCCGGATTCAACGCATCCCAGGACAACACCATTACGTTGGTTCCCGGAACTGTTGACTCGTATAACCCAGAAACAAAAGTCATCACCTACAACTCCCAGCTTGAAAACGATCCGATGATCGTCGCTTACGCCGAATTCCTGCCAGCTCAGGGTAAAAACGAAAACGCAGGAAGGAGCTACTTCGTCGAAACCGGAATGGAAGACATTTGGTGAGTCAGCAAACAGCAATCCGTGCACCACAGTTGAATTAAGTAAAATGTTTAACCGAAGCACGTCAGCCGCCATATTGCATAGCACTTGTTGGCGGCTGCCCTTTTTCACAAATTAATACACAATGAGAAGTTATAAAACAACACTTGAAGCAATAGCAAACGACTTGCTAACGCAAAATGCAGAAGCAAAAGGGAATGAAAACAAGCCTAATTATTCCAACAGGGATTTCATGAACGCTACTATTATTTTCCAAACTGCATTGATGGACAAAATGTATGACAACCAAGATTACGATGGTATGTCAGTTGAGGATAGAATGAAAATGGCAGAAAGTTGCGGTTTGGCTTTACGGAAACTAATACACACTTATACTGGGTTAGACACTCACAAGGTGGAGGAGTTTCTGTGAGGTTGCCGCTAACGGATAGATATATATATGCAGTACCCTTGCACCGAAAAATGAAAAATTTTCTTAAACAGGAGGATGAAAATGAACTGAGTGTTTTCGTAAGGAGACTTCAGAAGATAGGAGTCAACATTGAGCTTGTAGGAAACATACCTTGGATATATCTTAACAAGGTTAACGGCAATGTTATAAAGAGGGAAGACTTCTACAACGCTAACCACGGATACACCATAGCGTGGTATCCTGTTAGGCGTGGCGAGGAGATACATCTCAATTGGACGGATATAAAAAAGACGTTTGAACTAATAAGAAAATACAAATAATTATGAAACAAACAGCAGTAGAGTGGTTATTTGCACATTTATTACCATTCCTTGAGTTCTCTGACCCAAAAGAAAGAGAGCATTTTAGAAAGTGTTTAGCAGAAGCCAAAGAAATGGACAAGGAGCAGATGATTCAATTTACTAACAACTATCTTAGGCAGATATATGAAGTTGGTGAAATGACAATTGAAGATTTTTACAACGAAACATACGGAGGTGACAAATGAATCCAAAACAATATGCAGAAGAATTAGTAGATAAGATGTACAATACAGAGCATTGTGGTATTGAGCATTTTCCAAATAAAAGATATTGTGATTGCACAGAAATGAGTTTATATCAAGCCAAGCAATGTGCTTTGATAGCAGTAAAGCACATGAAAGGCATCTTTGATGGACTCCACAAACCTGAATATTTTGCCTTTGATGCCATTGGAGAACGCAAATTTACCTTTGAAGGTGAACACCCAGACCACATGACGGGGTATGATATGTTGGAGTATTTAGAACAAGTAGAACAAGAAATACAAAAGCTATGAAAACGTATAGAAAAACAGCAACAGTACAAGCTAAGTTATTTGAACAGGGGGACGAGGATGGGTTTATCCTTCACACCGAAGAGTTTGGTGGTGACCTGCCATACATCAAAACACTAGAAAACCCTTATCACATTGGCGAGTTTGGCAAGCACTACTTGTGTGTCGGGATCAAGGGGGAAAGGTGGTTAGTTGACAAGGAAATATTTGAAGCAACTTATGAGGAGGTAAAACTATGAAAGGAACATTAGTGAAAACAGACCAAGGGTGGGTGGTGGAACATAAAGTAGCAGAAAAAACACCAATAGGTTACAAGTCTTGGTGGGGAACATTTCCATTGCATCCCGCTGATGTGAAAACCTGCATTGACTATGGTGATTACTCAGTTGATTGGGATGGTAAAGAAATAAATTTTGATATGGTTACAGAATGGGAAAATGGTGAAGTAGGCGTAAATGGATTAACCTATGCCAAACTAATTCATCATCCTGTTGACACCAGCGAGGTATATGCGGTTAATAATTATGATGCATGGGATGAAGTCATTGATCAACTTGGTGACAGCAACAAGATGATAAACCATATTGGTGAGGTCAACGAAATGGTCAACCATGTTCCTGATGTCGGGAAGATGGTGGAAGATGTAGAGAAGTTGGCTGAGGAATTTTATCCATTAAATGATGATTTATATCCAAATTCTTCTTTAATAAGAAAAGCATTCAAAGCAGGTTACAACAAAGCCAAAGAAACTCTATATACAGAGGAACAAGTTAGGGAAGCTATGAATTGTACTGTTTTATCAGCTAAAGCAAAAGAAAGAGTTATTCAATCACTTAAACAATCTAAACAATGAACAAGATAGAATTTGCAATTAGAGATTGTGAAGAGCATATCAAGAACCTGCAAAACGAAAAGATGATTCTAAGTGCGGAACTTGATGCCTTTAAAAAACAACTGGGTAATCTTGAAAGGATTAGAGACAACAAGAGTATTCCACATGATGACCAGCACAAGTCTGTGACACTTACTGCTTCTGTGGATCACCTTGAGATGCTTAACACAACAAGTTTACCAGGTAGTAGATGTACTTTAACTACAAAAAATGAAGGAGGTGACAAATGACAATAGAAGAATTAGTAGTTATTATGTTCGGTTTACCGTTTGGTATATTTTTAATTCTACAAATTCTTATTAGAATAATAGCATATCTGTTTGACAAGTTTTATATTTCAAAAAAAAATGAGTAAAGCAATACTAGAGTTTAATCTTCCTGAAGATGGAGATGACTTCCGCTATGCTATTAATGGACAGGAGTACTACATTGCTTTGCATAATATCAGAGAGGATATTAGACAAATCTGGAAGTACAGAGAACTCAACAAAAAAGAGTATACTCTTGTAGATGAAATCTACCAGATGATTAACCAAAGAATTAACGAAGCGAGTAAAGCAAATGATTAAGAGTGTCCGCCCGCTTGCTACTAACGTTAAGGCATTGCTGCAGTGGCGGTTTATTAGCACAAATGTTTAATTGAAAAACGAAAGATGAATACAGAACAAAACTTTCAAAATAGCACAGAAGCCAGCAATGACGGCAACACTGTGTTACCTGCCGTGCTTTTGGATGATGAAGGTTATCCAACGGAGGAATGGCTGCAATTTATTAAAACTTACAAGCCAGATGAAAGTTTGCCTTTGCTCACTTTTGTAAAAAAGGTTCTTGTTGATGGGTGGTATATGTCAGATTGGGGATTTGTTTTGCACAGAAAATACAAAGGCATACACAAACTTGAATTACATACAGGTGGATGGAGTGGCAACGAAGAAACTATTGCAGCCATCACATCTAATATGTGGCTTACTCACTTTCAAATGAGATATGTCATGTGGCGAACTGGAGGTCATTATTATTTTGAGTTGTCAGTCGGATAGCATTGCACCTAACGGTTTGCAGCTAAACGCTGCGGAGCGTAGCGGAGTTGCGGTTTAGGTGCTGTTAGCTTTAGTTGCATTGCGTTGGCTTTAGAATGAATATTAACAATTAATAAATAAACAAATGACAGTAGAAGAATTACACGAAAAATACGGGTTTGATAAAGAAATTACCGTAGAAGAATTAATGGAACGCCAAAAATCGGGACAAGTTTTAAATCCGATTTATCACAAACATTTACCTGCTTGTTGGATTATTCAAGATGTTTGGGGACACGTTCACAATGAAAATATTTCACTTGGTAAAGCTCGTGAATTAACGGCAGCAATTATTGAAGAACATAATAAGTTACCTAACCATGAAGAAGCTAAAAAACTTGTTGACGATTTTATAAATGAATGGCACAAAGCAAACCCGACTTTAGATAAAGATTTCTATTGGTCAGGCGTAAATGATGGTGTTTATTTATTAATGAAATTTTTAACGGATAAACGTGCGTTGGCAGGCAATTGAAGCTAACGGCAAAACGCTATACGAAGGTGGGGAATAAGATGCATAACCCTTGCTTACCGCACAAAAGCAAATTAGATGCACAACTATACAGATTTGGCACACAGCCCCACTTTTGTATAGCGTATGTTATAGGCTGATAAATTTTACGGATTATGGAAGACAAACAACCAGTTCAAGAAAGAAAAATGATTAACACAAAATCGCTAAGTGACCTTGCAATTTACTTGTCAGGTGTAAAAGATGGTAAAGGTAATTTGCTACCACTTGGGACAATAGTATTAGATGACCTTTGGGATGCAGTAAAGTATTTACAAGGCGATGCAAGGTTCATTTCGGAGAGGGATAGGAAGTAAAATTTATTTGCCGATAACTATTGGCTATGGATGACAAACCTGCACAAGTACGCCCGATTGGGGTGGATATGGATGAAAAAACCCCTCACGTTTGAGGGGCTTTTCATTGCTACCAAAACCTATCCTTAATTCAACTATGAAAAAAGCCTTTACTTCTTTGACCCGGCTCTGACGATCCCCGCCCGGGTCTTCAACTCTTTTGCCTTGTCGGCCTGCCTTGCAGATTTTGCGTACAGCCTCTCGGTCTTGACCTGGTGAGCCATTTTCCCGAAATCCTCCTGAGCAAACGTTCGGTTGGATCCAACGGGGGACTTTCTCATGGCCTCTGCCTTATTCCATGTAGACTTGGCCTTGTCCATTTTCTTTGACGCCCGAGAGTCGATCCTCTCCGCTTTCTTTTGTGGGTTTCCTTTCTTCATGTTTTAAAATTTATCCCTGTTTGACTTGCCAGACGGAGCCGAAGACCTAATTTTTGCCATTTTCTGAGCCCTCTTCTCAGCCTGCCGAGGGGTAACTACCTTCGAGCCGTACTGAGGGCGGGAAGATAAACCTTTTGCCCCAGCAGCGTTCTGACGGTTGGTACCAACGCTTGAGTTAGTTTTTACCGCGCCACAACCATCCTTGCTACAAGACATGCCCTGGTTAGCTCCCTCGGTAGTCTTTTTCTTTGGCTTACCGTTCATAAAATTATTTTCGACAAACATAGCACAAAATGCCATTGTTTGCAAAAAAAAATTGATTTTTTTTGGCCAGCGACCCAATACGGGTCAACGAATCAACCGCCGAAAAACATACACCGTGAATACCGGTACAAAAATCACCGCTCTGTTCCTGGTTCGAAAAATTACTTTCTGCCCCTGGCTCGAAAAAACACCTCCTGTCTGTGGTTGGAAAAATTACTTTCTGTCCCTGGTTGGAAAAATTACTTTCTGTCTGTGGTCGGGGGGTCTACCCCACACCGTCACTGGCGCCGCAACTTCCGAAGTCGACTTGGCAAAGGGGGTGGGTCAGGCCAACGTGCTGACGATCAATATATTGCCAACCAATTGATTTGCAGCCAGATAGCTGTCGGGGAGAGACAGTACCGATGTGAATGGAAACACATAAAGCCCTGATAATCATGTAGATATAAGTAGCTAGCTGTCAGTTCATTGAGGATAGCAGATAAAGCTATGCGTGCATAGTGTCGTAATGCTGTGCGTGCATAGAATGCACCCGTGCCGAGGAGAGATCCTGCACCTTGCGCTGATGTAGATTGCCCGCACACCTCAGACCAATGGAATAACCCTGATCAGGCATCTGCGGGCACAATAAACCGATCGTTCATCTGCGCACAGGATAAACCAAGCAGGCAGATGCATCGTCCATCCTGCGGCCTGCAATAAAGCCGTCAGGTTCTTGGAGGCTCGGGCGGGCATCACTTCGGCAACAGGCACGCAAATCATGCTCAAACAGGAATCCAACCATAAAATGGTCTCCGCTCGGGAGAATCTGTCATGCTTTTATTGAGAATCAATCAGTTACAATTGATGCGATTTACGTTAGGAATCCAAATTATGTTCGGTTTTGGAGGGGAAAAAGCATGGCTGCCGCAGATCATGGAGAGCGCCGTAAAGCGGTCAAAAACTCAGGAAACCCGCATCAGGACTGGGGTTTGGGATTTTTTTGTTAGGGCAACAAGAGAGGGGAGCAGGCCAATGTGCGTGCGTGCGTGAGGGTTTTATTCGTTAACTCTTGTTTGTATGAGTATTGGGAGGACAATTGTGTGATTGATTGCCCGCGAATGGCCGTAGGCTGCGTTTAAACCACTTGAACTGACTGGATGATATGCTAATCAGGTGACTGAGAGATCGTGTGTTAATCATCGCGTTTTTGGCCTGTTTTTGACTCCTGTTTCAACTACAATTGTCAGGCAGCAATGAGAGTCAAATGGCCATTTTTTCTGATACCCCGCGTCGGCTGTATCCCTTTGCCGACAAGGCTTTCATGAGAACGGAGACAAATATAGTCAATGTTTATGCGGATTCCAAGGAATAACAAACTTTTTTTGATTTTTTTTTCGCTCTGAAAGCCCCGTCATTCCTCAGAAAATGAAAATAATTGAAAAAAAATTTGCAATGTGGTTTTGCCCTTGTGTGGCGCGGGTTTCAAGAAAGCCACGTCCTGAACACCTTGGTTTTACTATATGTTCAGAGCCTCATTCATATTTGCATTAATACTTTCATTCATACATATCTTTGCCCCGTTCAACGGAACAATGGAGTGCTCAAGTCACCCACAAGTATGCCCGATGGGATATCGGTCAGAATTGAAAGACAGCAACAGGTTTTGATTCCCTTTCCTGATCAGAAAAAAGGGTGAGCGCGAAGGCAACGACGCGACGGGAGTAAGCCCGCAAATAGCCGACAACATTCGGCAGCCAGTCAGTAACGAGTTTAGGAGTTACAGGCAAAACTTACCTGAGCCGTGTAAATAGCACGGGAGTAAAAAGCAGAGTACCGCAATGGCCTGTAAAAAAGCGCAACAGCGCAATATAAATCCCGCAGTAATGTGGGGAGCAGTTAACACTAACAACGTGACTGCTCGCAAAGGCAAATGTGCCGCAAATGACAATTATAACAACAACAAAAGCCAGCAGCAAATCAAGGTGATCCAATGCCATATATCCGAGGATAATGGCATCGGCGAGGGTTCGAGTCCCTCTGCTGCGCTAAAACTTAATAAAATGACACACAAAGTAAAATCGTTTTATTTCCGCAAGACAGGCGGCTATTCCTTCCCCATGGAAGTGACAATCAACGATGACAGGCACGAGGCCAACTTCCTCGCGGTCATGAAGCGCAAGGGCTTTCATCAAGTTGATGAGGACTACTTCCAACAAGAAGAGCGCATCAAATCAGCATTCAACACAATGTTCTTTAACAAGTAATTCAATAAACCAATGAAGTACACAACTTTCAACATCGGATTAAACAATAACCCATTCAACTACGAGCATCTCGCTCGTTTCATTAACAACGCATTCGGAAGCACCAACGAGTCAGTGCAGGTTCAACTCCGCAATGGCGAGTACGAGTCAAACGTCGAGCCTACAGCCGTGGTGCGGGTCGCACACTCATCCGAGTATCAGGATGGCAGGTGGGCTGAGTTGATGGGTAGAATGCTATGCGCTCTGCTTACACAGGAGTGCATACCATACCGACACAGGCAGGTCAACTACCCATCAATCACCGTAATCGATTCATTGGTGTACAATGACAACTTCGAGGGTGAGAGGTATCAATTCGACGAGGCGTACTTCCTTGAGTACGAGGACTACGCCGACGAAGTAAAATAACAGGACTTGGAGCAAGGCGGGTTCGATTCCCGCTCCTGTTCTCCTGCATAGCAGGGCTTGAAATGCAACGAAGGGAGGGTCGGCAACGGTTGACCTCCCTTTACTTTAGAAACAATTTAAATCTTAATACAATGACAATTTCAGTAACGACAGGAGGCTACGGCTTCTCACACGATTGGACACTCAATGCCTACGGCAGAAACTTCTACCTTGGACAGGACGTCAAGTTCTGCGCTCGCGTACTAGGGATGAGTCCCGCAGACCTCATTCAGGGGGCGGGCGTAAAGTACCCCTGCGACATGACCCTACAAAGCAATAAGAAGGCGATAGCTCGCTTCATTTGCCGCGAACTAGGCGTCACTCGATCAAACGTAAAGTCAATTGAAACTTGGGGTTTATGCGCCCAATAAAACAACTAATCAACAACAACATGAAAGCAATTTTCACAATTATTCTGACCGCATGGATAGCGCTCAGTATTTTCAGCCACATAAATTACATAGCCGCAAAGCAAGCAGTAATGCACACGGAAAGAACCGATGCAGACATTTGCAACGTCATGCATCTTTACGGATTCGACCTTGAAGGTGATCCGTTCAAAGAGATAACGTACACGGATAAAGTAAAAGCATTTTTTAACTCAAACAAATAAAAAAATGGCAACACCAATTGAACAAGAAGTAAGGGTGACGCTCAGTGTTGACATCAACATCAGCACGGAAGAACTTAGCGCCCTGATATACACCCTGAACAGATCAGGAGTGACCGTAATGAGCATCGAAGAAGAGGCAAGCATTTACGGAAATAATTAAAAAAAAGTTTGCATAGTAATATTAACCGCATATATTTGCACAAACAACACACAAGATGAATTTAAAGCAATTCTCAAGAACCCTTGCTGCGGGCAGCGGGGCTTCCTACTCCCTGACTCAGGGAGAAATCACCTCCGGCATCATGGCCTCGATGGCCGGACACGAGCGCAAGGTCTTCTACGGTGACCACAAAATGACACAAGAGGTGCTCGAGAGATCGGTCGCGGCATATGTTATCGACTTCGTGGCAGAGAAAGGGCTGATGGCTGAACGTGAAAACGTATCGATCGGAGGATGGTGGAACAATGGATGTCTATATCTTGACTTGTCGGTCAGATTCGACAGCCTTGTTGATGCCGCTGAGTTCGGGATCATGAATGGGCAGAAAGCGATCTACGACATCGACAACCAAAGAGAGATCGAATTGCCTCAGCCGCAAATCGCCGGCACAGAAACGCAAAAAAGACAGTACGCAAAATTGGCGGCGGCAAAAGTAGTAGGCAACCAATAATACTCACCTCCACCAGCCCCGCCCTGAAACAACGGCGGGGTTTGGCGGTTAAAAACTATACACATGACACAGACAGACATCTCCCGCGCCATCGAAGCGCATGAAAAACAGATCGCGATTCTCAACAGGTTGCGCCACAGAATCGAACACCTTAACAACTTGATCGCATTTCAGAAAAACTACACCGATCCAAACAACGTGATGTGGTACGGTAACATCGGCGCACGGCTGAAGGATGAACTCCGTATGTCACAACTCAGAGGACAGATCGCAGTCCTGAAGTCAGGGCTGTTCAAAATGTACCGCGATATGTACTCGCATGACTTCAGTCAGGACGTGGATCACTTAACATTTCATCTTATAGAATCATGAACATCCACCACACCGCACAGCCTGACAAGCCCATGACATCATTCAACGAATGGTGCTGCTACATCAGAAGTCAGTCACTTGAGAATCGTATCTCTGACCAACTCAGGGAGAATGCAATCCGGCAGTTTAATGTTGATCTTAAACGATTAGCCAAATGACATACATCGACATCCAAGCCGCATGCAAATCAATATTGACATTATTTCAGTAATTAATACATTTGCAAAAACAAACTATGAAAACAGCATACCACAACCAAGAATTCAGGAGGCTATGTGATAACCTGCCTGTAGAAATTCAGCACATTTTCTGGACAGGAAGAGATGATAGGAAGGACGGCTACTACTTTGTAACCCTTTCAGACATCGGGGGAGAAATCCTCGGATCGATAACCTACTTCGATAAAGGCGAATTTGAAGAAGACTTAACGTCAGCCGGACGGGAATACTCAATCGAATTTATTCAAAACTAATCACATGATGGAAAAGCAATTAGTAATAAAAAACATTCAAAGAAAGATCATGTGGCTGTCAAAAGACATAGCCGACACGAAGGGTCGAATCGAAACGAGCGAGGCACTAATCGATAAGTGTTTTGAGGTCGATTTCGTAGAGGCGCTCGAGCAGGATCTTGACCTGTACCAATCAATTCTCAACTTAATAACAGATTCAAATGTTTAAACCAGGAGACGAAGTAATTTGCATACAAACACACTCCCAGGGAGTCGTGATTAAGGGTAAGATATACACGGTAAGGGACGTCGTGTCGTCGCCCTGCGGGTGCATGTCCTTGCTGGATGTAGGATTAAAAACAAACCGCCCGCTGAGGGAATGTAACGTGTGCGGCAATGTCTGGAACGCCGACAACAGAGCGTGGCTCGTTGGCTCATGGCTATTCAAGAAGCTACTGACCGACAACGAAGAAAAAGACCTCGAAGAAGCCATATCAGAGCTGCTAACAGGTGCTAATTAGCATCTAATTAATATGCGGGACAATGAATTCCACAAAAAATACTAATTCCAACACAAGAATCTACAAAACTAAAGACGGGTACGAAATTGTGAAATACTCACGAGAGATTTATGCAATAATCGGCAAATCCGTGAAGTTCATAGGGATGGCAGGAAGTGGATACGTGCCGTCCGGAAAACTTGTGAAGGGGATGCCAAACGAAATCAAACAAACATTTTTTAACATTCAACGAAAATGAATACACCTTGGAATTTTACACACCTTTGGAACGAGTGCGTATACTCGCCAAACAAAACTCTTGAGCCAAGAGATTACTGCTATGCATCTGAAATCGGGTTACCGTTCGTAGACCGGTATCTGAAGATGAAGGCTGTCGCGCCAACAAATCCACCCAACATGAGAAGCCTCAGGAAATTTGAGGCAGGTAATCTCGTAGAGTGGGTGGTCAGATTCGTGCTCGAAAGGGCGGGGCTGATCCAAAACACCCAAGAGAGGATAGTCAATGAGTACCCGGGTCTGATCAAATGCTCGGGCAGGCTCGACTTCCTTGCCGGTGGCAGCATCGATATAGAGAGAGCCAAGCACGACATCTCATCAAGCTACCTGCCGCCATCAATACAAGCGGCGTCTCTGTACATCGCCGAAAAGCTTTACGAGAAGTACGGAGACGTCAAACTGAGAACAAAGGTTCTCGAAATCAAGTCCTGTTCATCGTTCGTGATGGACGCTATGGAGAAGACTGAAAAGCCAATAAAACACCACCGGATGCAGCTTTTCCACTACATGAAGGGGCTGTCTGTCCCGGGGGAAATCGTGTACATCTGCAAGGATGATCTTAGAATGCAGGGATTTGAGTTTAGCCCAACGGCAGAGCTCGAGGCTGAATACACGCAGGATCTGAGGGTAATGACCCGCTACTACGAGACGGGGATACAGCCTCCCCTTGAGCCTCTCATAATGCTCGAGGACGGAAGGTTTAAAAAGAATTTCGGGATAGAGTACTCCAACTACCTCACCCTGCTTTACGGATTTGAGCAGCCGAGAGATTACTCAGACTCAGTTAAGTCTCAGGTGAGCAAGTGGTCAAGGGTTGTTGCTCGATATGCCAACGGAGAAAACATAACCAAGAAAAACGAAGAAGTGAGAGCTGAAATAGAAAAAGCCGGATACAATTTCGAGGAGATCGTAAGCGCGGCAAAAAAGGTAGGCGTCACCGTAGAGGAAGATTCAGAATAATAACAAAAAACCAGTATCATGACATCAAAGAAAGTGAAAATAGAAAAAGACGTACCGATCGGAAAAGCAAATCGGAAATACAAGCTGAAATACCCGTTTGACGAAATGGCGGTCGGAGAATCGTTTTTCGTGGCTGTTCCGAAAGATCGTGTTGTAACGACAAGAGCCAACGCAATGTGCCTGGCGATTCACCATGGAAAAAACAATGGGAAAAAGTTCTCCTCTCGCTTTTGCGAGGGTGGATTCAGAATATGGAGGACCAAGTGATGAAATTCAACGCATCAATAAAGCCAGACGGATCGTTAAAGATCAAGAACAGGAAACTTTTCGACGATCATATGAAGAGCCTTGCCGGAGAGAAAGATAGAGACGTAGAGGTCGAAGTGAAAAGGAAAAGAAAATACCGGTCAGTGTTTCAAAACGCTTATTATTTCGGAGTCGTCCTGCACATGGTGTGCGAAAGACTGAAGGAGCTCGGCCACGAAACAGACAAAGACACCGCACACGAATTTCTTAAGTCAAGATTTCTGTTCACTGAATTGCAGGACGAAAAAACAGGCGAGATAATAAAGATCCCAAGAAAAACAAGCTCCCTCTCTACATCTGAATTCATGGACTATCTCGAGGACGTCAAGAGGTTCGCAGCAGAAGTACTTGATATCTACATCCCAGAGCCAAACGAACAAGTGTCAATTTTTGACTAATAACAAACAGAAAACAAACAAGCTAATCAAGATGATACGAATACAAAAAACGCCTTATAAGAAGACGGAATTCTTCAAGGGCACGATCACGTTAGTATTTCCATTTGTCGATAACACCGAATGGAATTTCACTCTCATGCGCTCAGTAAATGGCGAAACGAAGGATGAAGCGGAAGCAGACATGAAACAGATTGAAAAAGAAATGGAGTATGAATTATTGGACACGGATGAGTTGAGGCAAAGAGCAAACGAAAGAATTGCACAAATTATCATAACCGTCGAAGAAACGGTGCTGGCTAACCTAAAAAAAGAACAAGTAAATTTTGTATGATGACCACACAAGAACTAACAAACAAATGTTGGCAGTTTATCGAAAAATACCTGCAATCTGTCAACGGGAATGAAACTTTTACCATTCACAAATTCTTTGACGGATACGAACTGTACTGCGACATCCGAATTTCCGGCTATGATGAATGGAATGAAAAAGTTGATTCAGAAAGTGAGCCTTACAAGTCCTCGCGTTATGATGCAGAGATTGAGTTGTTCGGGCTTAATTTCATAGATCAGGAGGACGATATTGACGGAGTTGAACAGATCAGAAAAGAGTTGCAGGAAAGAATGAACAGAGACTAAAAAACTACGGAAACTTTTTTGAGGAAAGGAATCAATACCCGAAAGAAAGAGGGAAAGGAGTGGCCGTTTGGTTTTTAACAAAATATTTTCACAAAAACTTGCATCGGAAAAGAAAATGTTTTAGTTTTGTGCCGATCCTTCAACGGAAGGTGTGTTTTGTAATGTACCTTCGTTTGGCTTCTAAGCCATCACTTGTTAATCGGTAGGATCGGTAAACAAGTGGAGGAGAGTTAAAATACTTCTCCGAAACGATACAATTAAGCCAGTAGATCCTACCTACTGGCTTTTTTGTTGGGTAAAATTTCCGCGCTTTCTCTGAGCACTTAGAACACGGATGATTTTCGAGATAACAAATAAAGTGTGTTTGGATTGGGGGCTAAACACGACGTGGCCAAACACACATAGGTAGACACGGAATGAGGGCGGTCGGTAATACTATCAACGTTGACACTAAGGAAAGTGACGTAGGCCGACGAGTTTGTGGATCAAACTTAAAGACTTCCACGCCATTTGACGACCATGTTTCAAAATGGCTGACCTGATGAACTCATGACCGACGAATAATGACGTTTTTTCAGGAGAGGTGGCAACCAGTTAAGAAATTAGCGGGGCTGACACTTCTTTCCCATCCGAATCTAATCCCTCTGAATAATAACAATAAAATACTAAATAAATTAAATCTAAAAATCAAAAAAAAAAAATGAAAACTCAATCAAATGAATTTTTGGATGAAATTTACAAGTTAGCGGATGAATTAAATTTCAAAGTTCGCAAAATTCAATTTTCTCATTTTCGTCTTTGGAAGCAATCACTAAAAATTGATGTTTTCATAAACAGTAAAAAGTACCACGTAATTGCAAGTAATGAGCGAGGAGTAATAACCGACACCAAAGAGTTTTTGACGCTATATTTTGGCAATAACTCTTTTGATATAATGGATATTCTAATCGAGGAAAGAAAACGTCAAAACGAGGAAAGAAAAAAGGAAGTTGAAAACATGACGTTAGATTCAATAATGCCATTTGGCAGATACGCTGAAAGAAAAATTCGGTACATTCCAATTCCTTATCTAAAGTACATTTACGAAAACGAATATTGCTCAATGGCGTTTATGAAGTTTTTAGACAAGTATTTTGGATTTAGCAAGCACTAAATAAATTCAATAAAGATTATCAACACAGTGGTATTTTGTAAAGACATACAAAAAATTGACATATAGAAAATGAATAAATTAAATACGACAAAAGCCGATTGATGGACGCAGATCGTGATTAAATTAGCGCAC
>Ga0315902_10000454_pt1 | contig 69160 bp, 50 predicted proteins | sample LakEriMetagenome_9_FD_203523 | JGI IMG/M metagenome (GOLD analysis project Ga0315902, IMG submission 203523) | Freshwater fungal communities from buoy surface, Lake Erie, Ohio, United States - Buoy 12 MA117 | ecosystem: Environmental > Aquatic > Freshwater > Lake > Lake biofilm | place: USA... | reverse complement strand
TCGCATCGCACTCCGGACTGCCAGGCTGCCTGACACGGTAAGTCCCTGATACGGTGAGTCATGGTCGTTGAGGGTTGTCTGCACCGAGCAATCGGGCAGACAAGGAGTTGCGATGGCGGAAACTGTTCAAAATTCTTTCACTTGGCAGAATCGCAGTCGGACATTTACGATAAAAAAACAACCCCGACCAAATGCTTGGACGGGGTTGGATTGATCAAATTCCCATGAGAAGCGACTGGCTCAAAGCCAAGTCGTTTCCAACTAGCTTCCGGCGAGCGGTTCTTTCTTTTCCTTGATCACAGGGCACTGGGGCGCCATCTCGGCGTTCAGTTCCTTGTAGGCCTTCCAGTCCTCAGAGAGGTTGTCTTCGTGGAAGATCGCTTCCACGGGGCACTCCGGAACGCAGGCTTCGCAGTCGATGCATTCGTCCGGGTTGATGTACACCATCTGCTCACCCTCGTAGAAACACTCTACAGGGCACACAACGACACAGTCGGTGTACTTGCAAGCAAAGCAAGGTTCCGCAACCACATGGGCCATGACAATCCACCTCTTCTCTTGTGCTGTAGCCGCGACCCCTCGCGGCCTGCTGTTCCCGCGAATCCTAGTGGTCGTGGATCAAAAGTGTCAAGCGGTCTCCTGAATCGATTTCCCGATCGTGAGATCCTGCCGAACCGGAGTTGTTATCGACTGTTCGGCTTCGAATCTTGGGTCGATTCATGCGTTCAGGTTGTCGATTCCGGAGATCAACCTCGGGTTGAGTTCCGGATGGCCGGCGATGGCCCGTGTGACCTCCGGTGGGGCGAAGAGACGAACCCGTTTGACATAGTCATCGAATTGGGTCCCGGCCAGAGCCCTGACGACCGGGCTGACTTCCTGCAGCGGACGGTAGGCTTCTTCCTTGGGAAAATAGATGTCGACCTTGAATTCGACCTCCCGGTGCCGGGGGGGGGCATCGATGAGAATCTCGCTTGGCTCGAGTCGACGGCCCACCAGGGGGCTCAACTCGGCAGCCAGGCTGGCGGAACACCGCACGAGAAACTCAAAGGGACGCCGGGAGAGTCGTTCGTAAAGTTCCCGGTGTTGGTGTGGTGTCGCTTCCAGAACGCGCTTGTAGATCATCCGTCGTGGTCCGAAGATCCCCTCCAGCAGCAGTTCGGCCGGCGTTCCCCGGGCGACCTGTCGCAGTGTGGCGATGACGTCGGCCTCGGTTCCCAGCAGCAGGGTTCCCAGATCAAGACGATTGCGAACCTCATAAAATCCCCGGGCGAACATGCAGGTGGCCGCTCGAACGGCGTGATGCCAGTAGACCTCTCCGAACATGACATACCGGGCGAACACCATCAGTTCAGCGGCGGTCTTGCCCTTGTAGGAGAGTGCGAGTCCATCACCGGCTGCATTCAGAACGAGCGACTGAATGAGGCGGGCCTTGTCGTAATTGCGACCGTAGGGGACTCCGCAATGCAGGCTGTCGCGCTCCAGGTAGTCCATCTTGTCGATGTCGATGGGGCCGGACAGGATCGATCGCAGCAGTCGCAACCGGGGCGAATCGGTCCGGGCCGACAGAACATCCAGCACTTCGGAAGGTTCCACCTTCCACACCGATTTCAGGATCTGGGCCAGTTCCCGATCTGGGGCGAGAAATTCGGCGGCATGCTGTTCATGGGATGGCAGTTCCGACAAGCCCATGTCTTCGATGGGGTGGGCGAAGGGCCAATGCCCCAGGTCATGCAGCAGGGCCGAGCACAACAGGACTTCGGCGGCATGTCGATCAACAATTGTTCGAAACCGTTGGTCTCGGGCGAGTTGTGCGAGGTACCTCAGTGCATTGTGAAAGACCCCCAGCGCATGCTCAAATCGGGTGTGCATGGCTCCCGGATAAATCCGAGACACCAGGCCCAGTTGGCTGATCTGGGCAAGACGGCGGAACTCGGCGGTATCGACCAGGGCCCGGACGCGAGTCGTAAACGGGACATCCTGCTGGTCCGGGATCCGGACCAGTCCCGCGCCTGTCTCCAGTCGCGAAAGCTCAGGAATCTCCAGCAGGGAATTCGACATCCGGGGCATCCCTGGAACGGGTCAGCGATCCAGTTGTACGATGGGAAGGTCGGTGGCGACCGACTGCGGAACTCGAACCTGATCACCCCGATTGGCGAGTGGAAGCCGCTCTTCAGGTCGAATTGTCACCCCCGGTGGAGGCGACGAGCCAGAAGCCCCCGTAAGTCGCGGGCCCGCCGTTCCGAACAGGGTTGCCTTCACCGTGGTGAGAAATCCTCGGAGCGTTCCAAATGTCTCCGAGACGGCCGTGGGCTCATAGCCGCTATGGACCATGCAGTCAGCACACTTGGGATTCCCACTGGCTCGTCCATAGTGCGACCATTCGGTCGAATCGAGCAATTCCTGATAGGTCTGGGCGTATCCCTCCTGCATCAGGTAACACGGTTTTTGCCAACCAAACAGGTTGTAGGTCGGGTTGCCCCACGGAGTGCACTCCAGGTCGTAGCGACCCTGAAGAAACAGCAGGAACAGTGGGGATTGATTGAATTTCCAGCGGCGCGGAGCCCCTGCGAACAAACGCTGGAACAGGCGGATGGTGCCGCGCCGCTTCAGGAAATGATCCTGGTCGGGAGCCTTCTCGTAGCTGTAGCCCGGGGAGATCATCATCCCCTCCACTCCCATGGTCATCAGTTTGTCGAAAAACGGCTGGAACCGTTCCGGATCAGCGGTATCGAACAGCGTGGTGTTGGTGGTGACCCGAAACCCTGCGGCCAGCGCCTTTTCGATGGCAGCGAGGGCGATTTCGTAAGTTCCCTCACGGCAGACGGCGTGATCATGCTCTTCGCGCGGACCATCGAGATGCACGGAGAACGACAGGTACTTCGACGGCTGGAACCGATGCAGGTGCTTTTCGAGCAGCAGGGCGTTGGTGCAGAGATAGATGTACTTTTTGCGGGCAACCAGTCCCGCCACGATCTCATCCATCTGGGGATGCAACAGCGGTTCTCCCCCGGGGATCGAGACAATCGGGGCCCCACACTCTTCCACGGCCCTGAAACATTGCTCGGGCGTGAGATGCTGCCGGAGAATATCGGCGGGATACTGGATTTTGCCGCAACCGGCACAAGCCAGGTTGCACCGAAACAGCGGTTCCAGCATCAAAACCACGGGAAATCGCCTGTTCCCCCGCAACTTCTGCCCCACGACATAAGACGCGACGGTCCACATCTGGGAAAGAGGAACACCCATGGTCGGCCTCCCTGCTGAATCGGTTCTGCGTTGACTGGCTGTGGTTCCCGGAAGGGGATTCACACCCCCTCCATCATAGACCTCGAACGCTGTCGAAAAAGTTCGCCTGTGGATCATCTCCGCGACAAACCACTTCTCCGCTTGGGGTCTTCCGAAACCGGCAGCATGGATAGCATCTTTCAGGACGGATGTCAGCCCTTCGCCGGTGGAGCCGTCATAAAGGGACCTGCGGGTCCAGTTTGCGGGGGGAGATCAAGGTTGCTGGAGGTCCGTTCCGGGGAACCAGGACTGCAAGCTGGCAGGTCTGGGAAGACCTTTAGGGTTGCCAGGGATTGGGCCAGACGCGGCCGAGATAATCTCCAGCCGTTCCGCCGTGTTTCGTGCTGGGACCCGAGGGGGCACGAAGTTCCCATTGCCAGGCTCCCCGGGAATCTTGAGTCTGCCACAATTCGAGTGTTGGTTCCGGAGGAGTCTCCCGGTCGTTGTCCCAGGTGTAGAACCGCGGTGTCAGTCCTGATTCTTCCCCGGGGTTTCCACGGCGCCAGAGAATGCGGCCGGTTTCTGAAGTGGCCACTTCGATGGGGATCAGGTTGGTGCCCGGTTGATCGGGGGCAAAAAATGGAATTTGCCTCCACAGTTGTGGCAGGGAGACATTCCCTTCCCCCGGTTTGGAGGAATCATCGTTCCAGCTTCGGGAGGTCAATTTGGCCAGTTCCCGATCTTCCAAAGATCCGATCGCCACGGGGACCGTCAATCCCGGATGTGCCAGGTCCAGGCGATACATCACCTGGTTGTAGTCATAGCGGGGTGTGGGGCGGGGATTTCCCGAAAAAGTTGCAGCATACGTCCCTTCGAAATAGATCCGACGACCCCCGTCGGAATCAAAGATGGGATGGTGCTTTGGATTGTAGAAACTGTACTGGTTGTGGGTCACAACTTTGCGGGCCCACGCCCAGGGCCCCAGGGGAGTCTCGGCCTCGCTGTACCAGACTTCGCCCAGGAATGAGGAACCTCCCCACTGGACGGCGACAAGAATCCACCGTTTGCGGAAAGGATTCCAGGAGGTTGTCCCCGCATGGACCAGGACAGGTTTTCCTGATGTGATGTCCCGCAGTTGAATCAGTCCCTCTTCACGACGCAGCTTCCCATGGTCAACCAGCTTGGCCTGCTCGATGGCCGAAAGCGGGGCGGTCCCCTTCCGCCACCGGTACAGTGCCTGCCCCTGGGAGTCGAGTTCGACGTGTGCCGAAGGCAGCGTCGATTCGTCCCGCAGGCAGGTATAGGCTTCGTATTCACTGAGATCGATCAGGCTTTCCGCCTTGTGGCGCACACGCGACAGACCCAGTGGGGTGGCAAAGTGCAGATAGGTCTCAAGACCTGTTTGAACGACGAATGGATGCCCGGTTGGCTGCAGCGGAGCATGCAGGGGAATCTCGCCGATCTCCTTCCACTCCCGCGTCTCCTCCTGCCATTCGACGAGACTCCGGCGATACACATCCAGGGGAGGTTTGATCTTCATGGCGGCGGCAAACATCCGCTCATTTCCCCGGGCATCAAGGGCCACCGACAATCCCTCGAGCCATGTTGGACCATCGCCGGGGAGTTGGGCCGTCGGCTTGGCGAAGCCATCGGGTCCCGGAAAGTACTCGAGGTTGACTCCCCGGTCAGGATCGAATCCATCCATCCCGGGAAGTGGTGTCGTTGCCCCCGGGACATGAAAATTGCCGAGGGGATAGGAGGGGCGGTGAGTGTCTCCCCAGAACCAGTAGAGTCGGTTCCGGAAGCGCGCCTGCAGAACGCTGTCCTGACCGATGACCTGGCGGTTGAGCAGCGACTCCTGCAGTGGAGTCTCGGCTCCCACCAGGACGCTGTCGCGGTAGATGCCTCCGCCAGTGACCCGATAGAGACGCTCGGCCAGGTTGATCCGTCTCAGCGACAAGCGTGCGGTCCTCCCGACTTGGCAGTCCAGGTTTCGCCCCCGGTACCCGAACCCATCCGCGGGAAATTCATAACCGTGGCTACGGATATGAAAGAAGACTTTCTGTCCCAGGAGGTCAGGATCGGAAATGGCCACTCGTCCCGCCGAGTCCGAAACAAACACGATCTCATTGACCGTCTGCAGTTCGACCAGGGGAACCCCCCGGCCGGTTGCCTCGTCCACGATCTCGATACAAAAGTTGGCCGGCTGTGTCGCCAAGCATGTGGGATGGCAGGTCGCTATCGAGAGCCACAGAAACAACCTTCCAAACACGGATGAATGAATGCATCTGAAATCCAACATGAAGCGTCCCTGATCCTTTGCGTCCGCGTACACCCCGATTTCTCCAGAAACGGCTGTTTGCCGGGAGAACCGGAAGGAATCCCCTGGATGGAAGACACCCGTTTCCATTGAGACCGAAGTCGGGTCAGTCCAGTTCCGTCAGGAGCAGCCGGTGAACTTCTTCCAGGGTCGTGACCCCGGTGAGCACCTTTCGAGCCGCCGCCGATCTGAGCGAAATCATCCCACGTCGGCGGGCCCGCTCAACAATCTGTTCGCGGTCCGCCCCGGACAGGATCAGACGACGAAACTCATCGTCAAAAGTCTGAATCTCGAACACTCCCGTTCTTCCGGAATAACCAGTGTGGAAGCATTGTTCACAACCCTTGGCCTCGGAGACAGATTGCTGATCGGAAACTGGCCCATGAAAACTCAGGAACTCAAGTTCGGCGGGGGTCGCAGGTCTCTCGACACGGCAATGCGGGCAGACCTTGCGGATCAGTCTCTCGGCGACGACCGCTGTGAGACTGTCGGCAAGGAACATCGGGGGGACCCCAAAGTCCCGAAAGACATCAATCGCCGCTGTCGCATCCCTGGCATGCAACGTACTGAAGACAAGAATTCCGGCGCGCGCCGCACGGGCGGCGATGTGGGCCGTCTCTGCATCGCGGATTTCACCGATGAGCATCACGTCGGGATCCTGCCGCAAGACACCACGCAGGGCTTCCGGAAAACCGAAGCTGATCCGGGTATCAACCTGGATCTGGGTCACTCCAGCGATCCGGCGTTCTACCGGGTCCTCAATGGTCAGAACGCTCTTGGATGGGGCATTGGCAATTGCGAGACACCCATAGACAGTGGATGTTTTGCCGCTGCCGACGGGACCGGCCGCGACGATCAGTCCGTAGGGGTGACGGGAACATTGGCTCAGGGTGTGGAATTGATCGGGCTCCAGACCCAGATGCTCGAGTTGCTGAAAGCCCTCTGGTTCCGGCATCAGCCTCAAGACCAGCCGCTCTCCGAGAAGCGAAGGGCCACTGGCAACGCGCACATCCCGCGGTGCCTCCGTGAAAGTATGGGTCAAATGCCCATCCTGGGGAGTTCGACGTTCAGTGATATCCATGCCCGCCAGGAGTTTCAGCCGGGAGAGCATCTGGCCTGCCGCACTCGACGGGACTGTGAGGATGGTGTGCAGGATCCCGTCGACCCGGATGCGGATCCGCAGACCATCTTCAACGGGATCCAGATGGATATCTGTGGCACGCAAATGGAAGGATCTCTCCACCAACAGTTCCACCAGAGAAGCGGGACCAACCACATCCATCAACTCGCGCATTTCCTCCTGGAGCGCACGCTGCCGAAGGTGGAGATTCGTGTTTGGTTCGATCGGCATCATGGTGCCTGCAGTCGAGTGCGGAATTTGACTGGAATCGGAACGTCAGCCAACAGATCTGGGCAAATCCACGCCGATGAAGATGGACTGAGGCTGTCAATCATTTGGAGCGGGATCGACCGGTACTTCGGGGGGAGTGGGACGCTGGGGGCATTCATCCTTTTGCGATTGGCCCGAAACAACGTCTTCGTCAATGTCACTCAGGTGAGGGGCCTCTGTCGACGTCGTTCGTGCTGGAGACTCTGGCCTGGATCCGGGATCGGTCGACGAATCGGCTTCGGGGTCTGGCTTGGGTGGACCCGAGAAAGTGGAAGCAGGGGGCGTCGATGGGGGTGGGGCCGCTTGTTGCGGATTGACAAGATCCGCATTCTGGCCTTTTGCTGTGGGGGTGTTGTTGTGTTCACCAAATTGTTCCGGATCGTCCACCTGGATTCCGGAGGCCCGATCTGGGTCATAAATTTTGACCTGCTCGTCTGGAATAGACCAAGTGGAAATCCCCCCGGTTGCTGCCGCTCCAAGTCCGACCAGCAGCGAAAGCAAACCCAGGGCTCTTTGGTCCTGTTCGGCCCGCAGAATCGCCCTCCTGGACAAGAAGACTGACAATCCCCCAAGAATCAAGGCGGACCAGCCGCACCCGGTTTTCCAGTCGCTGGGGCCTTTCCAGGAAATGGCTGCCACCACGAGGCTGGCCAGGGCGACCAGTCCGGGAAAAATCGTCCAGCGTGTCGGAACCACTCGGATTCCGGATTCATTCACCCCCAGTTTCTCAAGCCCTTGCTCGTGACTTTCCACAATCCTCCAAAGTCGGTGCAGCCCGGCGGTCTTGAGCACATCGCGCACCACGGGAGACGTGACGTGAACCACCATTTTTCCCTGTTGGGCTGAGAGTGCCTTCCAGATACGGGCGAGCAGTGCGACTTGGGCACTTCCCAGGAAGTCAAGCGGGGTGAGGTCGACCAACAGGCTGGTGGCCCGGCACTCCCTGAGCCCGGCAACGACTTTGTCACCACACTTTTCCACAACATCCCAGGGAACCTGATTGATTTCAGGCGTCAGAATCAAACGGGCGGAGTTTCGGAGTGCCTCAAAACGAACAGGAAGGCTGGTTGCATCCAAGACGGGGCTCCTTGCCGGGGTATGGTTCGTCTCGATTGTAATCATCCTGACGTTCAAGGCCCAAGAATCGGGCGGCACCAATGGCACGGATTGGAGGATTTCCACCAGACCCCGGAGAGATCCGATCCTGCGGGCCGTGACAGTGATTCCAGCCCATCGAGGTGAAGCCTCAACGATCTCGACTGTCGCTGCGACATGGGCGATGGGAATTGGTCTGTTCTGGCCGATAAGCGGACTGCCCGATCAACCGGATGCGAACCGCGGGAACTCTGGGAGTCCAGCCTGCCTGGCTGGGATTCCGAAGCCGTCGGCCGGGAGGAATGGTCGGTTTGGGCAAACTGGGAATTGACACCGGTTTTTGACGGCCCGTATACTCACAGGGCCGCCCAAAAACGGCGTTTTTTCCGGGGTTTTCTCCTTGCGTACCCGTATCCGACGGTTGGAGAACGGGTCCGGATGGAGCATTCGCATTTCCCTTTTCCAACGTGGTCTGCCGTCATGACAACGACGATCAGCAAGGTACTGACAGTGCTTGTCACTGCGCTGTCGCTGGCCTTTCTGGGAGCCACGGCTGTGTCGAGCATTGCCAGGACTGACTGGAAGGCGAAGGCGAACGAATACCCGAGAACCAAGGCCCAGGAACTTCAGACCCAGATCGATTTGCTCAAAAAGCAGGCTGAAGAATACGCAGCCCTGACACCCAAAACGATCTCGGCCATTGACATCGACCAGAAGTCGATGATTGCCAAGGCAGAGGCTCTGAAGACGTACGCAGCCCAATTGGAAGCGGAAGACAAGAAGGCCCGCCAGCAAAACGACGCGACAGCGGTGACTGCCCAGGAAAGGCTGGACGTTGACAAGGCCAGGCGGGAAGAAGTCGTGCGACTCCAGGCCCAATATGAAGAGTTGTTGTCTCAGCGCATCGCCGCTGAGGACGAATTGCTTCGCTTGAAGGACTTGTTGAATCAGTCCCGCGGTGTGTTGGAACGGGCGGTTCGACGGAATCAGTCGTTGAAGACCTCGTTGGGCAGGACTGATGCAAAGCCTTACGATCCGGCTGTCGATGAAGAAACTCTTCCGCCGGCAAAGCCGCGTGCGGATGGAGGATCGGCAGTCCCTGGCGCCGTGCGGCCGTCAGTTCGGCCTGAGGATCAACCAATCCCGGCAGTTGATCCCGCAACCGCTGATGAGGAAGAGATGACCGAGGAGATGTCAGAGGACACCCCTCTGGAAGACGGGTCTGGTGATAGTCCTTTCGGGGAACCAGAGTCGGATGCTGAACAGACTGGGGCTGGGGACGAACCCCCGGATGCTTGATCTGGAAGTACTTCAGGCCCCAGTCATCTCAGTGGGGCCCGTGTCTGGGAAGTTTTGTGAGTTCGTGTCCCCGTTTTTTGCACCCTGCCCCGCAGAAGACCACCGCGAGGAGTAGTTACCGATGTCGTTCTTCGGCAAAATCCTGGTCGTGCTGCAGATGGCGCTGAGCATCTTGTTCATGATGTTCGCCGCAGCGGTGTACAACACACACGTCAACTGGCGTGAGCAGGCCAATACGCAGAAGAAGGCGGCCGAGAAGGCCAACGTGGAGAAAAACAACCTGGCTCAGGAGTCGAAGACCCAGCTCGATCAGATGAAGCTGGCCACTGATGCTGCCACGTTGCGTGCCCAGGAAGCGGAAGCGCAACTTGCGATCATGACCCAGCAGTTCGAAACCTCGAAGCAGCAGTCAGCCACCCTGCAGACTCAGTTGGCAACCGCCCAACGTCGATCGCAGAATTCGGCCGAGGAAGCGAGTGCCCGCAACGATGAATCTCGGGAACTGCGCGAGGTCAACAACGTGCAGACCGGAATGATCAGCGAGCAGGAGCGTGCGAAAGCTGCGCTTCAGGATGAGATTCGCAAACTGAAGAGTGATCTCGACATCGCCAACGCAAAAAACCGTTCGCTGCTGGGACAGATTACAGGTTTCACAGCCCTGTTGGCAAAAAATGGGATTTCTCAGGATGAGGCTGTCGATCTGGCCAACTCCCAGGAGCCTCCTCCAGCCATTGAAGGCAAAGTGCGCACCGTTCGCCGTCCTGCCAAGCTTGGTAACTCAGAAACCTTGGGGATTTCACTGGGGGTGAACGATGGTCTCCAGAAGGGGCACGAACTGACCGTATGGCGCTCAGGTAAGCTCACCGGTGGGAAGCCCCGTTACCTCGCCAAGATTCGTATTGTCAGCACCGCGCCGGACTCGGCTGTCGGTGAAGTTCTGGAAGAAACCCGCAGCGGCGCCATTCAGGAGGGGGATAATGTCTCCACGAAGCTCTAGTCCCCGCAAGGTCAAAGGTCCACCCGCAGCCCCCGATATCTATGTCGCGCTGCTGTTCGTCTCAGTGGCCGCCCTGATTGTCGGCTGTGTCCTGTTGATGCTCGAGATGAATGTCTACGAGTGGAAGGGACCGAACGGCTGAATCCGACAAGTGGAATGATTCCAAGTCGTCCGTGACCATAAGTGCACTGCCGACTGTGATGGCCAATCAAAGGCAATCACAGTCGGTTTCTTTTTCAGGGCGGTCTTCTTGATGAAAAGGATTCGTGCCCAGCATCGATGACGCCAGTTGGGTGTTGTGTGATCGCAAGATGGGCGGGAGTGGAGTCCCGACGATCAGCCACCGTTTTTTAACAAATCACGAATTTCGATCAGCAGTTCCTGATCTTTGGTCAGAGCCGGAGGAGCCGCCTGGGCCTCCGTTTGCCGGGCTCGCGTCAGAAAACCAAGGAATTTTACGATGAACAACCAGATCGCTGCGGCGATCACCAGGAAATTCACGACCGTTCCCAGGAACTCCCCAATCGCAATTGGTCCAAGCGTCCAGTTCTTGTAACCATCGGAATTTGGCATGACGAGGCCAATGGCCGGCATGATGATGTGATTCACCAGCGAATCTACGATCTTGCCGAAGGCTCCACCGATGATCACGCCGACAGCCAGATCGACCACATTTCCCTTCATGATGAACGACTTGAATTCGTCCAGCAGCGAGAAAGCAGACTTCGTCGGATCATTCAACAGGTCTTCGACTGGCATGACAGCTCCGCAATTCAAAAAGTTGAAGTGGGGGGAAACAACAGTGCCCGAGCCAGCCAGGAATCCTCGGGGATCGACTTCCCGACTTTAGATCGAGTCGCCACAGGTGGGCAAGCTCACCTGTGGCGAGTGTGCGAATCCGGCGAAAAACAGCAAGGAATCACGCGGTCAGATTGGCCCTGAGAATTCCAGGGTCAAGATCGCCGATTCCGGCGTTTTGTCTGGCGAGCGGTACCTGCCAGCCACTCCGTGATCGCGGTTTCCTGCTGCTTCCACGAGCGGGTCAGTCGTTGACGGCAAAACGCCTCATATAACAGGTCGAGAGTCTCGGTCAGTCGACGCAGGCTGCCGATTCGCTCTTCCTGGGGACTTCCATCACGGGGGCGCTCTCCCGGATCAATCGCCGCACCCGAGATGGTCCAGGTCTCGGGTTGCAGGGTCAGATCATAGGTTTCTCCCTCGCGCACCAGGGTCAGGCCTGACTTTCGTGGCAGTTTCCCCGACTGGATCGCCTGAAAGGCCTCGGGCAAGGCTGTGGGGCCCTCGGCTGAAATGGTGTCCTTCCCCGTTTCTCCCCGTGGACATTGCAGAGAGAGTGTCCTTGCCATCATCACGGTTACACGGGTTCCATCCGAAAGGTCGATGCTTTCGGACTCGGTTTCCAGCCACCACCAGAGCCAGAGCAGGAATTCATTTCCAAGCCAGTCGGCACAATCACCGCGGTCGGTCAGCCAATCATGCGACTCGGGAGCCTCACCTGCCGAAAACCGGCTTGGCTGAAGCGAGTTCCAGCCGCTGTGCCAGTCATGTTCTTCAACAAGTTTCTCCGCCATGGCACCGGCTGAAAATCTTTGCAGCTGGATGTCGAATGCCGTGTCAAACAATCCCTTCAGGTGGTCCTGCACGCTCACACTGGAGGTGCTGCAATAGACAATTTCCTGGTTGGCATCCCACAAAAATGGATACTGCTGCATTCGCAGAAATCGTCCAGACCGCAATTCTTCCTCGCACCGGGCCTGGACCGCTTCCTGGGCCTCTTTACGGAGGGCCCGGGTGATCTTTCCTGTTTCCGATTGCTGGACCAGGGCGGCCAATTCGATCTCCAGCCATGCTTTACGCAGAGGGCCTGGAACCCGGCTGACGTCGATGCGCAGGGCTGCATGCAAGGTTTCCGCCACGATGTTCTTTCCGGGATCGAAATCGAGATCGAACAGATGTCTGCCTGCGATAAATCCCACGTTCGGAGCCTCGGGGGACTCACTTGTTCCCTCGGCGATGGCATGCTTCCTGAGTTTTCCCAGGTGTTCCTCTCCGAACATCCGGGGGGGCTTGCCAGTGACAACGAGGCGATCAAACGATATGCGTCCCGAGAGAAAGGGCATCTGGATTCGCTGCGGTCGAAAAGAGAATGAAGGGAATGGTCCAGTACTTTCGGTTGACTCTGGACCGTGGGGGGCAGTCTGGCAAGACGTTCACCGACGCCTGTAAGAATCGCGGGGGCAAAAAAAGAACCGCTCCCGGCAAGGAGCGGTTCCCGTGTCGCAAAATGGGCACCGAGTTGGCTCAGGCGAGGTTCGACAATTTGCCTGTGCTGTCTCCCATGTGTTCTGCCTGAACCCCCATGTGTTCCAGCAAGGAGAGATACAAATTGTTGAGCGGGGTGCCGTTTTCGAAGCGGATATGACGACCTGGGGACAGTGTGCCCGCCCCGCGACCCGCCAGAAGCACGGGAAGATTGTCGTGGTTATGGGCATTGCCGTCCCCAATGCCAGAGCCATAGACAATCTGGCAGTTGTCGAGCAATGAACCTTCCCCGTCAGTGATCGATTTCAGTTTGCGGAGCACATAGGCAAACTGTTCAATGTGGAAACGATTGATTTTCTTGATCTTTTCATGTTTCGCAGCGTCGTTCCCATGGTGAGACAGATCGTGATGTCCTTCAGGAACTTCAATGAACGCATAGCTCTTGTTGCTTCCTTCGTTGGCCAGCACGAATGTGCTGACGCGAGTGACATCGGTTTGGAAGGCCAAGACCATCAGATCGCCCATCAGGCGGATGTGTTCTCCGTAATCGGCTGGAATCCCCGAAGGAATTGCCTTCCCGGAGACCGCCGTCAGGTCGATTGGCTTGCTGGCCGCGGCGATCCGGAGTTCGATTTCCCGGACGGCACCGAGATATTCATCAAGTTTGCGTTGATCATTCGCCCCCAGCCTGATCCGGAGGCGTTGGGCGTCATCCCGGACGAAGTCCAAAACACTTTTCTGGTTCCTCTCGCGGCGGACACGGGCTTCCGCTGATTCACCAGGACGACCGTTTGTGAACAATCGTTCAAAAACGGACTTGGGGTTGTTCTCCTTCACCAGTGGTTGCGTCGCCGACTTCCAGGCAATATTGGACGAGTACGCGCAGCTGTACCCGGAATCGCAATTGCCGGATTGAGCCCCCGCATCACAACCAAGTTCCAGCGATGGAAACCGAGTAAACCGTCCTAACTGATCCGCAGCAAGCTGATCGACGGAGACTCCGACACGAATGTCCGCGCCGTGGGTTTTCCGGGCTTGGCAACCCGTCAGAAAAGATGCCAGTGCACGGGCATGATCACCTGGGCCATCACCATTGGCATTCGCCTTGGATTGAGTCAGGCCCGTCAAGATGTTGAATTCGGCTTTCAAATCGGCCAGTGGCTCAAGAATGTGTGGCAGGGCATATTCCGTCCCTTCGGCCGTGGGAGTCCAGTCCTGCATATGGACGCCGTTTGGCACATAAAAAAATGCCAATCGCTTGGCAGCAGTGACCGCAGTGGCGGGGGCTGCCTGCGAAACGGCCGGAAGCATACCTTCGAGAAAGGGCAGTGCCAATGCGGTTCCAAGTCCCCGCAGGGCGGTCCGCCGTGTGATTTCGAACGACTTGCTCATGGTTCGTCTCCACGCTTGGCACGACGCTTCTGAAACGGGTCGCTGGAGACAATCTCCAGAACCACGGCCGAAAAGGTGTCTCGGTTCGCTTCGATGACTTGCACCATCTGGTTCACCGCACATTCGTCATAGTACTCCAGCCCGCGACCGAGTGCATAGGTCAGCAACTTCTCGGTCAGGCATTTTCGGAACTCCGCCCGGCGACTCTTGAGAATCTGCCGCAATTCTGCCGGTCCCTGGAACGCCTCACCCCCGGGGAGAGTGCCTGAAGCATCGATGGCAAAATCACCTTCCTTATCGCGCCAGCCACCAATGGCATCATAGTTTTCCAGTCCGAAGCCAAGTGTGTCCATTTGCACGTGACAGACGGCACAGGAGGGATTGCTGCGATGCTGTTCCATCCTCTGACGCAGGCTCCCCGTCAGTTGTTGATCCTTTGTGTCCTTCAGTTCAGGCACGTTTGGGGGGGGAGGTGGAGGGGGAGCATTGAAGATGTTTTCCAGGACCCATTTGCCCCGTTTCACGGGGGAGGTCCGTGTGGGATTCGACGTGACTGTCAGGATGCTGGCATGCCCCAGCAGTCCTCCACGCTGCCGATTCGGAAGTGTGACTCGGCGGAATTCCTCTCCCGATATCTCGGGCACCTGGTAGTGTCTCGCGAGACGCTCATTCAGGTACGTGTCACTGGAGTCCAACAAGTCGAAAATGCTGCGGTCTTCCCGAACAACCGATTCAAAGAAAAGTCGCGTTTCCTGCTCCATATCGCTCCGCAATTTGTCATCGAATCCGGGGAACCGCTGCTTGTCCGGATTGATGGTCTTCAGCAAACGCAGGTTGAGCCATTGGCCGGCAAAATTCTCGACAAGGGCGGACGATTTCGGATCCTTCAACATCCGGCGTACCTGCTGGGACAGGTTTTCTCCCTGCCGCAGAGTGCCCATCGCTGCCAAGTCAAACAATTCCTGATCCGGCAGGCTGCTCCACAAAAAATACGAGAGTCTCGAGGCCAATTCCCAGTCATTGATCGTGCGGACAGCGGGGCTGTCAGCCGACTGGGAGTCGGGTTCCAGCCGAAACAGGAATTCGGGAGAGACCAGCACCACCTGCACGGCCAGTTGCAGTCCGCGCTCAAAGCTGTCTCCAGCTGTCACGGACTGTTCCACAAGTGGAATGAGACGAGCGAGTTCTTCATCCGAGACAGGACGACGCCAGGCACGTGTGACAAATGGCTTCAGGATTTTCTGGCAACAGCCAGCCAGCTGGTCGGGTGTCTCAGGTCGGCAGGTCACCAGCGTCCGGTGTGAGACGGGTAGATTCTCTGGCAGAACGTTCAAAGGTCCAAAGGCCTGGAGTTGCTCCACCACCAGGTTGCGATCGCGGTTGTTGGGATTTGGGTCGTCAGGTTTGTAGTAATCGTTGATGAATTTGACGGCAAAAGTGTGCTTGCCGGGCTCTACAGTCACGGTGACATCATAATTCGCACCCTGACCACCGGTCGCATCGACCGTGATGGTATCGACGATCTTTTGGTCCACCAGGATTTCCATCTTGGCCAGCTCGTCTCCCGCCTGCATTGCCCAGGCACGGGCTCGCATTCGATACTCACCGGCGGCAGGGGCCTGGAATTCCAGCGAGGTCTGAGAGACAGAGGCCAAGGTACGCCCCTTTTCTGTCACGATCGGTTTGGGCTCGGCGTCGGGAGCGAGGATCGCCGTTTCCGAAATTCGCTCGGCCGCTGCGAGATACTTCTCCAGCAACAGAGGAGGCAGTGTCAGCACGTCGCCGATGTTGTCAAACCCGTAACCGACGTCGTCGGATGGGAAATCCTCTGCAGGCTTGAAGTCGACCAGTAAAAGATCACGGATCGTGTTGTTGTACTCGGCTTTGTTGAGCCGACGGATGGTCACTCGCCCGGGATCGATGCCCGTGCTGCAGTCAACCTTCAAGACCCTTTGCTCAAGCCAGTTCAGTATGGCAGTGCGCTCTCCATCGGCTGGCTGCGGATCTTCGGGAGGCATCGTTCCAGCATCCAGTACTGCCCGCACCCGCTCAGCGAGTTGGCGGTACTTGCGGACATCAGATTCGGTTTCAATCTTGTCAAACGCGAGCCCCCCCTTGGCCTTATCCCCCACATGACATTTGAGGCAATAGGTGGCAATAAAAGGTTTGACTTCCCGTTCAAAATCGGCCACGGGGGAGTCACTGGGCCGGGGGAGGGGTGAATCCTGGGCTGTGGCAGTTGCGGTGGTCAGCCACAGGACCGCAACGCCTGCAGCCAGAGGGGCGAGGAGGCGACGCATTTCGTACCTCAGGTGGAGGGGACCGTTCTCCTTCAGAGTGACGGCCATCGGGGGGGAGAGGGGGGAAGGAATCCCACCCTTCAAAGAGCTTAGCGCGGCCAGTGGTCGGGTGTCAATTTGCAGATGGGTTGCGCCGACTCTCACTTCTCGTGGAGCAGGTTTTCCACTGCTGCCTGCAGATCACGGGCTTCGTGATAGCCGACCAGATGAAGTCGGAGGTTGCCTTTGCGATCAAAAAAAAGCGTCGTCGGAAAACCATCAAACTTTGGGACCTGGGAACGCACTTTTTCGGTGATAATGGCACAGCGGTAGTTGATCCCGAGTTTTTTCTGAAACTCTCGAACCTTCTGGGCTTGTGCCTCGGGTGAACCGTTCTCCTGATTCAGCCCCACAATCTCCAGTCCGTCAGGTCGATATCGCTGATACAGTGCAATGAAATGAGGAATCTCATCGCGGCAGGGGGGACACCAGGTTCCCCAGATATCCACGATCAACAATTTTCCGGCAAAATCAGATTTTCGTATCGGTTCGCCCGCGATGTCCTGCAGGCTGAAATCAAAATCGAATGGAATCGTATCTGCCATGGTTCGTGCCATTTCACGCCGGGCCGATTTGAGGTCGATGCTTTCCGAAGAGAGCAACTGAGTCAACTCGTTCCCGGGTTTGGTCGTCTCGCTACAGCCTGCGGTCACGGCAAGTGCGCATGTCAGTATCACGAGGTGACCCAAGGTCTTCAAAACTCCCAGCGACATGGCGATTGTCTCCCACGATCACGATGATGGTTTGCTGGAAACAGGATCGCTGCTCCCGGGACAAAACCGCCGTGCCCCGGGAAAATGATTCCCCGGGGCACGGCATCAGAAGCGTTTCGCGGCATGAAGCCCGCTCGGTTTCCAGCCCAAAGGCGGGATCAGTTCGTCGCTGCTTCGGGGGCCTTTTCAGCCAGCAGGGTTTCGACGACGGCCTGCAGGAACTCAGGCCCGCGAGCCCCCACAACCTTCAACCGCACCTTGCCAGCCCGATCAATAAACAGTGTGGTCGGGAAACCCTGAAAATCCGGAACCTGCTCCATCACCTCATCGCTGATCAGGGCACAGGGATAGGTCACGCCATTTTCATCGCAGAATGACTTCACGGTCTTGGCGGCTTCCTCGGCATCGGTTGTCCGCTCTTTGTTCAGACCGACGATCTGGAGTCCCTTCTCCTTGAACTGCTTGTCGAGTTCCACGAAGTGGGGGATCTCGGCCCGGCAGGGAGGGCACCAGGTTCCCCAAATGTCCACAATCATGACTTTACCGGCGTGCTGAGCCTTCGAGATCTTGGATCCGCCAATCTCATCCAACTCGAAGTTGAACTCGAACGGTTCATTTGCGGCAAGGAGTGTGTCGATTTCCTTCTGGGTGGCCGCCTTCACGAGTGCCTTGGCCTCAGATTCAAACCCGGCCCACTCAGGCAGTTCCCGTACCGCCTTGAGATCGTCGTCCTTGGTCATTTGGGCGAGGTCCGTAAAGCCATAACCAACCGCTTCCTTCAGCGTGCCAAGGGCATCCGCCGTTCGGTTGTCGAGAGCTTCGGCACAGGCAAGGTTGTACATCACCACGCCAGCGAAGCCACGAATCTGAGGATTGTTCGCAATCTGGTCATTCAGCTTAAAAAGCTTGCGGACATAGGTGCCGGACTTGAGGAAGTGTTCCTTGCCGGCTGCCGTTCCACCCTTCTGGCGGCCTCGGATTTGTTCGATGTTGGCCAATGTCAGGGTTCCATCGACGTGCTCGGGCTCTTTTTCCAGCAGTGCCTCGAGTTGTGTGGCGATCTTGTTGATGTCCGGTTGCTCGGTTGGATTGCGGAGTGAGGCGAGCAATTCATCAACGGACTTCGGACCCGCATCTTCTTCAGCAGCAGGTTCTCCTGCCGGTGAGCCACCTGCCTTCTCTTCCGCCTCGGTGACCGTCTCGGCCACCTCTTCGATCATCTCTTCTTCCTCCTCTTCACGGGCAATCTCTTCTTTGATTTCTTCCTTGATCTCATCGATCATTTCCTTGGCTGGCGCCGCTGGATTCTGGGTGGTCACTTCCTGAGCGGCTTGGGCAGCCGCTTCGCCACCAGACGGCTTCGCGGTCGTTGCGGTTGGTGCGGGAGAAGAAGGTTGCGAACAGCCGAGGGCGGCGGTCAACAGAAGAACGGGAGCTAAACGACGCATGGAATGATGTCCTGTCAGTTGGAGGAGGTATGGCGCCGATCCACGACACCGCTACCCGGTTCGGCGCCACCCTCTCGAGTTCCGGGAAACAGTGAACGACAGTTTCCCCGACTGCTGCGAGAAATTCAACTGGACCTCTGCGTGGCATCGATTCCGAGCAGGCCTGCCAGGTCCGTCATGGGGCTTCGAGTCCAGCCAGTGACTTGTCTCCCCCCTTGCGGAATTTGAAGGCATGGTCAGAATCGGACTCTGATCTGTCCCTCAAGCGTGTGAAAGGAGTGCGGGTGTCATGTCGGGTCGTCTGCTGGAAGGAAAAACCGCTTTGGTGACTGGAGCAGGACGGGGACTGGGGCGGGCGTTTGCCGAGCGTCTTGCAGCTCTCGGCTGTCGTGTCGGCGTCCATGGATTCCGTGAGTATGGACCGGCCGAGTATGGCGAGGGGACGACACTGTCGGCCACCGCAGCTGAGATTGGACGGGATTTTCAGGTTGCCACGGTGCGCGTCCTGGGAGACCTCACCCGGTCTGAAGATGTTTCCCGCGTGGTTGCCGAAACGACCAACACCCTCGGCCCCATCGACATTCTGGTCCACAACGCGGGGGGAGACATTGCGGCTGCCGGGGGAAAACCGAATCCCAATGATGCCGTCTTTATCAAGCACGAAGATGTGCGGGCGGTATTGGACCGAAACCTGATGTCCACGATTCTCGTGTGCCAGGCCACGGCACGGGGAATGATGGAGCGCCGACAGGGGCGGATTCTCACGATCAGTTCGATCTCGGCCTTTGCGGGAACCCCCAATAGTGCGATTTACGCGACTGCCAAGGCCGGGGTGGTCGAATACACCCGGTGCCTGGCACTGCAACTTCGCGAATACAACATCAATGTCAACAGTCTGGCTCCGGGTGATACCCGAACAGGACGCTTCCTCGGAACCCGTAGTGTCGATCCCGACCGGCTCGTCACCGAGGGAACACTGCAACGGATTGCACTCGTGGATGAGGTGGCACGCGTCGTCGAGTTTTTCGCCGGTCCGCTGGGGGCTTTTGTAACGGGTCAAGCGTTGCGAGTGGATGGTGGTTCCCAATGCTGGCCCTCCTGATGGAGACCGTCAACTCGTGGATTCGGGACGTGCCTTTTTCTCTGGAGTTCCGAACCTCTTCTGTGATCCCGCCTCAACTGATGGACTCGCGCGGCGATTCGTGTTGCTCCGAGTGCAATTGCGCCAACTTGCGATCATCGTACGCCGGTGATTTCAGACAGCGCGTTGATTACCAGTTCGACCTCGTCCGAAGTTGTCAAAGGGCCCACCGAGAATCGAACCGTCCCACCAGAAGAAAGCGTCCCCAAGGCCCGATGTGCGCCCGGAGCGCAATGCAAGCCGGCACGGACCTCGATGCCGAATGCCTGGTCAAGCGTTGTGGCCAGTTCCTGGGGGGACCATCCCTCGGCCGTGATGCTGAGCACACCCACGCGGGGATGCTCGACCGGAGGGCCATGCAATGTGAGACCGGGAAGCGTCTGAAGGCCCCCGATCAATTGAGAAACCAAGGCACATTCGTGTCGGTGCAACTGCCCGGGCGAACGTTGCAGGATCCAATTCACTCCTGCCTCCAGTCCGCAGAGTCCCGGAGCGTTGTGGTTTCCAGCCTCGTATTTCGACGGTAACAACGATGGATGTTCGTCGTCTTCGCTGTCACTTCCGGTTCCTCCCTGGCGGGTTGTTTGAAGCCGGTCGGCGCATTCCGGGCGGACGTAGAGAATCCCGGTACCGAGTGGGCCGAGCAAACCCTTGTGCCCCGAGCATGCCAGGACATCGATCGGAAGCTCACCGAGGTCAATCGGGACATGACCTGCCGTCTGGGCGGCATCAACGACGACGATGGCACCTGCGTCACGTGCCAGTGTGGCCAGGTCAGCAAGTGGAAGGAGTGCTCCACTCACGTTTGACGCATGCACTAGGACCACGACCCGGGGCCGACAGGCCAGCGCCTCCCGAAAAGTATCAACCTCGATGGTCCCGATGGCTGTCGCGGGAACCCGGATGACGGTGACCCCATGTCTTTGATGCAGTTCGTGCAGGGGGCGGATCACCGAATTGTGTTCCAGTTCTGTGGTCAGAACCCGGTCACCAGGTTGCACCAATCCATGCAGAGCCTGATTCAATACATCGGTCCCATTGAAACCGAAGCAGATCTGGCTGGGGGATTCGGCCCGAAACAATTCAGCCAGTCGGGTTCGGCAACGATCAACGATGGCTGATACACGAATCGTCGAGGCGTACCCGCCGCGTCCAACCGCAGCCCCCTCCTGTCGCTGGTACTGATCGACCGCATCCCAGACAGCCGTCGGCTTGGGATAGCTGGTGGCGGCGTTGTCAAAATAATGGCGTGCCACAGGATTTGCCCAAGGATTCACGGGAGTGGGAAATTACCCGCCAATCGAGTACATGGGGCGATCCGGCTGTACAAAGTCGGCTGAATTGATTTGATGCCCCTCGTTCTTGGCGGCGATGCTGGCCTCGATGGCTGCGGCAATCTCAGTCTCCGGGGCGTCGCTTCGCAACAGGGCACGGACGTCGGTCTCCTCGAGGCTGAACAGGCAGTTCCGCAACTTGCCATCGGCCGTGATCCGGAAGCGGTCGCAACTTCCACAAAAGGGCTGGCTGACGGAGGTAATGATTCCGATTCGTCCCCGGCCATCGGAAAACTCAAACTCCGTGGCTGGTGCGTGCGGATCCTGCTGCCCGAGTGGAACCAGAGGCAGCAGTTCGCGTGAAAGGATGTCGATGATTTCCCGGCCGAAGAGGACTCTGTCTCGCCCCCAATGACCGTCGGCATCGAGTGGCATGAATTCAATGAAACGGATCTCGACCCCTGTGTCGCGGGCCATGCGGGCAAAAGGAACAAGCTCTTCTTCGGTCACACCGCGAATCGCCACGGCATTGATTTTCACGGGACTGAACCCCACACTCTGGGCCGCACGGATTCCCGCCAGAACCTGCTCGTAGCCTGTGCGTCGGGTGATCTGTTCGAACTTGACGGGATCCAGGGCATCGAGGCTGACGTTCACGCGACGCAGTCCGGCGTCGAACAGCGCCTGTGCCTGATCCGCCAGCAGCAGCCCATTGGTCGTCAATCCGATGTCTTCGATCTCAGGGATCGCTGACAGCAGTCGAACAAGCTGGTGCAGATCCTTGCGGACCAGCGGTTCTCCTCCCGTCAGCCGGATCTTTCGAAGCCCCAACGGAACTGCGATCCGGACAAAACGTTCGATCTCTTCAAACGTCAGCAAGTCCCGCCGGTTCATGAACTGAACGTTTTCGGCTGGCATGCAGTAGAAGCAACGGATGTTGCAGCGATCGGTGACGCTGATCCGCAGGTTCGTATGCACCCTTCCAAAACGGTCAACGAGTGGCATTGGCGGAAGCCGGAGAAAGAGGCCAGGGAAGAGGTGCAGATTCAGCAGGCTGAAATCTGTTTGTGGACAAGCAAAAAGTTTTCAGGAAGGCAGCGGTTGTGGTGAAACGGGGGGAGGCGTCTCGACGCCCGGATGAACCCATTCCTGGGTTCCATCCGACCAGTTTTCCTGTTTCCAAACCGGGACCAGATCCTTGAGAGTGTCGATGAGCCAGCGGCCAGCTTCAAAGCCCTGGGCACGATGCGGTGTGCTCAGCGCGATGGCGACGCTGATCTCTCCCAGATCGAGAAGGCCAAGCCGATGGACAATCGCAACCTCCACGACGGGCCACCGTCGACACGCTTCCTCGGCCAGTTCCTTCATTTTTTTGAGAGCCATCTGCGGGTAGGCTTCATATCCCAATCTCAGAGTCTGTCGGCCCGAGGTAAATTCCCGCACGGTTCCCAGGAAAAGCAGTACTGCACCCGCTTGAGGTGATCGGACCCGTTCGGTCAGCGCCTGGTAGTCAATCGGAGACTGGGTCAATTCAATGATGGGGGATGCCATGGTGTCAGCCTCCACTGACAGGAGGAAAACAGGCGATTTCAACTCCCGGTACAAGTCGCTGCCCGTCGCGGGCATAATCTTCTCCAACGGCCACCAGCATGTGTGGTCCCAGGGACGACAGAGCCGGAACCTCCATGGCGAGGGCCCTTTTCAGTGCGGCCACGTCCGAACCATCGGGCAGCTCGATCTCGATGGGGCTGCCGCCTGCCAAGTCGCGGGCCCGAGCAAACAGTTGTACAGACAGCTTCATGTCACCAGGAGTTTGCGGCGGGAGACCCGCAGGCTGTTTTGCAGTTCCGGCATCAGGCCGTACGCAAGGGCGAGCAGTTTCAGGGGATGGACGGTCGGAATGCTGGAACCCTGTTCCATCTGGATCTTGCACGAGCTGCACTCGGTCACCCCCGCGATGAGGTCGGGTTGACGCATCCGCGAGATCAGGCCCCACCCAATTCGAATCGACTGAGGGAAGTTCTCACGCGTCATGCCCCAGGCTCCCGCCATTCCTGAGCAGCCTTCATTCATCCTATGGATCTGCATGCCGGGGATCAATTGCAGGAGATCGGCCAGGGGAGTCCCCTGGCCGAGCGTCTTGAGGTGACAGGGGGTGTGATAACCCACGGTCAAATCGAGTGGACGGAAGTCGGTTCGCAGTTTTCCCGCTGCGTGTAACTGAGCCAGGAAGGCTCCGGCCTCAATCGACTGTCGAGCCACCACGCCGACATCGGGATGATTGACCAGCCGTGGATATTCCTGTTGCAGGCAGAGCGCGGCGGTTGGTTCCGTACAGACAATGGGACATCCCTCACGGGCGAAGTCCGCCAGGACCCGTATGTTGGAGAGAGCCAATTCGCGAGCTGTTTCCACGTCACCGGCCGAGATGAGTGCCATTCCCGAGGCGCTCTGCTGCGGTGGCACATGGACCGGAATGCGATGATGCCGCAGAATCGCCACAAAGGCCCTTCCCAGTTCGGGATCGTGATGATTGGCGTAATGATCGACAAAATAGACGACCGGGCGCGACGACGACTTCAGTCCCGGACGGGATAACAACTCTCTCTGGATCACCCGCAGGAAACTACGCCGTGCAAACGCGGGGAACTTGCGTTGCCGGGCCAGACCTGTCGTCTTCTCAAGAAACCACCGCAGTCCCGGATTCTCCAGGGCCCAGTTGACTGCGGCTGACACGGCGGTGGCCGCTTCCGCAAACCGGTGGACCCGGGTCAAGACCCACTCGGCCCGCGACAACCCCTCCTCAGAAACCCAGGCTGCCTTCGCTTCAATCGCGAGGTGGGGGATGTCGACATTTGATGGGCATTCCTGGACGCACTGCTTGCAATTGAAGCAGAGATCGACCACCCGTTTGAACTCCGCCTCCTGCGGTGCCGCGGGAGGCAGGTCCCCGGTGAGCCAGTGGCGGAGCAGGTTGGCCTTGGCACGTGGCGTCGATTCCTCATTCGATTCCAGGCGAAACAGCGGACACATCCGCTGTTCCGGTTCCCTGGTTCGGCATTGTCCGCAGCCATTGCATCGGCTGGCCGCCTGCAGGACCTCGGCCGGAGTCCAGTTGAGTTGCAGTGCGACAGTTTCCGGAGCCTGTTCGGGGGCGGGACGAAGGTTGCGTTTGATCAGGTCGGGGTCATCAGTGACGATCTTTCCGGGGTTCAGAAGTCCTAGGGGATCAAAAAGCTGCTTGATCTCACGAAAGACCTCGAACAATGGCCCATACTGCTCACCCACGTAGGCTGATCGGGACAGTCCGACGCCGTGTTCTCCGCTGATTGTGCCTCCCATGCGGAAGACGAGATCGTAAAGGTCGCGGGCAATCTCCCCCAATTGGTCCGCGGTTTCCCGCGTGGGGGGAGACAGGAAAGGACGCAGGTGAATCTGGCCTGCGGTCGCATGCGCATACAGCGAGGCAATGACACGGTGTTTTTGGAAGACATTCTGGGCAGCCACCACAAACTCATTGAGGGTTGCCGGGGGGACCGCAACATCCTCAACGAATGGGAGTGGTCGGACCTGTCCTGGCAGCTTTGCCAGCAGCGGCACGACAGTCGCCGGCAGTGACCACAGGAAATCCACCTCGGAGGGTTCTTCGGCGAGGTGGAAGACCAGGTCGGATCCGGCGATTTCCTGTGCGGCCGCGACGGCCAATTGCAGACGATGAGAGACTTCCCGGGCAGTTTCACCGGACTGTTCAACGAGAAGGGCGGCTTCGGCGGCCTGTGGGATCAACTGGCGAAAACGCGCATCCGCATCACAGCCAAGGCTCAGCAGACGGCGATCGAGAAGGTCGCATGCGGAGGTGTCATGCGTCAGCAGTGACTGCACCGTTCGCAATGCGAGTTCCATTTGTGGAAACAGGAGCAGAACCACCCCAACATGACGCGGCAATGGCGATGTCTGGAGCGTTGCCCCGGTGAACAAGGCCAGGGTACCTTCCGATCCCACAAGGAATCGTGCCATGTCGAGTTGATCACCGCTCAGGATTCCACGAAGGTGATATCCGCAGCGGTTGCGTAACCCGGGAGGTTGGTAGCGCTCGATGAGCGCGCCATTCGCGTCGATCAGTTCAGCCAATCCCGAGAGCAATCGTTGCCGGGGAGTCAGGCTGGCCAATTGCTGGGCGGTCGAGAATTCGAAACGTCGCCCTCCCTCTCCATCAGACCGCAACTGAAGTGCTTCGGGAAGGAGTTCTCTTCCCAAGGCGAGTTCTTCCCCCGACGCCAATATGACATTCAACTCGCAAACATGATCGCGGGTTGATCCGACGCGACATGAATGCGAGCCTGCTGCATCCACCGCCAACATGCTGCCGATGGTGCTGATGCTGGCATTCGATGGATCCGGGGCAAAATAACGACCCAGAGGACGCAGTTGCCGATTGAGGTGGCTGCAGATGACTCCAGGTTCAACATGAACCAGCGATTCGTTGATCATGCGGACCTTCCGCATGAAACGGGAGAAGTCCAGGATCAGACCTGCTCCCAGACTGTCGCCGGCAATGCCTGTTCCGGCTCCCCTGGGGAAAATCGGGATCCGCTCCTGGGCCGCATAACGGACCACCTCCTGAACATCCCTGGCATCCGTCGGGCTGACGACACCCAGGGGAGGAATCTGGTACAGGCTCCCGTCTGTGGCATAAAGGGCGTTGGTCAGAGCATCGCACTTGACCTCTCCCCGAATTTGGGGGGAGAGGTCTTCCCGCAACCGCCGACGGCGTTCGTCGATCTCAGGAGGCATGACCAGGCACAGGGATCACAGGAATCGGGAATCGAAAATGCGGAGCGATCAACCGGCGGAGCGGCCACTTTCCCGGGAATCCGCCAACCGGGCCGCTTCTTGCCGGTAACGTTCGGATGTCTCGAGCTGAAATGGGGAATAGGCTTCGCCCGGCTGCGGATCTCGATATCGGGCATGGCAGCGGTAGCAGACGAGAACATCTGGCATCCAAGCGTACAGCAGCATGTCAACCAACGCGAAGAACAAGAGGATGCTGATTGCCAGGATCGGCCTGTACAGGGCGATGGCCCAGGTGCTGCCGATGGCACCAGCGGCCACCATTGCCACTCCCAGTTTTTGGGGAAAGTCTTTTTGGCGCCACAGATCACTGCAGCCACAAACGAGGCATTTCTCGGGTCGATCCTGAACCGATCCGGAACCGCTGGACCGGGTCCACTCGCAATTCTGGCATCGCAGTGCCGGGGCAGTCCCTGAAACCAGGGTCATCCTGTTCTGAGACTCACAGCGAGGGCAGCGAAACCTGACCAGCATCGTTCCATCCAGTGTTTGAGGACCCACCCCGCTGTGGGAACGTGAACCCGCACTGCTACTATAGCAGTCGACGGAAGCAGACCGCAGCCGAAGCCCTTCCAAACCCGCCGGTTGTGGTGATTCTATCGATGGTCGCTCCCCCAATTTCTCATCCCCACCGTTTGGACGCTTGAAGCGCAATCGGCTGTTGATCTATACTCATTTTGCCTGAACAGGCGTCCTAGTTTTCGCTGCGGTGTCGATGGTTGACGCTGCAGCGCCCCACCTCACAACCTCCTGTTCCTCTGCCGTCTTCTTCAGAATTGTCGCCCGAGGGCTGCTGGATCTGGCCCTTCGACAGTCTGGGACTCGATTCCGAGTCTGCGGTACGACCCACCTTGAAGCCAAAGTCTTTCTGCCAGGACTCGGTTTCCGCCATCCAACATCGATTGAGTCGGTCATGAATCAATTTCCTCTGCAGGGGCGTCCCCTGCCTTGGGCACTGTCACTTGCTCTCGGAATGTCACCCGCATGGAATTGCTGGTCTCAGGAGAAACCGGCGAATCCGGCAGCGAGTGAGTCTGCTCCGGCCCCTTTGGTAGTACGGCCCGAATTTCCTTTTGCCCCTGCGAATCCTGACGAACTCGACGTTCGTCCTGACGAACAGGGCCGGATTCGGTTCAATTTCCAGGGGCAGCCTTGGGAAGCTGTCGTTGAATGGTTGGCCGAGGTTTCTGAACTCAGCCTGGATTGGCAGGAACTCCCTGCCGGATTTCTGAACCTGCGTACGCAGCAGACTTATACGGTTGACGAGGCTCGCGACCTCATCAACCGGCATCTCCTCGACCGTGGCTTCACATTTCTGAAGCATGGCGAAGTGCTCTCGGTTGTCAAAACTGCTCGTATTGATCCCAGCTTGGTCCCGCGGCTTGAACCTGATGAACTTGAAGAGGCCCAGCCGCATGATTTTGTTCGTGTGACATTTCCCCTGGATTGGATCACGGCAGAAGCCGCGGTTGAGGATCTCAAACCTCTGGTCAGCCCCAATGGCAAGTTGACCACCATCAAGTCGTCGAATCACCTCGAAGCAATGGATGCGGTTGCCAACCTGCGTGATATCCGGCGTCTGGTGGGAGATCCGAATTCTCCGCGCGGACCGCGTCGGCAGGTCAAGCAGTTCATCCTCGAGCACACCAAGGCCGAGGAGGTGCGGGAGCAGTTGCGCCGGTTGCTGGGAATTGACCGGGGGACCAGTACCGCAAATGCGGCCGATCCCGGGGCGATTATGCAGCAGATGGCGACCTACATGAAACAGGCCGGGCTCGATCCCGGGCAGTTGGCACGGGCAAAGCAAAATCAGCCCCTGCCCGTATTCATCGTGCCCAACATTCGCGACAACAGTTTGCTGGTCAATGCCCCGGCGGACCAGATGGCCATTGTGGCTGAAGCGGTGAAGGTGCTGGACGTTCCCATGGACCGGTCGAAGTCGCTGTTGCGAAACAACAGCCGAGTCCAGACCTATCCGCTGCAGTCAGCTGACCCGGACAACATTCTGAAGCTGATTCAGGAGTTGGGAGATCTGGAACCGGAGACCCGGATCCAGGTGGACCGCAAAAAAAAGGCCCTCGTGGCTCACGCCAGTCTGGTCGATCACCTGACGATCCGGACCTTGGTTGAGAAACTGGACGGCACCGCCCGCAGCCTGAAGGTCATTCCGCTGCAGAAACTGGAAGCACATGAGGTGGCCGGTTCTCTGAATCTCGTCATGGGAGGTGGGGCCGCAGCGACCCGCGTTTCCACCAGGGATGCCGAAGATGAAGGCAAGCGATTTCGTGTGGTGGCGGATGGTCAACTCAATCGTCTGATGCTGTGGGTCAGCGATGAGGAGTTGGTCGAGGTTCGGCGATTATTGATCGAATTGGGAGAACCAGATCAGGCTCCCCCTGCGCAAGAGACTGCAGTTCGCGTGCTCGATTCGTCCGATCCCGGTCAGATGGAGAACCTGCTGCGACGGCTCCAGGCGGAATGGCGGGACCTGCTTCCCAACCGTCTCGAGCTGGGGCCGGGTGTTGAGGCTCCTCATTCGAAATCGGGTGAAGAACCGACCAAGGCCTCCCGCAAGCCCAATCGATCGGCTGGTCGTTCCAATCCGCCTCCGAGGCAGGAGGCCGGTCACAACGCAAATTTGGGGGAGACGCAGTCTGCCGTCAGGTTTACGGCTTTGCGTCCCGAATCGGCTCCGGAAACAGCCGAGAGTTCAGACATGCCTGGATCGGTGAAGCCAGGCGAACCTCCTCCAGTCCATGTCGACCGGGATTCGGCGGGCCGTTGGATCCTGCGATCTGACGACCCCGAGGCCTTGAACAGACTTCAGAAGCTGTTCGACCAGGCCAAGCCTGAACGGGATAACTTCCATGTCTTCAAGATGAAAAACAAGTCGACATGGGCTGGTACGATTGCCGAAAACCTCCGGACTTTCTTCGAGGAGCGACGCAAATCCGAAGAAAAGCGATTGTCCGAAGGAACTGTGGCACGCTGGTATGATCCCATGCAGGCCAAGTGGATTGAAACTCCGCGGCAAGACCCCGCTGTCGCCCTGAAAAGATTGCGGATGCCTCCGAAGTTCATTGTGGATGAAGAATCGAACACCATCCTCGCCATCGAGGCAGATCCCGAGCAGATCGCCGCAGCCCAAAAATTCATTGACCTCTATGACACACCTGAAGCGGTTGAATCGCCAATCGTGCGGGTGACCCGGCTCGTCCCGATCAGTTTTGCCAATCCCAAGCAGGTTTCCGACACTCTCAAGGATGTCTACAAGGATCTGCTTGTCTCCAACGAATTGGCGGCCGCTTCAACAGCAGCGAAAAAGAAACGAAACGTCGAGCCGACCTATGTACTCGAAAACGGCACAGGCAAGGCGAGTTCCAACTCTTTGCTGCGGTTCCGCGGACAGCTCGCCTTGGGCATCGATGAGAGTTCGTCGAGTATCGTCGTCTCAGCACCGTCAGCTCTGGCTGACATGGTCGAAGAGACCGTCAAGTCCCTCGATGAGGCCGCCCGAACAAACCGTCCCAAGGTGCAGGTCTTCAGCCTGAAAAAGGGGATCGATGTGACAGAAGTCCAGAAGCGTTTGGCCCAGGCGCTGAACAAGAAGTAGCGGGCGGAATCCATCCTCTGGCGTGGTAGGCTTCCGGACCCCCGCAGTGTCAACTTGCCTGGGCCGGAGTGTTGTTCCCACGTAAGCCGACATTGCTGCTCGAACCACTGGAATTTGTTTCACGCGCCGTCCCAACTCCCCGGGCCTTTGGCATATCCGCTGGAGATGGGTCGGAGTCGTAAAACCTGTTGGCAACAAAGTGTTCTCCGAGAAAGATGGCCAGCAGTAACACGCCAAGAAATGGAAACACTTCATGGCCTTCCCGTCCCGTCTGCACATTGCGACGAAGATTCTCGATGGTTCGGGCAAGGCTGTACCGTTCGGCTCCCAGTCGGTCATCAAGATCGGAGCTGGAAATTCGGTCCAGCAGGCTTTCACGCCCGTCAGCCTGAATACTGAATCCCTGTTCTTGGCTGCTGACACCCTCCCCAAGGATCACCCGGTAATTCCCCAGTTGATCAATCTCTCGAATTGAAAGACTGCGTGCCTTGGGGGATATGTCAACCTGCAGTTGTTGGGCTCCTGGTTTTCTCAAGAGATATCGTGTCGATGACATGTCGGGAGTGAGGGGAACCACCACTTCCTGACCGGCAATATGGTTGTAGTTCACCCTTCCCTCATGTCCGAGGTATGTCACCATCTGATCGACCAGCCCGACAAATTCCCAGCCGACAACAGGAAGGTCGTTCCATCCACGGCGGTCAAGCGGAGTCGTCAGCAGCAGCACCCGGCCCTGTCCGACCGCGCGCTCGACGAGGGCAGGACCTTGGCGGGGATCCGTGAATCGGGCAATCACTGCGGTGTCGGCCGTCGGATCAACCCGCCAGTATTTGAGAATTGGCTCCGCCTTGAGTCCTCCGGCACCCCAATCGTCGAAGCGTTTGAGCAGTGGATGGCTGAGGTCGTGCAGGTCCAGATATTCAGCCGGGCGAAATGCGAGTGGAGCACCGAGTTCACCGGGGAGTACTTCCAATGCCTGTTCGCTGAGATACGCGGGATGATTCACCCGGTCGCCAAGTACAATCAGTGCGCTCCCACCCGCTGAAACGTAGTTTGTCAGGCTTTTCCAGCCCGCCCGCCCAGGGTCGGCCACGTTGAGCAGTCCCACCACTGAATACTTGGTGAGATCTGTGTTGGAGAGTTGTCCGGAACGGATGAGCTTGCAGCGGAATGGCCCCTGGCCACGTTCGACCAGGTCTGTTGGTGCCAGTGCCTCAAGAACAAACCGGGCATCACCGGGATTGTCCGAAACCAGGAGGATCTCAGCCGCAGGATGAACATTGAGAGTAAAAGGCCTCGTGTCATCAAACGAGAGAGGGTCACTGGCAACCAATCGCAATTCTCCCTGGAGTACCCCTTCGGCCTGAGGACGAAGTATGAACTGGGCGGTGCCTCCACCTGTTCCCTCCACCTTGACCGTCTGGGGGACTCCTTGCCGCACCATCGGTCCATTCCTTTCGGAGACGAACAGCTCAACGATTTTTTCTCCCTGAGAGGCCCCCTGGGCGTCAATTCGGGCCTGCAGGTTCAATTCACTTCCCAAGGCAACCGATTGGTCTCCCAGGGTCACTTCTGTGATTGCAGCATTGCTCGGCGTGTCGACTCCGACATCGATGAAATACAGACCGATGCCAGGATGAGCCTTCAGCAGTTCCCTCATGCGGGCCACGGAGTCCTGCCGAAAGGCGTTCACGGTCAGGTCCGAAAAGACATAGATCTCACGGATGCGGCTGTCTGTCGAGTTCGATGCCTCTGGATCGGGACCATCAACGGGTGTTTGCTGCTGGCGGTCTTCAAGATGGGCGTCCAGTGCCGCCAATAATCGATCATCGATCGAACGACTGACTGGTGACAGCAAGAGGTCCTCGACACGGCGGGACGCACCACCCAGGTCGGGGGCGAAACGAATCAGTGCATCGGTGGCTGTATCGCAGACAGCCAAACGGCTTCCCCGCGGAAGCGACTTGAGGTGTCGCCGGGCGATTTCCTGTGCCACTTCGAGCCGTGTCTGGCTTTCGAGCTGGTAACCCATGCTCAGGCTGGTGTCGAACAACATGACCGCGGTCACCGGTTGTGTGGCATCGACGACGACGCCAGGGTTGGTCATCGATGCCCAGACCCTTTGTCGATAGGGGATGGCAAAGATCAAAAGCAGTCCGAGAAGTGCCGCTGCTGTCACCCCGCCCTTGAGCAGGGTTGTCCGGAGCGCCTGCTCATGGACCGGGCGGGATTGTCGACGAAACCAGGCGATGCCAACCCAATAGACGACAGCAGCGGTTCCGATGACCCCCACCAACCGCAGCCAGTCTCCCCAGCTCAGGGACCAGTCGCCTGCAGGAACCCGGGGACGGGTGACAGCAAACACAAGAGCTGCCAGCACAGCCATTCGCAGGAGTAACAGCCACAGGTGTCGGAGCCGCATCCGACGGGCGTTTGTCTGTCGTCGACTCTGGATCAATCTCAAGGCTGGAAAGTCGATTCGCTTCGGCTTTGCCTTCATCAACAGATGCAAAACGACTGGAAACAGAACTGTCCCCAGTCCGAACAACAGTAGCGGATGCAGCAGGCTCATGAAGACATTCCGGAACGAACTTGCGACCTTCTCTCAGTGTATGGGCTGCCGTTTGAATCCGCAAAAACAAATGGATTTTCCCCGCGGGGGATTGAGCGAACCTTCTTCGGCAGAGCCTGGCAACGGTGGTGGAAACCCTGGGCCTGCGTCACCAGGCGAGCGCATAACCATCCCGGCGTGGGTCGGCTCCGGCCAGTCGGGTCCCCGTTTCCTGATCGATCATCACTCCCTGTCCTCCACCCACCAGGAAGTTGAAGTCCCCGATCAATTCGAGGTGATGTCCCCGTTGTGACAATTGCTGCAGTACGGCGGGGGAGAAGCGGTTCTCGATCTGGATCCGTGTCCCTTCCCACAGCCGGAATCGGGGAGCGTCAATTGCGGCCTGAATGTCAGCGCCGAAATCGATGATGTTGAGCAGCATCTGGAGCGTCGTATGCAGGATGCCATAACTGCCAGGTGTGGAGACCGAAAACCAGAACTGTCCGTTGTCGTGGAAGACCTGAACGGGAGCCATGCAGGCCGCCCACCGTTTTCCAGGAGCGATAAGATTCGGTGTCGGACAGGCTGGGTCGATTTCGCACCAGTAACAGAAGCTGTTCAACGCAACACCGGTTCCCGGTACGACACACCCGGAACCAAATCCGTGTCCCAGGGATTGTGTGATGCTGGCGACATTGCCAGCTTCGTCAACGACCGACAGATGGGTGGTTGAACCCAGGCGACTTCCCGGGGGAACGACGACCGGGGATTCCCCTCCATTCCATCGCTCTCCTTCGCTGCGCGAAGCCTGGGTTCGCTGGATGAGTGTGCGGCGTCGATCAATATATTCGGGACTCAACAGCCAATCGATCGGGACGGAATGATGTCTGGGATCCCCGGCATATCGGATCCGATCGGCGATCGACAGTTTCGCTGCCTCAGAGACCAGGTGCACGTAGTTGGAGGAGTTGTGTCCCAGTGAGACCAGGTCCTCTGGTTCGAGCAGTCGCAGCGTCTGCAGGATCTGAAAACCCTCGTTGTTGGGAGGGCAAGTTCTGACTTTCAATCCCCTGTAGGTGGTTTCGAGCGGCGGTTCCCAGTCGGGTTGATAGCTGGCAAGATCGCCGGCCGTCATCAGTCCTCCCGCTTCTTCCATGAAGTGGTGCAGCTTTTGTGAGAATGGGCCGCGATAAAACCAATCTGGCCCGTCGGTCGCGAGTGACTGGAGTGTTCGGGCCAGGTCTGGTTGCTGCAATTTGGCGCCGATGCGGAGGGGGACCCGCCCCCAGATGTCCATGCCTGCCCGATTGAGGCGAGGGAGTGAACTCCGGATCAATTCCACATTGAAGGGATGCAGGCCAAATCCCCTGGATGCCAGTTCGATCGCCGGTTGGAGGAGTTGGTCAAACCGCAGTGTGCCATGGGCCCGCGCGGCCTCATACCAACCGGCGACATTTCCGGGAATCATGGAGGCCCGCGGTCCGAGTTCCCGGGTCACGAGGGTGAACTGGTCCGGCGTCGCTCTGGCGGGGGAATTGCCGCAGAAATTCAGCACCCGGTTCTCACCGTTGGCCAGGTGCAGCAGCAGGAACCCAACCCCGCCAACTCCGCTCATGTATGGCTCGACGACGCCAAGAGCGATCGCAGTTGCAACGGCGGCATCCACGGCATTTCCTCCCTGCCGCAGGATGTCGAGCCCGACCTGCGAGGCGAGGGGGTGTGCGCTGGCCACAGCAGCCCTGAGGCCAACCACCGTCGGGCGGGTTCGGGACCACGGAGGAGAAGAATCCATGTGTTTACGAGGGGGGCAGAAGGCAACTCTGCGGAGGGAAATCGGAGAAGGAGTTGCAGTTTGTCCGATCGATCGTGGAGTATATGTGGTCGTCCACTGTCCCGCACGAGTCTACTACCATGCTCCCTCTCCACGACAACATTCCCTCCCGAACGGTCCCGGTGATCAACTACGCCCTGATCGCCCTCTGCGCTCTCTGCTTTGTGGCACAGCTGGTCAGTCAGCAGGATGGGCGCGATGAGCTGGTGGAAAAGTACGGAATGATTCCCGCCCGCATCGGGCATCCGGATGTTGAAATCGAGATCCCGGTGGAGCGACCCCGGTGGCGCCCCTCCGACATTTTCGGGCAGGTCTCCGTTGTCCTGGCGGAAAAACCTCCGTTCGCCCCAGTTTTTACCCTGCTGACCTGCATTTTTCTGCATGGAGGCTGGGGTCATTTCCTGGGGAACATGTGGTTCCTGCATATTTTTGGTGACAACGTCGAAGATCGCCTCGGGCACCTGGGCTACCTGATCTTCTATTTGCTTGCGGGGGTTGCGGCGAGCATTGGGCATTACCTGGCGGCGGTCAATTCCGGGATACCGACGATTGGTGCCAGTGGAGCGATTGCGGGGGTCATGGGCGCCTACATGGTCTTGTATCCCCGGTCTATGGTGATGAGCCTGATCCCCTTGGGATTTTTTACCCAGGTCATGGCAATTCCGGCTCCCATCTTTCTCGGAATCTGGTTTGTGATCCAGTTGCTGAGTGGAACGTCGGGCAATTCAGAAGGGGTTGCCTGGTGGGCCCATATCGGCGGATTCGTTTTTGGAGCCGGTGTTGCGTTTCTGCTGAAACTCACCGGTCTCACCAATCCCCAGGTGGAATACCGACGGCAACACCAGGACCCTTTCTCACGCTACCGGATTCTCGATCGGTAAACGCAAGAGCAATCGGGTATCTTCGGATTGTGTTCATATGATGCAAACGGCCCCGGGAAACATCCCGGGGCCGTTTCGTCATTTCCGTCAGATCAGATGTCCGAGGTCATTCCACCCACACCGCGATCCAGCCGTCATTCGTAGCCACCTTGGTGACCGCCAGGGTGAACTGCTTGTTGCCACGCTGGACGGTGGTGGCCCGCTTCACCAGTTGTTCGGTGAACGCTTCTTCGATTTTCTTCTTGATCACGCCCGCTCTCACTGCCTGACTTTCGGTCTTGTCGACGGTCTCAACGGAGACCTTGCCCGGACTGATCAGGATCCCCTCATTGAGAGCCGAAATCTTCAGCGGAATACGGATCAGGTGCGGAGGAATCTCCTCTTTCCCTTCCTGCTTCAATCCAGCCCGAATGGTCAATTCGAGCTGATTGTCAATCGCCTCGATTCGGATGGGATCCTGGGAGTCGAACGAGAGGAGTCTCGCGGCACTTTCTTCGCTGGAATTCTTGGCCGCACCACCGAGGTTCACCTTTTGTCCCAGAAGGTCTTCAAGGTGTTTCTGCAGCTTGGTCCGCATCTGTTCGTCCGTCAGGGTCTGACCGGCGAAACCGAGGCGATCGATCCCGTTGTTGAGTGCCGACTGGTGGAGCAGGACGGTGATCCCCCGGGGATTGATCAGGGACTGGTCGGGTTCGCTTCCGCCAAGTTCCGCTCCTTCCATGATGCGACCGACCATCCGGATCTCATTGCCGGTGGAACTCCAGTTGAGGGGGGACGGGAAGAGGCGGTATTTCCGCAGTGCCGCGATCCGCTCTGACAACTTGCGGGGGAGGTCACCGTACGGTCCGAATTCCCGGCCGATCTCGGCATCGAGTTTCGAGGCCACTTCGCTGCGGATGCGATTGACCACCATCTGCTCGCCTTCGGCAAGCCTGCTGGAGGCCTCGTCGTAGGCCATGTTCTGGGCGATACGACGAATGATCGGCAGACCATCGTACTTGGTGTCGATGTTGCCCAGTTGATTGCGGGCATTCGCTCCGACCAGGGTCTGGCCGACCGAGAATCGTTCCCCGTCGAAGACCAGTGATTTGGAGGCCGTGAAACTGGCATTCCCGAAAATCGACACCTGGGCCTGATCGGTGGAGGCCAGGGTGGAAGAGTTGACCGTGCCGTTGATGACCAGGTTCAGAAGGGCGCCATTGGCACTGGGCTGAACATCGACGCCGACATTGGAAACAGTCGTCTGGGAACCGCTGACCTGTGCCTCCGAGACAAATTCATTGATCCTCGAGCTGTCGAGGCGAGATTCAGCGATGAACCTGTTGATGAAGCTCTCGGGGGCATGCAGCCGCACATTGTAGTTGAAGTAGTTTTGCCGCAGCGCCTGGGTGATACGGGCTCCACCATCGGGGGCATAGCTCGCCAGTTTCGCGTAGGCATTGCGGGCTGCGCGGGCATCATCGGAGCCATGTCCGTCTTCAAACTGTTCCAGTGAATTCAGCAGTTCACTGGCCGCTTGTCGGAGCGATTCTGGCTTGGCCGAGGCACCCAGGTGGTTATCGATCGCCCGGCGATAGGTGGCGATTGCCGGGCGTTCGAGGAATTTACGTGTGACGTCATCAGCGGGTGCCTGCTCGAACCGTGACTTGATGGTCTGAGCCTGCTGCAGAAGCTTCTCCGGATCTTTGGATGCGTAGGCAGCCATCGTCTCTGACGGCTGCAGATAGCTGCGCCAGCCAGGGCCCGTTGAGACCGTATTGAGGTCGTTCGAAAGATTGGCTGCCGCGTTATTCAGTTCTCTGGCTGTGGTCGCTCTGCGTTGTTCCTGCACCGCTGGCGAAGTCTCGACGGTATCGAGAACTGCCTCAGCCAGATCGAGACGCCGCTTGAGTCCCCCCTTGAGGGGCATCAGCAGGTTGGAGAGCCCCCGGTATCGCGCGTCGCCCAGGTACTGACGGGCTGTTGCTTCACTGCGGCGGAGTCTTGCCAGCAACTTCCGCTGTGCTGCCACATCGAGCGTTGGATCGGTGTACAGACTGGTGAGATCGGCCTGGACTGCATTGGCCCACGGTTGCCAGTTCTCGGGGAATTGTGCCAGGGTGGCCTCCAACTCGGCGGGAGACGCTGCGGGCAGTACCCCAGTCAAGCCAGAGGGCGCGGGGCCGTCGCTTTGGGCACGTGCCATCCATGCCCCCCCAACGAAAACGACAGACAGACTGCCGACCCAGCCCAGTCGGGCCAGCGTACGGCGAAACGAAAACGGGAAACGTCCAATGTTCATGCGGCCATTCTCCTGAGGTGTGATCATGTGAGTCTCCCAACCAGACTCATGATCGAACTTGGAACCTCTGCTGGCTCCCGGAGTCGCGGACTCACCACATGCGTGGTGCGCAACAGGAACCTGGCAGGTGTTATCGTCGCGTCCGTGGCAGCCCCCACCAGCAATCCTCGTTCAGCCCGGGGAGACCCAAGCTGGCAGGTGGCATCGGTCGTGTGGAAGCGAAGATCCGTCTTGAATCAATCGCGACGACTTTACGGAAGAGGTAAACTTTGCTGTTGAAAAAAGTCTAGTCGGACCCACGAATGTCCGCAACGATCGACACTTTTCTGGTTCTCCATCTCCCGGGTTGTGAATGTATACGCATGAGCAGTTTTTGGTGAGGCGAGACAAGGATGAGTCGGATTCACTCACTGGCATGGGATATCCCCATCGGGCGGGTGGTCGCACTGATTCGCTTGGGATACAAACAGGGAATGAATCCCACTGAGACTCCTGTCGTCGACAAAGTTCCGCCGAGGGCGCCCCGCCGTCCAGTGCATTGGTTCGTCCTGCAGCAATTCTTTCGCGTGTTGTTTGCCATTTGGTTCCGGTATTCCTCGAGGGGGCATCTTCATGTGCCCACCCAGGCTCCCGCCCTGCTCCTGTCGAATCACCAGAGTTTTCTCGATCCTTTGCTGATTGGATTGCCGCTCGCCCGTCCTGTGAGTTACCTCGCCCGTGACTCGTTGTTTCGGATCTTTGGGCTGGGAGCCCTCATGCGAATCAGTCTTGTTGTACCGATCAAGCGCGAAGGAGGTGGTGGTGGTGGTCTGCGCGAGACCCTGAGCCACCTTGCCGAGGGGCACCTGATGGGGATCTTTCCTGAGGGAACCCGGAGTCTTGATGGAACTGTGGGGCCCCTGAAGCCGGGATTTTCAGTGCTGTTGAGGCGGGCGGATGTCCCGGTGATACCTGTTGGTATCGCGGGCGCCAACAGGGCCATGGGGCCAGGCAAGAAATTCATCTGGCCAGCGCGAATTTGTGTTGTCTACGGTGAACCGATTCCGGCCGAGATCATTGCCAAGGGACGGGAGCGAGGCCGCGAAAGCGAACTCCTCGCAGACGTCCATCAACGAATCGTCGATTGCCAGGCACAGGCCGAAGCGATCGCCCGGAGTTGATTCGATCGCCAGGCGAGTTGCATCTCTCCTGCTAGCCGACGAAACTCTCTCCTGGTTCCACGCATCACCTCACTCAGTGTGCATTCCCATGGCTCAACGGATTCTCAGCATTTCAGGATTGCGCGGCATTGTGGGAAATGGCCTGGAACCGGGCTACCTGGTCGAGTTTGCCTCGGCCCTGGGGACCATGTTCGATGGGGGCACTGTGGTACTCAGCCGGGACGGGCGGGCGAGTGGACACATGATTCGCCATGCGGTTCTTTCCGGACTGCTGGCGACTGGTTGCCGGGTGATTGATCTCGATATTGCCGCAACGCCAACGTGCGGAATCATGGTCCGGCACCTGAGGGCCGCCGGGGGGGTGCAGATCACCGCCAGCCACAATCCCATCGAGTGGAATGGGCTGAAACCTTTTGCTGCGCTGGGATCGGTCTTCGATCATGTGCTGGGAAGCCGACTGCTGGCCCTGCTGGAATCTCGCCAATTTGGTTTTCGAGACGCAATTCATCAGGGGACACATGAGGTAATGGCAGATCCCCATGCCCTCCACCTGCAGCGTGTCCTGGAACTTGTTGAACCGGCCCGAATCCGTGGACGAAGATTCAAGGTGGTTCTGGATTGCACCCATGGGGCAGGGGCCCTGCTGGGACCACGCTTACTGGAATCGCTGGGGTGTGAGGTGCATCTGCTGGGGGGGACTCCCGATGGACGATTTGAGCACACACCGGAGCCTGTCGCCCAGAACCTGACGCAGCTCTGCGAAGAGGTGCGGCGACTGGGGGCGGATGTGGGGTTTGCTGAGGATCCCGATGCCGATCGCCTTGCAATCGTTGATGAAAGGGGACGCTATATCGGGGAAGAATTGACGCTGGCACTGTGTGTCGATCATCTTCTGAAGACAAGGAAGGGGCCGGTGGTGGTGAATGGCTCGACAAGTCGGACGACGGCCGATCTGGCGGCCCGATACGGCTGTTCGTTCGCCCGTTCTCATGTTGGTGAAGCCAATGTCGTGGCCAAGATGCAGGAACTCGACGCCGCAGTGGGGGGAGAAGGGAACGGCGGATTGATTGATCCCCAGATTGGCTGGGTACGTGACAGTTTCGCCTCCATGGCCTATGTGCTGAATGAACTCTCCACCCGCCGGGGGCCATTGTCGTCCTGGGTGCAGGAACTCCCGCAATATGTGATCGTGAAGGACAAGGTGACCTGCGACCGGTCCCTGGTTGAGAAGGCCTGTGGTGAGTTGCAGCGGAAATTTTCTGATGCCGGGACAACCACGGGTGATGGACTCCGCCTCGACTGGTCAGATCGCTGGGTTCAGGTGCGGGGAAGCAATACCGAGCCGATCGTAAGGGTCATTGCCGAGGCACCTGATGCGGAGGCCGCCCAGGAACTCTGTCGGGCAGCCCTCGAAGTGGTGCGGAGTGTTGCCGGTTGAAGAGTCAAATGGTTCCTGAATCCCACCAATACGTGAACCGCTCGGGGACCATTCGATGCTGACGATGTTCGGTTTTTTGTTTCTTTTGGCCAGTCTGCTCAAGACACTTCTGGCGCTGTGTGCACTTTGGGTCTGTATTCAGCATCGCCGCCTTTCGCCCTGGATATGGTGCGTTCTGTTGGGCCTGGTCGGTGTTCTGTCACAGGCAGGAAGCAGTATGTTGATGTTGATCCAGCAACTCGGGCCGCTTTCGGGAGACCAGAGCGGTTGGCCGACAATCGAGGAGTCGTCCTTCTGGTGGCTGGGACTGGTCGGTGGGATTGGTGAAATTGTGGGTGATTTGGGAGTAATGGCGCTGTTGTTGGGCCTTCCCTTCCTGGTGCGCGATCTGGTCCTTCAGTTCGAACTGTGGAAAGATTTGCAGTCCGGGCAGGCCGATCCCGAAATGGCCAAGAATCCATTCCGTTCCATCAACCATTGATGACGTTCGCGACGCTGGTGACTTGCTCGGCCAAGCGACCGTGGGAATACTCCAAAGTTGTGTCAAGAATTGAGTTGTGCAGGCGCTTTTGACAGGGAATTCACGATGACTCCCAACCTGAATGTCGAGCAGTGGCTTCTTCTGATTGGGAACTGTTTGCAGATCTGTTTCTCTCTGCTGGCGCTGATTGCCTGCTTCCGATATCGATATCTCTCCTGGGCGATCCCAGTGGTTGCAGTCGGTGTCTTGGGCCAGTTGTCGGTCATGGGACTCTCAACAGTGGTCCTGATGAGTCAACAATTGTGGAATGTGTATTCGCAGCCCCTGGGGACCTGGCTGTTCACCGTGTTGCGGCTGATCAATGTAGTCTCGTGGATTTGCGTCAATCTGGGACTGGTCCTGCTGATGGTCGACTTTTTTCGGCAACTTCAACTGTGGCGGGAGTCTGCGGGCGAATCCGCATCGCCGCACGACCAATCATCCAGGGGAATGTCCCCGTGAGGAATCAGTTCTGATCAATTCGGTAGAGGTGGGACTCTGTTCTCAGAAACAGTGCCTGACCCGAAACGGCGGGGGAAGCGCGGAATCCACCGTCCAACTGGTTTTCTGCCAGTTGGCGGAATTCTCGTTCCGGGGCGAACACAGTGGTCTTTCCCTTGTAATCGCTGGCGTAGATTCTTCCATCCGCCAACAGCAGAGAGGCCGAGAAGTTTCCGCCGATCCGCTTTTCCCAGACATAGGTTCCAGTCTGGGCATCGAGACAGGTGGCAACTCCTTCGTCATTCACGCTGAACAGCAACCCATTGGTGAGGACCGAAGAGGGCATTGAGGGGAGATTCTTCTTGGCATTCCAGGCGACGTGCGTTTCGGTGACATCTCCCCGCCCATCTGGTTTCACGGCCAGAAATTCACCACGTGGAAATCCTGTGTTGATGTAGAGGAGCCCATCATCCACAAGGGGGCGTGCGGCTGTTGAAAAGCCACTGTACCGCACCCGCCACAATTCCGTGCCAGTCTCGGGGTCGAAGACCAGGCAGGCCTTCGAGGTGGGACTGACGAGCATTTGCCGTCCCCCGGACCCGAACAGAATTGGAGTCGAGAACGCTTTCATGACGTCCCCATTGTCTGTCCCGTAATCGACCTCCCGTTTTTTCTGCCAGACGGTCTTGCCGGTCCGTTTGTCGAGGGCGACGATGTACTGCTGGTCGAAACCGTCGTAATGGATGAACAGACGATCGCCAGCCAGCAGCGGTGATGATCCCGGGCCCCGGAAATGCTGGCAGGGAAGGTCACGGCGGGTCCACAGAACCTCGGCGGTGGCTGTATCCAGGCACGCCGTTCCATAGCTGCCAAAGTGGACATAAATCCGACCCTCTTCGATGGCGGGAGTGCTGGATGCAAAACTGTTGTATTGTCGTGTCTTCTCCGGGTCTGCGTTGTCCCAGAGTTTCAAATCACGAACAATTTTTCCCGACTGTCGGTCGAGACAGAGAACAAATGACTGTTTCCCATCATCGGTCGCCGTCGTCAGCCACACTTGGCTTCCCCAGACCACGGGGGTTGACCATCCACTGTCATGGATGGCTGTTTTCCACGTAATGTTTTCGGTCTCGCTCCATGTGAGAGGGAGACCGGTCGAATCCGACTGGTTGTTGTGCCGGGGACCACTGAAGCCAGGCCAGTTGTCATCCCCCCGGGCGCAGGGACAGTCCGCAGACGCCAAGACAATCAGGACGGTGATGGAAACGTACACACGGGTCAGACGCGTCGCAGACATGGCGCGGGACTCGCTGGTTGGGGGAAGTGTTCAGCAATCAGCGGGAATGGTCGTCAATCGATCTGCGAAATACCACTGTGGAGGGCGAACGAACACCGGAAAACCGACTGGGAGACCAGTCATGGGGAGAACAGCGATATTGGCGTGATCGTCGGCCATTGCAGAAAGTGACGCTATTGAGACGGTGGCATTTCCCGGGAGTGTTCCTCCCCGATGCGGGACAGTTCGAGCAGAACTGGTTCGATCAGGTCGAGGTACTCGTCTTCCGTGAGGTTGGGTTTCCGCTGTCTCAGTTCGGCGAGTTGGCGTTCCAGCTCATCTCGATGAATGCGGACATCGGTGGGAAGTGCGCGCTCCGCGACACTTCGGATCAGAGTCCAATGGTTGGCCTGAAGACCGTCAGGGCGGGCTCCGTTCCTGGCTGACTTCACTGCAACCACTCCCTCAAACCAGTCGGCTGGCGTTCCCAACCGGTCGCCATTGTCGTCGAGTAATGGGTGCTCGGTTGCCAGTCGGCCCGAATCGGCATAGAACTCACGCACCCTGGCTGCAGCGGCCAGAAATGCCTCGAGAAGCGAGACTTGCTCGTCCTTGTCGAGATCAGAGGCCAGATCGTTCAGTGCTGCTGAGAATCCGTCCCCAAATCGTGCGAAATTGGTTTCACTTCCTGCCCTGGTTGCCGTAATGATCACGCGGCCAGGCGCCGAGAGTGTATTCAGAAAAGGACCACTGGCACTCGAACAATTGACGACGGCAATCGGCTGTTTCAATGGTTTGAGCCAACTGGCGAGTTCGGTGGCAGAAAGATCGGGCCCACGCAGATTGAACCGGGCCGTTTTTCCGTCGAAGGTCCCGTGGCCGATCAAGACCAACCAGAGAGGGGCTGCCGTTGAAGACGTGTTCTCGGTCAAACGCTCAAGCTCGGTTTTGAGTTCGAAGTTGTCGGGAGTCTCTGGGGTGATTTCCGTGAGTCCGATCACCCGGCAATCGGCTCCTGCTTGCTGGACGGCCGTCTGCCAGCGGTCGGCCCAGTTGCGAAACTGAGCTCCAAACTCGGGAGTCCCCTCGGCACCCACCACGACGATCACCCGTGGTGGGGAATCGACAGCTGACAGAAGAGATCCGGCCAGGAGCAAAGTACAGATCATCATGGCAATCCTCTCCAACGACGGAGTGCCCATTCACCCGCCAGGCATCCCACAGCCAGCAGAAAGACCGGCCAGCGATTCCAGATCGGATAGGTCCACGTCTCCACCACAGGAATCTTCCGATTCGGCAGGCTCGCCACAAAGTCCTCAAGGCGATCAATCCGGATCACTTCTCCTCCTGTATCAGTCGCCATCCGCTGGAGGAAATCACGATTGACAGTGAGTGAGCGGAATTCTTCTGTCTGGGGCTCCATGGTCCAGCCAGCCTCCCTCTCTCCAACGGGACTTCCGTCAGGGCCTGTCACGAATGCCTTGACACGGAATGCTCCGGGATTCCTTGGCACAAAGGTAGCCGAATGTTGACCCGGGGTTCGGACGCTTGGTTCGGACTGCAGGTCGACTGCTTTCTGGTCTGAACCGGTCACCTGCAGTTTGACCTGCGCGTTATCGAGCGGTTCGAATTCACCGTTACGCACCTCCACGCGGATTTCTCGACTGAATGGTCCTCCCGATTCGGCGCGAATGGTGCTGATTTCGACACGGGAGGGGACGTCGGAAACAAGCCATCGCAGCAATTGCCGCCAGGCTTTTTCGAGATCACTGGTTGCCGGATCAGACCGTTGCATGTGCCAGCGCCACAGGTCTCCAATCAGCAGAGCACCGGTCCGGCCACGGCCATAGGGTTGGACAACCAGCGCTGGCCGCAAAGTTGCATCACCTCCGGCGACTTCAGCCAGGACGGAGGCTCCGGGCTTGATCGACCGAACATTGTTGAGAGTTGTGAAGTCTGGCATGCCAGCCAGTCGGGCCTGTTCGTCGGCTTCATTGGTTCGCAGGCGGATCCAGGGTTGAAGCCAGCCCTCGCGAGTCAATTGCAGGCGATGGCCGCCGACAGGAGCTTCATCGCGTGACTTTTCGATATAGACAGGGAGCAATTCGGCGATCTGGCCCCGCTGATAACCCCCTTCGACGAAGGACTCGACACCCCCCAGCATCATCAGGCCCCCGCCCCTCTTGCTGACAAACTGCTGCAGCAGGGAGAGTTGATCGGGCTTGAAAAATGCCTGCTCGACATCATCAATGATCACCGCATGGTACGGAAAAAGGTCTTCTGCGGTGGAGGGGAATCCTTGGCGCAGTTCTGAGGCGTCGGCAGTTCCGAGTCGGATCAGCACGGGTTGGTCATATTGCTCGGCCTGTTCCTCTTCCTGGTTGGTGAAACCGCGAAAGAGCGGATTGGTGCGTTCGCCACCGCGCCCCATAAATGCGAACTTCGGTTCCTTCCGGGCGATTCGAATCAGCCCGACGAGGTTGAGTTCATCATCGGAGTCGATGGCCCGGCGTAGAAACTTGAACTCCCAACTGGGGCGACCGCCCACGTACAACACGCGATAAGGACCACCTCCCCGGTCCACAGTCGCCATTCGCCGATTGTTGGCCCGAGTCGCTTCGATTCCAATTTCGCCGTTTGCGTCGAGTGATTCTTCGTCCGTGAGCAGGGCCTCAACGGTGTAGAAACTGATCCCCGACTTTTCGGGACGCAACAAAAATCGTTCGCTGCGTGGTTCCGCATCGGCGACCGTTCCCAAGACTCGCCGTTCAACCTCGTGCTGCTCCTCATCGAGCACACGCACCAGCACATTTCGTCCCCCGAGAGATTGTCCGACGATTCGCGCAGTCAGGGTGACCGGGGCGGCTTCAAAATTGGTCTGGGTCACCTCGACGCGGTCCACAGAAACATCGACCAGTCCTGAATCACTTCCCACCGGAACAGGGAAGACCGGTGGCAATCCTTCGAAGGCTTTTCCCCAGTTCTCTGCATCCGTGGCATTCCCATCGGTGAGCAGCACAATGCCTGCCACCGGTCGATCCCGAAAACGATCGGCCAGCGACCGCAAGCCCTCGACAAGTTGCGAAGCCTGACCCTGATGCCCCAGATTATGGAAAGTTTTCACGGGATGCAGAGCTTCATCAATCGTGTATCGACGCAGGTCAAAGTCCTGCCCGAGTCGTATCATCCAGGGAGCCTCATCCCGCAATGGCTCCCGCAGCGTCTCTCCCCGAGGATGCCCGAATGCTGGATCGATCACCTGAAGGCTGCGACTGTCGTCGGCCACGACCAAAACCAGGTTGCTCCCTGGGCGGGGTCGGGTCCCGGTATACTGCGGTTCGAGGAGACACAGGGTGAACGCTACAATTGCCGTTGCTTTCAGCAGTAGCGCAGCCAGTTGCAATCCGTTCCTGCGGTGTGAATGAACATGGGACCAGACGAGGACGGCCAACCCCAGCCCGGCCAGGGTGAGGGCCGGAACCAGGAACTCACGTCCTCCCAGGGTGATCTCGGCGACGATCACTGGCCACTCCCCAGGCGTTCGTAATATTTGCGGGTCTTTTCCGAGTAGCGCGGCGGGACCTGATCACGGTCGAGTGGTACGACATTTTGCCGATTCTGCCTGCGCAACAGTTCGTCGTTCACGCGACGACTCAACTCCGCCAGGGGATTGGCGACCTGCATTCGGACCAAATCCCAATTGGGTTCGGCCGAATTGCGGCGTGCATCTCCCCGAATCGACCGCGCACGGTCGCGAATGCGGGCCGCTTCGGCACGCAGTTCGGGATCGCTGACCATCTCTTCGACGTCTCGTAATCGGTCGGACCACTCTCGGAAATCACGGCCCGTGAAGGGGGCGAACGCTCCCGGATCCGCCAATTGATCCGTGGGGGCGTTTTCTTGGGGAACCTGTCGGGTACCGCCTGAATTTCGATTGAGAGACCTGTCGTTTGGATTGCGACCACCTTGGGCCTGTCCCGATTGCCGAGGGCGCAGTGCCTGCTGGTTTGGATCTCCCGGATCATTGCTTGCGGCTTCGTTCGTCTCGGAGGACTCGGAATCGGTGGCCTGAGTCTGTTCACCCAAGGAGGGATCTCGGGGCCGTTGTCCGGGGCGATTCCCCCTTCCACCTGACGCACCAGCCTGATCGGGCTGGCCTTCCTGAAGAGCGGGTGATTCGTCTTCACTGGATTCCGTTGCCTGACGACGTTGACCAGGTTGGAAGGGTTGATCAGTTCGGCCTGTGGGGCCTCGGTCTTCGCCAGGTTGGCCAGGCTGTCTGGGATTGATGCCGGGCCCGGTCCGCTGGTCGTTGGCGTCGCCATCTCCTGCGCGTTCACGACCACCACGAGAACGAACGCGGGAGGCATTCCCATCGCGGGACTGAGGATTCCCATCAGGTGAGTCGCCGGTTGACTCTCCTCGCCGTTGCTGCCGCGGCTTGGATTCATCCGATGCTGAGTTCCCCTCAGGCTGCTCACCTGGATCACGAGTGCGTGATTGACCCCGGCGGGCTCCTTCCAGAGCCGGGTCCTGGGAAGGCTCTTCACGACTGACAGACTCTGTGGCAGCCTCAGTCCCCGATTGGTTGCGACGGAGTTCGTCATCGACCGCTTCCGACAGATTTCGCAGTTCCTCCCGCGCTCTGCGGAGTGCTTCCGTCTCGTCTCCCAGCACCGACTCGGCTGCACGCTCGATCTTCTCACGGACCTGCTCAAGGCCGCGTCCTGCCCGCTGCTCGAGTTGCTGAGCGTCTTCCAGCAGTCCTCGCTGCAGGCTTTGTCGTGTGGCATCGAGCGTCTGGGGCACGCTCTGGCTTTGCACCTCACGGGCCGCGTCGTAAAGTTTCTCGGCCAAGAGTGGTTCCGAGTCCTCAGCGGCCGTGATGGTCTGCTGCATTCGTTCGACCAGATCATTCAGACGTGTTCGCTGTTGGCTGATCTCATCGGCGATTTTCTCACGATTGGTGTCGTTTCGCAGCGAGCGATTGTCCGTATCAGGGGCAATCGCCTGTTCAATCTGACGCCTGACCTCCTGTTCCCTGTGTTGTAACTCGCGTGCCTGTTCAACGATTTCCCGGACAGAATCCTGGAATTGGCCGGATGACTGGCGGCGGAATTCTTCCCGCAATTCTTCAAATGACTGTTCAGCCCTCGTCCCTGCGGCTGCGGCGCGAGTGGCTTGCTCAGTTCGCAGCGATTCGGCCGCTCTTTGAACCTGCTCTCTTGCCTGCTCGAGTTGTTGACGCTGGTCCTGCATCCGTTCCTGATTTTCCGGTGCGTCCATGCGGGTCTGGAGTTCATCGGTATCACGCAGGATCTGTTCCTGCTCTTCCTGCAATCGTTGCAGTTGCCGACGGATCTCCTGCTTCTTGTCCTCAGTTGACGCAGCTTCCAAAGCCGACTGCAGGTCCTTCATCGAATCATTGAGATCATGTTGGCGCTGTGCGAGTTCACGCAGGCGATTGAGAACCTGTCGGTTCTCCCGCTCGGCGGTTGATTCCTGTTGAGACTGCGCCATGCGCTGTGTCTCGTAGCGATTGTCGTCTTCCTTGAGGTCGAGTTGATCGAGTTGCTGTCGCTGCTGGGCCGAGCGGCCGCGACTGGCTTGCTGTGCAGGTTGCTGCTGCTGTTGTTGTCGGGTGATTTCGTGTTCACGGGCGCGCAACTTCAGCAGAGCCTGCGACGCTGCCTGTTCATGAATCAAAGCCTGGGGAAGCGACTCACGCACCTGTTCGGAGTGTGCCTCCTCCAGGTGAACGAGCGCGGTCTGCATGGCTTGCGTCACCCGTTCGACATGTCCTCGCGCCTCACGATCGGTCACCCGATCGGAAAGTGTCTGAGCCTGGGAAAGTGCCTGCTGTTGGGATTCGGCGAGTTGCTTTGCGTCGTCCGAGAATGCGGGAGAAAGATTCTCAGCGATCTCGCGACGGATCACCTTCCAGGTGGCATTGATGATTTGTTTTTGGAGGTCGGCAAGTTCCTGGGCGGCGCTGGCATTGGGGCTTTGCCCCTGCCCCTGTTCCTGCGGCGTCGGCCGCATTGATTCTCCCCCTCCGGGTTGGGCTTCGCCTTGTCGAAAAATTTCTTCAAAGTGTCGAATTTCGGCGAAATACATGTCACCAAGGGTGCGGCGGATCTGGCCGTCGGGACCAACATCTTCGGCCCAGAAATAGTAAGCCACGAGCTCGTCGGGCTGGGCCTTCAGATCTTCCAGCCGGATTGCATGAACAATCTCGTGGCGAGTTTGGCGGGCCACCTTCTCGGCCAGGATGGCTTCAAGGGGTGGACGTCCGGCAATCGAATAGGTGACCCCGGCACGCGGGATTCCAAAGTCATCCCAGACGGTGGCCTGCAGGTCGATTTCTTCCAGCGGAGATGCTTCAACGTCCCTCGCAGGAAAAACGGGTTTGACCGTGGCGGGCTGGTTCGGTACGACCTGAACGCGAATTTCAGCGACCTGCACGTTGCTGCGTCCCTTGTGATCCAGAAGTCGCAAGGTGAGTTTGCGGGTACGATCAGTGGGGATGACTGTCGTGTACAACACGGGATCGTCGGACGATGCGATCAGGGGAAATGCGGGATAATCAGCCTCGGTCAATTCAGCCGTCTGGACTTCCTGATTGAGCGTCAGCTCGAGTTGAAGCCTGGTCCCTTCGACGACTGAAAGACTGCGGACATCCTGGATGCGTCGAGGTTCGAGGCCAGTATACTCCGGGTAGGTCACCTGGGCGTCGGCCCGTTCGAGTCGAGGATATTCAAAGATCTTCACGGCGTAGGACGGGGAGATTTGTCCGTCGAGTTCGACATGGTATTCCAGGGGGATTTGGACTTGTGCGATCCGGGCTCCGAACACCGGATCGTTCAGGCTGCGATTCAGGGGAATCCGCGTTTCGTCTCCCTTTGCTTCGGGAGATGAATAAACCAGTGTGCCCTCGTTGGGCAATGAGCCGGTGATGCGGGCCAATACCAGCAAGCTCGAGCCCCGCTCGACCTCCGCGTCGCCTGGTTCAATGTCGATTGTGAATCCTGCCGCTGTTCCGTGATTTGCGGGGCGGTGTTCAGAGACATGGGATGCCGCAGAGGCCGATTCCGACTTGCCCAAGGCCCAGAGAGTTGTCCCGAGAAGTGCCAACGAGAGGAAATGCCCCGCAATGGCCCTCCACATCCTTCCGGTGGACACGACACATGACCAATCTGTCAGGGAGGCATGGCTGAATGCCTGCAGGATGACGGAGGACTGCAGGAATCCGAATCGTCCATTGTCGTGGTCTGGTTGCAGTTGCAGTGCTGTCAGCAGGGCAGTGTTCAATTCGGGATACGCGTTTTCGACGGCTTGAACCGCCTCCTTCTCACCAGGTCCGAATAACCACGCCTGGAATGCGCTCAGGACTGCCAGCAGGCCAGTCAGAAGAATCAGTCCCCGAACAGTGCCGGTTCCACCGGCTGCATGGCTTCCCGTCAACCAGAGCAGCGCACCGACCGCCGTGGCAAGAACGCAGGCCATCGTCAGCCCATGCCAGATCCGCAAGTGCCGCAGTCGGGACGACACCTTCCGGAGTTCGTCACGAATCTCCCCTTGGATCTGCGGAATCGTCGCTCCGTCTTTCGCGAGGGCGGTCACTCGATTCTGGCGCAGTGAGTCGCTTGTCATTTCCGGGTTCCTCGTGCGATTGGGGCCGGTGCATTCATCGCAGTGGCTCCTTGATTGTCAGCGATTGCTCGCTTCGGCCGGCCCACCAGGTCTCCAGGATGACCAGGCTCAGGGCTCCCACAAGAATCCAACGCCACAGCTTTTGCCGGGATTCGAGTTCCTGGTCACGCAGTTGTCGCAATTGTTTCAGCCGTTCAGACTGAGGGGGAACGTTCCCGAGAGGAACACCCCGGCGTTCAAGCTGCTCGACCTCCAGTGGGGCAGTCTGGCTCTCGTGGTCGGCGAGATTGACTGCGAGCCGAATCGACTCCTGATCCCATTTCACCTCGTAGAGACCCGGGACGTCGGTTTCCGGGAAGTGAGTCGATCCCGCTGGCAGATCGGTTGTCATGCCCGTGGGTGATACAACCCGGCATCCCGATCTGGTGGCTTCGGCTGGCAGACGTACGGACTGGCCTGTCGTCACCGGAGCTGATCCTGACGTCTCGCCCAATGCCAAGTCCAACAGCGTTCCCAGGAGACCAACAAACTTGCTCGACAGTGCAAGTTGGCTTTGCGAAGGTGTCCAACCGGAGGCGATGGCAAGAATCCGGCCTCGGCCAATCTGTTCTTCGATCCAAGCCGGTTCGGAATTGTCGAAACGGGCAATGACCTTTGTCTTCCGTCCATTGGGGTCGGTGCTCTGCCAGGCCAGGTTCCAGCTTTGCCAGAAGTGGATCCGTGTGAAGTCGCTGTAGGGCGGATTGGCAAATGGTGAAAACAAAGGATGTGTGAAGTCAATGTCTCCCAGCAGCAGGTAACCACCCTGGCCGGGTGAATTGGGGGTGGCCAAGGCGATCTCGGGAAACAAAAGGGGAAGGGTACTGGCTCCCTCGGGATTGCTGGGAGCAGCCAGCACGAGACAACCCGCTTCAGCGCGGCGACGCAGTTCTGCCCCCTGCTCGGCCGAGATCGTGTCGGTAACGACAATCATTGGCAAGCTCTCGGTGTTCTCGGAGTGAGCGAATTCAACGGGGAGAGAAGCAATTTGGACATCGCGGGATTGATCATTCCCCAGGCCGAGTTCGAGGTAATACCGCGGGCCACGGGTGTCTGAGGAAGTCGATTGGCCAAGAAATCCGACGGTCACTTCACGACGGCTTGCTGGAAGGGTGTAGCAGCGGTTGTCGAACTCGTGATCATCACCTGCAAGTTCGACTCCAGCCGCATGTGCTTCGTGCGGTGCTGCCGCCAGTTGAACCACGCGAGTCTGACCCGGGGAAACATAGACGGTCATGTTCGTATCGCGAATCGGTCGTCCTGCAATGTCGAACCAGCCGATGTTGAACTCTTCCCGGGTTGAATTGTCGCAATTGCTGATCCGGACGCGCACTTTGTCTATGGCTGTCGATTCGCCCTCCTCCAGAACTCGTAAAGACGCGTTCGTCGGACCTGATGCTTCAATTGTCCGGAGAATGACCCGGACCCTTGCGGGCCATTCGAACTGGTCAAGAGCCTCAAGCCGACTGCCACGTGAAAGATCGGTGAACAGGACAATTTGTGGGTCCAGTGGAGACTGGTCGACATCCCCCGAGGATTCGATCTCGGACGCCAGTGCGGAAAGTGCTCCACCGAGATTGGTCCCCTTCCAGCCCGGTTGCAGATTCTTCAGGCGATCGCGAATGATGCTCCGTTGGCCCTGTTCCACGGGATTTGCATCAAATCCCACGACAGTTTCCAGGGTGTCATCAAACACGTACAGGGCGACCTGGTCCTGCGGCCCGAGGCTTGCCAACTCTTCATTGGCAAGCTGTATTGCCCGGGGCCACAGGTCCTTGCGCTGGAAGCTGGCGCTGCGGTCGATCAGCAGGGCGACACGTCGGCCGGGAAGATCCGTGACCGACAGCGATGCCGCTTCGCGAAGGAATGGACGGGCGAATGCCAAGGTCGCAAGTCCAAGTGCTGAAAGGCGCATCAAGAGCAAGAGGATCTGATCCAGGCGACTGTGGCGAGTCAATTGCGGTGGTGTTGGCTCCAGGAACAGGAATGAACTGAAGGTTTGCCGACCCCGCGGCTTGCGGTGGACGAGGTGCAGAAGCAGTGGCAAGGCGAGTACTGCCAACCCGGCCATAAAGAAGGGGACCAACAGGCTCATGTGGTCCCCCTGTCGCCTGCCGCAGATCCCGAAGACTGCCGGCGCGCGACGGATCGCGCCCGTCGCTGTCTGGCGTCAAGCAGATCAAACAAGGCCCGATCAAGTGGTGTGCTTGTCGCGAGGTCGTACAGGTCAATTCCCAGGTCTCGGCAGAGTTGAAGCAGTTCCGCCTGGTGCTGTTCGAAACGTCTCCGATAGTGCTGCCGGGCCACTGCCGGGTCGATCCAGAGCTCACGTCCCGATTCGAGATCAACAAACAACGACGCTTCATCGAAAGTGAAGGTGAGTTCCGCCGGGTCAAGTATGCGCAAAATCAGCACGTCGTGTCCCATGGCTCGCAGCCATGCGAGGCGATTGCGCAATCCATCGATGGGGGCCAGCAGATCGGTCAACAAGACAACCAACCCGCGCCGACGGGCGAGTCGTGAAACCTGTTCGAGTGGGGCGACAAGGTTGGTCGACTCTCCCTCGGGGGAATGTTCGAGGGCCAGGAGCAATCGCTGCAGGTGGCCTGAACGAAACCGTGCGGGAAGAAACTCGCGGACCTGCTGGTCGAAGGTGATGAGGCCGACTGCGTCACGTTGCAACGTGAGGAAGTAGGCAAGTGTGGCAGCGACTGTGCGGGCATAGTCGGCTTTCGAATAGCTTCGGGTGGCAAAAGACATGGAGTGGCTGAGATCCACCAGAAGCCAGCATCCCAGATTGGTCTCGTCCTCGAACCGCTTCAGGTGCATGCGATCGGAGCGGGCCAGCAGTTTCCAGTCGAGATAGCGGAGATCATCGCCCGGGGTGTATTGACGGTATTCAGTGAATTCGACCGAGAAACCATGGTACGGACTCTTGTGAAGGCCGCTGAGGAATCCCTGGACGACCGTGCGAGCCCGCAATTGGAGATTGCGAATGCGCATCAGTGCCGTGGGATCGATGGACGAAGGGCGTCCCTGGGTTGACGTCGCTGTGGGAACCGGACCGGTCGGACTCACGCCGGGCCTCCCACCGGTTCCGGAATCGTGTCCAGCAGCTTGCGAATGACCTGCTCGACGGAAATTCCCTCGGCTTCTGCGCGATATCCGAGCAGGATCCTGTGACGCAGTGTCGGGGGGGCGAGCGCTTTGATATCCGCGGTGGTTGCGAGGCTGCGACCATGAAGCAGTGCCCGGGCCTTGGCTCCAAGCACCAGGTGCTGCGCGGCGCGAGTTCCGGCCCCCCAGGCCACCCAATCATTGACGAATGCCGGTGCCGCCGGCCGGCCGGGCCGGCTGGCGGCCGCGATTCGCACCGCATATTGCACGACCTCCCTGGCTATCGGCACCTTCTGAACGACTTCGTGGAACCGACGCACGTCATCTCCATTGAACAACCGCTCGATTGGTTGTGGACGTCGCGAGGTTGTCTGCAGGACAACGTCAACTTCGTCCTCCTCGGGGAGGTAATCAATCAAAACATTGAACATGAAACGGTCGAGTTGTGCCTCGGGGAGCGGATAGGTGCCCTCCATTTCGATGGGGTTTTGTGTCGCCAGTACGAAGAACGGTTCCTCCAGTCTGTGGCGTGTCCCTGCGACCGTCACCTGGTGCTCCTGCATCGCTTCGAGGAGTGCCGATTGAGTCTTGGGTGGAGTCCGGTTGATCTCGTCGGCAAGAATCACATTCCCAAAGATCGGTCCGCGAACAAACTGAAGTCGGCGATGCCCATCCTCCGACTGGTCAAGAATCTCCGTTCCGGTAATGTCGGCCGGCATCAGATCTGGGGTGAACTGGATCCTCTGAAATTTCAGGTCGAAGATTTCCGAAATGGATCTGACCAGGAGGGTCTTGGCGAGTCCCGGGGCACCTGTCACAAGACAGTGCCCACCTGCGAACAGGGTGATCAGCAGTTGTTCGACGACATCGGCCTGTCCCACGATCACCTTGGACAGCTCGGCATCGATACGCCGCCGACTCCCCCGGATCTGTTCGACAGTCCGCTGTTCCGAGTGGATGGAATCGATTGGTTCAGACACGCTGGCTCCAGGAAATGTCGTGTTGTGTGGGAATCGTGATGGGTGTGCCGGCGGGCGTCGGAATGGGCGGGTGGACAAATTCAATGTGTCATGGCATAGGTCACGATGTTGATTCCCATCGGGTAGGACCATTTCTCGGAATACTCACGAAAGTAGCCTGGATCGATTCCCTCCCGCTCCCAACCGTCACCGAGATCTGTATTGTGGCAGATGATCAGCATCATGCGTCCGTGATCATCGAAGATGGCACGATAGTGTGCCTCGGGGGCGTCCCAACGCTCGGTCTTCTGCCCATTCATCCACGCATGGATGCTCGGAACCTGAGGCTTCATATGCAGATCGTAGACACAATGAAAGATCTCATGTTCGAGCGGAAGTTCGACTGGATCACGGTCGGGAAAGACCCTCTTGAGTTCATGTTTCAGGTTTTCCCACTCGTCCTCTCCCCAGAAGTCATCCACCATCAGGAACCCACCGTTCAGCAGGTATTTTCTCAGGGCGACGATTTCCTCATCTTCGAACACGAGGTGCCCCGGTTCAATCAGGTAGAGAAATGGATGATTGAAAAGCCTCTGGTCGGTCAATTCCAGGATCAGGCCGTGTGGGTCAACCCTGAGCGCAGTGAGTTGTTGCAGTCGGTATGAAAAGTTGAGATCGCTGTCGGGATAGTCTGTGGCCCATTTGCCGTCACCCCAATGGGCTCGGCCACCGAATGAGGAATAGCGAACCCGCACAAAGGTAAAGACATCGCCGGGGAAATCCGGGTTGTTTTCCCATACGGGAAGCCCCTGTCTGTCGACTTCATCGGGTCGAATCTCTCGCCGTCGTCCACGGCCCCATTGGCCGACGGTCACTGTTGAGAAGAGTGCGACCGCCAGCAATGAAATGATCCAGCATGACCAGCGTGTCATTGCGGCCTCTCCAACGCAGATGGAGGATCCACGGGAAGGTCGGGGGCTGTGGGCCGCTCGGCATGCGGGGAGAGCACAGTGTCCGACAGTAAGGGCTTGGAAGAATGCGTCCCGGCTGAGTTTGTCGCATGCAGAAGGAGATGCTGTGCGGCGCGGAACCGTGGTGTCCTTTCGAGGGCCAGCAGTGCCTCCCGGCGAGCACGTTTGGCGTCTCCCTGCCGCAGTCGCAATTCCCCGAGACGGACTCTCAGATCCGATGGATCAAGCGGATCGAGACGCAGCAACGCCTCATAGCTGTCCGCCGCAACATCGATCCTGCCCAATTCGGTTGCCGCTTCCGCCAGACGGCGGTGAGGTGTCGCCTGGAGCGGATTGACCGAAAGCCACCGCTCGGCGTGCAGGGAAACCGCCGTCCAATCCCCCGCATCGCGGGCCAATTCCGTCAATCGATCGAGGCTTTCAACGGACGTTGGGTTGAGAGCGACCAGGTCCTCGAGGGCGGCTCTCTCTGCCTGTGTATTCTTCAGTTCCCGATGGGCCCGTGCGAGCAGACCGTATAAGCCATCTCTGGTTGGATCGCGTGGGTACAATTGCCGCATGGAATCAAGCGGAACGAGGGCCTGTTCCCATTGCCGGTTGGCAATTCTCCGGCGGGCAAGTCCAGCCAGGCCAAGGTAGTTTTTCGGATTCAGTGCAACCCAATCGGCGAACTGCTGGTCGGAGGCATCGGCTGGCAGCTTTGGTTCGGACCAGTCGACTTCAGGCGCCAATTGCTCGCCCCATTCACGAGCCCGTGCCGTGAAGCCCCGATCGAGTTCATCGACCGAACCGCTGAGCCTTCCCAGGGCGTCATTGATAGTGATTCCGTTTTTCAGATCGGCCAACAGCCGGATCAGGGAGTCAAAGCCGTAGGTGTCGACCAGGTACTCCACAACCAATGCGGACTCCAGATACGCAAACTGCAGGTGAAAGTGGCTCTCGGGATGGAGAAAGGCAGAGCTCAAACGTGACACGGGGGTCAGGTTCTCCGCCAGCAGCATGTTTCGAGTGCGCGGGGTGATTGCCTGTCCCCAGCCGGGTGAGGCAAGACCTTCTTCGTAAACCGAGATCCCCTCGCTCAGCCAGCGAGGCATTCGATTGTGGGTCGCGGTGAGGGTCACAACGTGGCAGAATTCGTGCCAGAGTGTTGCCTCCCAGCAGGTGGGAGAATCGGCTTGGGACGCTGGGCTGTTGAGCGTAATCACTGTTCCGAAGCAGACTCCCAGGAATCCTTCTCCGCCCGGCATTCCGAATGTGCGTATGGCAAAATCCGATTGTTTCGGAAACATTTCTACAAGAATGGGTTCAGGCAACTCGACCTGGTATTTGGAGCCAAGTTTTTGCTTTGCCCGTTTCAGCAGGGCCAGAACCCTTTCCCCGTAGATTTCTGCCTCATGGGGATCCATTCGCAACAGGATGCCGTCAGCGGAGAGAGTCTGAAACTTGTCGACCGTGTCGCGGAGAGTCGCGAGATTGTGGGCAAAAATGTTGTAGCCATCTTCCTGCGCGACAGCAGCGGCGATTTCCCATCCCTCATGCTCCTGGCCCAGTCGCAGCAGATCCTGGGCCAACTGGATGCGGGCCGGCAGGTTTTGAGGGTCAAAAATGAGAGCCCTGCGCTGGGCTTCGGCTCCTTCCTTGAAGCGATATTTTTGAGAAAGTTTTCGTCCGAGCAGGTAATCAACTTCCGGATTCGTCGGCCATGTGGCCAAGGCAGCTTCGCGAAACTGGTGTTCCTTTTCGGGCTGGTTGCGCAGATGGGCCAGCAGTGCTCGATTCGCCAATGAAAGTGGATGTTCGGGGTTGACCTGTTCGACCAGATCGAGCAGCACTTCCGCCCCTGGATAATCTTCGTTGTCGATTTTTTCCTCTGCAGCCATCAGGAGGCTGGGAACGTGCCTCGGATTGGCATTCAGTGCTGCCTGAAGTGCCTTCGTTGCCCTTTTGTCATCACTCGGGGCAAAAGCACGGGCCACGCCGAAGTGCGTGTCCGGATTGTCCGGTTCAAGCTTGGCGGCCTGAAGGAAATTTTCGGCCGCGAGTGCAAAATCGGTCTTCTCCAAAGCGAGTTCACCGGCGGCAAGCCAAGCCGGTACGTAGTTGGGAAGTTGCTTTTTGAGGACATTGTAGGTCCCTTCTTGCACACGCTTTGGCTCCAGGCCCTGCTTTAACAACAGTCGCCCCAGCACCAGTCGGCTGGCGGGATCGCCATATCGCCAACTCGCCTCTCGCAACTTCTCGAGAATCTCCGCTTCCAGTGCCGTCGCCTGTTCCGGATGCCCGGTATACCGTGCGATGTCCCGGCCGAGCCACCGTAATTCCAGGCTGTGGGGGAAGGCCTCCCGAGCGACCCTGAGGCTTTCGGCTGCCTGTGGATACTCCCCGAGTTCGAGTTGGGCTTTCAGAAGGAGAATGCGGCAGCGCTCACTCGGCTCGTTGGCTGCAATGGCCTGCTGGGCCATATCGCGACATTTGGCGTAGTGACCACCGCGAAACGCTTGTTCAAGCGGTTCGAGGTCAGCTGCAAAACAGCGAATGCCATGAAAGAAGAGAACGAGGGGCGCGATCAGCCACGATGTGGCTCTTCGTTGGCTCGCCTGGACACCGTAGAGACGGTCTCCAGATCGATCGCATTGAGATCGAATACCGCCACCGTTCGGGTTGCTGAATCCCCGGACTCGACTGACGCAGGTTCGCTCCATGGGCATCCTACGGGTCTGACGGCTGACGATTCCGAAACCTCAGTCGGCAGGCAATGCGATCACTGCCAACGGGACGGATCGATTGGAATCTTAGCAATGGGACAGTCACCGAGACAGTGAGAAAACCGCCGACTCTAGTCCCCGAGATCCATGGCTTCAGAGAGAACGCCCCAAAGTATCCATGAGCCAAACGCCAGCCGCCCAAAGGCGAGTGGTGAAGGGGCCACACGCCTGGCCCAGGAGTCCCAGGTGATCAAATGGCCTCACTGCCTTTCCCGAGATTGGAGACGTGAACCCAGGTCTTTTTCTGCCGATGGCTGCGACTGGGGGGGCATCGAAGACATTGAGGAAAGGCCTTGTCTCCAGGGGGGCGGGATGATTGAATACCTGTTCCCTTGTGATCGACAGCGATCATTCTGGGATGGTGTCTCCGCGATCTCTATCGCTCAAGAGGAGTCCATGTTGGCTCAGACCCCCGTCCATCTCCCGTTCCAGCGTCGCCCCATGCTTCAAGCGGGGGCGCTGAGCCTTCTTGGATTGGGGGCCGGTCATCTCGCGGAGTTGCGGGGGGCAGATGTGCGCCGGATTGCCCCCGGCTCCGGGCGTGCGAAAGCGGTTGTGATGATTTTCTTGTCGGGGGGGCTGACACAGCACGACAGCTTTGATCCCAAGCCCGATGCCCCGGCCGAAATCAGAGGGGAATTCGACTCGATTTCAACGGCAACACCCGGGGTTGCGATTTGCGAGCACCTGCCCATGCTGGGCGCATGCAGTCATCTCTGGGGCCAGGTCCGATCGCTCACTTCACCACACAATGGGCACTCGGAGGGGCATATGTCCCTGCTTTCGGGACGAAGCATGCTGCCTCCCGGGTTCAATGGCTCGAAGCCCCAGTCCTCCGACTGGCCCTCAATCGCTTCTGTGGTCAAAGACGCGATCGCAGGTCGCAACAACAATCTGCCACCAGCGGTTGTACTCCCGGAACGCCTGGTACATCGAGAAGGTCGGGTCATTCCGGGACAGTTCGGTGGCCTGATGGGGGCGCATCGCGATCCCTGGTTCATCGAGGCTTCACCCTTCAACGCGACCTCTTATGGTGCCTATCCCGACTACGAATTTCACTTTGTCCGTGGCCGTGAGCGAAATCCGAAGTTGGCCTTTGAAGCCCCCAGTCTCAGTCTTCCGCAGGGATTATCCCGCCAGCGTCTGGCCGACCGGAATGGATTGCGGGAACTGCTGGAAGTTCAGAGGCAGTCGCTAGACCGGGCGGCCTCTGAGGGGGCCTTCGACCGAAGTCGTCAGTCAGCTCTGTCTCTACTGACCGATGCCGCTGTGCAAAAGGCGTTTGATGTGCATGCGGTTGCAGAGGAAGTGCAACTCAGGTATGGCAAAAACGCATTTGGCTGGTCGTTGCTCATGGCGCGGAATCTGGTTGAGGCAGGAGTGAATCTGGTGCAGGTCAACCTGGGGAACGACGAAACCTGGGACACTCATGACAACAATTTTCCCCTGTTGAAAGACTGCCTGCTGCCGCCAATGGACCAGTCTGTCGCGGCATTTCTCGAAGACTTGCATCAGAGTGGTTTGTTGCAGGAAACCTTGGTGGTCATGTTTGGTGAAATGGGACGCACTCCCAAAGTGCAGGTGCAAAACCGCAGTCCGGGGGCCAAGGCTGGTCGGGACCACTGGGGAGCGGTCCAGACAGTGCTGGCGGCGGGAGCTGGGGTCCCAGGTGGGGTGGTCGTCGGAGCTTCGGACAGGAATGGGGCGTATCCTGCAGCGGATCCGCAGCGCCCTGAAAATCTTGCGGCCACCATCTACAGTTCCCTGGGGATTCCGCAGACAGCGGCATGGCATGACGAGGTCAATCGCCCACACCAGATTTATCATGGCGAACCTATCCGGTTTGCCTGACAATCCCGTGTATCGACTGCAGCAGTAGCGTCCGTATTCTTCGTCCGGAGAGGTTCCAGCTGAGTAACACCACCCGGCCAAATCATGTTTCTGTCTGAAGTGCATTCAGCACAGAATCGGTCCCAGAGTGATTTCGAACCACAGGCGTGTTTCTTGTCCCGGTGGCAATTCCTGCCAGCCACTGTCGTAGCCGCGTTGTTGGAGATTGGCGGCGTCGGTCACGCAGGTGTAGGGTTCGAGGCAGACCGAGCGTCCATGAGGCGGCGTAAAGACGACAAGTTCGCGGAATGCTGGGCTCAGGGTCTGGATCACCTCGACGCCTTCGGCAGGATCGAGGATCAGGGTTGTGATTCGGTCTCTTCCCCTGAGGCCACCAAATACTTGGTCCAGTTTCTGTCCTGCGAGAGCCAGCCCTTCCGGGAGTGGAAGATCTTCCGGGAGCGGAAGTCGTCGACCAGTGGGCAAGTTCTGGTCAAGTTCCCAGAGTTCTCCCACGGGCGCCTGGATGAGGATATCACCGGTGCACCCACCAGGGCCGAGGGGTATCTTGAAGTAAGTATGGGTTCCAAATCCCCAAGGAAGTGGGACTTCGTCTGGATTGTGGATCGTGATATCGCACCGCAATACCTTGTTCACCAACTGGTAGGTGATTTCGATCTGATAGTCAGAAGGCCACTCACCAGAGAGTTCGGGGGCATCACGCCGGAGGTGAAAGTCCGCGACAACGGCATGCGATTCATGTCTCGTGACTCGCCATTGACGATCATGGACATGGCCGTGGATGGCGTGACCGTTGACATCGACACGGGTCTGTGTCAATTGCCATGTCTTGTCTCGTGTGACGAACGCACTTCCGCGGATCCGATTGGGGAATGGAAAGAGCAGGGGGATTCCACTTCGGGCCGGGATCGAACCCGACTGACCAAATGCTGGTTCGGAATCCAGAATCTCGTAAACACGACCCGCATGCGGGATTCGCAACGAGTGGCAGTTGAATCCCGCTTCGGAGAGAATCGTCGCCGTGGCACTCGAACGCGGATCAGTCAACACAATGTCGGGCATGTTGCAAACTCAGCGCGACGAGATCGGAAAACTGGCGGGTTTTTACTTGTTCCGGCCCATGGCAGTTGCTGGTTCGTAGGGAGTGAAGGGGAGTCCGAAGGTCTCGGCCACAGCCCGGTTGGTCACTTTCCCTGCATGCATGTTGACCGCATTGGCAAGACCTGGATCGAGTGCGGCGGCCTCGGCCAGTCCCCGGTTGGCAATTTGCAGGACATAGGGAAATGTCACATTGCACAGGGCATATGTACTCGTTCGCCCGACAGCGCCGGGCATGTTGGCCACACAGTAGTGGACAATTCCATCGACGAGATATGTGGGGTGAGAGTGCGTCGTTGGTTTCGCCGTTTCAACGCAGCCTCCCTGGTCAATTGCCACGTCGAGGATGACCGCCCCGGGTTTCATCAGCTTGAGATCCTCGCGTCGAACCAGACGCGGCGCCCGGGCACCCTCCACCAGCACGGCTCCGATGACCAGGTCGGCACGCGCGAGTTGTTCGCGAATGGTGTGACGGTCGCTGTAAAGCGTGTTGACGTTGGCAGGCATGATGTCGTCAAGATATCGCAGTCGGTCGACATTGATATCGAGGATGTTGATGTCCGCCTGGAATCCTGCCGCGATGCGAGCGGCGTTTTTGCCCACGATCCCACCCCCCAGAATGGTGATATGTGCGGGAGGAACACCGGGGACTCCCCCCAGGAGAATCCCACGGCCTTCCTGGGGGCGCTCGAGAAACTTGGCACCCTGCTGGATACTCATGCGCCCGGCAACCTCGCTCATGGGAGTGAGGCAGGGAAGGTCACCATGGCGGCCTCGAAGTGTCTCGTATGCAGCCGCTGTCACCCCCGTCGACAGCACGCTGCGGGTCAGAGTTTCGCTGGCGGCAAAGTGCAGGTAGGTGAACAAGATCTGGCCGGCACGCAGCAAGGGAAATTCTGCCGGTTGCGGTTCTTTGACCTTCACGACCATTTCGGCGCGCTCAAACAACTCGCTCGCGGACTTGACGATCTCGGCCCCGTTTTCCAGGTAATCATCATCTGCAATGCCGGAGCCCACACCGGCGCCCGACTCGATCAGCACCGTGTGTCCGGCACGCCTCAACTCCTCGACTCCAACGGGAATCATGGCGACACGGTACTCGTCCGACTTGATCTCGCGGGGAACGCCAACAATCATGCTGCAACCTTCCGATCAGCCTGGCAGTGAACGTGAGCCATCCGGGAGGATTCCCCGGGAAAATCCATTTGACCGACCCGAAAGGGGAAGTGCAAACCCAGACCCCGCTGAGACATGGGCAATCTGGATTCGATCAACATGAGGCGTGTCGAAGATGCGAGGCCTTTTCATCACTGGAACCGATACTGGAGTCGGGAAGACCGCAGTGACATCTGCGTTGTTGCGACTCATGCGGAACAGGGGAGTTGTGACGGGAGCCTACAAGCCTGTTGCATCGGGGGCGAGGACCTCCCCGACCGGACTGCTCTGGGATGATGTCGAAATCCTGTGGGGGGCGATGCAGGGAAGTTATCCACGGGAGAAAATCTGTCCGCAGAAGTTTGTTGCCCCCCTTGCACCACCAGTGGCTGCCCAACAGGAAGGAAAGCGGGTCGATCCTGTTTTGTTGCGATCTGGCATCGACTGGTGGCGCGGACGCGTCGACGTCGTACTGATCGAAGGGGCTGGGGGGTTGTTGTCACCAATTTCTGAACGAGACAGCGTGGCGGATATTGCGACGGAACTTGGATTTCCCCTGTTGATTGTCGGAAGATTGGGGCTGGGGACGATCAATCACACGCTGCTGACGGTCGAGGCGGCCGAGGCGCGGAGACTCCAGGTCGCCGGGATTGTGCTGAGCGAGTCAAGCCCCTTGCCGTCGGATGATCTTTCGTGGCGGACGAATGCATGCGAAATCGAGCGTCGTTGCAGGGTTCCGGTGTTGGCGGTGGTGCCGCATATTCCGGGAGGTGACTTGCTCGAAGGTGACCAATTGCAGAGAATCGTTTGGGACTTGCTGCCCAAGCCGAGAGAATCCCTGGCGATTCAGGATTAGGATTGGTGGAACAACAGAAGTGTGCCGCCTGTCACCGACAATTTCCCTCTCCGACCGAGGGCGAGGTCGCGGTCTGTCCGCATTGCCAGGCAATGACTGATGACGACGCATCGGTTTTCGCGGGCGAGAGCGATTTGTCATTGTCTGCTGTTCCTCCTGTGATGGACGCGGGTCCCTCTCGAGATCTCGATAATCCAACAACGGGTGCGGAGTCCCGGGAGGAATTGCCGACTGCTGAGTCGTCTGTGGCTCATCGGGATGTCGCATCTCCCTTGGCCGTCGGATCCCGCTTGATGCCGAGAATGGAATCGCCACTGGCTTGGCAGTTGTTGCTCACTTACGCCAGCCTGATGACTCTCATTGCCATGTTCCTCGGCTGGCAACTCTGGCGTCGACCGTCTCGAGATCAATTGGATCTGCCTGACCTTGCGCCTCCAGTCAAGAAAGATGGTCGGGTGACAACCCTGATCTATGTTCCGTCCGGGAAGCCACTCACCGGGGGCCATCAACTGACTTTGGGGCAAAGTCGACAGTTTGGATCCCTGGAAGTCACGGCCGTAGGGGTCTCCCGGGGGAGTTTGAATTTTGAATACTTCGCCCCGGAACTGGCTCAAGACGATTTGAAACGAGAACCCTCGGGAGAGGTTTTAAAACTGCATTTGCGCGTCAAGAACGTCTCTGGAGATCAGACATTTGTCCCGTTTGACCGTCATTTGGTCTATACCCGGGAGGCCGAGCGCCGCACGGCAGGTCGCTTCAAGGCCAACAACATTGTTTGGAATTCCACTGACCCCTCCGAAACGGTGCTCTATCTGTATGACCTGTCGCCCGACAGTGATTGGATTGTCGCCGGACAAAACCTGGATCAGGAGCTTGCACCGGGAGAGTCCATCGAAGTCTTCTTGCCTTCGACGGACGATTTGCCAGCGGAACTGCCCGATCAATTGGTCTGGCGATTCCACTTCCGTAAAGGCTACAACCGAACTTCATTCCGCGGAGTGACCACAGTCGCCGAAGTCCGCTTCGGACTCGATCAGGTGTCCAGTCGATGGCCGGTTGCCTTCAACCAGAGTGACAGTCCGGTCATCAATTTCAAACTCCTTCCGGGCACTGATGATCTCGTTGCCCGCTCCATTTCCTCCCTTCTTCCCTGACCCTCCTGGATCTGACTCATGGCCCACCTTACGCGACGTGACTTCCTGGAACAAACCCTGCTCGTCTCCGCCGCTTCAGCCATGGCAGGTGCGTCACCCCGTTTGGTGAGGGCAGAGGGGGAGGCCTCGGGGCCAGGCAATATTCTTCGGGTTGCCGTTCTTGGTGTGAACGGGCGTGGACAGGATCACCTGGGAGGCTTCATGCGCCGCAAAGATTGCGAAGTTGTCGCGGTTTGCGATCCCGACGAGCAGGTGGGCCGAAAGCGCGGGGTTGAGGTGGTGGAAAAGGCGACCGGCAAAGCGCCCGTCTACCACAAGGATTTGCGGCGGGTGATGGAAGACAAGTCAATTGACATTGTGTCGATCGCGACTCCCAACCATTGGCATTCGTTGGCGGCGATTTGGGCGCTTCAGGCCGGTAAAGACGTCTACGTTGAGAAGCCTGTCAGTCACAATGTGCAGGAAGGGCGTCGTGTTTTCGATGCCGCCCGCAAGTACAACAGGATTTGCCAGACCGGGACCCAGAGTCGGTCCATGCCCGGAACCCGTGAATTCATGGCTTTCCTCCATTCAGGGGGGATCGGGACCATCAATCTGGCACGTGGGTTGTGCTACAAAAATCGCCCGTCGATCGGTGCCCGAGGTCAATATCAGGTTCCAGAATCGGTCGATTTCGACCTCTGGTGCGGTCCCGCTCCGACCAAGCCCCTCAGTCGTCCGAGATTTCATTACGACTGGCATTGGCAATGGGACTATGGAAATGGCGATCTGGGGAATCAGGGAATCCATCAGATGGACCTTGCCAGGTGGGGCCTCGGAAAGACGGATGTGGGATTGTCGGTGCTCAGCTACGGGGGCCGCCTCGGGTATTCGGACGCTGGTGAGACAGCCAACACGCAGGTCTCCTTCCACGATTATGGGGACAAGTTGCTCGTGTTCGAGGTTCGTGGTCTACCCAGTGACAATTTTCAGGGGGCAGGAGTGGGGGTGATCTTCCATGGGACGGATGGATATGCCGTGATGCCCAGTTACTCCGGGGGAGTGGTTTTTGACAAGGATGGCAACCAGGTCAAGAAGTTCTCTGGTGAAGCGGATCACTACGACAACTTCATCAAGGCTGTTCGCAGCCGGAAGTCCAGTGATCTCAATGCAGACATCCTGGAAGGTCATCTCTCGAGTGCATTGTGCCACTTGGGGAACATCTCGTATCGGCTCGGTGAGTCTGTTGATGCGGCCGAGGTTTCGAAAAGATTGAACAAACTCAGCAGCAAGCCTGCTGGTGAGGCTCTCGAGACTTTTGCTCGTGTTGAGGCGCACCTCAAGACCAACAACGTCGACCTTGGTGCGGCCCGGATGAATTTCGGTCCATTGCTCCAGCTCGATCCGGCTGCAGAAGTGTTTACCGGTGAACTCAGTCAACAGGCGAATCCGATGCTGACTCGGGAATATCGCAAGGGATTCGAGGTCCCGGCGACTGCCGAAAAGGTCTGAGGGAAAGACACCTCCGCCAGACGCGGGGCCGGCGAAGTCTCTCGCCTGGCGGAGCATTTGCGGTCTCCAGAGTGGGATGCGTGAGTGTTGTTCCCAGTCCATTGGATTCGGGGCGTTTTTCCGAGATCCTCTTTGAAACCCGGTTTTTACTGGATGCGTGCCGATGCTGACTCCAGAGACACGCAATCGTGATTTCCCGGGTTTACAGAATCTTGTCTACCTGAATTCTGCCGCAGAGGGGATTCCTCCTCGGGAAGTGGGACAGGCGCTGCTGCAGTATTACGACGACAAACTCCTGGGTATGGATGGACGTGTTCCCCATGCCGAGCAGCACCGTCAGACCCGCGAACTTGTGGCGACGATGTATGGCCTGACTGCAGGTGAAATCGCCATCTGCTCGTGTTCATCCGAGGCATTCAATCTGGCTGCCTTGGCGCTGCGGTTGCAGCCCGGAGACGAAGTCGTCGTCAACGATCTCGACTTCCCTTCAGGAGTGACCCCGTGGTTACAGCCCTCGTCGCCCGCCTCTGTCCGGCTATGGCGTTCTCGCGATGGAGTGCTCGATGTGGCCGATCTCTCCCGCCTGCTGTCGCCCCGTACGAGGTTTGTCACCACCTCCCTCGTGAGTTTCTACAACGGATTCCAGATTTCCCTGCCCGAGGTGGCGGCCGTGGTTCGGCGCCACTCTCCGGCATTGTTGGGGGTCGATGTCACTCAGGTCCTGGGGCGGCGTGAACTCGACCTCAAAGACGCAGATCTGATCATCAGCAGCACTCACAAGTGGATTCTCGCCAGTCATGGCGGAGGTTTGGTCGGTGTCCCCAGGCATCGCGCGGGAGAGTGGACGGTTCCCGCCGGTGGTTGGGCCAATCTCCAAGACCCTTTCGGTCCACATCGCTTTGATGGTGCCCACAGTCTCCCGGGGGCGGCGAGTTTCGCGACCGGGATGCCGAATTATCCGGCGATCTACTGTATTCGAGCGGCTCTCGAATACATCCAGCGGGTCGGTGTGTCAGCGATTGATACAGCCGCCCGGCCGCTTGTTGAGCATTGCCTGGCCGAGCTGGCAAGCATGCCTGTCGAACTGATCACGCCGCGGGATCTTTCCCAGGTCGCCGGAATCATCGCCTTTCGGCACCCCAAAGCCGAGGCCATCCATCGACATCTGCATTCCCGAGATATCCACGTGATGCATCATGCAGGGCGGATTCGTGTTGCCATCCATGGATACAACACGCAGGCCGACATTGTGAGTTTTCTCAGAGAGTTGAATCATGCCCTGCGCAACGTCTGATCAACCGCTTTGCCGCCCATCTCTGGCGTCCTTCCGATCGCCTGGTCGACGTGATGCGATTCGCTCCTGGGTTGGACGAGCAGCGTTTTTGTGGGCACTCTGCTTCGTCACCTGGATCATCAGCCAGGAGAGCGCCGGTGCCTTCGAAGTCGATTTCGATCGTGAAGTGGCACCTCTACTGGCAAAAGCGTGTCTTGGCTGTCACAACGCTGCCGAACACCGGGGGGGGCTGGACCTGACCAGCCTTGAAGGGGCGAAGCGGGGAGGTGATACGGGGCCTGCTCTGGATTTGGACAAACCGACCGAGAGTCCGTTGTGGACCCGCGTTCAGGCCGGGGAGATGCCTCCGAAAAAACCCCTGTCAAAGGATGACCGGGAATTATTGCAGCGGTGGCTGGCGGGGGGGGGCCATTGGGGGACTGCGAAAATCGATCCCTTGCGATTCACCAGCGAGTCTCGGGCAGGTTACGACTGGTGGAGTCTGCTTCCGGTGCGAAGGCCGATCCCACCTGAAGCCCCACATGAACCTGTTGTCAATCCGATTGATCAGTTCGTCGGTGCCGCACGAGTTGTCAGGGGTTTGCCTCATTCTCCGGAAGCGGATCGCCGAACGCTGGCACGCCGGCTCTGGTTCGATCTTTTGGGAATTCCTCCCAGTCACAATGAGATGGAAGCGTTTGAACGCGATGCTTCCCCGACGGCATGGGAAGATCTTGTCAGCCGTTTGCTGGATCGTCCGGAATATGGGGAGCGTTGGGGTCGACATTGGCTGGATCTCGCCCGCTTTGGCGAAAGCCAGGGTTTCGAAAGAGACAAACTGCGGACCAATGCGTGGCAGTACCGCGATTGGGTCGTCTCGGCTTTCAACCAGGATCTGCCCTATGACGAATTCGTACGACGGCAAGTTGCCGGCGATGTTCTCCATCCCGATGATCCCCGCGCGGTGATCGCGACCGGTTTTCTCGTCGCGGCTCCCTGGGATGAGGTTGGGCAGTCCCAGCAAAGCCAGGCGATGCGAATGGTTGTCCGCCAGGATGAACTGGAAGATGTCATTGGAACGACCGCCCAGACATTCCTGGGGCTGACGGTCAACTGCGCACGCTGCCACGATCACAAGTTCGACCCGGTGTCACAGCAGGAGTATTACCGATTGGCAGCTGCTCTCTCAGGCGTCAGACATGGCGAACGCGAAGCGCTGTCCGATTCCGGACGCCAAAGTCTTGCCAGTGAGATTCAAGAATTGGAGCGTGAACTGTCGGCCCGTGGTCGGGCCCTCGACAGTTTCGATCTCCCCCAGCGCAATGCGATCCTGAAGGCCCGCAGTCAGGGACAGCAAATTCGAAAACCTCCACAACCAGTGGCTCGTTGGGATTTCAACGAAGATCTTCGAGATTCTGTGGGAAGCCTGCATGGCACTGCGTTTGGAGGGGCGCGAGTCGCGGGTGGGCGACTCATCCTCGATGGCGGGGCTGAGACTCGTGTTGAGACAACGCCGATTGACAGGGACCTGCGTGAAAAAACCCTGGCAGTTTGGGTTGCGCTTGCCGATCTGAAACAGCAGGGGGGGGCGGCTCTCAGTCTCCAGACTCCCAGCGGTGCGGTCTTTGATGCCATCGTGTTTGGCGAGCGAGAGGCCGGGCAGTGGATGGCAGGCAGCAATGGATTTGTCCGGACACAAAGTTTTCGTGCTCCCGTTGAGACCGTCAGTGCGGCCGATCCTGTCACCGGCCCGACGGTTCAACTGACCCTGGTGTATCGGGCCGATCAATCCATTACGATGTATCGCAATGGGGTTCGATATGGCGAACCGTACAATGCCGGTGGATTGGCGACCTACGAAAAGGGGAAAGCACAGATCGTGTTGGGAATGCGGCATTCGCCACCCGGGGGGAATCGAATGCTGGGGGGGGCGATCGATCGTGCCGAATTGTTTGACCGACCGCTGACGGATGAGGAAGTCGCTGATCTGAACGGTACTGTCAGCCAGTCGGTGACCAATGACGAATTGGTTTCCCACCTCGACTCTTCCCAGCGTGAGCAGCGGAACCGATTGGTTCGTGATTTTTCTGAGGTTCAGTCACGGCTGAATCTTCTGAGGGGGGGCGTTGTCTATGCCGTGAAGCCGTCTCCACCAGGTCCGACGTACTTCCTCGAACGTGGCAATCCGGCGGTTCCGCGAGAGGTCGTTTCACCGGGCGCCCTGAAAGCCGTGTCGTCCCTGTCTTCCGAATTCGAACTTCCTGACGACGCACCGGATGCCGACCGTCGTCGCCGACTGGCAGAGTGGCTGTCGTCTCCCGGGAATCCCTTGACTGCCAGGGTGATTGTCAATCGTCTCTGGCACCACCATTTCGGTTCCGGTCTGGTCGAGACACCAAACGATTTTGGATTCAACGGCGGGCGACCCAGCCATCCCGAACTGCTGGATTGGCTGGCTGCCGAACTCGTTGAACCCTCGCTGGGCCCTGTGGAACAACGGGTTCCCTGGAGTCTGAAGCATATCCACCGCCTGATTCTCAATTCGGCCACCTGGAGACAGTCTTCAACACGGAATCTTCAGGCAGAGTCGATTGATTCAGGCAATCGCTACCTGTGGAGGAAAACTCCCCAGCGCCTGGATGCCGAGTCGGTCCGGGATGCAGTACTCGCAGTCGCCGGCGAAATGAATCCTTCCTTGGGTGGGCCCGGATTTCAGGACTTCCGGACTTTCAATTTCAATTCCCAGTTTTACGAGATGATTGATCCGGTGGGTTATGACTTCCATCGTCGCACCCTTTACCGGACCTGGGTTCGTTCTGGACGCAGTGATTTTCTCGATGCATTCGATTGTCCCGATCCGTCCACAACTGCACCCCGCCGGGCTGTCACCACCACACCCCTGCAGGCACTGGCAATGCTGAACAATTCATTTACACTAAGAATGTCCGGTCGCTTGGCAGACCGGGTTCAGGCTGAGGCAGGTGTCGGACCCTCACCGCAGGTCCAGAGGGTCTGTGAA